>Ga0209415_10008092_pt1 | contig 18256 bp, 9 predicted proteins | sample PeaSoiSIISIP2007_FD_187696 | JGI IMG/M metagenome (GOLD analysis project Ga0209415, IMG submission 187696) | Peat soil microbial communities from Weissenstadt, Germany - SII-SIP-2007 (SPAdes) (version 2) | ecosystem: Environmental > Terrestrial > Soil > Wetlands > Peat | place: Germany...
GAGCACGCCAGAATGAAAGCCACCGGCACCAGCAGTGTCCGCCGCTCAAACTTCATGTCGAAACCGCTGTGACGCATCCCCACGATTAGTCCACCTGTCCGTTAGACGTACCAGTCGAGGTTCCGGCTGCGGGAATCCGTAACGGGATGCGCGCTGGGGCGGCCTCTGAGGTATGCCCGTCAAACAAAAAAAGAGGGGAGCCGAAGCTCCCCTCTTTGTCAAAACAACAGGTTGAACTAGTTGTTCAACGCCTCTACGGCGGCAAACTCGCCGGGGTAGGCGTTGCGCAGCGTCGGATTGGTGATCACCAACGCCAGGTAGCTTGCCATGATGTTACGCACGCCGACATCGGTGACGGATGCATAACCATGAGCAAACTGGAAGTTGCAGAGGGCGATCATGTAGCCCGACCAGTCGGCCGGTACGGACTGTGACGCCAACGTCAGAGCGGTAGTGCCCGTCAAGATGGGCACCGTGCTGCCAATTCCGCCGGCACCCAGAGTGGTGGGTTGAACGGCAGTAGCAGCAGTCGTGGCTCCGGGAGGGCCTCCATACCAATACAGCGTACAGGTGCCCTGCTGAGTGGTCGTGCCAAACGGATCGCTCGTGGTATTGGCAATCGAGATACCGGTATCGAAGCCGGATTGGCCAGGAACCAGGAACGAAGTCGTGATGTACGGGAACAACAGCGCCGTGGTGCAGAGGTTGATGCTCAGGAACGGCGTTCCGCTGGAAGCGGCCGCAACCGCGAACCGCGGAATCGTCAGCGTGCTTGAAGCAACCCCGGCAGCGGCGGCCGAGAACGGCGCAGTCGGCGTCGGAGCATAGCTCAGAGTGGCGCTAATCCCCTGCGGAGAGGGGGTAATGCCATTGGTGAATGTGATGTAGACGCCGAAGTCGTAGTTTTCGATCGTGTTCGGCAGCGTCTGGACCACTTCCCAAATCGCTTCTGAGGTGCCAGTAGCAGAGACCGGCAGCAACCACTGCTGGCCGGTGAGTCCGGTCTGCAGCGGAATTGGAGTGTCAACGCCCGTCTCGGAGCTCACCAGATAGGACAACTCGGGTGAGGCAGCAGGAGCGGGGGTAGTGCCGGTGCCGGCTGGAATGCCGCCAACGGGGGCGCTGCCATCGGTCAGATTGACTGCCGACACCCAGACGCTAACGCCGGTCGGGATATTACTGAAGACCGCCTTGAGGCGTGTGCCGTAATCCGCCAGGCCAGCAGCATTCATAGCCACGCTCTCGCCAAAGTTGCTGACGAAGCCGGACTCTGCGTTGTAGATTGCGCCCGGTATGTTCTGGATCACCGGCTGTGTGGTGCCCGGATACAGGCCGGTTCCATTGCCGCCGCCACCTGCATTAACGCGGGTCTTGAACGCAGTACCGAACAGCTCGCTGAACCGCAGAACTGCAACCAGTTTGTCGCTCGGCGGTTGGCACTGGTATTCAGCGTCAGTCGTGAGCGCGCCACTGTTCGAGCCGTTGCGGAACGAACCAGCAAAGCTCTGCTGGATGTAGCCGACGGTCACTGTGGGGTTGGTAACCGAGACCGGAACGTTGTTGACGGAGATCTGGGCCAGAACGCTCTGGAAGCCAGAACCGCCGCCCGTGATGCCGTTGGCGTTTACGCGCAGGTTAGTGATGCGATAGACGCGCGCTGAGCCGCTGCTGACCGGTGCCAGGACCGGCACACCAAAGAACGTCACCTGGCTGCCGTTCGTGACACCCTGAAACACGTTCTGAGCGGGCGTGTTAGCACCAGGAGCGGTCACCGCTGAGGTAGCCACACCGCCGGTATTGGTAACCGTTCCCACATATGCCTGGCAGCCCGTTAGAGGGGTGGTGCACAGGTAATCTGATTCGGCTGGACCAACGCCGCCCAAGCCGGAAGCGCCCGGCTCGTCAATCAACAACAGTGCTTCCGAACCTGCTCCGATCAGCCTGCTGGTGATGGTACCCTGCAGGTTGACCACGATGTTGGCCTGGGGAATCAACGTCCCGGCCGCAAGAGCGGTGCCACCGGTGCAGTTAAGTGTGATGTCGCCCACCAGCTCGGTGTAACCCTCAGTTCGTAACTGTGGAGGCACGGCGGTGCCGGCTACGCACGTTAGGACTGATTCGCCGGTGACGCCGGGTTGCGCGCTGGCTACCCCTGTGAACACCAGGGCTAGCACGGACAACGCAAGAATCCATTTGCGAAAATCTGCCATTTCCTTCTCCTTGTAAATTTTCAAAATGTTGAACTGGTCGAAGTACTCTTCCAACCTGAGCCTCTTGACTCCAGCTTCCAAACCGTTCACACAACCGGGGGTTCTTCTCCGTGTCGGGCGGAGATTCGATATCCGGAAGTCACCAAGCTGACCGCCGGGCCTTTGTTGAACTTCTTGCCAAGTGGTACGTGTTTTGTTTTAAACGAATTATGTACTCACCAGGCACAGACGAAAAATTGCACACGAACACTGGACGCGGTAAGTCTTATTAGTAACTGATTGCCCGGCCAGTGTCAAGAGAAATTCTTTCCCTTCAACACGAAAGGCCCCGCTCACGCGATTCGATCTAGTTTCGTACAAGTTTCGCCTGATTTAACCATGTAAAGGACCCTTCCGTCAAGGGTTTCACACCGAATCGTCCCATTTTTTAATGTGCGGAACGTGATATTTATCGCGCCTGGGCGCGAAAACCCGACTTCCGGAGGGTAAACCACTAAAATCCGCTCAATGGCGCATACCCGGCGCCAGTTTCACTTCCGGCTGGCCCGCTTGTTTCAGCCTGGCGTTGAGGGCCGCCAAGGGTGAGCCCAGCAGCGCTACCCAGCTCTCGAGGAGCCGGGCGCCGACGGCGCGCCGCTCGGCAACAGCCGCCACGACCTGGGTGGCAGGCGTCACGTCGGCGGCCTCGATCTGGTTCAACAGTGCGGCCATGCCGCCGCCGGCGCTCAGGAGCGTCTCCGTTACCGCTGCCACTGCCCCACGCCCTCCGCGACCGCCGCCTGCGCCCGCCAGTGACGTTACGCGCTTTTCAAATTCCGCGATGGCATCGGCCAGCGGGCCGCCGCCGGCGCTTTCTCTCACCCGCTGCAATTGGGCGCGCAAGTCGCGCGCCTGTTCCAGCGCCCGGGCATTCGCCAGTGCAGAATCATACAGTTGTCGCGACAGCGTGAACTGCTGCATCAGCCCGGCCTCGGGCGTTTTCACGCGTGGGTCCATCGTCACAATCAGCGTCTGCGAATACGTTTTCCCTTCCACGGTCAGTTTCACCGTGTAGCGGCCCGGCATGGCCCAAACAGCGGTCGCGCCGGGAGGCGTGTCGTGGACCACCGCCTGCATGCCGTAACCGCCGCGGCCGCCGCCCGCCGGGAGCGGCGTCCAGTGCAGGTCCCAAAGGAAGCGGTGCATGCCGGGCTCGCCCGAAAGCGCCCGCGGCGGCCGTACCCAATATGTCGGGATGTCGAGCATCGGATCGACGGGGTGCGTTGGCTCCGCGCTCGAATAGCTTCGCACCAGCGCGCCGCCTGCATCGCGAATTTCGAGCGTCACCGGCGAGGAAGCAGGCGCGCCCAGGTAGTAATCGATGGCGGCGCCATCCGGCGGATTAGGGGCCTGCGCTTCATCGGGCGGCAGCGGAGTGTCGGTGTTCATATCCCAGCGCACGCGGATGGCGGGTGCAGGTTGGAACAGGTGCGCCGGCGCTGCGGCAACCGCAGCCGTCAGCTGGCGCAACGGGGCGATGTCATCCAGGATCCAGAAGCCGCGCCCATGCGTGCCGGCAATCAGGTCGTCATCTTTAACGGCCAGGTCGCGCACCGAGCTGGCCGGCATGTTGAGGCGCAGCGCCTGCCAGTGTTCGCCGTCGTCGAAGGAAACGGACACCGCGCGCTCCGTTCCGGCAAACAGCAGGCCCTTCCTCTTCGGGTCTTCGCGCACCGCATTCACCGGCGCGTCATCCGGCAGACCGTTGACGATTTCTTTCCAACTCCTGCCACCATCGTGCGTGCGCAGGATGTGCGGATGCATGTCGTCGAGCCGAAGCGTGTTGATCGCCGCATATGCGGTCAGCGCGTCAGAGTGGCCGGCCTCGATGATCGACACTTTCGCCCAGGGCGCCAGTTCGCGGGGCGTGACATTGGTCCAGTGCTGGCCGCCATCGGCGGTGGTGTGAATCAGTCCGTCGTCCGTACCCGCCCATATGCGGCCGGTATCGACGGGCGAAGGCGCCACGGCGTAGATGACGCCGCGCTGGGTGGGCCGCGCCGTCGCAGCGTCGCGATACTTGCCCACGCTTGCCGGCACCTCCCAGGTCTTGCGCGTCAGGTCCGGGCTGATCTGCTTCCAGCTTTGGCCTCGGTCTGCCGTCACCCAGAGGGTGTTGCCGGCGAAGTAGAGCAGGTGCGGGTCTTTCGGAGAGAACACCACCGGCGCCGTGCGCAGCGCGCGAAAGCCGGGCTGGCGCACGGGTTGCGGCGCAACGTTCGCCGCCTGGGCGGTGCGGCGGTCGAAGCGCGTCAGCTTGCCGCCGAAGATGAGGTCGGGATCGAGCGGATCCGGCACCGCATAGCCATACTCCTCCACGCCCACCGGATGCCATTCGCGGAAGGTGATGGCGCCATCGTTGCCCCGGCTGTCCACACAGGCCGATCCGCTTTCCTGCTGCCCGCTGCACACGCGGTACGGAAAGGCATTGTCGGTGTTGACGTGATAGACCTGCGCGGTGGGCTGGTTGTACCACGAGCTCCACGTCTCGCCGCCGTTGACGGTGACAATGGCGCCCTGGTCGCTGACGATCAGCATGATGTCGGGGTGGTTCGGATTGATCCAGATCCGCTGGTAGTCGTCGCCGCCGGGCGCGCCGCGAAGTCCCGTCCACGTCTTCCCGCCATCAGTGGATTTCCAGGTGACCACCGAGGCCGCGTAGACGATATCGGGATTACTGGGATCGACTGCGGGCACAGAAAGATCGCCGCCGCCGATGCGCGCCGCGGGGCGCGGATCCTCGGTGATCCGCGTCCAGTTTTCGCCCGCGTCGTCGGAGCGGTAGATGCCCAGGCCTTTCTCATTGGCCACAGAAGCGTATATCCGCCGCGAATGGCTGGGCGCAATCGCAATGTTGATCTGAACCACGTCGCCCAGACCGAGCGTCAATTGCCGCCAGTTCAATCCGCCATCGGTCGATTTGTATAAGCCGCCGCCGGTGCCGCCCCATTGGGCGTTTTCCCAAGGTCCCTGGCGGGCTTCCCACAGCGCGGCGTAAACGATGTTGGGGTTGGCGGGGTCGATCGCCACGTCAGAAGCGCCCGTGTTTTCGTCCTTGTAAAGCACTTTGTCGAAAGTCTGCCCGCCATCGAGGGAGCGAAAGATGCCGCGCTCTTCGTTCGGGCCATAAGGATGGCCCAGCACGGCAACGAAGATCCGGTTGGGGTTGCGCGGGTCGATGGCGATCTGCGGAATCTGCTGGCCGTCGCGCAGGCCGAGGTGCGTCCAGGTCTTGCCGGCGTCGCTGGAGCGGTAGATGCCGTCGCCGGTGGAAAGGTCCGGCCGCTGCAATCCCTCGCCGCTGCCGACATAAATGATGTCCGGGTTGGAGGGAGCCACCGCCACCGCGCCGATGGAACCGGTGGGCTGGCTATCGAAGATGGGCTGCCAGGTGCGGCCGTAGTCGTTGGTCTTCCACACGCCACCGTTGCAGACGCCGATGTAGAACACGTTGGGCTGGGAGGGAACGCCGGCCGCCGATTTGGTGCGGCCCCCGCGCAACGGTCCGATGGAGCGCCAGCGCAGCTCGGCAAACAGCTTGGGGTCGTAAGCATCCGCAGCGGCCATGGCGCCTGCCAGTCCGAGCGCCAGTGCAGCGGCGGCAATGAAGCGCAAACGGTTCATAATTCCTCCGTGGGGCGGACGCCCTCGTCCGCGCCGGACCCCTGGTCCGGCTCTTCGCGGGCCCCATTTCAAGCGCTTGAAGCAAGGCAGACCAGGGGTCTGCCCCACGATGCGGGCCACTAGCGCAGTATAAAACGAACGGCGACGCCCGAACTCTCACGTCACCGGCGGCAAAGACCGCCGGCGTTGCCGAAGACTACGACGAGGCGTGCGCCGCAGCCGGCTGGAAACTCAGGTCGCCGGTGTCGCCGGCGGCGTCCACCAGGATGGTCTGGCCGTCGAGGATCTTGCCGCCCACCAGCAGCCGGCCCAGCGGGGTTTCGACTTTCTTCTGGATAGCGCGCTTCAGCGGACGCGCTCCGTAAGCCGGATCGTAGCCCGTACGCACCAGGTTGGAGCGCGCCCGATCGGTCAGTTCGAGCTTGATCTGCCGGTCCGCCAGCCGGGCGCGCACGCGGTCCAGCTGAATCTCGACGATCTGCTTCAGATGCTCTTCAGCCAGCGCGTGGAACACGATGATCTCATCCACGCGATTGAGAAACTCGGGGCGGAAGTGGGCGCGCATTTCCTCCAGCACGGCTTCCTTCATGCGCTCATAGCCGGCGCCTGCGAAACCGCCGCGGTGGTCGAGAATGCGCTGGCTGCCGACGTTCGAGGTCATGATGACGATGGTGTTCTTGAAATCGACGGTCCGGCCCTGGCCGTCCGTGAGGCGCCCGTCGTCCAGAATTTGCAGCATCAGGTTGAACACATCGTGGTGCGCTTTTTCGATTTCGTCGAATAGCACCACCGCGAAAGGCCGGCGGCGAACGGCTTCGGTCAATTGCCCGCCCTCTTCGTAGCCCACGTATCCAGGCGGCGCGCCCACCAGGCGCGCCACAGTGTGCTTCTCCTGGTATTCCGACATGTCGATGCGGATCATGGCGCGCTCATCGTCGAACAGGTATTCGGCCAGGGCGCGCGCCAACTCCGTTTTACCAACCCCTGTGGGCCCGAGAAAAATGAAGCTGCCGATCGGCCGCGCCGGGTCCTTCAGGCCGGAGCGCGCGCGGATCACCGCCTCCGCCACCGCGGTGACGGCTTCATCCTGGCCGATCACGCGCCGGTGCAGCTCATCCTCGAGATGCAGCAGTTTCTCCATTTCGCCCGCCAGCAGCCTGGTCACCGGCACTCCGGTCCAGCGGCTCACTACTTCGGCGATGTCTTCCTCATCCACTTCTTCCTTGATCAAGCGGGACTGCGCCTGCGGCGAGGCGAATTTTTCGGACGCCTCGTTCAACTGCTTTTCGAGGCCGGCCAGTGTGCCGTATTTCAATTCCGCGGCGCGGTTGAGATCGTACTGCCGTTCCGCCTGCTCGATTTGGGCCTTGGTCTGCTCCACGCGCTCGCGCAGTTGCCGCAGCTTCTCGACCGCGCCTTTCTCCCGTTGCCAGCGCGCGGCCAGGGCGTCGGAATCGGCTTTGAGATCGGCCAGCTCTTTTTCCAGGCGCCCCAACCGCTCTTTAGAAGCCTTGTCGGTCTCCTTGCGCAGTGCCTCGCGCTCGATTTCGAGCTGCATGATGCGGCGGCGCGTTTCGTCCAGCTCGGCGGGCATGGAATCGATCTCGGTGCGGAGACGCGCCGCGGCTTCATCCACCAGGTCGATCGCCTTGTCCGGCAAAAAGCGGCCGGTGATGTAACGGTTGGAGAGCACCGCGGCGGCCACCAGCGCGGCGTCCTTGATGCGCACGCCGTGGTGCACTTCGTAGCGCTCCTTGAGGCCGCGGAGGATGGAAATGGTGTCCTCGACCGATGGCTGGTCCACGACCACCGGCTGGAAGCGGCGCTCCAGGGCGGCGTCCTTTTCGATGTGCTGGCGGTATTCGTCGAGCGTGGTGGCGCCGATGCAGTGCAGCTCGCCTCGCGCCAGCATGGGCTTGAGCAGGTTGCCGGCGTCCATCGAGCCTTCCGCCTTCCCCGCCCCGACCACCGTGTGCAGCTCATCGATGAACAGCACCACCTCGCCGGCCGAATCCTGCACTTCCTTCAGCACCGCCTTGAGGCGCTCTTCGAATTCGCCGCGGTACTTGGCGCCGGCGATCAGTGCGCCCATGTCGAGCGCGATGATGCGCTTGTTCTTGAGCCCTTCGGGTACGTCGCCGCGGACGATGCGCAGCGCCAGCCCTTCCACGATGGCGGTCTTGCCCACGCCCGGCTCGCCGATCAGCACCGGGTTATTCTTGGTGCGGCGCGACAGCACCTGGATGACGCGGCGGATCTCTTCGTCGCGGCCAATCACCGGATCGAGCTTCGCCTGCGAGGCGAGGCGCGTGAGATCGCGGCCGTACCGTTCCAGCGCTTCGTAAGTGGCTTCCGGATTCTGCGACGTCACCCGCTGGCTGCCGCGCACTTCGCGCAGCGCCTGCATCAGCCGCTCGCGCGTGAGGCCGAGCTCTTTCAGCAGGCGTCCCGCGGCGCCGCGGTCGTCGAGCGCCGCCAGCACCACGTGCTCCACGGAAATGTATTCGTCCTTCAGCTTGCGGGCTTCGTCCTCGGCGTGGGCCAGCAGCTTGTTGAGGCGCGGCGTGACGTAGACCTGGCCGGGAGCGCCCGACGGCGCGGACACCTTGGGCATCCGGTCGAGCTCCGCCTCCAGACGCTGCGCGACCGTTTCCGGGTTAACGTCCGCCTTCTGCAGAATCGACGACGCCAGACCGCCGGGCTGTGCCATCAGCGCCGCCAGCAGGTGCTCCACATCGATCTGCTGGTGGCTGTACCGCGCGGCCGTGCTCTCCGCCGCCCGGATGGCCTCCTGCAGCTTTTCGGTAAAGCGGTTGATGTCCATACCTAATCATTAAATATATGGGCGGGTCGCGGGGGTGGGCAAGCTAAAGCGCGCCCTACCGATGGCTTGGGTGGGGCACGCTTTTAGCTTGCCATTCTTAGGTCGCGCAACCATTCTCATTGCCGCATCCAGGGCAGGCTCCTCATCGTGTAAACTGTGCCTCATGGCCGATGAGTTTGCTGCCGTATTCGCGGCTCTGAAAGCTGTTCTCGCCAAACACGCGAACCGTTTTTCCGTGAAGGCGGACACACCGATTGAGTACACCCTGGTCACTAAATCCCCTTCGCCTTTCCCGCAGCACAAAGGGCAGCCGCTTTACTTTGGCTCGGTGCGTCTGGGCAAGGCGTACGTGAGCTTTCATCTGGTGCCGGTTTACATGTGCCCGGTGCTGGCGAAGAACATTTCGCCGGCCCTGAAAAAGCGCATGCAAGGCATGGCGTGCTTCAATTTCAAGACTGGCCCGGAACCGGAACTGATCGCCGACCTGAAACTCCTCACCAAGGCCGCGTTCGACGATTGGCGCGAGCGGAAGTGGCTGTGAGCGCCGTGGCGCACGCACTCGTGCTTGCCGTGCCGGCACTCATGCCGGCACCGGCCGGCACGCTGCGCCACACCGCCGCCAAGCGTCGAGAAGAGTCTCGACGCGGCACGCACGAGTGCGTGCGCCACAGAGTTTGACGAGGCCGGGCGTGGCTGACTCCGGCGAACCGGCCTCAGCGCGGCGGCGCGGGGGTCCGGCTGCGTAACTGAATCACAAACTCCTGTATCTCGCCGCGCTGGCGGTCCGCTTCCGCCGCCGATTGTTTGGACAGCCGGTTGTGCAGGTCCATCTCCTCTTGCGCCTTCTCAGCATCGCCGGTCCGCCCGTAAGCCAAGGCGAGGCGGTAATGCGCCTCCTCCAGGCCCGGGTCGGCGGCGATCGCTTTCTGGTAGGCGGAGATGGCGCCCTGCAAATCCTTGGCAGCGAAACGGACGACGCCCAGCTCCAGCCACGCGGCTGCCAGATGGGGATCGAGCCGGACGGATTTCTGCAGCAACGATTCCACCTGCGCCGCCGTCTGCCCGTCCTCCGGTCCCGTCCAGCGCCTCCAAAGGCTGGCCGCGTAATAGTAGTTGGCCAGGGCGTTCTCCGGTTGGAGCCTGGCGAACCGCGCCACCCTTTCCAGAAATCCATCCGCCTGCGTGATTTCCGGGCTTTGCGCCTTGCCCAGAAACAGGTACGGGCCGGGATCGCCGGGATCGAGATCGCAGGCTTCGAAGAACCGTTGCGCGGCCTGGTCGTAAACGCCGAGCGCGTACCAGACCACCGCCAGCCCAAGCAACATTTTCACCGAGTGCGGAAACAAGCGGTTCCCTTTGGTGAAGACTGCGATGGCGGGTGCGACCGCGCGATGGGTCAGCAACTCGGTTCCCCAGTCGAAGAGATTGCTCTCGCTCGGGTCCAACTCGGCGGCTCGCTGATACTCCCGAGCCGCCAGCAGAGCATCTCCCGCCTTCTCGGCGGCTACCGCGAGCGAGTGGTGCAGCCCGGCGTTGCCTGGTTCGCGCTCCACCGCATCGCGCAATTGCTTTTCCTGTCCGGCGGAAGTTGCCGATGCCTGGCTCAAGGAAGCCGCTGCCTTGGCGAGGGTCTCTGTGGACCGCAGAACGATATCGGAACCGTGGCCGCCGGCGCGGGTTGGGTCGGTGACGCCGGCCACAATGAACTGCGGCTCGTCGAAGAACTCCGGCGCTCGCTGGAGCGAGAGGTCAACCTTCTTCGCTTCGTTCTGCGCGAGCTGAACCGCAATGGAAGCGGCAGTGCCCGACTTCTCCGCGCGCACGGTGTAAGTACCGAGGGGAAGCACCGCAAACCGGTACCTGCCTGCCGTATCCGTACGCGCCGTGAGTGGCGGGCTGCCGGCTTTGCCCTGCAAAGTAACGACGGCATCGGCGACCGGATGGCCCTGCGAATCGCGAACCGAAACCTCGATCGCGCCGGAATCCGCCGGCTGAGCCCATGCGGCAAACAGCGCGATCGCCAGCAACGTGCGCAACCCGACCGAGCCGAACCATTTCATCGTGGCGCAGGCTGTCCAGCCTGCTGAGTCGAGAGTCATCTCGGCTTTTCCTGCCGCGCCCGACAACGGATAATCTTTAGCCTTCGCCACCGCTCCGGCCTCCACCGCTTTCAATATACGCTTTGACACGATCCGATTCCCGATCGTCCGCTTGTCTGGCGGCGGCTGGAGTCTGTGGCTCCTGCCGGAAAAGAAGAAAGGCCGGGACGACTCCCGGCTCTCAGGCTGGACAGCCCAATGCCACTCAGTTTTCGCGAGACCGAGAATCCGGTAGGGATTGTGGGGCAGACCCCCTGGTCTGCGCGGGTCCCCCTGGACCCGCTGCTTGCCGACGAATCAGGTGCTTGCTGAGCCCGAAAAGCCGGCCAGGGGGCCGGCTGCAGACGAGGGCGTCTGCCCCACACACAGCGAAAACTAAGTGGCATTGGGCTGGGCAGCCTGCGCCACGAATTTACCGCAGTTCCTCGAGCGCCTTTAGCGCCTGCGCGTGGCCGGGGTGCTGTTTGAGGAGTCCGGCCAGCACGGCGCGCGCTTTTTCCGGCGCGCCCTCCAACGCGTAGACTCGCGCCAGGTTCAGATAAGCCTGGTCGAAGCCGGGCGCAACGGTGATCGACTTCTCGAACTGAGCCACGGCCGCGTCCCTCCGCCCGGTCCGCAGGTACAGCACGCCCAGGTTGTTCAGCGCCTCCGGGTACTCCGGGTGCTGCTGCAAGGCTTTCTGCAGATATTCGTAGGCGCGCGCGGTGTCGCCGGTCTGCGCATAGACCATCGCCAGGCTGTAGTTCGCCTCCGCGTCCTGCGGTTTCACGGCCGCGGCCCGTTCGAGTGCGCCGCGCGCCTCGTCCCAGCGCTTCTGCTGGCGGTAAGCGTTGCCCAGATTCTCTAGTGCGATCCAATGGTCGGGGCTGATGCGCAACGCCTCCTGAAAATAACCGATGGCATCGCTGGTACGCCCCTCGCGCGTCGCCAACAGACCGAGGTTGTTGCAGGCGTTGGGCCGGGTACCGGGATAGGCCGCGTTCAGCTGCAAGGCGCGCTCAAAGCTGGCCCGCGCCTCGCCCGTCTTTTCCTGTTTGAGATAGACGCTCCCCAGGCCGTAATGCGCTTCGGCGCTCGATGGGTCGTCGCGCAGGGCAAGCTGAAACTGCGCTTCGGCCTGCTCCAGGTAGCCGCGCGCGAAAAAGACGGAACCCAAAGAAAGGTTGTTACGCCCGAACTCATACGTTGCATCGGCGCCGGGAAACGGCAGAGCCTTGCCGAGGCGCTCCGCAGCGCTTTGCGGCATGCGGCCGAAATCGCGTTCGACATTCGCCGCGTTGAGCGGCCCCTGGTAGACCTTGACGATGAACCCATCCGCATCCACCAGCATCGCGGCAGGCAAGCTCAGGTCACGGTGCCGGTCAAACAGGTACCGGTAAAGAATGTTGTAAACCGCCGCCACATCGTCCGATCCGCGCAGGACGGAAAACGGCAGATCGGCGCCGCCGGCATCTCCCACATTGACCGTCAGCAGTTCGAGACCCTGCGCAGCCCAGCTTGCGTGCCGCCGCGCAAATAGTTCCAAGTCGGCGCGGCACGCCGGCGCCGCCGGCGTCCAGAAATGGAGCAGCACCGGCTTGCCGCGCAGCGCCCGAAGAGTGCGCGGCCGGCCTGCCTGGTCGGCCAGAGTGAAGTCCGGCGCCGCCACCGGCACCAACAGCCACGTTTCGATGGCGGCAGGCAGCGGGAGCCTTGCCTGCGGTTGGGAAACCGCCGGCGTCCGCGGCTGGAAGGGCTCGGTGCGAATTGCTTCCGCCCCTTCCTCCACCCAGACCCGATGGTTCATCGGCAGGTCAGGAAGCTGCCTCTCGGCGCCGCTCGGCCAGCGGATGGATACGCTCACCGGGCCTCTGGCCTCTCCCAGGCCGAAGAGAACTTCCTTGCTGTGCTGCGATAAGAACCCGGATCCGGCCGTCAACATCCGCGTCTGGGTGCCCAGGTTCGTTTTCACCGTGACCAGCGCGCCGATCGCGTCCCGATTGCTCTTGCTGCCGCGCAAGCGGAAAGCGATGGACGGCGGCAACTGCTCGGCCACGTTCTTCAGCAGGCGCAACTGCGGGCTGTTGCGGTTCTTCAACAGCACCTCCAGCCGCCCGTCATGATCGAAATCGGCCAGCGCAAACGAGCGGCCGTCCTCGATGAAATCCGTGCCCAGCGCCCCCGATACGTCGGAAAACGTTCCATCGCGATTGTTAGCGTAGAAAACGTTGCGCTCGAACCCGCTCCAGCTATGGTCGGCGCGGATCAACTCATTCACCGCGCCCCATCCCGCTTCGTAGTCCGCGGAAGGCCTTGCTTCGTTGGGCGACCTGGCGACTACCTGCCGCCAGAAGAAGCCGTTCAAGTCGTCGTGGGTCGCGCCAGAAAGAAAACCGTTCGCAATGTAGAGATCGGGGAAGCCGTCGTGATCGAAGTCCCAGGCGTCGCTCGCCCACGACCAGCGGCCCATTCCAACCTGCGCGGCGGCGGTGCGATCCTCGAACGTACCATCGCCGCGGTTGCGAAACAGGCTGTTGCCCATGGCGTGCCTGCGATAGAATGCCCTGGCCGGCTCCGGCGCCTCCTTCTGGAAGTTTTCCTGCATGGAGATGCGTTCGCCGGCCGCGGTCCACATATCCGAGGAGTAAATGTCGGGCGCACCGTCATTGTCGTAGTCCAGCCAGCAGACGCTCATCCCGGCGCCCACGTCCTCGACGCCGGCCTGCGCGGCGACGTCGGTAAAGGTCCCATCGCCGTTGTTGCGGTAAAGGTTCTTGCGGCCGAAATCGTTCACCACATAAAGGTCGGGCCAGCCATCGCGGTTGTAATCGCTCCAGGCGCAGCAGAAACTGTAGCGCGTGTTGTTGCGGTCGAGGCCTGTTTCCGCCGTGGCATCGCGAAAAGTTCCGTCGCGGTTGTTGCGCATCAGGAAATTCGGCGGGCCGTTATCGGCGTCGTAGTAAGGAACGGGGTACTTGTACTGATCGGCGCCTTGATAGTAGGTGTAAAGACAGAAATAAATGTCGAGCCAGCCGTCGCGATCGTAGTCGGCGGCGGCCGCTCCGGTGAAGGTCCCCTGCGGCAGGTTGGCAAACTGAAACGCGTCCGGGTGGAGCTTGAACTTGCCGCCGCCCTGGTTGACGAACAACAGGGGGCCGTTGGCGCGCACCACCACCAGGTCCTGGCGTCCCTGGTTCCGGAAATCGGCAAATAACGCGCACGCCGTGTTTTCCAGAACGCCTGTGCCCGATGCTTCCGTGATGTCCTCGAACGTCCCGTCGCCGCGGTTCCGGTACAGCCGGTTGGGGAGGCCGGCAGGCTGGCAGACGTAGACGTCGTCATACCCGTCGCCATCGATGTCGCCCACCGACACGCCATTGTGGCCGTAGATATCGATGCCGCACGCGCCGTCGAGTACCGTCCGCCAGTCGTCCACGCCACGCAGCATCTGCCGCGCGTATGAGGGATTGCGGCCGAGCGCATGCGCGGTCACGTCCGCGTAGAATGGCACGGCCGAGCGGCTGCGCGTCTCCTCACCAGCCTGCCAGCGCCGCAGCTTGTACTCACCCGCGCTCCGCGCTTCCCACTCCAGCTCCCAGTGCCCGGCGCGTTGTTCGCGGTGGAAGCCCTGGCCCGTGCCCACCAATTCATAACGAACCCGCGTCCCAACTCGGACGGGAAACGGGGCGGCCGCGGCGTTTCCACCAGCGTCAATCCTGGTTACCTGGAATTCGGCGGTTACGATTTTCGAAAAGCTGTTCGACGCCTGCCGCCATTGCTCGAGAAAGGCCTCCGGCGCGAGAGAAGCTTGCGGCGCGAAGTTGATGCGCCGGACCTCCAGTTCTGGGCCGGAGCGCACTACGCGGGCTTCCTTGGGCAGCGGCGCGAATCCAAGAAAATCGGCTGCCAGGACCTCTTCGAACGCCCGCGTATTCTTCGGCGACGCCGCCAGGCTTGCGCTCCATCGGGCAAGGATCCGGGCGATCTGCTCCGCGTGTCGCTCGGCGGGGAAATCGGCGTCCGCTCCGGCTTCGAGCAACGCCGCATCGAGCGGCGTCCCGGTGCGATAGCGAGGATGCAGGTGGAACTCGCCGCTGCCGCCAGGCGATTCTTGCGCGCCGAGGATTGGCGCAAACGGAAGCCCTAAGCGGCCCAGCAGCGTCCCTACAGCTCCTTGACAGCAGCGGATAAGAAAGTTGCGGCGCGCCAGGTCACTCAGCCTTTTTGTCACGCCTGTCGCGTCCTCGCTCGACCTTCCCATTTTGCCGTCAATCGCTTACCATGTTTGCCATGAGGAGAGACTCGGCATTTCATTATCTTCTATTGACAGGTTTGTTGACCGCGGCCACCGCTACAGCCCCGCTCGCCACAGCGCAGACCCCTGCCGGCAAGGCGGCCTTTAACGGGCAAGCGATCTACCAGGACTACTGCGCGGCATGCCACGGCCGCGACGGCAAGGGCGACGGTCCCGCCGCGCGGGCGCTCAAAACCGCGCCCATCGATCTGACACAGATCAGCCACGATCATTCCGGCAAATTCCCCGAGGCGGCGATCCGGAAGATTGTCCTCGGCGAGGACATGATGCCGTCGCACGGCACTGAAGCGATGCCGATCTGGGGAAAAATCTTCACCAAGATCGGGGATCCGAATACCGTCGAACAGCGCGTCGATGCGCTGCTGGTCTACCTCCGCCAGATCCAGGCTAAGTGAGGGAGCGGCCGAATAGCATCGCCAAAAGCCTCTTGCCGTCGGCGACCTCGCGGACCCAGGTGTCCTGGCACCGATAGCCGCGAACCGCGAAGGCCGCGAGCAGATCCTCGCGCGGCACCAGCGTTGCGTGTGAGATCTCAACGGCCCTGGCGATCGAGGGTGGAATCTGCCGGCCCGGCGTGATCGCCGACGTCATGCCCTCCGGGTTTTCTTGAATCACGATGCCGCAGGCTGTGGGACGAAGCCCGGCAATGGCCTCGACGCCACGACGCCAATCGATGTGCTCCAACAGGAGCGTGGCAAGAAGGAGATCCGGTTCGGATGCCAGCTTCGTCTGCTCAATGTCGTCTTCGAGAACTGTGGCAACCAGGCCGTGCCGATCGAGACGCCGTGACAGCCGCGCGAGGAATGCCGGGTTCAGATCGGTGAAGGTCAGGCGGAACGGCCGGAACAGGGCAGGGTCCACGAAATCGAGCGCCTGCCCGGTGCCGGCGCCAACGATTGCCACCTGGGCTCCCGCGGGCGGATCGGCGGAGCGGATTATCTGGCAGGCGAGCTCGGCGCCCGCCTGAGCCTGGCCGATCCTGGCCATGTGCTCGTCGTAATCCTCGCCGGTGACGATCTGTGTCCAGGCGAGACGGAGACCGGGATCCATCCTTATATCTTATAGAGGATCGCTATATCCGAATGAGCCGCGATGGGGCCGGAGGGGGGACTATTCGCAAGTCGTTGCAGGGAATGGTGGCGGCGGGGCGACTCGAACGCCCGACCTACGGATTATGAGACCGTCGCTCTAGCCAGCTGAGCTACACCGCCATCAAGGTTCAGTGTATCAGACCCTTTTGCTTTCTGTGGCGCAGGGGGGGAGTAGGGTATTCCCCTGAGTAGCCGTGTGGAAATCCCGGGCTCCGCCCGGCCGACTTGTGTAACCAGTTTGTCATGCAATTGCCATTTCCGGCGGTTTGGTGTCAAGCAACTTATTCCAAAGCGTTTAGTGAGATATGCTGCCCCTTGCATCAAAACGTCGTAACTATCTTTTTTAACGATAGTTTAATGCTGGTCGGAAGCCCCTTTCCCACAGTGTTATCCACAGGGGTTGTGGATTCTCGGGTGTGCCCCGGTAGCCATGTGGCAGGCGGGCGAAATCGGCTCCGTCACGACTGCTGCCTGGCGCGGCGCAGGCGACGTTGGAGCGATTCCGGGATCTCGGCCTCCACCACGCAGTGGTTACCGGAGTAACGGGTCTTAATTACCCGTCCGAACTGGTGGAGCAGCGCGAGGGTCGCGCCGTCGGCCGCCGGGAGGCGGATGGTCACTTTCGTCGTAGGATCCACCGGGAGCGCCAGGTCAATCGCGTCCAGCAGGCGGCCGATGCCCTCTCCGGTAAGAGCGGAGATGGCGACCGCGGGGACCTTTTGACCGGCGGCGGCGGACGCAAGGCGGCGCCCCAGCGGCTCGGCACCGGCGCCGGCGCGATCCATTTTGTTCATCACCAGAAGCCGCGGGACGTGGGCGGCGCCAATTTCATCCAACACTTCGCCAACGTGCGCGGCCTGCTCCACGGCGGAAGGCGAAGCCATGTCGACCACGTGCAACACCAGCGCGGCCTCCTGAATTTCTTCGAGCGTGGCGCGAAAGGCTTTCACCAATGTGGTGGGAAGGTTGCGGATGAAGCCAACTGTGTCGCTGACCAGAACGCGGCGGCGCGACGGCAGCAGCAGCGGCCGGATGGTGGGATCGAGGGTGGCGAACAGACGGGCGTCGGCCAGCACGCCAGACTGGGTGAGCCGGTTAAAAAGCGTGGACTTTCCGGCGTTGGTATAACCGGCGAGAGCCAGCGTAGCCAGCGGAACCGAACTGCGGCGGCGCCGGTTGACGGCGCGGCCGGCGCGCACGCCCTCCAGTTCGTGTTCGATCTTCTGAATCCGGCGGGCGATGCGGCGGCGGTCGGTTTCGAGTTGTGTTTCGCCCGGCCCTCGGGTACCGATGCCGCCGCCCAGTCGCGACATTTCGATACCGCGCCCGGACAGGCGTGGGAGCAGGTAATTGAGTTGCGCGAATTCCACCTGGAGACGGCCTTCCCGTGTGCGGGCGCGCGCCGCGAAGATATCGAGGATCAGCTGGGTGCGGTCGATCACCCTGGTCCGGATCGATTTCTCGAGGTTGCGCTGCTGGGTGGGCGTGAGCTCGCGATCGAAAATGACGACGTCAGCAGCCCCGGCGGCAACCGTCGCGCCTAGTTCGGCGGCCTTGCCGGGCCCGATGAGGGTAGCCGCCTCCGGCGCATCCCGCGATTGCAGCACGCGCTCCACTACGTCGGCGCCGGCGCTGGCCGCCAGTTCCGCCAGTTCGTCGAGCGATTCTTCGCTGCCGGCCGGCCCCCAGCGCGTCGCAGCGGCGCGCGATTTCCATTCCAGCCCGACCAGGATGGCACGCTCGCGGGAGGGCCTGGTCGGCGGCGTGTGTTATGCCTCCGTTTCGGCGTGCACGGGCGCAGCCGGTGTACTGCCCGATGTCCCGCTCGAAACCGCGGCTTGCGGGGCGCCACTGTAGGACGAGTGGAAAGGCTTCTGCACCACCACGGTGGAAACTGCGTGCTTGAAAATCAGCTGCTCCTGATTGTTGGTCTCCAGCACTAAAGAGTACTTATCGAAACTCTTGATCCGGCCGGAAAGCTTCACGCCGCTCATCAGGTAAATCGTGAGGACTATCTTGTCCTTGCGCGCATTGTTTAAGAAACTGTCTTGAATGTTTTGCGCCGGTTTTTCCAT
>Ga0209415_10008093_pt1 | contig 18256 bp, 12 predicted proteins | sample PeaSoiSIISIP2007_FD_187696 | JGI IMG/M metagenome (GOLD analysis project Ga0209415, IMG submission 187696) | Peat soil microbial communities from Weissenstadt, Germany - SII-SIP-2007 (SPAdes) (version 2) | ecosystem: Environmental > Terrestrial > Soil > Wetlands > Peat | place: Germany...
GCTTCGCTCCCTTCCTTGCTGGACGTGGAGGTCGCTTCGCTCCCTTCCTTGCTGGACGTGGAGGTCGCTTCGCTCCCATCCTTGCTGGATGGGGAGGTCGCTTCGCTCGCGTCCTTGCTGGACAGCCTGGTCACGGCGTTTGTACCCGCAGTCCGTACTTGAACACCAAGGCCTGAAAATCCTTCTGGTAAAACACCTGGATGTTAATGTGCGGGTAGATCGCCCGCAGCAATTTGACTTTGTGATTCTTCCGCGTCACCAGCGACTGTCTCATGGTGGTCAACTCGACGTACAGATCAAACTCCGGGAGATAAAAGTCCGGCGTGAACGCCTCGGTTACCTTGCCGTCCTTGTCCCACTGTAGCGGGAAAGCGCGCGGTTCGTATTCCCATTGGATGCGATAGAAATCGAGTAGATTGGCAAACATCTCCTCGCTCGGATGGCCGAAGGCGGCGCGCCGTAGGTTGGCATGTCCAGCCGGCACAATCCGGTGCCGTGCCAGTTCAAGCCGGGTTTTAAATTGCATCTCCGCCGCCACACCCGGCGAGAGCAGACCCTGTTCGGCCAAGCCCCGGGCGGCGATGGCGGCACGCAGCACCTCCGCCATCCGCGGGGCGTCGAAATGCTCCACATTCAGCAGCAGGTCGAACGCCTCGGCGGGCGCATTCGATCGGCCAAATCGAACCTTCCTGCGCCGCCGGGCCTCCGCATCCATCTCCGCCAGGAGCCGTTGGGCTTCGGGTTTGCCGACCCGCTGATCTAACATGATGTTGCCCACGCGGTATGGTTCCGGCGCGATCACTCCGGCGCGCAGGATGAGCGATTGGGGCGGGAACAGTAGCTCCGACCCCGGCAGGGCCACCACCAGGTGGTGCTCGGTCGCCATCCGGGCCAGAATCGAGACCGCGGCCGGTCGCCAGGCGGCGCCGGGAATGGTCGCGTCGCCGAATTCCTCGGCGATCCATTGGTCCAGACGGCTTTCGGTGACCAGTTCGAGCCGCGCTAACTGGGAGACTGCCTGCGCCACCTCTTCCCATCGGGAGGCTGGGTGGCCGGAGATCGTGAGCAGTGCCATCCGTTACATTGCCAGAATAACTCCGCGCGCCGCCTGAAAAGTCACCGCCCAGCGCGAAACTGCTCCTGATCGGTCGGGACGCAGCGGATTGGAGGGTGATTCGGTTGCTGCGAGCCAACGGAGCGCCGTCCGCTAACGGAGCGGCTCTGAAACAGCTCTTCAACCCAACTGAACTCGGGCCACCAAAGCCCAGTACCCATTGACGAGGAAAGGCGATCCTTGTAAACTATTGTCCTAGTGTAGGTAGTACTTCGGTGTAGTGGAGATACGGAGGATCCCATGAAACTCAGTCCGGCGAATGCGAGAAAACTGGCATCGCTCTCAGCTCTGGGAGCAGGGGCTTTAGTGGTCGGGATGGGCGAAGCCGAGGCGGGTGTCATCTATGGCACCTTATCTCCAAGCAACGGGAAGGTCGGATTCAGTTCAGGCTACACCTCTACCGTCACCGGCAGGACGGCGGGGCCGTCCTCCAACACCGTTTTCAGCTTCAACCGGCGTAGCAGCGGATCGTTTAGTTCGGGCCGGCATTCCGTTAAGTTTAATGGAGGTTTTGGCGCGGCCCAGTTCAAGACAGCCGGCGGCCTGCTCGCCCTGTTTTCAGCGAACCCGCTCAACAAATTCGCGGGCGTAGGTGTTGGGGCGGGCACAGTGGCATGGCGGACCTGGAGGACAATTTATCATCCCGGCATCTCGGGGCACAAGATCACCGGCCCTGACGGGTCTACCTACTACACGGGCACTGTGTCCCCCTACGCCACCCATTCTCACAGCGCCCAGCCCTCCCCCTTTGCGGACAAATTCGCGTTGTTCAAGTTCAACGTCGGTGCGGGTACGGAGTACGGGTGGCTCAAGCTCAGCTTGGACAACAACCGAAACACGTCCGGATCAAACAACTCTTACGGGCCCGACGTGACCTTGGTGCAGTGGGCCTACGACACCAGCGGGGCGCAAATTTATGCCGGCGAGACCCCTGGCGGCGTGCCCGAACCTGGCACCTTTGCCATGACCGGTCTGGCGGCGCTGGCTCTGGGCGCCGTGGGAGTTCGCCGCTGGCGGGCCGCCCGGGCCGCGCGCACTGCGTGAAATTGCTCCTGATCGGTTGGGACGCAGCGGATTGGAAGGTGATTCGTCCGCTGCTCGACAAAGGGGAGATGCCGCACCTGGCCGGACTGATGAGCCAGGGCGCTTCCGGCAACATCGCCACCCTTTATCCGCCGCTGAGCCCCATGCTGTGGACGTCGATCGCCACCGGCAAGCGGCCGCATAAGCACGGCATCCACGGCTTTAGCGAACCCACCGAGGACGGGATGCAGGTGCGTCCCATCAGCAACCTGGGCCGGACCACCAAGGCCTTCTGGAACATCCTCAACCAGCACCGGAAACGGAGCGTCGTGGTGGGGTGGTGGCCTTCCCATCCGGCGGAGCCCATTCGGGGCGCGATGGTCTCCAACCACTTTCCATTGAGCGGCGAGATGAATCCGGAAAGTCCCTTGCTTCCGGGCACTGTTTCCCCGCCGGAACTGGCCGCGGAACTGACCGGCCTGCGGGTGCATCCGATCGAAGTCACGGGCGGAATCCTGCGGATGTTTGCGCCCGAAGCGGCCAAAGTGGATCAGAAAGAGGACCGGAGCCTGCACGATCTGGCCGGCATCATCACGGAGACCATGAGTATTCATGCCGCGGCCACGGATCTGATGGAGCGGCTGGAATGGGATGTGGCCGCGGTTTACTACGCGGGGATCGATCATTTCTCGCACCGTTTCATGCGCGACCATGCCAAGAGACGGCGCGGCCGCGGGGACGCCGATGCTGGAATCTTCTCCGGCGTGGTGGCGAATGCGTACCGCTATCACGATGCGATGCTGGGCCGTCTGCTGGAACTCGCCGGGCCGGACTGCGCGGTGATGCTGACGAGCGATCACGGGTTCCATTCGGACGGCCTGTTGCCGGATTACATTCCCGCCGAAGCCGCCGGACCCGCGGTGGAGCACCGGCATTTCGGCATCCTGTGCATGCGCGCGCCCGGCGTGCCCGCCGGCGGGCAGATTTATGGCGCCAGCGTCCTCGACATCACTCCCACGGTTCTGCACTTGTTCGGTCTGCCGGCCGGCAGCGATATGGATGGCAAGGTTCTGCTGAATGTTTTCCCCGGCCAGAAAGAGGTGGAACGCATTCCTTCATGGGATCAGGTGCCGGGCGAGGATGGGCGGCATCCGCCCACGTTCCAGTACGACAGCGCCGCGGCTGCCGAATCCCTGCAGCAACTGGTGGACCTGGGGTACGTTGCGCCGCTCGGCGAAGATGCGGCGGTGAATGCGGCAAGGACGGTGACCGAGAATCGCTACAACCTGGCGCGGGCGCTTTTGGACGCGGGGCTAATGGAGAAGGGCGCGGAGATCCTGACCGAATTGATCGCGCAGGATGCGGAGCAGGGCCGGTTCCATTCGCATTTGATCGAATGCCGGCTGCAGCAGGGTCAGATCGCCGAATGCCGGAAGCGCCTCGATGCGTTCGACCGGGCCTGCGCGGATTTCGCTCCGCGCGCCGCCGAGGAACTGAAACGCCGCCGGGCGGAGAAGACGGATGAGTCGCTGACGCGCGACGACAAGAAGGAACGCCACGAACGCCACGGCCTGTCTGAGAAGGCGCGCGGCCATGTAATGGAGCGCTTGTTGCTGCACGCTCAATTGGCGCTGGCCCAGGGGAGATCGAAACAGCAGCAAACCCTCGCGCGCATTGCCCTGGACAATCTGGCGGAGATGGCGGGGGAGACCGCCGCCTTGGGTATTTTTCTAGCCCGGGGGTTTTCCGCGATCGGCGAGTATCCCAAAGCGCTCGATTATATCGATCGGGTTCTGCAAGAGGACCCGGAGCACTGGGAGGCCCTGGGATTACGGGCCCGCGTACATTTCGCCGCCAAGCGGTATGTGGAGGCGGTGGAAAGCGCCATCGAATCCCTGGCGCTGGTGTATATGCAGCCGGCCATGCACCATCTGCTAGGTTCGTCGCTCGAACGGTTGGGAGAACGCGCACAGGCCGAGCAAGAGTATCGCGTCGCAGTGGCGCAGTTTCCGGGTCTGGCGCGCGCCCACCTGGCCCTGGCCCGGCTGTTGCGGCGCAATCCGGCCACGCTGGGCGAAGCCGCCGAGCATACGGCGCAAGCCAACCTGCTGCGGGAAGAGGCGTCTCGCCGGGTAAAGGCTTCGGGGAAGCGCGAGGTAGTGAAAGAGGTGGAGGCGAAGGAGCCCAAGGACGTCCCCGTGGCGCCGCGAACCCTGGCGATCTGGGGACGTAACGGTACAGCGCCGCCCGAGGATCGCTCGAAGATAGTGACCATCGTCGCCGGTCTTCCCCGTAGCGGTACGTCGATGATGATGCAGATGCTGGCGTCGGCGGGCGTTCCGGCGTACACCGACGATCTCCGCGCGGCTGACGAAGACAATCCGCGAGGCTACTTCGAACACAAGAATGCCACGCTTCTGCACACGGACGCGAGGTGGGTTCCGCATGCGCGAGGCAAAGTGGTGAAGATTGTGGGACACCTGCTGCCCCATTTACCGCCAGGCGAGCAATACCGGATCGTGTTCATGCACCGCAACCTGAAGGATGTTGTCGCATCCCAGGGGGCGATGCTGAAGCGCCTGGAGCGCAAAGGAGCCCGTTTGGGGGCTGACAGGCTTACGCAGGTTTACACGAGCCAACTGGTTCGTATCGAGCAATGGCTCAAGCGCGCTCCGGGAGTGGACGTACTCGGCGTGAGCTACGAGAAAGCGGTGTCGGACCCCGAGAAAACGGCGTCCCAGCTTGCTGCATTCCTGGGGGAACCGTTCGATGCTTCGCGAGCCGCAGCTTCGGTGGACCCGCGACTGCGCCGGCAGCGCGTAGGCGTGTCTGACGAGTTGACCGCAACCAGTTAGACTTAGGAGTTCGCTGAAAAAACTCTTGGCCGCAGATAAACGCAGATGAACGCTGATTCGCGGGCGGCAAGTACTTTGTTTTCAAATCGGCGTTTATCCGTGTTCATCAGCGGCCAACCTTGTCCTAGACTCTCAGCACCCGCCTAGCGTGGCGCGTCATCCACCAGCATCACCGGGGCCTGCCAGAATGCGGCTTTCTGCCCCGTTGGATCGAGCACGGTCACCTGGCAGTTATATTCGCCGGGCGGAAGCTTGCTCAAAGGAAAACTGAACTTGAGCGGCACCGTCTTCAGGCGATTGTTCAAGCTCTCCGTCACTTCGAGCGCGGGAGTTTCGAACACCTTGGCCTGGCCGCGAAAGAACGTCACGAAGGCGACCAGGGGCTGAACGGACGCCACTGCGGGCTCGTAGGCTTGAAGATAGACGAACATGTCATGGCTGGTGGTGAAGACGCGGGTCACGCTGGGAATCAGCTTCTGGCCTTCTTGAACCAGCGGATCGACGATTCCGGCCTGCCCCTTATCTTTCGCGGCGGTGTAAAGGGCGTCCTTCATTTCGACGCGCTGGCTGCTCAACACCACGGAGCTGATGGGGATACGCAGGTCCTCTTTGTTGAGGTTCGGGATGGTGAACTTGGCTTCGTACGTCCCGATCCGGCCGGTTTCCGCATCTCGCGCCAGAAACTTGATGCGATACTTCCCGGGAAGAAGCGTGAAGCCGGTGCTGTACTCGATGGGACGCTTCGCCAATTCGGCCGCGGTCGCGTCACTGAGCTTGATATCCACCTTGTCCCGCACATTCTGGACCGTGGTGCCAAAGTCGTCCTTCACCTCGCCGAGGAAATCGATCAGAGTGTGTTCCGCGCCGCCTCTTCTGGCAAGTGCCAGCTCCCGTCCCGGAATCTTCACCGAAACGGGCACGAAATACTCGGCACGATTCAGTTGAAAGTAATCGATCTCCATCATGATGGTGAGTTCCGTGACGGGATCGCCCAGCATCAACGCATCCTCGAGTTGCCGTTCCTTGTCGGTGGTCGTGAATTTTGCGAATTGCTTGCCCGCGAAATAGCCCTGGCGATAATCGAGCTCGGCTGACAGGTCGGTCTTGAGCGCGATTTTGATCCGGCGGAACTTCCCATCGAGCGCGGCATTGCTGGTGTGGTAGCCGATGATGTAATAGCTCGAAAAAGCCTTCTGAGCCTGAACCATGCCAACCGTGAGGTCGTTATTATCCAGCAGAGCCTTGCCGCCCGTGTCGGCCGCCAGCGAATACAAAGTGTCCTGGGACCGTTCAAACATATTCGCCATCGCCACAGCCGAGTTGCCGTTGTACATCCCGACTCCGCCCGGTGATCCCCTGGTGGCGTCTCCCAAGGGAGCTTGCGCCACGAGACCTCGCGCGTCGATGGGCCAGAACGACACGCCGGCGCGAATCGCCGCGTTGACGGTGGCGTGCAGTTGAGCCTGGTTGTCCACTCCATTCAGCCGTAAGCCGCTGGCAAAATAAATCAGCGATTTCTTCTCGTTCAATACGCCGAGCATGCGCGCCGCCGTCTGGAGCGCGGATAACTGGCGGTCCGTGTTGAAGATGTTGAACTCGCTGTCGTCCTGCCCGAAGGCCGCTCCGCTATCGGGGGTGCTGTCGTCGCTCGAGTTCTCATCGAACCCCTCGCCTTCGCCGACGATGAGGGTTTCGAGGATACTGAGCAGCCGGTTGCGATCATCCGTGAAGTCCTGGACCACGTCGACGGAGCCTCCGGAATATCGCATGATGGCCATGCGGTCGGCAGGGGTCGTCTGGGTTCTGATGAACTTCTGCGCCGCCGATAATGCCCGTAGCTGGTCGGGGGGAGGCATCGCGGTCATATCAAAATACAGGGCCAGCAGCCGACTATCTTTATAGTGAATATCGCCGGGCGGTTCGGGAGCGATTTGGGTTCGAGTGAGCTTCGAGAAGATCGTGAGATTGCTGGGGGTCTGCTGCACGGTCGGCGCAGAGTTTGGGGTGTCCGGCAGTTTCTGGAACTCAAAAAAGCGGATGGTTTGCGGCGCGCCGTCCTCGGTGACGGTAAAATCTCCCGCCTTGAGACCCTCGACCGGGTGGCCATTCCGATCGGGGACGACTACCGTTTCTATGACAAGCTGGGTGGTGCTGGTGAACGTCGTAGGGCTCGGAACTACTGGCGTATTCTGGCCGACCTGCTGGGCTGTACCGAACCCGGTGCAAGTCAGGATCAGCGGGATGAGAATCCATCGCATACATCAGAACCTTAGTCTTAGTGTAGTTTGCATGCTTCGCGGTGGATTGACGCCCGCCGGAAGGCCGAATTGAGCGCTTCCAGCCATGGTATTCCACGACGTAAAGTTCACGTGGTTCAGAATGTTGGTGGCGTCGAATCGAAATTCGAAGTTCAGGCGGTCATTCAAGCGGAACACGCGTCCCAGGGAGGCGTTGACGTTGAATTGAGTGGGTCCCGTGATCGAGTCTCTGCCGGCGTTGCCCCACTGCCCGGGCGCAGGCGCGGCATAAGCCGCCGGATTCAGATACAAACCTGGTGGAGCGGCATAGAGCGGCGCGCCCGTGTAATTCGGACGAATGCTCCCCGTCACACCGGTTCCATTGACCGCCGCGAGATAGATGGGGGTCAATGGGAGCCCGGAACCGAACGTGGTCTGGCTGGTGACGGTCCACTCCTTGAACAGCGCGCCCTTCCATCCGCTCAGGAGCGTGCCGCCGCGGACTCCCATCCCGGTGCTGTACTGCATTTGAAAATTTACCAGCTGACGCTGATCGAAATTCGAGAGTCCGCGCTCCGCGCTAAGATCCAACCAATTCTGAGCGATCACCGATGAGCCCTGGCCTCTTCCACCGAGAGCGGCGTCATCGATCGATTTCGAGTACGTATACTGCAGGGTCGCGGTGACGCCGTTATGCAGCCTTCGACGCAATTCGAGCAGGCCGGCCTCTCGCGTCGAATTACCGTTCGAGGTCATGTAGACAAAACCGGCCGGACACGCGGGGCAAGGGTTCGTTGCGCCGAGCGGATAGGTATTGGGCAGGAACTCCTGCACGCCTCGGGTTCCCTTTGCACCTTGATAAGTAGCGATCATGACCAGCGAGCCGGGCAGGTCGCGCTGAATCGAGGTCTGCCAGTTTTGCGCGTAACCGACCCGGAAGTTCGGGTCAATCGCGAACGTATTGGGAACGGTCGAGGGAGTGGCATTGAATCCGTTCGCGAGCGTGAGCGGATTGGCTGGACTATTTTGCAGGCTCAGGGTGGTTGAGAGCGGCGATTGCTGCGCCATCTGCATCGCGATCGTTTGGTAAACCGAAGAGTTATAGTAGACGCCGTAGCCGGCGCGGACAACCACGGATGACGCGGGCAGCGGGCGCCATGCGAGACCGATTCGCGGCTCAAAACCATGCCTGTCAGGACGAATGAGCGAAGAGGGAAACTGCTGCCTGGTAACGGACCCGGACGGATCGGAGCCGAGCACGGGAGCCGCGGCGGCGAAACCGGGAGCGATGTCCAGATTGACCAGACGGCCATACAACTCGGTCATGGGCGAGCCATATTCCCAGCGGATCCCCGCGTTCAGAGTGAACGCCGTGTTGACTCTCCAATCATCCGTGAAATATGCGTCATAGGCGGACGACCGGAAATACTTGTCGGCGTTGCCGTAAGCAATCGAGACCGTGTCCGGGATTCCGAGCAGGAAGTCGGCGAAATCGGAGCCGGTACCGGCGGCGCTCAACCCACTCACGCTGCTTCCGGTGGACGCGCCCGTGAAAGTGAACGTGCCGCGTGGATTCTGCTGAGCGAGATCGTTGAACTGCTGCCTCCGGAAATCGAATCCTAAGGTCACGTTGTGGCTGGCATGATTCCAGAAGCTGGAGAGGGTCACCGCACTCGTCAGATTGCGATTGAACGACGCCTGCCCGTCCGACAACTGTTGCGTTCCGCCCGAAAAGATCAGGCTCGGAGGCCCCCAATTGACGGGAGCTTGATTGTTACCGAGAATCCCCGCCGCGCCGGAAATGTTCTGGCGATTCTCGAAGTACGGGGTAATTCGAGTCGACAGGCGCGAGAACTGGCCGCCGAGAATGACGGAAAATCGCGAAGTGAACACGTGGCGCCAGTTGACGCCGGTGTTGATTCCAGCCGAGTCCGAAGTATCGAGGTATTGAAAGATGTTCGGGTTGTCTGAACGGGTGCTCTGGTAGGCGAGGTTGCCGAAGAACTGGTCCTTCCGAAACGCCTTATTTACGCGCGACTGCAGACTGTCCTGATGCGTGATGCCGACGACGGGGATCTGGTAGTTGTAATGCGTGCTGCCGGCGAAATTGGGGAGCGGATACAGATTCAGCAGCGCTCTTGCTTGCGGGCTGATGCTGGCGATGGGAATCTGATTGCCGGAGAAGGGCACGCTCGAACCAGGTTCGAAAATAGTGTTCGAAGTCTGCGATAGATCGCCTAAGCGTTGGGCCTGGGTCGGCATGAGACCGGTCTGCGTGCTGGCATTTCGGCGACGCGTCCATTGGTAGTTGATCACCACATTGGGGCCGTTCCGCACCAAGTGCGGAATGTTCAACGGTCCACCGAACGACGCGACGCCGGTCAGGTTGTGATAATCGGGCCGCGGCGTATTTTGGCCGGTGAGGGAAAAAGGCCGGGCGTCGAGAGCCGAATCGTCAAATAGAAGCCCGATGTTCCCGTTGTAAAGCGACCTCGCGCCCAGCCGATTGTTGCCGAAAGCGGGAGAGAGGCCGAACGGTGAAATCGCTCCGTTATTCGCGGAGCCGTTGATCAGAAGGCCATCGGAAGCCCGCTGACTGAGATCGGCGGCAGCGCCGGCATTTCCGAGTTGATCGCCCGGTGGGGCGGCGGCGTCACCGGGAACAGTTGGAGCCGCGTTCAAGTCGGAACGCTGAAAAGGGGTTGGTGTATTCGCGGGAGCGGGCGGCGCGGTTCTTGAATTTCGCGACCTCGGCGCGGCCCCAGCATTCGTAGAAGGCGCGGCTTGGGCTGGAATCGGAGTGGGTGTGGACGGAGCGGCCTGAACTTGCGCGTGCATCTGGTCCAGCGTCAGCATTTTCAAGTCCCAATCCGTAGCAGAGGCGTTCGGAGCGATGCTAACGTCCTGCCGGATCGTGGCGAAGCCCTGCAACTCGATTTGGATGGTCCAGGTTCCGTCGGAAAGATCGGGGAATGAGTAAACGCCTTGCTCGTTGGTGACGGTGGCGAATCTCGTGCCGTTCTGAGACGCCGTCACGGTCGCGCCGGGGACCGGCAGGCCAACGAACTTGACCTGGCCATGATGCTCGGAAGCGAGCAGCGCCAGCGCCGTGAGGCATGCGGCCACACCGCGAGAGAGAACTTTCAGAGCACGTCCCGCGAGGTTCATGAAAGCTCAATTCTCGCTTGGTTTCTCCACGTGATCGATGATGAGAACCTCGACTGGTCCCTTTTGCGATTCGAGCCTCAGTCCCAATTGTTCCTGCAGCGCCGAATAAATGGAAGGTCCTGAATTGTCGGGCGGGGCTTGACCTGGATCTCCTGGCCCAAGCCCGGCAAAGTTCTGGTCTGGCGCCCAATCCAATTCTATGTCGTACTTGGCGGTTAGGCCGGTCTTGTCGACCACTACGCGTCCAAGAATCCTGGAAAGAAACGGCGCCACTTCCGATAGTGGAACTTTCATTCCGGAAATATGATTCGGCCCACCGAACATGTTGCCGCACGGGGGAGTGGGAAGTTTGCCAGGAGCCGGGGGTGGAGGCGGGCCGGGCGGGCGAGGCGGACAGTCGCCCTCGGATACCCGGAGTTTCGGTCCTGCCTTCGCGACCACCAGGGCATAGATCGGCATTTCTCTGGTCTCACGCCGGATTGTTAGTTTGTATCGATCCTCCAACAGCGCTTGAAGGCATTCAATCCACTTGGAATTCGACCCATCTTCCGTTTTCGCAACGATATCCCACCGGTCGGAATCGATCCAACTCGGCCCGCCGGAGATCTGATAATCCTGAACCTTGTACGCTATGCTCACCAACATTTTCAATGGTGCACCGGAAGCGTTAAATCTCCCTCCTGTAGAAGGGGAGATCATGAAACGGCGATCATCGGAGGTATGTGGCTTGATCGAAGCCACCTCGAACACCGGCCGAGGCGCCGCAGGTTGAGCCGCATCCGATTGAGCCAAAACGAATTGAGTCGACCCGGCGAACCCCGCGAGCAACTCCATCGCGATCACGAAAATGGAAAAGCGATTCATTCCCGATTCCTCTCCCGAGCCGTCCCTCATAGTCATTTTCATCCCTCCAGGCTTCTGAGTAACAGCCCGCAAAACGGAGCGCGGCGGCAGCGTTACTTGGCTTGCAATGAGGGTGCCGCCGCACCCTTTGCGGGCTAGCCAGCTCTTGATTCCAGACGCACAGACGGTCGAAAGGGCTCGAAACCTTTACAACAATTCAGAACCCGAGCCGAAATAACATTTTCTCGCAAGACGCCCGCGAGGCTCATGGAGGCTCAATTCTCGCGGGGTTGCCACAAGTGATCGATTACGGGACGGAGTGGCGGGCGCTTTATAGAGCCTCCTTGTGGCCCGCGCTTTTGAGATAGGCTTCCCGAGCGGCGGCGAGCACTTGCTGCAAGGGCGTCCCGGTGCGGATGGCGGCGGCACGGCAGTCCTCGTACTCTGGAGCGCAAGAGTTGTTCGTGGAAGCCTTGACGCGTAACTTGCCGAAGGGCGTATCGACCTCAACGACGCGGCGCTCCTGGACGCGGCGTTCGGCGGCATAGATACGAACTCCGAGCGTGGATGTTTCGGCGAGGACGATTTCCGCAAGACGCTCCTGGTCCTGAGGCCGGGCAATGACGCGCAGAAGGACACCGGGCCGATTCTTTTTCATCTGTAGCTGCGAGAGCGACGCATCGAGCGCGCCGGATTCGAGAAGCCGATCGAGCGCGTAGCCCAAAACCTGGGGGCTCGAATCGTCGATATTGGCTTCGATGACACTCACCAGCGTTGCCTCGGGGGCGGTGGTTGCCTCACCGAGAAGCACGCGAAGAACGTTAGGCTGTTCTTTGAAATCCCGATCGCCCGCGCCGTACCCAATGTGATCGATGCGCAGGGCGGGTAGGGGGCCGAAACTCGAGGCGAGCGTCGCGAGGAGGGCGGCCCCGGTGGGCGTGGTCAACTCGACCTGGGGGCCGCGGGCATAAATGGGCTTGCCCTGGAGCAGCAGGGCCGTAGCGGGGGCAGGGACGGGAAGCACGCCGTGCTCCGTCTTGACCGTGCCGCTTCCGACGTTGATGGCAGACGAACGGATCTCATCGACGCCGAGAAGATCGAGAGCGACACACGCGCCGACGATATCGGCGATCGAATCGACCGCGCCGACCTCGTGAAAATGGACCTTCTCGATGGCGACGCCGTGGACGTTCGCTTCGGCCTCGGCGAGACGATTGAAAATGGCGGCGGCGTTGGTCTTGGCACGGGGGGCGATGGAAGAACGGCCGATCAGTTCCAGGATGTGATGGAGGTGCCGATGCTTTTGAGGCTCATCGCCAGCGACGACGCGGAATTTGGAGGCTGCGATTCCGGCGCGCGTGGTCTTCTCGAGTTCAAAACGCGCACCGGTGTCGAGGCTGCGGAGGGAGTCGAAAACGGGTTCGGAAGGCGCGCCGGCGTCGAGGAGAGCGCCGACGGTCATGTCACCGCTGATGCCTGAAAAGCAGTCGAAATGGCAAGTGCGGCGGGGCACTCCTCATTATACGGGGGCGACAACAACGTTAGGTTGTGGTAGCTGGATGCATTCATAGCGTTTCGTTGAGGATTGTTGCGGCTTGTTCGGCGCGGAATGCTTCCAGTTTCTCGCGCAGGTCCGGACGGTGCAACGCGAGGATGGCGATGGAGAGCAGAGCGGCATTGATCGCCCCGGGCTTGCCGATGGCCAGCGTGCCGACGGGAATGCCGGCGGGCATCTGCACAGTGGAGAGCAACGAGTCCATCCCTTTCAGCGCCTGGCTTTCCATGGGCACACCGAGGACGGGCAGCACGGTGTGGGCGGCCATCACTCCCGCCAGGTGGGCGGCTGCGCCCGCGGCGGCGATGATCACGTGCAGCCCCCGGTGGATGGCGGTGGAGGCGTACTCGGTGGCTGCATGGGGAGTCCGGTGCGCCGAGAGGACCTTACTTTCGTGCGGGACGCCGAAGCGCGTCAGCATTTCGGACGAGTGACGCATGGCGTCCCAATCGGACTTGCTGCCCATGACGATGCCGACGATCGGGGAGGGCAGCGAGGACGCGCGCTTCTTTTTGGTGTGAGATGGCAGGGGCAAGTTTCAATTATAAGGTGATCTGACGAGGCAGATGCGAGCCGGCGAGTCGTCCTTTGCGGCTTGTTTAGGAGACGCATGGAGTACATGAAACCCCAATCACCGGATAGAATGTAAGCCACGAGAGGTCGGTGCGGACCCGGCCGGCGTTTTCAATTCAGTCCAGGAGCCTCGCCATGGAAACTACGCTCTTACGGCAGATGCGGGCGTTACAGATTTGCGTGCTCGCTCTCTTTGTGTGCACCGTACTGCTCTCGATCAACTGCTTCTATCCGCTCTTACCAGGGCAAAGGTTCAACGTCATCGATGCGGAACGCATTAACATTCGGGAGAAGAATGGGACCCTTCGGGCCGTGCTTTCGAACTCGTTGGGATTCCACGAGGGCCAGCGAGCTAAGGCAGAAACGAGAATAGCCGGCTTGATGTTTTATAACGAAGAAGGTCAGGAGACCGGCGGGCTGGTGTATCTTGGCCGGGCCATTCCGGGCGGGCAAGATTCGGACGTCTCGCTCACCATGGACCAATTCCGTCAAGATCAGAATATCTACCTCCACCACGAGGAGTTCAAGGACACACAGGGCCTCCGCGTTGAGGATGGGCTAACGGTGAACGCTCGGCCCGACTGGACAACCGCCAGAGAGGAATACGCTGCTTATGCCGAACTTGAAAAGCTCCCCCAGGAGCAACGGGACGAATTGCAATTGAAGTCCGCCAAGGCAGGTAAGATCCGCGCCAACCGTTTGTTCTTCGGCGTCCAACGCGGAACGAAAGGCGGGGCCACCTACGATGATGCGGGTCTTTTCATCAGGAACAAGTGGGGCCGCAACACCATCAGGCTCTACGTCGACAACGACAACAGACCCCATTTCCAGGTTTACGACCCGCTCGGCAAAACCATCATCTACGAGCTGAAACTGCCTCAGCCGTAGAAACGGCCGTTACGAAAAGGAACGCAGACGGGGACAGGCCGCTCCGTCCGCGCGCTGACGAAGGCAGCGTTGCCGATATCATGTTTCGTCCGGCATGGAAAAACGCTGGGACAGGCAGCTCTGTCCACGCGCCGCCGGCCGCAACGGACTGCCGGTCCACGCCTGCCGGCTTGGGACAGAGGTCCCTGTCCCGGTTTTTCCATGCCCGGTTTTTCCATGCCGGCCTTGGGACAGAGTAGCCTGTCCCATCGGCTAGGTGCGCTTCTTGAGTTCCTGATCGACGGAGTCCATGAAGGCTTCGGTGGTCTGGTACGGATGGTCCGCACTAATGAGGGTCGCGAGATCCTTGGTCATCTTGCCGGACTCGACTACGTCGACGCAGACGTGTTCCAGGGTGTCGGCGAATTTGACTACCTCGGGCGTGCCGTCCATTTTGCCGCGGTATTGCAGGCCACGGGTCCATGCATAAATGGAGGCGATGGGATTGGTGGAGGTCGGTTTGCCCTGCTGGTGCAGGCGGTAGTGGCGGGTGACGGTGCCGTGTGCGGCCTCGGCCTCGACGGTTTTACCATCGGGCGACATCAGAACGGACGTCATCAGCCCCAGCGATCCGTAGCCCTGCGCGAGGGTATCGGATTGCACGTCGCCGTCGTAGTTCTTGCAGGCCCACAGGTAACCACCGCTCCATTTCAGGTTCGACGCAACCATGTCGTCGATGAGGCGGTGTTCGTAAGTGAGGCCCGCGGCATCGAACTTGGTCTTGAATTCCTTTTCGAAAATTTCCTGGAACAGGTTCTTGAAGCGGCCGTCGTAGACTTTCAGGATCGTGTTTTTGGTGGATAGGTAGACCGGATAGTGGCGGTCGAGCGCGTAGTTGAAGCAAGCGCGGGCGAATCCTGAAATGGATTTGTCGAGGTTGAACATACCCATGACGACTCCCGGGCCATCGACCTTCACGATCTCACGATCAATGGACGGACCGCCGTCGGCGGGAATAAAGCTCAGCCGGAGCGATCCGGCGCCGGGAAACTGGAAGTCCGTAGCGCGATACTGATCGGCAAAACCGTGGCGTGCCACGACGACCGGTTTATCCCAGTGGGGCACGATGCGCGGCACGTTCTTGCAGATGATCGGTTCGCGGAAGATGGTGCCGTCCAGGATGTTGCGGATGGTGCCGTTGGGGCTCTTCCACATCTGCTTGAGTCCGAATTCCTTAACGCGCGGCTCATCGGGCGTGATCGTAGCGCACTTCACCGCAACGCCGTGTTGCAGGGTGGCGTTGGCGGCGTCGATGGTGATCTGATCGTTGGTCTGGTCGCGCTTCTCAATGGAGAGATCGAAATACTTGAGGTCGACATCCAGGTAGGGAAGAATCAGGCGTTCCCGAATCCATTGCCAGATAATGCGGGTCATCTCATCCCCATCGATCTCAACGATGGGGTTCTTGACCTTGATTTTGGGCATGTTACGTATAAGCTCCTCTGCGGTTGGATTGAAACGCTCATTATCGCCGATGGGGTGACGATGACGCCAGTTTGATCGACGTTTTGCCGGAGTCTTCCGAGCAATCACCGGCGCGCCTCGGATTCTAAATCCATGTAGTTCAGCGACCTGGACGTCTCCGTCTATTAAAGGTCGCGGCGCACTACTTACTCTTGGGCAGACGAGGAATTCAAGACCCAATGGTCAAACCAAAAACGCAATCAAAAAAAAAGGCTGAGGGTGCTGGAAAGAAGGACTGTGATGGACCGGTAGCGACGGGCAGTCAGGCGCGGGTGGTGAAGAAGCTTCTGGCGAAGGTAGAGAAGAAGCTGAGCGACCAAGACGTAAAGGCGACTCTCGGCGACTACATTCGGTTGGTGCAGCTTCAAAAGGAACTGGATGAGGACGAACCGAAGGAGATCAAAGTCACATGGAATAACAGCCAGTTTGCGTCGGCCCACGGACGACCCCTTTCGATCATCACGACTAACACGGTGGACCCGGCGAGCTATCCGGACGAAGTCTCGTATCTGCCGACTGTGATCGGAAACTTCACAGATGCAGTGATGGCCTTTGTACGAACTAGCCAGCCGGCGTGCCGTTTTGAGGTGTTGTATCCGACCGATGTGAATCAGAGTGCGTTCAATCAGGCGATTAATTATCCGACGGGTTCCTGGACGCCCGCCGCACTTACTTGCCTCAAGACTGAGAACTTCGGATTCACTCTGGGGCGGGATCTGGATCAGGCTGTTCAGACGATCCACTTTGGCCAGGCGATGGGTTTCACGGCGGTTGAACGCAGTCAACTGGTGGGCGTGGGCGATTCGACGACAGCGTGGTTAAAGGAAGCGAAGTTTGCGATGGGGAGAGGGTTCGAGAGCGTCGTCCTGTTTGCCCTGGACCAATTCTGCCTCATCGGATACCCCGTCCCGTTGCCGGAGAGTCTCAGGCGGAGCCTACGGATGGGGAGCTGACCGTCGCCCGGCGGCCGGTCTATGCCGCCTCACCATGCGCTGATGAAACGGGGCCCTGATAAACTGGGGGCTTGCTGCGGGTCCAGAGCGTTTCCAAGGTTTACCGTTTGTATCGTCGGCCGGTGGACCGGCTGCTCGAGGCCCTTCCTTTCACCCAAGATCACAAGCCCAGGGACTTCTGGGCGCTGCGCGACGTGAGCTTGAACGTCGAGCGCGGAGAGGTGCTCGGCGTGGTGGGTCCGAACGGTGGCGGAAAGAGCACGCTTCTACAAATCGTCAGCGGGATTTTGGAGCCAACGCGGGGCCGGGTGATCACGTGCGGCAGGATCGCGGCGCTGCTCGAGCTGGGCGCAGGATTCAATCCGGAGTTCACGGGCCGCGAAAACGTCTTCCTCAATGGCGAGATTCTAGGCATCCCGCGGGGCGAGATGGAGCGCGTGTTTCCAGAGATCGAGCGCTTCGCCGAGATCGGCTCTTTTCTCGAACGGCCGGTGAAAGAGTATTCGAGCGGGATGTACGTGCGGCTGGCGTTCGCGACGGCGATCCACGTGGATCCGGACATTCTCATCGTGGACGAAGCGCTGGCGGTGGGAGATGCGATTTTCGCGAATCGATGCATCAAGAAGTTCGAAGACCTAAGGCGGAGGAAGGTGACCGTGCTGTTTGTCTCGCACGACCTCGGCTTAGTGAAGCGGCTCTCGGATCGCGCCGCCCTCATGGTGGACGGGCGTGTTGCCGCGTATGGCGCGCCGAGCGAAGTGGTGAATCGCTATGTCGCACTGGTGCTCGAACGGCAGGAGCGGGAGCAACCGGAGCGATATCACGCGAGCAGTTCGGTCTACCGGCACGGCGACGGAGCGAGCCGCGTGTTGGAGGCTGATCTTCTCGACTCGCAAGGCAACAGCGTTCGCGTGACCGAGCCGGGGATGCCGTTGACGATCCGAGTGCGCGCCCAAGCCGAGCGCGATCTTGAGAACCCAGTGGTGGGCGTGCTGGTCCGCAATCGACTGGGGATCGACGTGTTTGGCACCAACACACGAATTGAAGGGGTTGATCTGGGGCGCATCGCAGCCGGCGAATCCTTCGACGTCGAATTCACTTTCGATTGTTTACTGACCCGGCAAGACTATACACTTACGGTTGCCACGCAGTATCAGGAGGGTTTCAGCCAGGATTGGCTGGACGATGCGATCGCCTTTTCCGTGGTGGATTCGAGGGATGTGGCGGGTCTTGCGAACTTCAAGACGAAGGTGAGCTGGCGACGAGTGACGGCGTGATCTACGGTATCGTGCTGGCGGTGGTGGTGGCAACGCTGTGCGGCGTCACGATCGCGAAGACTTTTTCCGTTCACACTCGCGGCGACTTTCTCGTAGCCGGGCGAAAGTTGCCCTGGCCGGTGCTGGTCTTCACGCTACTAAGCTCATGGATTGGCGCGGGGAGCTTACTGGGCGGCGCCGAAAACGCCTATCGGAACGGATTTGTCGCGCTGTGGCAGCCGGCCGGCGGATGGCTTGGCCTGCTGGTAATCGCGGCCATTGCGGGCC
>Ga0209415_10008094_pt1 | contig 18255 bp, 20 predicted proteins | sample PeaSoiSIISIP2007_FD_187696 | JGI IMG/M metagenome (GOLD analysis project Ga0209415, IMG submission 187696) | Peat soil microbial communities from Weissenstadt, Germany - SII-SIP-2007 (SPAdes) (version 2) | ecosystem: Environmental > Terrestrial > Soil > Wetlands > Peat | place: Germany...
TGGGTGCGAATCGACGTTACGATTCTAACACGGCCCCACGGAGGCAGCCAGGTCCTAAGTCCGACAGGCTGCTAGGAGGGCGCTGTGCTAACCAGTGCTCCCCCTCCCCTTGAGGGAGGCGGCTACGGGGAGGGGTGCGTGTAGCCGTGGCCGGCGGATGTACGCACCCCTCCCCCCAGCCCCCTCCCACAAGGGGAGGGAGAGCACTGGTCAGCCGCCGCCAGCAACATCGCCCACCACGCCGCGCGGGATCGGGCGGCGGAACGGGCTGACCGGCAACACCTGCCCGCGCCAGAAGCAGCGGAAGCTGTCCGGCAGGACCTCGAGCAATGCCAGGGGATGGCCAGCCAGCACATCGGATGTAACGCGGCACACGACAATGCCCGCTTTCTCCGGGGAGCCGCCGAGACCGATCGCAATCGCCTGCGTGCCATCCCAAAACGCGAAATCCACCGGCACCAATCCGCCTTCCGCCGGCAGCCACGCCCGCGGCAACGGACGCAGTGCGGACCACAGCCAATCCTCCGGCGCATACAGGCCGTCATAACGCTGCAAACCGAGCGCCAGTACGTCGCGATGCGCGTCCAGATGTGCCGCCATGCAATCGATATAGCAATCGACGAAGCGCTGTCGCTGCGGCGCATAGTCGCCGCACAACCCACGCAGGAACTGCTTCATCGCGGCACCCCGCGCCGCATGGTCACCGACCGCCGACGCCATTGCCTCCGCCGGCAACGCCTCGGTGTTCAGCCGCAGCCTGGCCCCACCCACGGTCACCCCGGGCAGCCGGGGATCGTCCGGCTGCAGCGTTCGCGGCAGGCGATCGAGCCCGAATGGAATGCGTTGCGCCATTGTCACGGCCCGCCGAACCGAGGATCGGGATAGTTGATCACCTGCACCTCGTGCGTCACGGTTTCCAACACCGCGCAACTGAGTTGCCGGTCGTTGTTGGTGTCGCGTGCGTCGCCGGCCGAACCGGGATTGATCACCAGCACGCGACCTACCTGACGCACAACCTGCGCGTGGGTATGACCGTACAGCACGAAGTCCACCTCGGCCTCGGCAAACCGCGCCAGCCGGGCGCTATGCGGAAACACGTACTCGCCCCGCGGCTCCCACGGAGTGGAATGCACCATCAGCACGGTCTTGGTGCCAAACCTGAGCAACCTCCGATGCGGCTGGGTGGCAAGGTAATCCAGCAGCGAGCGATCCACGCCGTCGCGTTTCCGCGCGCGCACACCGGCGTCTGAGAAGAAAACTTCCTCGTGGTTGCCCTGGATCACCATGGCGCCACGCTGGCGCAGCAGCGCGACGACTTCATTGGAAAACCGGTACTCGAAGATGCTATCGCCGAGGCACAGCAGTTCATCGACCTCGCCCATCAGGTCAAGCGCCTGTTGCAGTCCCGCCGCATTGCTGTGGATGTCCGATACGATACCCAGCCTCACCTCGGCGCTCTCCCAATCTTCACAGTCCCACATCCTTCCCGAGCGTGACGCTTGCGTCCAGGGCGATGCCGGTCATCATGCCTGAGGAAAAGCAACCACATTGGGGAGGGTACGCGGATGATCGAACAGACCCTGGACATCGCCACCAACGACGGCGCGATGGAGACCTTCATCTGCCATCCTGAACGCGGCGGCCCGTTCCCCGCGGTGTTCCTGCTGATGGATGCGCCGGGCATCCGCGAGGAACTTCGCGACATGGCGCTCCGGCTCGGCACTGTCGGCTATTACGTGCTGCTGCCCAACCTGTATTACCGTGCCGGCCGCGACACGATCTACGGGCCCGACGTGTTGGAAAAGGGCAGTGCGGAGCAAGCGCGGATGCGCGCGGTGCGCACCAAGATGACGATCCCGCCGGTGATGGAGGATGTCGGTGCCATGCTCCGCCATGTCGATGGCCAGGCGGCGGCGAAGCCCGGTCCGGTCGGCGCGCACGGCTATTGCATGAGCGGCCCTTATGCGCTCGCCGCCGCGGCACGCTATCCCGACCGCGTCACCGCCGCCGCATCGTTCTACGGCACCTGGCTGGTCAACGACGCCGAGGAAAGCCCGCATCGCAACCTGGCCAAAGTGAAAGGCGAGCTCTACATCGCCTGCGCCGAACACGACGAGCTGGCGCCACTGCCGATGGTGGAAGAACTGCGCGGCCTGTTCGAACGCGCCGGCACCACAGGCGAGATCGAGCTATACCCAGGCGTGCATCACGGCTTCGCCTTCCCGCAGCGCTGGTGCTACGACAAGCCGGCTGCGGAACGACATTGGGAGCGGCTGATCGCCTTGTATCGGCGGCGGTTGGGGTGACACCACCCGTGTCATTGCGAGGAGCGCAGCGACAAAGCAATCTCCCGCCTGACGAGCCGCCGCCGCTCCTTACGTGGGAGATGGCTTCGTCGCTACGCTCCTCGCAATGACACCGGAGACGGAGGTGGTCGCCGGCGCAGCAGATAGCGTTGCCGCCCCTCCAGCACCAGTTCGCCGCGCTGGTTGTGCACCGTGCTGCGCAAGCCAACCACCCCGGTCGACCGATTCGGCGTCACCTCATCCACTTCCAACAACGCGTACAACGTATCGCCAACATACACCGGCTTCAGAAACTTGCTTGACTGCTCAAGAAACCCGACCAGCGAATCCTCAGTCATGAACGGGAACAATCCCGCGCCAGCCGCCGTCTGGATCAGCGTCTGGAAGCCATGCGCCAGCATTCCCGGCATGGCATGCCGGCGGCAGTACTCCGCATCGTAATGCACCGGATGGTTGTCGCCGCTAGCCACCTGGAATGCCAAAAACACCGCCTCAGTCATCGTCCTGCTCGGCAGCACGAACCGCTCGCCCAACTGGAAATCCTCGAACCAGCGCTGTTCCGGCACCATGCGGTGCGCGGCGGGATCGAACCCGCTCATACCGCGCCGGCGGCGCGCAGGCCGGCGATCTCCGCCGCGCCGTAGCCAAGCTCGCGCAACACCTCGTCGGTGTGCTGGCCCAGCGAGGGCACGTCGCCCATCACCGCCTCCTGGTCGGTGAAGGTGAACGGCGGCAACAGCGCGCGCACCGGTCCGGCGGCCGTGTTCACCTCGCGCCACTTATCGCGCGCGGCAAGCTGCTCATGGTTCCACACATCGATCGACTGGTTCAGCCGGCCATTGGCGATCCCCGCCGCATCCAGCACGGCGACCACCTCCACCGACGTCATCGTCGCGAAGCAATCCTCGATCAGCGTGGTCAGCGCGCGGCGGTTCTCGCAGCGCGCAGTCATGGCGGCGAAGCGCGGATCAGTCTCGACCTCCGGCCGGCGCAGCACCTTCGCACAGAACACCTTCCATTCGCGTTCGTTCTGCAACCCGAAGATCACCTGCCCGTCCATCGTGCGGTGCGTGCCGTAGGGTGCCAGTAGCGGATGCCCGCCCGGGTCGCGAGGTTGCGGCGAATTGGCATAGGCCGCGCGGTACAGCGGCGCCATCATCCATTCGCTCAGCGCATCGAGCATGGCGATCTTCACGTTGGCGCCTTCGCCCGAACGTGCGCGACGCAGCAGCGCCGAAAGGATGCCGGTCAGCGCGTACATCCCGGTGGCGATGTCGGCCGCGGAAATGCCGACGCGCGACGGCGTCTCCGGCGTCCCGGTGATGCTGATCAGCCCCGATTCCGCCTGGATCAACAGGTCGTAGGCTTTCTTCTGCGCCATCGGTCCTGACTCGCCGTAGCCGGAAATGTCGCACACCACCAGCTTTGGATGGCGCGACTTCAGCGCCGCATGCGACAGGCCGAGCCGTGCCGTGGCGCCAGGCGCCAGGTTCTGCAGCAGCACGTCGGCGCCTTGCAGCAGGCGGTCCATCACGTCGCGCGCCTGGTCGTGCTTCAGGTCCAGCGTGACCGACCGCTTGGCGCGGTTGAGCCAGACGAAGTGGCTGGCAAGGCCGTGCACGAAACCGTCATAGGCGCGGGCGAAGTCGCCTTCACGCGGGCGTTCGATCTTGATCACGTCGGCGCCGAGATCAGCCAGGTGACGGCTGCAGATCGGTGCCGCCACCGCATGTTCCAGCGCGATGACGCGCATGCCTTCCAGGGGTCGCACCGTCTGTCTGCCTCGCGTTTCCAGTCGCGGCGAGGAAAGCGCCGCGGGCCGCCGGTGTCAAAGGCTACAGGTCGCGTGGACCGGGGTTGCTCCGCGCATCGGATTGTTTGCTTCGTCCTCCGTGTTGCTATGCTGCGCGCTCGGACCCAGGGGAGACGTACGATGCCGCCCAAGTTGCGCGTCGGAGTAGTTTACGATTTCCGCAACACGCCCGAGACCGGCATGGACAATCCAAGCCTGTATGCGGCGATCATCGACCAGGTCGCCTGGCTGGACGGGCTGGGCCTCGATCTGGTGTGGTTCACCGAGCACCATTTTCTCGAGGACGGCTACCTGCCGTCGTGGATTCCGGTGGCCGGGGCGCTGGCGGCGCGGACCCGGCATGCCCGATTCTCCTGCGATGTGTGCCTGTTGCCGTTCAACCATCCGGTTCGGTTGGCCGAGGACCTAGCGGTGCTCGACAATATCAGTGGCGGGCGGGTCGAGCTGGGCGTCGGCATGGGCTACGCCCCACACGAGTTCCGCGGCTTTGGACTCCCGGTGCCGCGTCGCGTGTCGCTGACCGATGAGGGCATCGCGGTGCTGAAGCTGTGCTTCGCCGGCGAGCGGTTCAGCTTCTCGGGAAAACGTTACGAATTCGCCGATGTGGTGATCCGCCCCGGCTATGTGCAGCCGGGTGGGCCACCGCTGTGGGTGGCCGCGATGTCCGAGGCGGGCGCTCGGCGGGCCGCACGGTTCGATGCCAACCTGCTGCCGCAGGGCGCGCGCGCCGCGGCGCTGGACCCGTGGCGGGCTGAACTCGCCGCATCAGGCCGCGATCCGGCGGCGAAGCGCGTCGGCATCATCCGGTCCTGCCTGGTGACCGACGATCCGGAGCGCGACTGGCCGCCGGTGCGTGCCGCCGAGCGCTACCGGATGAGCACCTATGCGCGGTTTCAGGAGGAGCTGGGCGGCGGCGCCGGGGCCGGCGGCGTGCGTGGCACCACCGATCAGGCGCGCATCCCGCAGACCTGGGTGGTGGGGGATGTGGACCATTGCGTCGCGGAACTGGCGGGATTCGTCCGGGAGTACGGCATCACCGACCTGGTGAGCTGGGCGGTTCCGCCGGGGCTGCGGCCGGACCAGATGAAAGACAGTTTGGAGCGGCTGTTCCGCGACGTGGTGCCGCGGTTGAAGCGGGTGATTCAAGGCTGAGCGGTCATCGCGAGGCAGTCATACCGAGAAAGTTGATGCGGAAAGGATCCGACGGGCGCCCGCGCGGGGGGCATCGCCTCAACCAAACTCCCCCGGCCGCAACAGCCGCGCCAGCCGGTCAAGCACCGCATTCGCCAGCCCCGGCTCGGGACCGTCGAAGAATCCTCGCGCCACGTCGAGATATTCGTTGATCACCACCTTTGCCGGAGCGCCATCCGTCATTGCCAACTCGCCGCCCCCGGCACGCAGCAGCGCGCGCAGCACCGGGTCGATGCGCGCCAGCGGCCAGTCGGACGGCAGCGCCTCCACCACCATGCGGTCGATGGTGTCCTGCTGGCGCACCGCGGAGCGCACGATGCGCGCGAACAGCGGCACTTCCGCATCGGGCACGCGGCCGTCCTCGAATCCGCCCGTGCCGGGCAGTTCGCCCAACCGATGCCGTACGAACTGATCAATCACCGTCTCGGGGTTCTCCGGACCTTGCTCCGCCTGGAACAGCGCCTGCACCGCGGCGACGCGCGACGCGGTGCGCGGCCGGCGCCGCGGTTTCGGAGGGCCGTGCGCCATCGCCGTCAGACCGCGCCGAGGCGGCGTGCGGCGTCGATCTGCAGCAGGGAGGCCGCGGCGGCTTCCGCGCCCTTGTTGAAGCCATCCGCGCCGGAGCGCGCCTCGGCCTGCGCCTGGGTGTCGCAGGTCAGCAATCCGGTGCCGAGAGCGATGCCGAACTGCAGCGCGACGCTCATCAGTCCTTCCATGGTGGCGCGGCAGATGAATTCGTAGTGGTCAGTCTCGCCGCGGATGATGCAGCCCAGCGCCACAAATCCGTCGAACTTTTTCCCGCCGCGCAATGCAATGCGGATCGCCTGCGGCAGCTCGAACGCCCCGGCGATGTCGAGGATCTCGAACGTCGCGCCGGCCTCGCGCAGGATGCGCGTCGCGCCGTCGGTCAACCCGTCCACCACAGAGCGGTAGTACGGCGCGCGCACCATCAGCAGATGCGGCGACGGCCCCTCGATGCGCGGCGCGGATGGAAGCGGGGCGTCTTCGGTACTCATGCGCGTTGGAGGCCCGGGCAAGACAAGAAATTAGGATCACCACGAAGACACAAAGGCACGAAGATGCATGGGATGCTACGCATCTTCGTGCCTTTGTGTCTTCGTGGCGATTCTACTTTCTTGTCTCTCATCCCTCGTAGTCCACGCCTACGATATTCGGAATCGCCCGCTGCTCCATGATGTTCAGGCCATAGCCCTCCAGCCCGACGATGGTGCGGTGGCGGTTGGTCAGCAGGATCATGTTCTTCACGCCGAGATCGAGCAGTATCTGGGCGCCGATGCCGTAGTCGCGCAGGACGCGCGGGGTGCGGGGATTCTCGGTGGCCAGCATGCGTACGCGCTCGGCCAACGCGGTCTTGCGGTGCTCGCGGATCAGCACCACCACGCCGCGGCCAGCGCGGGAGATCATGTGCATGGCGTTGTGCACGGCGATCCAGTGCGGCGAGCCGGTCATGTCGTCCAGCAGATCGACCGCGTGCATGCGCACCATCACCGGATCGGGACCGGACAGGTCGCCCTTCACCAGCGCCAGATGCTCCTGGTACTCGACCGTGTTGGCATACACCACGGCGCGCCAATCGCCGCCGGCCGGGTGGTGGTAGTCGCCTTCCTCTACCCGGCGGACCAGCCGTTCCGTCATGCGGCGATGGGCGATCAGGTCGGCGATCGAACCGAGTTTCAAATTGTGCCGTTGCGCGAAGGCGACAAGCTCCGGCAGCCGCGCCATCGTGCCGTCGTCGTTCATGATCTCGCAGATCACCGCGGCGGGGTTCAGCCCGGCCTTGCGGGCGATGTCGACCGACGCCTCGGTGTGGCCCGCGCGCACCAGGGTGCCGCCGTCGCGCGCCATCAGCGGGAAGACGTGGCCCGGCGTGGTGATGTCGTCGCGCGTGGTCTCCGGGTTGATCGCCACGGCGATGGTGTGGGCGCGGTCATGCGCCGAGATGCCGGTGGTGACGCCCTCGCGCGCCTCGATCGACACGGTGAACGCGGTTTGATGCCGCGTGCTGTTCTGCGCCGACATCAGCGGCAAGGCGAGCTGTTCGCAGCGCTGGCGGGTCAGCGCCAGGCAGATCAGGCCGCGCGCATGGCGGGCCATGAAATTGATCGCGTCCGGCGTGGCGAATTGCGCGGGGATGACCAGATCGCCTTCGTTTTCCCGGTCCTCGTCGTCGACCAGGATGAACATGCGGCCGTTGCGGGATTCCTCGATCAACTCGTCGGCTGCGGCGAGGTATTGCGACAGTTCGGCGCTTCGCAGGCTCTTCAGGTTCGGCATTCGGCGGTCTCCGCGAGGCGCGCCACGTAGCGTGCCAGCATGTCGATTTCGATGTTCACCGCATCGCCCGGGGCGAGTGAGCCGAAGCCGGTCACCTGGGCGGTATGCGGGATGACGTTCACGCCGAAAGTATCGCCATCCACCGCGTTCACCGTCAACGACACCCCGTCCACGGCGACGCTGCCCTTGACGGCAATGAATCGGGCGAGCGGCCGCGGCACGCGGAAGCGCCAGCGGGTAGAGGCGTTTTCCGCTGTGGCGGACAGCGCCTCGCCCACGCCGTCCACGTGGCCGGAAACGATGTGGCCGCCGAGTTCGTCGCCGACGCGCAACGAACGTTCCAGGTTCACCCGGCTGCCGACGCGCCAGCGTCCGAGCGTGGTGCAGGCCAGTGTCTCGGCCGAGGCGTCGGCAGCGAACCAATCCGGGCCGACCTCGACGGCCGTGAGGCAGCAGCCGGAGCAAGCGATGGAAGCGCCGATCGCGATGCTGGCGGTATCCGGCCAGGGCGCCGCGATGACCAGGCGCATGTCCTGGCCGCTGCCCAGTGGGGTGATGGCGCGGACAGTGCCGAGCGCGGTGACGATGCCGGTGAACATGCAAGGATACCTGTTAGGCGGTCGGAATGCCATTGGCAAACTATGGAGGCCGGCAATGGTAAACAAGGAGGCAGGCTCGTGGATACCCGCGTCAGGGGAGCCACATGCCACCCGGCATATCGGCGATCTACCGATACTCCGGACCTGTCGGTACCGCAGCCCCTCGACGCAACGCAACCGGGAGCCTTGCGGTGCCGTGGCTTCAGTCGGTGTAAAAGTCCGCGAATGCCGGCGTGAGACCCGGAGGATCCAGAGCGATCTGGCCAGAGGTGAAGACTTCGGTTGCGACATCGCCGCTTGGCATGCGCGAGTGGCGGACGATGCGCGTCGTCTCGGGCCAGACAATCAAGTAGTGCTGCAACGATGGCAAGCGGAAGTAGTCGCGCAGCTTCAAGCCCCGATCGACGCCGCTGGTGCTGGGCGACAGAACCTCGACGATGACCAGCGGATCAGGGACGGCCACGGCGTCGGGGGGCAGACGGGCACCATCGCAACGCACCACGGCGTCGGGTTCGTAGTCGCTGTCGCCAACCTCGATCGTCATGCCGCCGCCGAAGACCTCAAACGGCAGCCCTGCGCGCTGCACTGCGGCGCGCAGGGCTGCCCACGCCGATCTCTTACAGCGGTTGTGGGCCGCGCGTTCGGGTGCCATGGCGACCACGACTCCTTCGAGACGCTCGAACCGGTGCGACGGCTGTTGCTCTGCCCACGTCCGGTATTCCTCGCGTGTCATGGGTGCTTCCGGCTCGTGGATTAGGGCACGGGGCATGGTGAACCTCCGGCATGGAGACGCATCAGGCAGCGGATGGTGGTCAAGCGGCCGAATGCCTCCGCGACGTGACCATCGTGGCCGATTCGGAGGCACCAGCTTGGGAGCCGGGGACATCCGATCAATCGCATCTGACGAACTCGGTCAGCAAGTCGTCCCCTACGGGTGCCACGTGCTGGCGTACGAAACGGGGCATCGCGTCGAGCCGGTTGACGCCGAATGCCTGCACCGCGGGCCACCCGTCGCCCCCCATCACCGCCGGAGCATGAAACCAGGCGATGCGGTCCACCAGCCCGGAGCGTAGCAAGGCTGCCGCGACCTGCGCGCCGCCCTCCACCAGCAGCCGGGTGATCCCGGCGGCACCGAGCGCGATGAGGGCGGCCTGCAAATCCACACCAACCTCGGCGCCGGCAACCTCGATCAAGCGGATCCCCAGCGCGGCGAAGGCGTGGCGGCGCGCGGAGTCGGTGCCGTGGCGGATCAGCATCCAGGTGGGGGTTTCGCGCGCGGAGGCCACCAGGCGTGCGGTGAGCGGGGTGCGCAGATGGCTGTCCGCCACGACGCGCACGATCGGGGTGGGGCGGAAGCCGGGCAACCGGCAGGTGAGGTCCGGGTCGTCGGCCAGCACCGTGCCGACGCCGACCAGCACCGCGTCATGCCGCCCGCGGAGGGCGTGCCCGGCGCGACGGGCGGCGTCGCCGGTGATCCAGCGGCTCTCGCCACTGCGTGTGGCGATGCGGCCGTCCAGCGTGGAGGCCAGCTTCAGCGTCACCAGTGGGCGGCCGGTGGTGGTGCGCTGGTGGAAGCCGGCGAGGACCTCGCTTGCTTCGTTCGCCAGCACGCCTTCGTCCACGACGATCCCGGCGGCGCGCAGCTTGGCGATGCCGTCGCCGTTCACCCGAGGGTCGGGGTCGCGCGCGGCGATCACCACGCGCGCGACGCCGGCGGCGATCAGTGCGTCGGTGCAGGGGGGCGTGCGGCCGTGGTGGCAGCAGGGCTCCAGCGTCACGTAGGCGGTGGCGCCCCGTGCCGTGGTGCCGACCATGGCGAGTGCTTGCGGCTCCGCATGCGGCCGCCCGCCGGGCGCGGTGAACGCACGGCCCACGACGCGGCCGTCATGGACGATGACGCAGCCGACCGAGGGGTTCGGCCATGTGTTCCCCAGCCCGCGCCGCGCCAGGGCAAGGGCCGAACGCATGTATGCGAGGTCTTCGGCGATCATGCGGAATGGTATACCGCGTGGGCCGGGGGAGAGAAGCGGGCCGGAAGCGCGAGCAGACCACCTCGCGCGCCGTCCCCATTCGCGCTTTCCTTCCGTCCGCGCATCGTGCCATCCTGCCACCCATGGCGCGGTACCGGCTGTTCATCTCCGCCGTCAGCAGCGAATTCGAGCGGGCGCGCGATCAGCTCGCCGCCAGCCTCCGGGCGCGCGAGATGGACATCGCGGTGCAGAGCGATTTTCGCCAGCACGACGACACCACGCTGCACAAGCTGCACGACTACATCCGCGACTGCCAGGCGGTGGTGTGCGTCATCGGCACGCGCAGCGGCAGCATGCCGACGCCGGCCGAGGCGGCGCCGTACGCGCACATGCTGCCGGCGCGGATCGCCGAAGCGTCCTACACCCAGTGGGAGTTGTTCTTCGCCCGCTACTATCGCCGCCACCTGCTGCGTTACCTGCTGAAGAACGACAAATGGGAAGCCGACCGCGCGGCGCCCGCGAGCGACCGGCCGGACCTGCAAGCCGCGTTCGTCCACTGGCTGGAGCATGCGCAGGGACAGGATCGCGGCGAGTTCGATACGGTGGACAAACTATGCCACCTGGTGCTGCGCGAGGACTGGCCGAAGGCGCGGCCGGAGCCGGTGGTGCACCTGCCGCGCCTGAGCCTCGGCACCGGCTTCCGCGGTCGAAGCGAGTTCCTGCGCACGTTGCACGCCAGCCTGCAGGCCGGACGCGATGCCCGCGTGGCGATCACCAGCCGCGCGGTGCGCGGCATGGGCGGCGTGGGAAAAACCTGTGCGGCGATGGAATACGCCTGGCAGTACCGGCACGCGTACCGCGCGGTGCTGTGGTGTTCGGCCGAGACTCCGGAGGCGCTGGACCGCGACCTCGCCGCCCTGGCCGGCCCGCTGCAACTGCCCCAGCCGGCGGCGCCAGAGCAATCGGTGCAGCGCGCAGCGGTGCTGCGCTGGCTGAACGACCATCCGGACTGGCTGCTGATCCTGGACAACGTCGATGGGCCGGAGGCGCTGCACGCGGTGCAGGCGCTGGGAATCGCCGGCGGCTGCCTGCTGCTGACCGGCCGGCTGGCCCGCTTCGGCCGCGGCATCGAGGCGCTTGACCTCGACCTGCTCGATCCCGACACCGCTGCCGCGATGCTGCTGCAAGCCACGCCCGGCCGGCGCGCCCTGCCGGACGATGCGGCACAGGCGGCGGCGCTGGCGGTGCAGGAACTGGACCGGCTGCCGCTGGCGCTGGAGCATGCGGTGGCCTTCATCGAGTACCTGGGGTGCTCCTTCGCCGACTACCGCGCGCGGCTGCGCGCCACGCCGGCCGCCTTGCTTGACCGCGATGACCTGGAGCTGACGCACTTCGACCGCACGGTATTCCGCACCTTGCACGCCTCGGCGGCAAAGCTTTCCTCGGCGGCGCGGGCGCTGCTGGAGCGGCTGGCCTTCCTCGCCCCCGACCCGGTCCCGGACGCGCTGCTGGACGTGCCGGTGCCGGGTAGCGAAGCCGAGGACGCGCGCGAGGCGCTGGCCGGGCTGGTGACGTATTCGCTGGCCAAGCGGGTAGCCGAGCCGCCGGGCTTCGTTGTGCATCGGCTGGTGCAGCAAGTGACGCGCGCCGCGCTGGAAACGGCGACCGCTGAGGCACGGCTGGCCGAGGCGCTGCGGTGGGTGGATGCCGCGTTCGCCGGCGACCCGCAGGATTGGCGCACCTGGGCGACGCTCGATCCGCTGGCACCGCATGCCGAAGCCGTCATGCAAGCCGCGGACGCAGCCGGCATCGCCGTTCCGACGAGCCAGCTCATGAGGCAGGTCGGTCTGCTGTTCAACAAGAAGGCGCTGCATGCGCGCGCCGAACCGTTGTATCGGCGCGCCTTGGCACTCGACGAATCAACCTTCGGACCGGATCATCCCAATGTTGCTAATGCCTGTGCTCACCTAGGTCGGCTGCTGCACGACACCAACCGGCTCGGCGATGCGGAGCAGCTACTGCGCCGTGCACTCGCCATCACCGAAGCAACCCTTGGCAAGGACGATCCGAATGTCGCCTCCGATCTCAACAACCTCGCCCTGGTGCTGCAAGCCACCAACCGGCTCGGTGAGGCGGAACCGCTGATGCGTCGCGCGCTCGCCATCGACGAGGCAAGGTTCGGCAACGACCACCCAAAGGTCGCAGTCCGCCTCATCAGTATCGGCAACTTAATGGGAGCAACCAACCGGCTCAGTGAGGCCGAGCCGCTGGTGCGTCGCGCGCTCGCCATCGACGAGGCAACCTTCGGCAAGGAGCATCCGGAGGTCGCGACCGATCTCAACAACCTCGCTGCGTTGCTGCGAGCCACTAACCGGTTCGGCGAGGCGGAACCGCTGATGCGCCGCGTGGTCGCCATTTGGGAAGCAAGCTTCGGCAAGGACCATCCGAACGTCGCGACCGCCCTCAACAACCTCGCCATGTTGCTGAAAGCCACAGACCGGCTCGGCGAGTTGGATCCGCTGATGCGCCGCGCGCTGGCGATCCTCCTCGCGTTCCAGTGCGAGACCGGCCACGCCCATCCGCACCGCGACGCGATGATCAGTAACTACGAGGCTTTGCTGAGTGCGATGGGCAAGAGCGAAGCGGAAAGCGCTGCGGCACTCGCGGCATTGCGGCGCGAAGCGGGGCTGGATCCCGGGTGAGCCAGGCCGGCGGCGCTTGCCCTGTCAACCCCGAGGTCGATATATCGTGCGCCTACCAGGAGACATCGCATGGTCCGCGTCCCGGGCGAGCAATTGTCGCAAACCACCGGTTTCTTGCGTGCCGAAGCACGCAAGGCACCCGTCGAGGTCACCTACCACGGCCGCCCCGAACTGGTGGTCCTGTCGGTCGAGGACTATGCCCTGCTCCGGCAGAACCGGAAACTCGCCGTCACGCGCGCCGACATCCCGCGCGAGAAGCTCGAACGCATCGCCAAAAACCGCATGGACGAGGAGCATGCCGGCCTCGACGCCCTGATGGACGAATGAGGCATGCCCCTGCCGGAGCCGAAGCTCGGGCTTGTCGTTCACTATGGCTTCGTGTGGGGCAGTAGCACGCGCCGGGCACCGCCGGATGCCGGCAAGGATCGCCCCTGCCTGATCGTCGATCTGGAGCGCGTGGCGGAGCCTATGCTCCATGGCCGACAGGTGATCCGGGTAACCTACCTGCCGATTTCCCACATCGCACCGCGACGCGGTGAAGACGCCATCGTCATCCCGCCACGCGTCGCGCAACACCTGGGGCTGACGTCGCAGCGGTCCTATCTGTACACCTCGTATGCCGTGGAAGATGATTGGCCGTTCGATCTGGCCCACGTCCCGGGAACGCGTGACAGGTTCGACTACGGCTTCGTCCCGCCCAGGTTGTTCCAGGCCGTTGCAGCGGATTTCGCGGCGTATCTGGCGGCGCATCCGGGACACGTTCACCGTCGTTGACGATCAAGCTGCCGACCGAGATTGGCGCCGCAGCGGTGCCGCAAGCTGGTAGGCCGAGGCCAACACTGCCGATGTTCCCGGCGCTCCGGCGCGACACCGGCGACGCCCAAGCGGGCACTGGCGGATGCGACGCGGGTGGCGGGCGGTGTAGGATACGCCGTCTCGGGCTGCTGTTCATGCAGGCCGACGGATCGGAAGGAGGCACGATATGGACCGGGAGCAGGGCGTGAGCGTGCTGTCACTATGCCCGGACCTGCCCCGCCATCGGTGGACCGTGGACGACTACCACCGGATGGGCGAGGTCGGCTTGCTGGATCCCGACGACCGGGTCGAGCTCATCGAAGGCGAGATCGTCGAGATGGCGCCGATCGGCGACGGGCACGCCGATGCCAGCAACCGGCTGAACCGCCTTCTGGTCCTGGCTGTTGGCGAAAGCGGTATCGTCGCCGTTGGCAATCCGGTTCGCATCCCCCCGTACAGCGAGCCGCAGCCGGACTTCGCCATACTTCGTCCGCGCGACGGCTACAACACCAGGGGGCCGCGGCCCGGCGACGTACTGCTCGCGGTGGAGGTTTCCGACACGACGCTGCGCCGCGACCGCCGGGTGAAGCTCGCGCTCTATGCGCGTGCCGGCATTCCCGAGTTCTGGATCGTGAACGTCGAAGCCAAGGAGCTTGAAGTGTATCGCTCGCCCGTTGGCGACGGATACGCGTCGGTGGAACGCCAAGGCCTCGGGGGCACCGCGACCATTGCGGCCCTGCCCGGCGTGACCATCCCAATCAGCGCGATATTCGGGTGACCGTATCATCGCGCGCTCGCCATCGACGACGCAAGCTTCGGTCAGGACTATCCGATTGTCGCGCGTGACGGGAACAACCTCGCCCATTTGCTGCAAGCCACCAGTCGGCTTGGCAAGGCGGCACAGCCGCGCTTCAACAACCTGATCTTCGTGGCGCGCCTATCCGGTTAACACCCACACGTGCCATACGTGGGGCGTCGCGACAATATGCAGTCGTGCAACTCCTGGTAGTCATGGACCGCGTTCTTGTCACGGCGCATGTGGCGTGTCGTGACGGCGCGCCACATCGCGTTGTTCTTAATCTGCTTGGTTGCCGGTGGGACATATCTTGAAGTCCAGCCCCGCGCCGCTGCTTTCGAACGGCGGTTTGAGAAAGTAACAGAAGCCACTTTTGTGAGGTTTCCCGAGAGTAAGATAGGCGATACAGCCCTCGATGTAGAAGATAGAGGTCTGATTCACCGTCGCGGCGAACGCGAGACGATTCATTCCGATGTCGCGCAGGGCGTCGCTCCGTGTGATGGCGCCCGCCCCCGGATAGACGACGCCGCCCCCATCAACGGGGTAAAGGGAGTCACAGGTTTGATTTTTCGGGAAGGCAGCGCTATCCCAGTCCGTTATAGGGGGGATGTTAGAAATTACATTTGGCACAAGCCGGATGGCAAACGCGAGAGCGGGTTCCCTTCCGCTATTTTGAATGACGAGGTGGAACATCAAGGGAAACCCGGCGCTCAATGGTCGATCGAGTTGCATAGTTATCGGACTGACCCAAGCGCGTCCGGCATTTTTCATCTCGGTCAACTGCCCCACGTTCGCTTCGGCGCTGCTTTTAGCCGCGTTGGCTGCGGTTTGGGCGGCATCGGCCGATCGTTCGCTAAGCCGCACTTGGTGGATAGCGGTTCCAGTTATTGCCGCCGTCAGAATTGTATAGAGCCACACCCCGATCGTGGTCCATTTCTCCCAGTGGTGTTTCGACTCATCGGCGGCGCGACGGTGTTCTGTATCGGCTTCGTATGCCTCAACAAAGCGATGAAATTCGGCCCGGACAGCGGCCTGACCATGCTCGTTATCAGTTGGTTGCTCGGCGTTGCCGGCGCCTTTATCATGCTCTGGGACGTTATCTGATGACACGCAGATCCTCCCTCACTGAAAACGCCCCCTCCCTTGGGCCGGTAGACTGCTCCCTCAACTCCAGCACCGCAAGACACGCCATGCAATTACCCGATCGCGTTCCAAATCGTGAGATAACCCCTCTACAGGTAGTAGGTGTGGGTGTTAACCGGATAGGCATGGTTCGTGGCTTCATGCCTTCGTGGTGAAAAAAGCGCATCCGCTCAAAGACCAAGGCAAAGCAAGGCGAGCCAAGCACACCGGCCCTTCCCTGCCCCCCTTCACCCGTCCTTAACCATAGCCCTTCCAACTTCGATAACCACGAAGTCACGAAGGCACGAAGAATGGAGCTGATCGATGCGGAGCCGTATTCGCGGCGGGTGATCGGCTGCGCCATCGAAGTGCACAAGGTGCTGGGGCCGGGGCTGATCGAGTCGGTTTACGAAGCCTGTCTGTGTCAGGAGCTGGGGCAGGCCGGGCTCGCGTTCGTGCGGCAGCAGAAACTGCCGGTGATTTACAAGGGCGAGCGTCTCGATTGCGATCTGCGGATGGATGTCGTTGTCGAGGACACTTTGCTGCTGGAGATCAAGTTCGTCCACATGCTGCATCCGGTGCATGAGGCCCAGCTTCACACCTACCTGAACCATCGTCGACGCCGGTGCGGTGCGCTGCCAAGGCCAGACCCGTAGTGCCGGTGCGTTAACGTTTCGTTGATTTTCAGCACGGAGGAAGCGCGGAGAGCACGGGGATCACGGAGGGTGCGTAATGCTTCTGGCGGCACCATTGACCGATCGGGTGATCGGGCTGGCGATCGAGGTGCACCGTCATACTGGCCCCGGCCTGTTGGAATCCGTATACGAGCAATGCCTGTGCCGCGAGTTGGGCGAGGCGGGCATTGCGTTCGCGCGGCAGGTCGCAATTCCCATCATTTATAAGGGCGCGCCAATCGGTGACGGCTTCAAGGCGGATATCGTCGTCGCACAGGAGCTTATCCTGGAAATCAAAGCCGTCACCGCCATCCTCCCAATCCACGAGGTGCAACTCCGCACCTACCTCCGCATGAGCAGCATTCACGTTGGCCTGCTGCTGAACTTCAACGTGCCACGTCTGGTGGACGGCCTCCGTCGCACCGTGGTGTAGCCCCCGCCAACACGGACCGCTCTCTCTCCGTGCTCACCGTGCTCTCCGCACTTCCTCCGTGCTGAAAAAACGAAGCCGCGGGCCACCCCGGCGGTGGCGTGTGGCTGTCAGGCCGGCCGGACATCGGATCGCCATGACCGAGCGGTCGCGATCAGGCGATCGTATCAACAGTTTTCGCAATAAGAGCGAATTTGAACGAAGCCCGCCTGGTCGATGGCATCCGCCGGCGGCTTCTCTGACCGGCCCTGTCCGTTGCGCCGCGTGTCGATCGCCGGCGCCCCGATCCGCCTGGCTGTCGCCCAGCGCTGCCAAAGCCCGCGCCCGACTGCGGCACCCAGCCAGCAGCCACGCGTTCCGCGCCCCGCCCCGCACCCTCGGCCGAAAGCCCACGCCCCGCACCGCGCTGCAACAACCTTGTCTTCATGGCTTCGTACCTTCGTGGTGAAAAAACCCTTGCCCCCGACAGCGCCAACCAGCCGGCCGCCCGCCAGCCCGCCGCCCAAAGGTCCGCGATCAAACTAACGCTATAGTTAGCAAAATCGAGGAAATCAGCCATAGGCCACCAATTTCTCCTTGACATAGCGACCTAACACGTGCTTTGATGCCGCGGTGGCATCGTTCCTCTCTTCCCTGATCGAGGCAGCCTACCCCGATGCCAATCGGGACGGCACCGCCACGTCCGAGCAGTACCGCACCATTCACCTCATCGGCCTGATCCGCACCGTCATCGATTACGCCAGGCAACTCATCGTCACCGCGCGGCAACGCGCCGGCACAGCGGACTTCCTATCCTTCGCCGCACCGTTCGGCACCACCAGCCTCAAATTGCTGCTTGCCCGCATCGGCTGCGCCATCAGCCGCGCCGCGCATCTGGAGCAGAAGCTGCAGTATGAGGCGGGCCTTGGCGGCTGCTACAGGCCGGAACCGGCCCACCCGGCGCCGAGCCGCCGCACGCCGCGCGCCGGTTCGGCCGCTGCCGCCGCCCGGTCGCGCACCGGCCGGACCGGGCCAGCCGAAGACCCGGACCTCGCCCACCTGCCATCGGTGGCGCAGATTGCCGCCGAAATCCGCCGTCTTCCACTGCAGCAAGTCATCGCGGCGATCTGTTTTGACCTCGGCATCACGCCAGACCACGCGCTGTGGCAACAACTCAACCAGGCGCTGGCCGGCTTTGGCGTCAGCCTTCCTATTTCGACATCAGAACATAATCCGGCACCGCCACGTCCTGGCGCCGCGGAACGGCGTGCCGATGCGCCGCACGCCGAGACGTCGGCCGCACCAGCGGAACCTCCGCGGCCGATTGCTCCGCGGCAGGCGCAAGCGCCGCCGTGCACCGGCCCGCCGGAGTTCGCAGATCGCCGTAGCGTAGCATGATACAAGAGAGGTAGCGGGGCCGGAGTATGGCCGGCCCCGCCGTCCTGATTCGTATCTTTGATGGCGAGGGCGACGCCACCCACCAGCACAACTGTTCGCCGACGGAACCTCAGAGCCTGAAAATCTTTTGGTCTGTGGGTTGATTTCGCGAGTCAAGCAGAATCCGATTGGCTAGAATCGCAACG
>Ga0209415_10008095_pt1 | contig 18254 bp, 14 predicted proteins | sample PeaSoiSIISIP2007_FD_187696 | JGI IMG/M metagenome (GOLD analysis project Ga0209415, IMG submission 187696) | Peat soil microbial communities from Weissenstadt, Germany - SII-SIP-2007 (SPAdes) (version 2) | ecosystem: Environmental > Terrestrial > Soil > Wetlands > Peat | place: Germany...
AGGTTGCGGTACAGGTTGACCGTGCCATTTACCGTGACCTCCGATTGCGGCTGGTTCATCACGGCGAGATCGATCCGGCCGGCGCCGAAATCCCCGGCAATCGCAGCTCCCGGGGAATCGCCCGCAAATAGCAACTGCTGCTCCTGGAAGGTTCCATCGCCATTGCCTTGCCAGAGAGTAAGGGGCGGATCATTGGCCTGGTGAACCACGGCGAGATCCAGCTTGCCATCGCCGTCGAAATCCGCCAGCACCAGGCGGCTCGGCCAACTGTACACCTGGAATAGCTTGGGTGTCTGAAATGTGCCGGCGCCATTCCCCAACAGCACTCCGATATCGGCCTCCGTGTCCGAGGCTGTCCCCACCACCAGGTCCGGCTTGCCGTCGCCGTTCACATCGCCCACCGCCACCCAGGTGGGATTCACGCTGACCGTATAGGGGGTAGCCGTCTGGAACGTCCCGGTTCCATTCCCCAGCGCAACGGTCACGTTGCCGGGGGTGGGCGGCGCTGTGCCATAAACATCGGCCATACCCAGATTGGTCGCGATCAGATCGAGCTTGCCATCCCCATTCACGTCGGCCAGCGTTACCTGCACGGTGTTGACGCCGGTGGGCACCATGGTGGCGGGGTTGAAGCCGCCCCCGGCCTTGCCGGTCATCAGGACCACCGAAGTGGTTCCCGCGGTAGTGGCACTCTGATTTCCGTAGGCGATCACCAGGTCCGCGAGGCCATCGCCGTTCACATCTCCCGCCGTAACAAACGTCGGATTCATGCCGGCGGAATAGCTGGTGGGGGCTTGAAACGTGCCATCGCCATTGCCCAGCCAGGTATACACGTGGCTGGCGACGGGCGGATAAATGTTGACATTGTCGATGGCGATCAGATCGGGCTTGCCGTCGCCGTTGAGATCGGCGGTAGCCACCCACGCCGCAAATCCGGCGCCGGATGGCATGGCCACCCGTGTGGGAGTTTGGAATCCGCCGCCGCTCTGGCCCAGCAGGATGTAGAGGCCGCCACCGAGCACGTCTGTGCCGCCGGCAACCACCAGGTCGCGCCGCCCGTCGCCGTTGAAATCGGCCGACGCCATGGCCAACGGGTATCCTGCATCAATCGCCGGCGCCGCCCCCTGGAACGTCCCATCTCCGTTCCCGAACAGCACGGTGATCGACTGCGGTCCCGGGTAGAGCGCATCCGGATGGCCGTTGCCGAATACCAGGTCGAGGTTGCCATCGTCGTTGAAGTCCGTGGCGAACATGGCGGGCGAGTACACACCGGACGAGAGCGGCGTGCCCACCACGTACCGGTTTTGGGTGGGGAAACTCCCGTCGCCCGCGTTCAGCAGGATGGCCACGGTGCCGTCGTCGTTGAAGGCCGCCAGGTCCATCTTCCCGTCCTTATTGAAATCGCCCGGCGCCAGAAATACCGGATTGTAATGCGGCGTATAGCCGGTCTTTTGCGGGAGCACTTGAAACGTCCCGTCGCCTTTGCCGTGGAGCAGCGTGAAACCTATGTATTCGGTATACACCATGAGATCCGGGTTGCCGTCTCCATCGAAATCGGCGGCCACGATGGCGGTGGCGTTTTGCCCCTCGCCGTAATTGCCCGGGACCGTGTAGGTGCCCGCCGTGCGCATGGAGCCATCGGGGTTGTCCAGCAGGACGGTCACCGTGCTGTCCACCTGGTTGATTACCGCCAGGTCAGGGCGCCCGTCATGGTTGAAATCCAACGACGTCATGGCCACCGGATAGTTGCCCACGTTGTAGCTTTTCGCCGTACCCAAGGTTCCGTTTCCATTGCCCAGCAGAATGTAGACGCTGCCAGGCGACCCGGAATTGAGCCCCGCGAGGTCCCGCTTGCCGTCGCCGTTGAAGTCCGCGGTCAGCAGGGGTGCGCCTGTGTCAACACCCGTCGTCATATTGCCCAGGGTGGTCTGGCTGTCCAGAGAGACCTGGTTGCCCTGAATCTCCGCGTATGCCGCCCCACCCAGGTTGGTAACGATATATCTGCGCGCCATGGTCCCCGGCAAATCGGCCAAGATGGTGGGATGAGGCTTCGGCGTCCACTGGCTGATGCCCTGACAGGTGGCTAAATATGTCTGGGCCTGCGTGAGGTTGCCGGCGTTCGTGCCGGGAACATTGGTGTTGACCGTGCCGTCCGGGTTGGTTGGCTGGGAGAAGGCTTCCGCCGTGAAACTGCCATCCGGCTGGCGATACATGGGGACCACGTAGTTCAGGTTGGTGGTCGTATCGGAATAAGACATCATTTGGATGGACGCCTGGCTGAAGTTAATGGCGGGACAAGTCTGCGTCTGCGCCAGCGTCAGGGTTGTCCGTTTAGCCTCCGGCTTCGGGCAGCCGCGCTTCACCACACAAAAGTAGATAAAGTAGATTGTCTGTGCGACGTCCGGCTTCTCATAAAACGTGCAACCCTTTGCTTGTTCGGTCAGTGCGTTGGGATTGCGGCAAACCATCGTTTCGGTGGTGCAGCCCGAGACCAGTAAGGCGGCAGCCAGAACCTCGGCGAGGCAGACCGGAAGGCTCCTCCACCGGGAACACTGCTGCATGCACGGCTTCATTTCCCACCTCCGAACGACGGTATACTGATGTTGGCTCTTAGTATGAGTGCCGACGCCGGGAAAGTACCGCCGGAAAACCGCCAAAATTCCGCAATTGTTCCGCAATCCAGGATTTACCGCGTGGGGAGCGTGACGGTGGACCCCTCCCGCGCCAGCGTGGATCGCGGCGGCGAGTCAGTGGTGCTCCGTCGAAAGACATTACAGGTACTATTGGTACTGCTGGAGCGTTCCGGCGGATTTGTCAGCAGAGAAGACCTGATCGCCGAGGTCTGGGACGGCAGGGCCGTTTCCGACGACGTGCTGACTCGCTGCGTGGCGGAGCTGCGGAACGCATTCGGCGACGATCCCAAGGATCCCAAGGTTGTGAAGACCTTTCCGAAGTTGGGCTACGGACTGGTCGCCCCGGTGGAGATCGTCGCGCCGCGAGTCGTTCCGGCCCCCGTGGAGCCAGCCGTAACCGGCGCCCTATCGCCGGCGACGCAGCGCAGATGGCCCTGGATGGCGGCCGTCGCGCTGTGCGTTGTCGTGGCTGGTTTCTTCCTCTCCCGCCTGACCCGGACGCCGCCCGGGGTAGTCTGGGAGGAAGACGCCTGGTGGAAACTGGACGACGGCAGCGGCACTGCCGTGCGCGACTCCAGCGGCAAGGGTCTCGGCGGCGCCGTCGCCGGAGGCGCGGTCTGGGTTTCCGGCAAACCGCGCGGCGGCCTCCGCTTCAACGGCCTGGACAGCATCGCCACCGGCCGCACCGGCAGTTCGCTGCCCTCCGGGAGCGCTCCGCGCACCATCAGCGGGTGGATCCAAGTGGCGGTCCCCCTGGTGTTTGCAGGCAACATCTTCGAGTACGGGTCGGACTTCCACGGCCGTACGGTCAAACACTTTGGCCTCGGCATAGGCCCTGACGGCAGGATGCGGTTTGGCAGCTCGGCAGCGGGTGCTGAAATGGAGGGAACCGGCCGCTGGGACGATGGTTCGTGGCACCTGGTGACCGCCACTTACGAAGGTCCGCCGGCGCACACGGCGCGAATCTTCGTGGACGGCCAACTCGACAAAGCTCAAAACCTCACCGCGACGCCCGACACGGACACACGCTTCCCCTGGAGGATCGGGCAGGCCGGGTTCGGCGGCGCAGCCTTCCGCGGCACGATCGCCGATGTGCGCGTGTACGGCCGCGCGCTGGACGAGGCCCAGGTGAACGCTCTCTATCGCTGTTCCGCGGACCTGAAAGACGCCGGCGTCTATTACTATCTGCCCGTGGCACAGCCCCCCGGCCACTACGGCCTGGTTCTCGAACAGCGCGGGCCCGGCGACCTCTCCACGCCCTTCCGGAACGGCCTCAATGACTACGCCGGCATTCAACTGGCGCGTTCCGATGGCAGTTGCGGAATCGCCGGGCTGCGCGGCGCGGATGTGGGGCAGGATCTGCGAATTTCGGTGGATGTGCTGGCGCCGGCGGCCGGTCCGGACCGTAACACGGTCGCAGGCCCCTACTTTCGGAGCCGTAAGGCCGGGGCCGGGGACGGATTGATCGGCGGAAAGTCCGCGGGGTATTGGGTGCAGCTTCATTCCACCGGCATGGTGAAAGTGAAGCTTCTCAATCCGCAAGCCGTGATCGCGTTCTCCGTGCCGCCCGCGGGTTTCGACCCGGCCATCTTTCACCATTTGGACGTGGAAGCGCGCGGCGAGATCCTGCAGGTGTGGCTCGACGGCCAGGCGGTTTCCTTCGATAGCGGGGGCCGCCAATTGGAACGCGTGCCCATTCCCCCGGCGTGGAACGGGCCTGCCATTCGCGGCGAAAACCAGGGCGCGGCGGGAGTGGCCTTCGGCGCCGAGGAGTACCGGTTGATCGGCGGCGAGCGGGCGCGGAATCTACAGGTGACGCCGCTTCCTCCCCCACAGTAAGAGGACCGGATATCACGGTCACGCGGGAAGGATGTTTATTTTTACCCACGCTTTCACTCATTTTAAAGCAATGCCGCGGCGTATCCGTAGAAGCAGCGCCAATTCGCCAGTTCTCCAGAGCTTCGTCTTAATGACGGTCTCAAGCGACCGGTTTGTGGCTGAAGTATCGCAGACGATGCGCGAGGGCTCGAAGATGCCGCGTGCGGATTGGAAACTAATGACTCGCTACCCAATCGCGCTGCCGCGGCAACCTCGAAACCTTCTCGGCCTTCGTATCACCGATTGTCGGGCAACTCCGCACGCTTTCCCTGGAGAGCCGAAAGTTGAAGGTCGCCCGCGATCTGCTTTTACCGCGCCTTAACAAGTGGAAGGCGCCTTCTGGATCTCCTGCATCATCCAATCCCACCAGCCTTCGCCCCGGGCGAAATGACAGAACATCTCCAGGCCTTCGTGGTCGGGACCGGCCGCCGCTATCGCGCGAGTTAGAAGCGATTTGAAGCCATCAAAATCGAGCCGGCCAGAGAAATAGAGGTCATCCAGCTCACTGCCAATAGCAACGAGTTTGTCGTGCCGCTCTTGTTCCTCTCGGGTCATTTGCCAACACCATTCGGAGAATCGCTTCAACCATATGGTAGCCCCCCGGTTCCTTGTCTGCAAATCCGTCCTCGAAGCGGTACGCCGCGAAGGTCTCATTGGTGCAAAGCTGAGTGAGGGGATACCACCTGGCGGCGAGTTCCCTGGCCGCAGGTCTTGTCCATCCGCTGGAATCCCTGCCACATCGTGGACTCAGCGGTCTTCCAACGGCGAGTATGCGGTACGCTAGAACACAGGGAGTCATGGCAAACCCAGAACAACCTGCACATCCCGGATGATCTCCTCAACGCTGTGAGTGAAGCCGCGAGTGCGGACGGGAAAACCACGGATGAGATCGCGGCGGATGCCCTGCGGCGATACCTGGAACACCGCAAGCTGCAAGAACTCGGCAATTACGGGCGTGAGCAGTCGCGCCGCCTTGGCTACACAGAGGCCGATGTCTCCCGCCTGATCGCTGAATCGCGGCGCGAGAATAGGGCGACTGAGTATTCCCGTACGGCCTCCCTGACTTGTGAGCCTGAGGTGCCGGCCTGGCTCACGCCCACGGTCCAATCGCTCGTCGATTTACTCCGATTGCCTCAGAATTGGGATGGCTACGGGGCTGCTCAGATTCAGGAACAGATCGCACAGAAAGTGCTGATGGTCTTGGTCGAGGTCATGGAGAACGACGCGCCGGCGCCAAGTGTCGTTCCTCTGAGCGACGGCGGTATTCAGGTCGAGTGGCACCGTCGGGCCCGGAACCTCGAGATCGAATTCCCCGCCGGCCAAGCGCCGAGCTTCTGCTACTACCAGGACGGCTGCGAATTGGAAAGCGAAGGACAGGTCTCCGGAAACTACGATCGCATCCAGGCGTATATCGCAAACTTGAAGTGAGATCTGCCCGAGCATGGCTACAGACCATTTCGACGACCCCAATATCCCCGATGAGGAACGGCTCTTCCGCCGCATACACCCTACCCACATCGTCGAGCGTGACGGCGGAACAAGCGAGGTGTCGTCGGCCGCGTTTCGCGACACCGAGCTCTCTGTAAACCTGGATTCGGTCATGCAGGCCGCGGGACGAAAAGCCGCGGATTCGCTGAAGGACCATCCAAACGACCTGCTCATGAGCCTCGCCGCCGGCGTGTGCCGCCGGAATGGGCAAGTTGTCGGCCCGGACCCAACACCGGAGGAACCGGCGCACGGCTACGCATTCGGCAAGAAGAGCAATTACAATGTATTCCGGAGATGAGATCCCTATGGCCCAAATCTGGTCTCTCCGAACCCTACTGCTAACCCTCTTCATTGCCGGCACGCTGCCGGCGCAAGTTTCTGTAACGATCGCATCGAATCCGAGCGGTGCCGGCTTCACGGTGAGCGGCACTGGCTGCGCAGGCGGCAGCTACACGACGCCGCAAACGCTGGGCCCGGTTAAAGCCCCAGCGAGGGACTGGCATTGTGGAGTACTGACTAGCCGGCTGGATGTTGCCGAAATCTATCGGAACAGTGCTCCATCTTTGACGCCGAATACGCGTTGCTGTCGCGCGGAAACGAGGATTTCCCGGCTCTTCAATACCACGACCGGCGCTTCTGAAAGGCTTGGGATTCGTCAGGATCGCGATCCCCGGTTGCGGTTGAGAAGATTAAAGCGACGAACGCCGCGCGCCAGCCGACGCTTCCTAACGGGGCTCATTCGTGGCGGAGTGCCACAAGCGGCTCGATTGCAATCGCACGTCGAGCCGGCGCATACATGGCAAGTGTCCCGCTGATGACCAAGCCAAGTCCCGCCGCCGCGTACGTCCTCGGACTGGTGGGACTGATGTCGTAAAGTAGGTCCTTTAACAGCGGCAATAACAGCCGTGCTCCTAAAAACCCTATTGCGCACCCGGTGCCGATCAACAATACACCTTCCCGCACAATTGGCTGAAGCACGCCCCACGGTGATGCGCCCAGAGCGATACGGATGCCAATCTCCCGGGTCCGCTGCTGGACGGAGTTTGCTAGAACGCTGTAAACCCCGATCATCGTCAGGAGGAAGGAGATCGTCGCGAAACCCGTGACCAGCATGCTGTCGAAACGCGGCCCGGTCGTCATCTCCTGGATTCTGTCATCCAGCAGTTCGAATTTCGCAAAAGTTCCCGGATAGTCATTTTGCAGTTGCGCGCGGATCGCGGCCGTGACGTGCGCCTCTTCGCCGACCGTACGCACCAGAAACTGGAAATTGGAGCCGGAATACAGCGCAATTTGATCGAGAAACACCTGGGGCATGGCGGGCATATTCAGCCCTTGGTTTTTTGAGTCTGCAACGACCCCGATTACGGTCTTCCATTGCCCTTGCGAGTCCCCAAGGATCTGTTTACCAAGAGGGTCTTCACCGGGGAAATAGGCGCTCGCCGCGGCCTCGTTGATGATTGCGGCCGTACCCGGCCGATCGAAATCGGCGTCGATGAATGGGCGGCCCCGTTTAACAAGCCCGCCGGTTGACCTGAAATAGTCCGGTCCGATTCCACACTGCGCAACCCTGACGCCGCGATGCAAAGGCTCGGGCAGCGGCCGGTCGGATCGTGAAAACGCACCCACAATCGGCCCGAGCGATACCGGCGTGCACTCGCCGACGGCGGCCGCCACCGTGCCGGGCACACTCCGAATGCGGCTGAGAATCCGGTCCACCGCGACATTTCTGTTATCGTTCGAAATGGCGGGGCGTTGCAGGGGAATGGTGATCGCGATCAAGTGCTCCGGTTGGAAGCCCAGGTGGCCGTACTGTAGTTGCCACAGCGTCTCGATGAGAAGTAACGCAGCCGAGAGCAGAACGAAAGAAAACGCCACTTCACTGCCCACCAGGGCGCGTCTGAAAGCCGGCTGGCCGCCAGCGAGGCCAAATCCGCCTGCCCGCTGCAAAACGCTTTGGACTTCGGTGCGGGCGACGCGCAGGGCCGGCACGACGGCGAATATCACGATGGTAATAGCGGAGACGATCAAAGCGATGCCAAACACCCGGCCATCCATTCCTATTTCACTGAGCCGAGGCAACTGCCTGCCGGCATAGTGGCCGAACCCGCGCAAAGTGACGTTCGTGAGGACCAGACCCATTACGCATCCCGATACGCCCAGGACGGTCGCCTCCGCCAGCAACTGCCGAACGATCCGACCGCGAGAGGCGCCGAGTGCGGCTCTGATCGCGATTTCGCGCGACCGTCCCGCCCATCGGCCCAGGAGGAGACCAGCGACACTCGTGCATGCGATGAGCAGAAGACAAGACGCGGCTCCCGACAATACTAGCAGGAGAAGGCGTGCACTGCCCATGCGGTGTTGCTGAAGCGGTTCCACTACGAGGCTGGCGTCCGTCGGAAACGCCTGTGGCAAATCCGCCTTGCTGGCCGCGAAGAGCACGGCCACGTCGGACCCCGCCTGAGCAAGCGTTATGCCTTGCTTCAGCCTTCCCAGCACCGCCCAGCTCGACATGGTGCGATCGCGATGGCTTGCGGCGGGAGAAACCGATAACGTGGTCAGCATGTCGACCTTGGCATCCACCGGGAAAACGAAGGATTCCGGAAGAACTCCAGCGATCGAATAGGGATGTCCGTTCAGTGCGATGGTGTGTCCTGGAACGTCACGGCGTGAAGCGAAGTGGGTTTGCCAGAAGCGATTGGTCAGCAGCACGGTAGGTGGGCCGTCCGGGAGTTCTGCCTCCTTTGAGAATGTACTTCCTAGCATCGCAGTGGCTCCCAAGCACGACAGGAAATTCGATGAAACGGAAGCCGTGAACACCTCGATAGGGTCCGCGCCGTTCAGGATCATGGCGCTGCAGCAATTCAATTGCATGGCTGCCAATTCTTCGAAGGTATGATTACCCCGCCGCCAGGTGACATAGTCTGGCGACGGTACGAATTCGGCCTTGAAGGCGGGAAACTGAATCGCGACCCACACCAGCCGTGCAGGGTCGCCATATGGTAGGGGACGAAAGAAAACCGTATCCGCGACACTGAACACCGCCGTGCTCGCACCAATGCCCAGGGCCAGCGGCAGCAGCGCGGCCAGGCCTAAACCGCGGTTGCGGAGCAGGGATTGTGCGGCGAACTTCAGATCCTGCAATCCGAAGCCAAACCATTCGAGTGGGTCCATTTTGCGCTGCATTATTCCTCCCGAAGTGCGGTTACGGGATCAACTCTCGCTGCCCGCCATGCCGGAAATGCAATCGTACAGGCAGTGGCAAGGACCAGTGTGAGTGCTCCCAGAGCCATGGCGGCGGGGTCAGCCATACGCAAACCCGGAAAGAAGCTTCCCGACACGCGCGCCAGTGCAGGTGCGGCGGCGACCCCGGCCAAGATCCCCGCCAGGACGGGTGCGCCCCCTTGCTTTGCCACAAGCCAGAAAAGATCGCCCGACTGGGCGCCAGTCGCTCGTCGCAATCCGAACTCGGGTATGCGGCGTGAGACGATCTGGTGGAGGGTACCCTGTAAGCCGGTGGCAGTGATAACGAGACCCGCCAAGGCGAAGAAGGAAATTACCAGGGCCCGGAAACGCGGATACGCGCGCATCTCCGCAACCTCGGAATCCAGCGTGTGGATCGTCTCGTTCGGAATCGAGTCATCCAGCGAGACAATGGCCCTCCGAATCGCACGGCCCGAGTCGGCGGAGCCGGGCCGCGCCCTGATGGCGACATCGAATGCGACGTCGGCGCTCTGTGCGAGCGGCTGGAACACCAGGCGGGAATCAGCCCACCTCGCATCCCATTCCAGATGCTTCCAGTCAGCCACAACCCCGACGATGTTCATCCATCGCGACGTCCTCGAAAACTGCTCGACGCGAATCTCCTCGCCCAGCGCATCGCGGCCGGGAAAATACTCATTCGCAAGCGACTCACTTACAATCGCAACGGGTGCGGCTCCCAGCCGGTCGTGGTCATTGAAGAGCCGCCCGCGCAGCAGCCGCGTCTCCAGGGAATCGAAATACCCTGGACTCACAGCACAGCTCAAAACATCATAAACGCCGTGCCTGGGATCGCTGCCTCGAATCTCCAGGTGCTCCATCGCATCCTCCCGGTATGGAGGGAAGAAACTGCCGATTGCAGAGGATGTGACGCCGGGCAGACCCTGCAGTTTTCGCAGCAGCGCGTCCTGAAATTGGATTCGCGCTTGAGAATCGGCGTACTTCGCCAGATCGACGTGAGTGGTGGTGATGTTTTCAGTGCGAAACCCCAGAGACGTGGTTTCAAGGTGGAGGACGCTGTCGGCCAGGACAACCGTGGCCGTGAGTACAACGAAGGAGACGGCGACCTGCGTCATGATCATCCATCGGGAAATCCGGAGGCTGCCTCCAGCCCCGACCAGCCCGCGCGCCGCGCTTGCGAGCGAGGGTCGAAGATCCGCTCTGGCGCCATTCAAGGCGGGAACCAAGCCCGATACGAGAACGGCGACTCCGGTCACGAGTACGGCGAAAATTGCAACCGGCACGTTCAGGGATACCGTGACGCCCTCGGGAAGTTCGCCGGCGTGGTCCCAAGGCAGGCACGTAACCGCAGCCGCGGCAAGGCACGTTCCGAGGACTGCGCCCGACAGCGATAACGCCATTCCTTCGGCCAGTATCTGGCGGATGATCCGGCCTGATCCACAGCCCAGAGCCATTCGCACCGCAAGCTCTCGCTGGCGATGTGCGAACCGCGCAAGCAACAAGCCACCTACGTTGAGGCTTGCGATGCACAGAAGAGCCACTACCGCTCCAAACAGAACCACTAACGTGGATCGGAGGGTGGAACTCGCCAGATAAGTCAGCTCCCTCTGAGCATCGTCGGCATCGGCCGCCCGGTCTTTCCCATGGTCGTCCCCCGCGTGCAGGGAAGCATGGATCGCTTGCAGTTCGGCCACGGCCCGTGCCAATCTCACGTGCGGGCCGAGGCGCGCAAATATGACCACATACGGCAGCCGTTGTCGGCCAGCGGGATCATGCCCCAGAAAGAACCACATGTCAGCCCGTTTTGGGTAGAAGCGAAAGCTGCCGGGCATCACCGCTTGCACCACGCATGCCGTGCCATCCAGATCGATCGAACGCCCGATCACCGCAGCATCCGCGAACAGCGCTGTTGTCCAGAACGAGTGGCTAACAACCACGGCGCAACCTTCGCCTCCGCTCAGGCGGGCCGTGCCTAGCGCCGCAGCTGTACCTAAGACATCGAAGGTCGCGGCGCTTACCACTCCCGCAAGATACTTTCGTCGCGTGCCCCGATCGTTGAGGGTGGGCCGGATGAGCCCGGCTGCCGACACATCCCTCACCAACTCTGCGCCTCGACGGTAGGCCTCAAAATCCTCGAAGCTCGCCACCGTCTGACCTTCGCGGTCGCGCTGCGCGCGGTCCCAGATCACGATCACCCGATGCGGATCCCGGTATGGCAACGGCCGGAGCAGGACCGCATCGACGACGCTGAAAACCGCCGTTGCAGCCCCCACGCCAAGGGCAATCGTGGCAATGGCGGCGGCCGTGAATGCAGGGCGGCGGGCAGACGTTCGAAGGGCGAAGCGGAGGTCCTGAAGTAGATCCTCCAGCCAGCGGAAGAGCCAGACATCGCGGCTTTGGTCTTGCAATGAGAGCACGTTCCCAAACCGGCGTTGCGCTTCCCTGTGAGATGATGCCGGCGCCGCGCCGTCCCTTTCGAGTTGCTTAGCGCGCAGGTGAACGTGCAGGCGCATCTCCTCGGCCAGATCCTGTTCCACCCGGCGTCTTTGAAATAGCATGGACAGCCGCCGCCAGAATCTCATGCCGGTCTCAGCACCCCCTCAATGGCTGCGCTCACGCGCCTGTACCTGGCTAGCTCCTGATCAAGCTGTCGACGCCCTTTTGCAGTCAGGCGATAGTAGCGGGCGCGGTGGTTCTCCTCGGTGTGTCCCCATTTCGCTTCGAGCGCTCCGCCCACCAACAACCGTTGCAGTGCCGGATAGAGCGAGCCTTCCTCCACCCGGAGCACGTCATCGGACAGAGTTCGGACGGCCTCGGCGATCTCGAAGCCGTGCATCTGTTTCGCCCGCGCCAGCGTCCGGAGTATCAACAGTTCGAGCAACCCATGCGGGATTTCATCTCGGCTCACAACATAGAGAGTCTATGCTAAAATTGTTGCGGTGTCAAAGGAAAACGCATCGCGCGAGTGCCGCCAGAAACCACCGGGCCACCGCGAGGCGGAGGGCGTCTCCGGACACAGCCCGCCAGCCTTCCTGTTGGGCAGCCCTTGGAAATTCACCCTTCTTTGATTTGAGGGTCACAAGCAGGCATTTCGCTTCCATTCAAATCCCGCGCCCGGTGGAGGCACTTTCCGGTAATCCCAGATACCATTCCCTTACCGTAAGGGCCGCCAATCCACGAGTAGGGCGTTTGACGTCAAGTGGCGGGCGAGCCATTCTACGACAGGCCTACCTGGAGGTTGTGGTCGGCCGCGCCGAAGGGCTATAGCCCTTGACAGGCACAGCTGTGCTTCTGTATCCTAACATGGGTACACTAGATGACGTTCTTCAAGCTCAAGCCCATCGCAGGGCAACCACTCTACATTCAACTGATGCAGCAGATCAGGCACGCAACCGAAACGGGGGCATTGCGAGATGGGGATCAGTTGCCTGGGATTCGCACTTTGGCGGAAGAGCTCGTCGTCAGTCCAAATACGATTATCAAGGCCTACTCGGAACTGGAACACGAAGGGCTTCTCGAAATGCGTCAGGGCGCGGGAGCTTTTGTGTGCGTCACGCGGCGTACACGACTGATTGCGGAGCGGATTCAGTTAGCGCAGGAGAGGATTCGGGACGTGATCGAGGAAGTACGGGTGGCCGGCCTCGAGGACGACGAAATCCAGAGGGCCTTCGAGGCGGAACTCGCCGCACCCAGGAAGGCCGCGAGAAGACGATGATAGCGGCACCCGCCATCCAGACCTCATCCCTGTCGAAGTACTACGGCCGCACCAGCGCGGTTCAGAACCTGGACTTGGTGGTCGAGGCCAATCGAATCACCGGCTTTCTTGGACGCAACGGCGCCGGCAAGAGCACAACAATCAAGATGCTGCTCGGTCTGATTCGACCGACCGGGGGCGACGGGACCATCCTCGGCCGGCAAATCACCAATCCCGAACTAAACCGCCAGGCACGAGCACATATCGCATATGTGGCCGAGGATAAACCCCTGTATCGATATTTGACCGTCGCGCAGACGGTTCGTTTTGCCGCGGCGTTTTACCGGGACTGGCGGTGCGACGTTGCCGGCAAGCTCCTGCGCGAATACGAACTGCCTTTGAACCGGCGGGTCAAAGCGCTGTCCAAAGGCATGAGGACGAAGCTTGCCTTGCTCCTAGCCCTGGCGCGTAAGCCTGAACTGCTGATCCTCGATGAGCCGACCGAGGGGCTCGATCCGGTCATGATCGAACATCTGATGCAAACGATCGTGGCAAGGGCGGCTGAAGGAACTGCGGTCTTCTTTTCGTCGCACCAGATAGCCGAAGTGGAGCGGGTGGCAGACCAGGTGTGCATCCTCGATCGGGGCTGTCTGGTACTCGACCGCTCTCTCGATTCGCTCCGTGAGTCGTTTCGCAGGGTTGACATGGTCTTCCCTGTAGACGTTGTCGAACGCGAATTCCAGTTGCCGGGGGTTGAGCGGATCAGAGCCAATCGCCGGCAGATGAGCGTGCTTACCAGCGCAAACGCGGAAGGGGTGATTGAGCGCGCTCGCGCCTTTAATGCCGTTTCCTTGGAGGTTGCGCCTGTCGGATTGCGCGACGTCTTCCTCGCGATGGTGAATGGGCTTGAATCCGCAATTGGAAAGGAGAACTGAACTGTGCTTTGCTACAGGGCCTGGGTTGAAACCCGATGGCGATTCTTAATCTGCCTGACGGTGATGTTGCTGCCTTCCGTCCTCTATTTCCACGAACTCGGGATATTCCCCATGCAACATTGGACTTCCGATCCGCATTACGCCTATGGCCTGTTATTCGGGACCCATTTACCGTCGATTGGAATTTGGACTTTCGCCGCCGTCTTCCTCGGGCTGGGCGGGCTCCTCAGGGAGAGGGCCGTCGGCACATCGACACTCACGCTGACGTTGCCCGTCAGCCGCGCCCATGTGGTCGGCACACGCGTTGGAGTTGGTGCGAGTGAAACCGTCGCGCTCGCGCTTGCGCCATGGATCGTCAATTCATCGATCTCTTTGTTCGAACGCACGCCGTTTTCCCGCGCGCAGGCGGGCTGGTGTGTCCTGTTACTCGTGGGCGGCGGTTTGGTCTATTTCGCGTGCGCTGTGCTGGTTTCGTCCGTCGTAGAAGGTGAGTACACTGCAGCCGCCCTGATGTTTGCGCTGGTGTATGGCATCGGTTATCTGGCAGACCACGTCTCCGGGTTTAGCGCACTGAACCTCTACCCGCTCATGAGTGGAACCAGGTATCTCGACAGGAACACCAATCTCTTTCCGGGCCCGATGCCTTGGCTGGGTATCCTCGCCAGTTCGTCCGCGTCAGCTCTGATGCTGCTGGCCGCCGTCACCATCACGCGGCGCCGTGATTTTTGATCCCGTGCCGGGCAGTTGGGCTCCCACGCTGTCCCCTCTGACGCTCCGGCCAGGTTTGATCCGTATGCGAGATACAGGAGAAATCATGAGGCTTCATTCGTCGATTGTCGCCGCGGTTGCCATAGCAGGACTTGCAGCCACCACCGGTCCGCTGGGTGCTCAGACGTCCCCGCCTCCCCGCTGGGCGGATACCCGCAATCATTCGCTCGGAATGCCGCGTTGATTCTGAGGCCCTTACCGGCCGTAGCGCCCACTTTTTTATGCTCTCCCGGGAAAGCCGGGGCGGGGCAGGTTCCCCGGGTTGAGCCGGAATAAGCGTAAAAATAGGACATTGCGTCACAAAGAACTTTGGCGCGGATCGATTCCGTTGTATTCAGGCGCGCCGTGCTGCGCCGGACCTTCGCGACGCCGCGGGATGGGTCGCGCCGGCCTCGGCGCCATCTTGGGAGGAGATTCGCCTGCGAAGGGAACAGCTTGGAATCGTCCGCAAAGATCCGGGAGCGGTTTAGGCATCTCTCGCCAGACGACGAACGTGCGCTTCTACTGAGAGGCCCACCGGTTGGCCGCGTCAGGGGAAATCGGCCGCAAACTGCGGGTAGCGTGCTAGACGCTTTTCGAGGCCCGGCATTCCGATCAGAACCAGACCGATGCCTCCATGGTCAAAAATGTTCCGCACTTGTTCAAGCCCTGCCACTTTGAGCCGATCCGCTTCATCGAAGGGTGTTGGGGAAGATGCACGCCGGGAGGCGTCCAGCGCTGTTCCAACAGTTGGCGAATCTCTTTCGCAGCCAAAAAAACTCCTATCAAAAACCAGTTCAGTGAGGGAACACGTTGGTTAGAGCGAGTGGAAACCGGATTAACCCAAACATCAGCACCCACATCTCGTTCCAGTTGCCGTCGTCGACCTGCTCGGGGATAGTGATGGTACAGGTGGCGCCGCACACGGGGCAGGAGAAGGCAAATGGGATAGTATTGTCGATCTTGAGGTCAACAACGAGCTTGCCGGAGGTGATATCCTCCTGCAAAGCGCCCCCAAAGCCCGCTGTGATGGATTCGCCCCATGTCCAGGCGCAGGTGTTGGAACCGTACGGATCAGTCGATCTGCAACCACGATCGAAGGTGAGCGACCCAGTTAGATGCTGAATAGTGTTTACAGTGCGTGAGAAAGCAACCTGAGTGAGATCGGCTGCCACGGTGTTGGAGGTTTTGAAAATGACGCCCCCACTTTGGTCAGCGACCTGCACAGTGCCCACAACAGAGAATGGAACGCGCAGGGGATTCTTCGTGGGGAGCATGAATCCAATTTTGGTGGGGGGGACGGTTGTAGCCTTGATCGGGCAAGCAGGCATGGCGAAGGTCAACGTCTTGGGTTTGTCTTCACCCTTTACCTGGCTGGCACCGAGGGTGAAAACAAATGCCAAAACAGCCAGCACCCCAATAAGCGTCAGATTGGTTTTTCTCATCATCCAGGCGGTGCAACAGAGCGGCGGCGAAAGCCAGAGAACCAAGAACGTTTCGCGATTTCAACATGTGACGGACCCCTCCTCGAATAACGTTGTGTCGATTCCTCTTCGGAAAAGCTGCTTCACCCAGTATGGGGCGTCCAGGCCCTCGATTTGCGCAAAAAAATCGCGCGCCGGTTTTGATCAACAATCCCGCCGGCCTCGGGTATCCGGGTATCCGGACCAGCCTGGAGGAGTTGCCTGCGGCTACGAGATAGCCGTCTTCTCCGCAGGATAGCACTGCGGAGGTTGGGGAAATCGCACAAGGGGATAGGCGTCGCCACCGTGTCGCGCCTGCTGTCACAGGCACGCCTGGCGGCTCTCAAGGAAGCAAAGGTTCGGCCGAGGTCGAAGGCCGCCTATGCCAAATAGCGCCGAAACTTCTGTGCCAAATAATTCCGAAAGTGACAGACGGGGGGGCGGCTCAACGGTCTACCAGGCCCAGTGAACTTGAGCGGCAGGCAGTACCCCCCGGCCGACAGGAACTGGCGCTCACAAGTCGTAAGAAATCGGGTGTCGCGTTTTCCGAGTCACGCCGGAAGGACATTTATTTTCGCCCACGCTTTCACTCATTCTAAAGCTACTTAGCACAGCCTCACGCGCACTGCGCAACCTGTCTCCGCACGCATGCCTGCTAAATTTAAATCAGGAAGAGACCTGCGCCCCCGCGAGGAAACATGATCCAGCCGATCAAGACCATCGTCGCCATCCTCGACCAACGCCGCAACCCGGCCGGTTAAGTGACGCATCTTTTCCACAAAACGCCCCGGATGCGTCTCCCAATCTCGACGCCTCTTCGCAACCCCAAGAAACAGAGCCACTTAAAACCGCGCAAATAATATTTCGACCCCCGGGAACATGCGCCACCCCAACCCCCAACCGGGTGACGGCGATTGTAAAAACCACCCCGAATCGCCGTCACCCGATTTCGACTCCTCTCCGTAACCAACAGAAACAGAATGACTTACAAGCCGTCAAAAATAAATCGACATTTCGGAATATCGCCGCCTCCCGCCCCCTACCGCCCCGCCGCTTCCTGGTAAATCTCCAGCATCTGCCGCGCGGTCCGCTCCCAACTGAACCGTGCCGCCTGCTCCCGTCCGCGGCGCACCAGCTCCGCGCGCAAGCCTTCATCCAGCAGCACCTCGCGGATGCCGCGCGCGATGTCGAAAACGTTCTCGGGATTCACCAGCACCGCCGCATCCCCCACCACCTCGGGCAGCGAGCTGACGTTCGAGGTCACCACCGGCGTGCCGCACGCCATCGCCTCCAGCGGCGGCAGCCCGAAGCCTTCGTGGCGCGAGGGGAAAACAAATGCCGCGGCGTATTCGTAGAAGCAGCGCAGCGTCTCGAACGGCACGAATCCCAGAAACCGCACCGCGTGTTCCACCCGGCTCTTGATCACCGCCTGCCGTACCGCCGGGAATTGCGAGATGGTGTCGCCGATAATCACCAGCCGCAGATCCTTATATACCGGATGCGCGGCCAGTTGGTCGCGCACCACCGCGAAGGCCTCCACCAGCCGGGGAATGTTCTTATGGCGCCGGATGTTGCCCGCGTAGAGCAGAAAAGGGTAGTCGATCTGGTAGCGCTCCAGGGTGCGGAGCTGCGCTTCCGATCCGGCCGGCGCGCCGGGCGTCAGGAAGTCCGGATCGGGCGCGTTGTAAACCCTCCGGATATGTTCCGAGGGCGCGCCGAGGAAGCTCTCCACTTCGCGCTTGGTGGCTTCGGAAACCGCCACCACGCGGCTGGCGCGCTGCAATCCCCGCCGAAAACGGAAACGCCGCATCTGCATCCGGAAATCCGAACGCCCCTCCTCGAAAAACAGGTTGGCCATGTCGTGAATAGTCACCACGTAGGGACGCATCATCAGCAGGGGGACGCGGTTCAGCGGAATGTGCACCAGGTCGGGCGAGAGCCCCCGCAGATAGAAGGGGAACACGATGTTATCCAAGTATTCCGAATCGCTCCGCGTGTAGATCGCGTTGCGAAAATTCTCCGGCAGCCCGGCCAGCGTCCGCACATCGCCGGCGCCGCTCACCAGCGTGTATTGATTGGTTTCGTCGATGGCGCTCAGCGCATGGACCAGGCTGCGGATGTAGGTGCCGATGCCGAAGTCCCGGATGTGCCGGGCGTCCATGACGATATGGAGAGCCATTCGCTACGCCCGAACCGG
>Ga0209415_10008096_pt1 | contig 18254 bp, 16 predicted proteins | sample PeaSoiSIISIP2007_FD_187696 | JGI IMG/M metagenome (GOLD analysis project Ga0209415, IMG submission 187696) | Peat soil microbial communities from Weissenstadt, Germany - SII-SIP-2007 (SPAdes) (version 2) | ecosystem: Environmental > Terrestrial > Soil > Wetlands > Peat | place: Germany...
TGAGAGGATTCGAACCTCCGACTCCTGCGTCCCGAACGCAGTACTCTACCAGACTGAGCTACACCCCGAGGATTCGTGTCGCCGCCTCGGCCGAGGTTCGGCTCAGCGGTCACGGCGCATTGCAAAGACTGTCAATTCTAGCAGACGGTCACGAAATTCCGAGGGTGGCAGCGAGGCAACCGCATCACCGGCGGCTTCGCACTGGGCGCGCGCGCACTGGCGCGCGTATTCGATCGAGCCGTTGTCATGAACGATCTGCGCGATCTGGGTGAAGTCGCCGCGTCCGTCGCGGATCGCGTTTTCCACCTGGGTCTTTTGCCCCGGCGAAGCGGCACGCAGCGCGTGGATCACCGGCAGCGTAGGCTTGCCCTCGCGCAAGTCATCGCCCACCCGCTTGCCGATGGTCTGCGCGCTGCCGTCGTAATCGAGCACATCGTCGATGATCTGGAAGGCGGTTCCGATCGCGGCGCCGTACCGTGCGCAGTCGTCCTCGACGCTGGGAGCGGCGTTGGCGAGGATCGCTCCGATGCGCGCTGCAGCCTCGAAGAGCGTTGCCGTCTTGCGCTCGACCACGCCCAGGTAGCGCGTTTCATCGACCGTCGGGTCGTGAATGTTGAGCAGCTGCAGCACTTCGCCTTCGGCGATCCGATTGGTGGCATCTGCCAGGATCTGCATGACGCGCATGCTGCCGGCCTCCACCATCATTTGAAACGCCCGCGAGTAGAGAAAATCGCCTACCAGCACGCTTGCCGCATTGCCGAAGGCGGCATTGCTGGTCGGGCGTCCGCGCCGCAGGTCGGATTCGTCGACGACGTCGTCGTGCAGCAAGGTGGCCGTGTGGATGAATTCGATTACCGTGGCCAGCAGCACGTGCGATTTGCCGCGGTAGCCCATGGCGCGGGCGATCAGCAGCAAGATGGCCGGTCGCAGACGCTTGCCACCGGCGCCGATGATGTGATCGCCAATGGCGCCGATCAAGGCGACGTCGGACGTCAGCCGTTGGCGGATCGTGACGTCGACGGCGCGCATCTCGTCGGCGACCGGCGCAAGCAGCTCGGGCAGGCTGCGGGCGCGCGGCGCCTGGGGTGGCAGGGCGGGGGTGATTTGCACGGCTGGCGGCTATGGGAGGCCGTAGGATTATAGGAGGGCAGCGATGCCTGCGCCGGGACCGCCGCCACAGAGGAGGCCAAAATACAACCCGATTGACGGAACGGGAGGGAAACTGCGATAATTCAAAGCTTTCCATGGGGCCCAGCGGCTCCGATTCGTGGGGACGGGCGATGTTCGCGGTGATCAAGACGGGCGGCAAGCAGTATCGGGTGAACGCGGGTGACCACGTCAAAGTGGAATCGCTGCCCAACGAAGTCGGACAGCAGGTGACCCTGTCCGAGGTCCTGGCCGTGGGCGACGGCGCCCAGGTGCGGATCGGTGCGCCTCTGGTGAGCGGGGCGGCAGTGCTCGCCACCGTCCTGGCACACGGACGCCATGCCAAGGTCAAGATTTTCAAGATGCGCCGGCGCAAGCATTTTCAGAAGCACGCCGGACATCGCCAGAACTTCACCGAGATCCGGATCGACTCGATCGCCTAGCGGCGTCGGGCGGGGTACGGGTTTTCGAAGACTTCGATTGAGGGACGAGAATGGCGCACAAGAAGGCGGGCGGGTCGTCACGTAACGGGCGCGACTCGCAGGCAAAGCGGCTTGGGGTCAAGGCCTACGGCGGGGAGGCGATCCAGGCCGGCAGCATCATCGTGCGCCAGCGCGGCACCCAGTTCCACGCTGGCGAGAATGTCGGCACCGGCCGCGACTTCACCTTGTTCGCGCTGGTCAACGGCACCGTTCACTTTTCGGTCGGCGGCCCCAAGAAGCGCCGCTCTGTCAGTATCCTGCCTGTCGGCGGCGCCTAAGCCGGCCGCCCCCGCGCAGCGCGACGTCTTCGCGGGCCGGCGGTTGCAGCGGGGGCCGCGAGCGACGCGGCCTGGACTTCGGGCTGACGATCGAGAGCAGTTGAGCCCATGAATTTCGTCGACGAAGCGCGCATAGAAGTCTGCGGAGGCCGCGGCGGCAACGGCTGCGCGTCGTTTCGCCGCGAGAAATTCATTCCCAAGGGCGGACCCGATGGCGGCGACGGCGGACGCGGCGGCAGCGTCTGGGGTGTGGCCGACCGCAATCTCAATACCCTGATCGAGTACCGGTACCAGCGCAAGCACCCTGCCGGCAACGGCGAGCACGGCCGCGGTTCCGACTGCTTTGGGGCGGGCGGCCATGACGTGGAACTGCCAATGCCCGTGGGCACCGTCGTCTATGACGAGGATACGAGCGAGGTCATAGCAGACCTGGCCCGGCACGGCCAGCGGGCGCTGCTGGCCGCGGGCGGCGCCGGCGGGCTGGGCAACCTTCATTTCAAGTCCAGTACCAACCGCGCGCCGCGCCAGCACACGGTGGGGCAGCCGGGTCAAGCCCGGCACCTGCGCCTGGAACTGAAGGTGCTGGCGGACGTGGGACTGCTCGGCGCGCCCAACGCCGGCAAGTCGACCCTGCTCGCGGCGGTGTCCAATGCGCGGCCGAAAATCGCCGACTACCCGTTCACCACGATGTACCCCCACCTGGGAGTCGTTCGCCAGGAGGCCGGCAAAGGGTTTGTCGTCGCCGACCTGCCGGGGTTGATCGAGGGCGCGGCCGAGGGCGCCGGCCTGGGGCATCGATTCTTGCGCCATGCCAGCCGCACGCGGCTCCTGCTGCATGTTCTGGACGTCGCGCCCTTCGACGCGGATGTCGATCCGGTGGTACAGGCCCGTGCCATCGCAGCCGAATTGCGCAAGTACGACCCGGCCTTGCAGCGCCGGCCACGCTGGTATGTGCTCAACAAGATCGATCTCGTGCCGCTGGAGCAACGCGCCGAGTTGATCGCGCGCTTGCGTCGGCGCCTTCGCACGAAGGCGCCGGTGTTCGCCGTGTCGGCGGCGACCGGGGAGGGGTGTCGCGACCTGATGTGGGCCGTGCAGCGCTTCCTCGAGGAGCATGCCGCGCCGCGTTCGGAGGATTCGTCGACGGAGCAGCTTGGCGCTGCGGCCGTGCGGGACTCGGGCCCGGCTGCCGAGCCGGTCGGCAGGGGCGCGGCGTGAGCGCTGCCACGGGCGAGGCCCGCGCCGCGCGCACCGTCGTCAAGGTCGGCAGCAGCCTGGTCACCAACGATGGACGGGGGCTGGATCTTGCGGCGATTTCCCGCTGGGCCGGCCAGGTTGTCGCGCTGCGCACCTCGGGACGGCAAGTCTTGCTCGTCTCCAGCGGGGCGATCGCCGAGGGCATGCAGCGCCTGGGATGGACGCGTCGGCCGCAGCAGGTGCACGAACTGCAGGCGGCCGCCGCGGTCGGCCAGATGGGTCTGGCGCAGGCCTATGAGACTTGCTTTGGCGCCTTGGGCGTGCGCACGGCGCAGGTCCTGCTCACCCACGCCGACCTGGTCGACCGCGCACGTTATCTCAATGCGCGATCGGCGCTACTCACCCTGCTCGACCTTGGCGTCGTTCCGGTAATCAACGAGAACGACACGGTGGTGACCGACGAGATCAAGTTCGGCGACAACGACACCCTCGGGGCCCTGGTGACGAACCTGGTCGAGGCCGACCTGCTGGTCATCCTGACGGACCAGGCGGGTCTGTTCGACGCCGATCCCAGGCTCGTTGCGCACGCCCGGCTGATCGAGCGCGCCGCCGCCGGCGATCCCCGATTGGAGCAGTATGCCGGCGGCGCCGGCAGCGCGATTGGCCGCGGCGGCATGATCAGCAAGGTGCTGGCGGCCAAGCGGGCGGCGCGCAGCGGCGCTTCGACGATCATTGCGTGCGGGCGCGAGCCCGACGTGCTGGTACGCCTGGCCCGCGGGGAGTCGATCGGCACGCTACTGACGGCCGCGCTGCTCAAGCGCGCGGCGCGCAAGCAGTGGCTTGCCGACCATCTTCAGACCAAGGGGCGCGTGGTGATCGATGCCGGCGCAGTTGCCGCCTTGTGCCACCAGGGCAAGAGCCTGCTGCCGATCGGGGTGGTCGAGGTGGCGGGAAGCTTCGCGCGCGGCGACGTGATCGCCTGCGTCGACGCCGACGGACGGGAAATCGCCCGCGGACTGGCCAACTATTCCAGCGCCGAGGCGAGCTTGATCGCGCGACGTCCCAGCGCCGACATCGCCCAGGTGCTCGGCTTCATCGAGGAGCCCGAACTGATCCACCGCGACAACCTAGTGCTGCTCTGACAGGCGCCCAGGCGCGCACGGCAGCAGCGCTCAGGGGCGCTGCTTCTCTGCCCCGGTCTTGCGCGGGTCCGGCGGGAACACGAAGCGCGACAGTTCATGCAGGGCCCGCTCATAAACCTGGCGCTTGAATTCGATCACCGAATCGAGCGGAATCCAGTAATCGCTCCAGCGCCATGCATCGAATTCGGGCTTTTCGCTGCGCCGCAGACAGACATCGCAGTCGCGACCGACCAGGCGAAGCAGGTACCAGATCTGCTTTTGCCCGCGATAACTTCCGCGCAGCTCGCGCCGTATCCACTGCTCGGGTACTTCATAACGCAGCCAGTCCCGCGTGCGGGCGAGGATTCTCACGTGTCCCGTCTGCAGGCCGACCTCCTCGTACAGCTCGCGGTACATGGCCTGCTCCGGCGACTCGCCGAACTTGATGCCCCCTTGCGGGAACTGCCAGGAATGCTGCTTTACTCGCTTTCCCCAGAACACCTCGCTGCGTTCATTGAGCAGGATGATGCCGACGTTCGGGCGGTACCCCTCCTTGTCCAGCATGCCATCACCTGAAGCTATATCATCTGCGACCGATTATATGGCCGGCAGTAGCGGCCGGAAAACGGAATAACCCGGCGATGCGTGCCTCGCAATTCTTGCTATCGACCCAAAAAGAAGCCCCCGCCGACGCGGAAATTGTCAGCCAGCAACTGATGCTGCGCTCGGGGATGATCCGCAAGCTCGCCGCGGGCATCTACAGTTACCTGCCGCTGGGGCTGCGCTCGATCCGGCGCATCGAAGCGATCATCCGCGAGGAAATGAACCGGGCCGGCGCCATGGAACTGCTCATGCCCGTTGTCCAGCCGGCCGAACTCTGGATCGAGTCCGGCCGCTGGGACATGTATGGGCCGGAACTGCTGCGCCTGAAGGACCGCCACCAGCGCGATTTCATCCTGCAGCCGACCTCCGAGGAGGTCATAACCGACATTGCCCGGCAGGAGCTGCGCAGCTATCGCCAGCTGCCGGCGAATTTTTACCACATCCAGACAAAATTTCGCGATGAGCGGCGGCCTCGATTCGGGGTCATGCGCGGTCGCGAGTTCACGATGAAGGATGCCTACTCCTTCGACCGGGACGTCGCATCCGCGCACCGCAGCTACCAGGCGATGTTCGCGGCCTACGAGCGCATCTTCTCGCGCATGGGTTTGCGGTTTCGCGCCGTTGCAGCCGACACGGGGGCCATCGGCGGATCGCGCTCGCACGAGTTCCAGGTCATCGCCGACAGCGGCGAGGACTCGATCGCCTACTGTCCGCAAGGCGAATACGCCGCGAACGTGGAATTGGCCGAAGCGTTGCCGCTGCTCGCGCAGCGCGAGCCCGCCCGGCAGGGATTGCGCAAGAGCGCCACCCCCGACCGCACCCGTTGCGACGAGGTTGCCCAGTACCTAGGCGTGCCGCTGCAGCAGGTGGTCAAGTCGATCGTCGTTGCGGCCGACCAGGCCGAGGGCCCTGCGCGGATCGTCCTGCTGTTGCTGCGCGGTGACCATGAGTTAAACGAGGTCAAGACCGGCAAGCTGCCCGGGTTTGAGCGCGGCTGGCGCTTTGCCAGCGACGCCGAGATCGCCGCGTCCTTTGGCTCCCCCGCGGGCTACCTCGGGCCAGTCTTTGCACGCGCTCCGCGTGTTCCGGTGCAGGTGATCGCCGATCGCACGGTCGCTCGGATGAGTGATTTCGTCTGCGGCGCCAACGAGGAGGGCTACCATCTCGTCGGGGTCAATTGGGCTCGCGACCTTCCGGAACCCGATCGAACGACCGATTTGCGCAACGTCGTGGCCGGGGATCCGTCGCCCGACGGCAAGGGCAAACTGGCCATCCAGCGCGGCATCGAGGTCGGACACGTCTTTTACCTTGGAACCAAGTACTCGGAGAAGCTCAAGGCCGGCTACCTGGACGAGGAAGGGCGCACGCGACTGTTTGAAATGGGGTGCTACGGGATCGGCGTCACGCGCCTGCTCGGCGCCGCGATCGAACAAAACCATGATGCCCGCGGTATTGTATGGCCCGAGCCCATGGCGCCCTTTGCCGTTGTGATCTGCCCGGTGAACTACCGTCAATCGGAGGCAGTCCGGTCGGCGGCGGACGCGCTGTACGCGAGTTTGCTCGCATCGGGTGTCGACGTGCTGCTCGACGATCGCGGCGAACGGCCGGGCGCCATGTTTGCGGACGCCGAGCTGATCGGGATTCCGCACCGGGTGACGATCGGCGAGCGCGGTCTCAAAGCCGGGCAGGTCGAATACACGCCGCGCGCCACCATGGAAGTTGCCGCGATCGACGCAGCAATCGCGGCCCAGTTTGTCCTTGAGCGCCTCGCCCACTGACCTGCCGTGCGTGCGGCGTCGCCGACTCGCCGCGCTTGGCTTGCTGCTGCCGATTTGGCCGCGCCCGTGCTGGGGTGGCGCCCAGCAATACGAGACGCTTGCCGATTCCGTGCGCGGCGCCCTGGCGGCCCAGATCGCCGATCGCGTGCCACCCATCCGGCGCTTCGACACCGAAGAAGCACGCGAGGCATACCAGCGGTGGCTGGCACAGATGTCGACCCGGCTGGTCTCGCGGGTGCCGGAAATGCGCAATCGCACCGACCTGCTGCAGTGCCTGGACTACGAATGCACCCGGGCGGGGCTGGACCGCCAGTTGGTGCTCGGCCTGATCCAGGTGGAAAGCAACTTTCGCAAGTACGCGATTTCCGACGCGGGTGCGCGGGGACTTATGCAGGTGATGCCGTTCTGGACCGAACTGATCGGCGATGGCAACGTACGGCGCCTTTTCGAAATGCGCACCAACCTGCGCTACGGCTGCGTCATCTTGCGCCATTACGTCGATGGAGAGCGCGGCGATCTGTTCCGGGCGCTCGGGCGCTATAACGGCAGTGTCGGCCAGGCGGCGTATCCCAACGCCGTGCTTGCCGCCTGGAAGGGGGACTGGAACTTTCCCGAGGGCGCGAGGCGCAGCGGATAGCCTTGCCCCGGCGGGGGCGCCAGTGGCTCGCGGGACCTGCGCGCCTCCTCAGTGGCGCCGGACCCCGCCCCCCGGATGCGCCGATCCGGTCATCGAACCGAAGGCCCGCATCATCTTTGCGAGTCCGCCCTTGCGCATCGTCTTCATCAGCGCGCTCATCTGGTCGAACTGCGCAAGCAGCCGGTTCACCTCCTGGACCGGTACGCCGGCGCCGGTGGCGATGCGCCGCTTGCGCGAGGCCTTGACCAGTTCTGGCTTGCCGCGTTCGCCGGGCGTCATGGAGTTGAGGATCCCCTCCATGCGCCGCACTTGGCGCTCCGCGTCGCGTGGATCGACCTTTCCTGCAGCCCGTGAGAACTGCGCCGGGAGCTTGTCGAGCATGCCCCCCAGGCCCCCCATGCGCCGCATCTGCGCAATCTGTTCGCGAAAATCATTGAGGTCGAAGCGTGCGCCCGACTGAATTCGGTGCGCCAGTTTTTCGGCCGCGCCGACATCGAGCGAATTCTTGACCTCCTCGACCAGGGCGACGATATCGCCCATGCCAAGCACCCGGCCTGCCATGCGCTCGGCGTCGAACGGCTCCAGGCCCGTCAGCTTTTCCCCGGTGCCGGCAAACTTGATGGGCTTTCCGGTGATCTCGGTCACCGACAAGGCGACGCCACCGCGCGCATCGCCGTCGAGCTTGGTGATGATGATGCCCGTCAGCGGCAGGCGGGCGCCGAAGGTCGAGGCGGTGTTGACGGCGTCTTGCCCCAGCATGGCGTCGACCACCAGCAGGGTTTCCACGGGGCGCAGGGCCGCGTGCAGCTGCGCGATCTCGTCCATCATGGGCTCGTCGATCGCGGTGCGGCCCGCGGTGTCGACCAATACCACCTCGAGCAGGTGGCGGCGCGCATGCGCCAGCGCCGCCTGGGCGATATCCACCGGGCGCGCCTGCTCCGGCGTCGGGAAAAACTCGATGCCCGCCTGCTGGCAGACCGATTCGAGCTGGGCGATGGCCGCCGGGCGATAGACGTCCGTCGAGACCGCCAGCACCTTCTTGCGTCGTTCCGCGGAAAGCCAGCGGCCAAGCTTGCCGGTGGTGGTGGTCTTGCCAGCGCCCTGCAGGCCAGCCAGCAGGATGACCGCCGGCGGCTGCGTTGCCAGATCGAGTTCCCGTTGCTTTTGCGGCAGTTCGCCGCCCATGAGCCGCACCAGCTCCCGGTGGACGACGCCGACGAGCGCCTGGCCTGGGGTCAGGCTGCCGACCACCTCCTGCCCGAGGGCCCGCTCCCGGACCCGGGCGACAAATCCGCGCACCACGGGAAGTGCCACGTCGGCCTCGAGCAAGGCGAGCCGGACCTCGCGCAGCATCTCCTGCGTGTTGGCTTCCGTCAGCCGGGCCTGCCCCCGTACCTGCTTGACGATCCGGGCAAATCGGTCGGTGAGTTGATCGAGCATTTGCTTGTTCCCCGTGGGCGCGTGGTATATAGACGCGCTATGCAAATAGCCGCATTTTACGGGTGGGCGCATTTTGCGGTCGCGGCGGCCTATTTGGTGGTCGCCTACCGCTGCTGGAAGGCCCTGCACCGTAATGAGGGTGTGCCACCGTCGGGCCTGGCTGGCATGCTGCTCCTGCTGGCGGTTCTGTGCCACGGGGCATTGCTGGTGCAAGACGTGTTTGGCACCGGGGGATTGCGATTCGGTTTCGCCCAGGCGCTGTCGGCGACCTTCTTGATTGCTTGCGGCCTGCTGTGGATCGAGGGATTTTTCGTTGCGCTGGGCGGCCTGTACGCGCTGCTGACACCGATGGCCGCCCTGGCCGTCTTGCTGCCCCTGCCCTTCCATGGGGTCGCGCTGGCGGCCGAGGGCAGTTCGCTTGCGCTGCGCATACACCTGGCGGTGTCGGTACTCGCCTACAGCCTATTTACGATCGCGGCGCTGCACAGCATATTGATGACGTCGATCGATCGCTACCTGCATCAGCCCCTGCGCGAGACTTCCGGATCGCTTGGTCCGCTCCTGTCCCAGATGCCTTCGCTGTTGGCCCTCGAGTCCTTGCTGTTCCGCCAGCTAGCCGCCGGGTTCGTGCTGCTGACGGCTTCGCTGGCGAGCGGAATCGTTTTCTCGGAAGAGCTTTTCGGCCGGCCGCTGCGGTTTGATCACAAGACGCTGTTTGCGATCATCGCGTGGAGCGTGTTCGCCGGGCTCTTGCTCGGGCGCTATGCTTTTGGTTGGCGCGGGCGCGTTGCGCAGCGCTGGCTTTTCGTGGGATTCCTGATGCTGGTCTTGGCGTACATTGGGAGCCGGTTCGTTTTTGAGGTCGTGCTGGGCAGGGGTTGGGTATGACGAGATTGCTCTTCTGGTGCCTGATCGGCCTCCTGTTTTATCTGGGCCTGCGCAAACTGGGGCGCGGCGGAAGCCTGGGTTCGGCGCGCCCGGCCGGGGGGAACCCGGCGGAGGACATGGTGCGCTGTGCTGCCTGCGGCCTGAATCTGCCCAAGTCCGAGGCGTTGCCGCTTAACGGCCAGTGGGCCTGTTGTGCCGAGCATGCCCGGGAACGTCAACCGGCCGTCCGCCCATGACGGCATTTCCGGTTCGCCGCGCCGGTAGGCCGTGCGAGGTCCGCTGAACTCGCGATGAGCCTGGCAACCAAGGTCGCGCCGGAAGCACCCGCAGGGAACGCGAAGCCGTCGAACCGGCTGCTGCGGCTCGAGCCTGCCTGGGGCACGCTCTATGCGCTCGCGCTGGCCCGTGTGCTCATTACCGCGTTCGTGCTGCTCTCGGCCATCGTTTTCGCGGCCCCGCTGACGAACCGTCTCAGCGGCGCCGGTGCCTCGGATATCGTCCTGGGCCTCGCGGCCTATTTTGGCGTGGCGATCGCCATGGCCCTGGCGTCGCTGTACTACCGGCGCCATTTCCTCGGGCAGCTGACCGCGCAGCTCGCGGTCGACCTGGTCATGGCCACCGTGCTGGTCGTTCTGGGCGGCGGCATGCGCAGCGAGTTCGTCGTTTTCTACCTCGTTCCCATCGCCGGCGCCTCCCTGATGCTGCCGACCAGCGCGGCGTTCTTCACTACCTCCATTGCCGTTTTGATGCTCCTGAGCGATGCGGTGCTGCGCGGGTTGCGCGACGAACACGGCGAGCCGCAGCTGTTCCAGGCCGGGCTCTACGGCGCGGCGCTGTTCGGTTTGACGGGGCTCTTGCGACTGCTATCGGCGCGGCTGAACAAGCAGGAGCAGCTGGCGCACGTGCGGGGGCTCGACCTGCAGAACCAGCTGGAAATCAATCGGCTGGTGATCTCGCAGATGGAACAGGGCGTCATCGTGGTGGACGCCTCCACTACCGTGCACGCCAACAACCTCGCGGCGCGCGTGCTGCTGGGCATGACACGCAGTACGCAGCTCACCGGGCGCCGGCTCATCGACCTGCCGGCGCTGCGCGCGCTGGGCGAGGAATTCCAGCGCTGGATGAAAACCGAGGCGAACGAGGTCGGCTGGTCCAACCAGGTGTTCATGGTGGCGGCGCTCGATTCGCCGGGCAATCCGGGTTCCCCGGCGCGGCCGCTGCGGGCCCGCTTTGCCCGGCCGCCGTCGCCGCAGTCGGGCGAGTTCGTAATCTTCCTGGAGGACCGCAACGCCCTGGAGGCCCGGGCGCAGCAATTAAAGCTTGCCGCCATGGGTCGGCTGACCGCTTCCATCGCACACGAAATCCGCAACCCGCTTGCCGCGATCAGCAACGCCGGCCAGTTATTGGCCGAGGACGCCCGCGATGCGATGCAAAAGCGACTGACGGGAATCGTGCGCGAAAACACCTCGCGGCTCAATCGCCTGGTCGACGATGTCCTGCGCGTCGCGCGCCGCGATACGCCGCTCAGCGATGAATTTTCGCTGCGCAATTTCGTCGAGGCGTGGGCCCAGGAGTTTGCGCGCGATCGCGACCTGGCCCAGGGGGTCCTCATCCTTGGCGGCGAGGGCCGCGACGTCGTGAAGTTCGAACACAGCCACCTGCGTCAAATCCTGTTCAATCTGGTTGATAATGCGCTCCGGTACTGCTCGGGTGGCTCAGGTAGCGTCGAAATCTTCATGGACAATGCGGCAGAGCAGGACGGGCACGCACAACTGTGGATCATCGATGACGGCGCTGGCGTGGCGCCTGCCGACCGCGCGGCGATATTTGAGCCTTTCTTCACGACGCATGCGCGGGGAACGGGCCTCGGCTTGTACTTGGCGCGGGAATTTTGCATCGCCAATCATGCCGAGCTGGCGTACGAGGTCTTGCGGCGCCCGGGCCGGCCCGATCGCACCGGTTTCGTGGTGCACTTTGCGCGCGCCGAGGGCGCCGAGTCCCAGGCACCGGCGTTTCTGGACACGATCCCGACCCAGTCGGAATTTTTCCGTCGTGACCTTTCCTAGATGAGCGCGGCACGCCTGGCGGACGCGGAATCCGGGGCGCGCCCTCGGGTGCCCGCCGTCCTCGTGGTCGACGACGAGGCGGATCTGCGCGAGCTGCTTGGCCTGACGATTAGCCGCCTGGGACTGGAAGTGGACACGGCCGAATCGCTCGGGCAGGCGCGCGAGTTCCTGCAGTCGCGGACCTATCGCCTTTGCCTCACCGACATGCGGCTGCCCGATGGCTCGGGCCTGGACCTGGTGCGCGAACTCGGGGCGCGGGGCGAGCCCAAGATCGCCGTGATCACCGCCTACGGCAGCGCGGACAACGCAGTGGCCGCACTCAAGGCAGGCGCCTTCGATTACCTGGCCAAGCCCGTTGACCTCGATCAGCTGCGGTTGCTCATCCGATCGGCGATCGGCGAGAGCGCCGGACCGGGCGTCGGTGCGGAGGTCGAGGGGCCCGAGGACGACGGCGCGCTGGCGCGGCTGGTCGGCGAGTCGGGAGAAATGGCAAAGCTACGCGCGCTAATCGCGCGCTTGGGGCAGAGCATGGCGCCGGTTGCCATCATCGGGGAGTCCGGCAGCGGCAAGGAACTGGCGGCCAGAGCGATCCACGCCATGTCGGCGCGCCGGGCCATGCCGTTCGTGGCGGTAAATTGCGGCGCGATTCCGGAATCCCTCATGGAGGCCGAGTTCTTCGGCTATCGGCGCGGAGCATTCACCGGCGCCGACCGCGACCGCGACGGCTTCTTCCAGGCCGCCGCGGGGGGCACCTTGCTGCTCGATGAGGTTGCCGAACTGCCGCTGGCGATGCAGGTCAAGCTGCTGCGCGCGATCCAGGAGCGGCGCATCCACAAGGTCGGCTCCACGGTGGAAGAGTCCGTCGATGTGCGCATCCTGAGCGCGACGCACCAGGACCTGGCGCGCATGGTCGAAGTGGGGCGGTTCCGGCAGGATCTTTTTTACCGCCTCAACGTCATCGAGTTGCGTGTGCCCAGCCTGCGCGAGCGCGGCCAGGACATCGCCTTGATCGCCAAGGCGCTGCTGCAGCGGATCACCGAGCGCGCCGGCGTGTCGGCGGCGTGGTTGACCCCGCCGGCCGAAGCGGCGCTGCGGCAATGGCCCTTTCCCGGCAATGTGCGCGAACTGGAAAATGTCCTGGAGCGCGCGGTCGTCCTGACCGGCGGCGGCGAGCTCGCGCCCGAGGATTTGGTCCTGGAGACGGCGCGCGCCTTTGCCGCGCCCGCGGCACCGGCCAGCCCGGCACCGGCACCGGCCGGTGCCGGGGACGCGCCGCTTGCGGAATCGCCGGCGGAGGCGCCGCGCTTTGCCATCGTCGACGGCGTACCCAGCGATCTGACCGCCTACCTCGACGAAATGGAGGGGGTGGCAATTCGGGCGGCGCTGGCGCGTACGCGGCACAACCGCACCGCGGCGGCGCAGCTGCTGGGAATCTCCTTTCGGCAGATGCGCTACCGCATGCAGCGGCTTGGCCTGAAATGACGGCGTTGATCGGCCGCGACGCTTGCCATCGCCCATGAGCGATGGCCAACCCGGCTTGCCCGGCTACCGCGTAGCCAGCGACGGGTGGGTGCAGGGGGCTCGCCGGCTCGATTCGCAGAATTTCGACGCCCGCCCCCAGGGCTGCGCGATCGAATTGCTGGTGCTCCATTGCATCAGCCTGCCGCCGGGCTGCTTCGGCGGCGCAGATATCGAGCGGCTGTTTTGCAACCAGCTCGATTGCGCTAGCCACGAGTTCTACGCACAGCTGCGGGGTGTGCGCGTCTCGGCGCACTTCTTGATCGCCCGCAGCGGCGCATTGACGCAGTTCGTCTCCTGCCTTGACCGGGCCTGGCACGCGGGCTCCTCGCAATGGGACGGCCGCGCCGGCTGCAATGACTTCTCCATCGGCATCGAGCTCGAAGGCAGCGAATTCGAACCATTCACCGGCGAGCAGTACCGCACGCTCGTTGCGCTGCAGCGGGCGCTGTCGAGCGCCTACCCCCTGCGCTGGACCCGCGGGCATAGCGAAATCGCGCCCGGCCGCAAATCCGATCCGGGCCCGCTGTTTGACTGGACCCGCGTCGTGCGCGACGAGTAGGGCGCAGCCGCGCAACCGCGCTGCAAAAAATTTTCTAGTTGCCGCGCGGCCAAACTTCTCCTACCATGCCGACCACAACGGATTGTTGATTATCCGCACGTGGACGCTACATGTTGTGGTTGTCGCACAATGGGTCGGCAGGTAAGCAAACGCCAATTGCGGTGCTCGCAGCAAGTAAAGTTTGCTTTGGCGAACGCGGCGCAAGCGGGTTTCCCCGATCTAGAACTTGTAGGTGCGGGGGCGGCGGCGCGCGACGTTGACGGGCAGCGGGGTAGCGGGGGAATCCATGCACTATCGACATATCGAGATGCCGGTCGCAGCGGAAGGAACTCCCTCCGTGGCCGGGACCTTGGCGCTTGCCGCGGACGATCCGATGCTGGATAGGCCCCGGGCATCGTCGCTGGCCGACTACCAGATCCTGCGTCGCAACGGCGCGGTCGTGGCGTTCGAGCCCGCGAAGATCGCGGTAGCCATGACCAAGGCATTCCTCGCCGTTCGCGGAGGTCAGGGTGCGGCGTCGGCCGCCATCCGCGAGCAGGTCGAGCGCCTGACCGGGGCGGCGGTCACCGCGCTGATTCGGCGTCAGCCGGCGGGCGGGACCTTCCACATCGAGGACGTCCAGGACCAGGTCGAATTGTCGTTGATGCGCGACGGGGCCCACGACGTGGCGCGCGCCTACGTGCTGTACCGGGAGCAGCGCAGCCAGGAGCGCGCCCGGCTAACGCCGGCCCAGCCGCGACCGAGCGCCTTTGCTGTTACGGTTGATGGTCGGACCGTACCGCTCGACGAGCGGCGGCTGCGCGCAACCATCGAGGCGGCCTGCCTGGGGCTGACCGAATACGTATCGGTCGATGCGGTGATGCAGGCCACCGTCAAGAATCTGTATGACGGCGTGGCGATGGAGGAAGTGCACAAGTCGGCGATCCTTGCCGCCCGCTCGCTGATCGAGACCGACCCCGCGTACAGCGAGGTCAGCGCCCGCTTGCTGCTGCACGTCATTCGCCGCGAGGTGCTCGGGGGCGAGGTGTCGCAGGCCGACATGGTGCAGCGCTACCCCGAATACTTTCCTCGCTGCCTGCGCATTGGCGTGGAGGCCGGCCTGCTCGATGAGCGCTTGCTGCAGTTTGACCTGGACCGGATCGGGGCGGCGCTGCGGCCCGAGCGGGACCTGCAATTCTCGTACCTGGGACTGCAGACCCTGTACGACCGGTACTTTTTGCATCGCAACGGCCAGCGCTTCGAGTTGCCACAAATATTCTTCATGCGCGTGGCCATGGGCCTGGCGATCCACGAGATCGATCGCGAAGCCAAGGCGATCGAGTTCTACGGCCTGCTGTCGAGCTTCGACTTCATGAGTTCGACCCCCACGCTCTTTAATTCCGGGACCTGCCACGCGCAGCTTTCGTCCTGCTACCTGAGCACGGTCCCCGACCATCTCGACGGCATTTTCGAGGCCATCAAGGACAACGCCCTGCTGGCGAAATTTGCCGGAGGCCTGGGAAACGACTGGACCCCGGTGCGTGCTCTTGGGGCCCACATCCGCGGCACCAACGGCAAGTCGCAAGGTGTGGTGCCGTTTCTGAAGGTGGTCAACGATACGGCGGTCGCGGTCAACCAGGGCGGCAAGCGGAAGGGCGCGGTCTGCTGTTACCTCGAGACCTGGCACCTGGACATCGAGGAGTTCCTCGAACTGCGCAAGAACACCGGGGACGATCGGCGCCGCACGCACGACATGAACACGGCCAACTGGATCCCGGACCTGTTCATGAAGCGCGTCCTGGCCGACGCGCAGTGGACCTTGTTTTCCCCCAGCGACTGTCCGGACCTGCATGAGCGCACCGGACAGGCCTTCGAGCGAGCCTACCTGGCATATGAGGAAAAGGCGGCGCGCGGCGAACTGCGGCTGTTCAAGAAGGTTCCGGCAGCGCAGCTCTGGCGCAAGATGCTGACCATGCTGTTTGAGACCGGGCATCCCTGGATCGCGTTCAAGGATGCCTGCAATGTCCGCTCGCCGCAGCAACATGTCGGGGTCGTCCACAGCTCGAACCTGTGCACGGAAATCACGCTCAACACCTCGGGCGAGGAAATCGCCGTGTGCAATCTCGGGTCGGTCAACCTGGTTGCCCACCTCAAGCCCGACGGCGCCGGCGGCTACGAGCTCGATTATGACAAGCTGCGCAGAACGATCGGCATCGCCATGCGGATGCTCGACAACGTCATCGATATCAACTACTACGCGGTGTCGAAGGCGCGCAGCGCCAACCTGCGGCACCGGCCGGTGGGCCTTGGCATCATGGGGTTTCAGGACTGCCTGCACCGGATGCGGATGGCCTACGCCTCCCGCGAGGCCATCGAATTTGCCGATCGCAGCCAGGAGGCCGTCTGCTACTTCGCCTACTGGGCCTCGACCGAGCTCGCTGCCGAGCGGGGGGCGTATTCCACGTTTGCCGGCTCGCTCTGGGAGCGGGGCGTGCTGCCGCAGGACACCCTGGAGCTGCTGGCGACGGAGCGCGGTGGCGACCTGGAGGCCGATCGCAGCGCGCAAATGGACTGGGATGCGTTGCGCGCCCGGATCGCGCAATTCGGGATGCGCAACTCCAACTGCGTGGCCATTGCGCCGACGGCCACGATTTCCAACATTGTCGGGGTTTCCGCGAGCATTGAGCCGACCTTCCAGAACCTGTTTGTGAAGTCAAACCTCTCGGGCGAATTCACGGTCACCAACCCGTACCTGGTGCGCGAACTCAAGGCCCTTGGCCTGTGGGACGAGGTGATGGCGGCCGACCTGAAGTACTTCGATGGCAGCTTGTCTCGCATTGACCGAGTTCCGGCCGAGATCCGGCTGCGCTACGCGACGGCGTTCGAGATCGACCCCGTTTGGCTGATCGAGTGTGCGGCCCGCCGCCAGAAGTGGATCGATCAAGCGCAGTCCCTCAACATCTACATGGCCGGAGTCTCGGGCCGCAAGCTCGATGAAACCTATCGGCTGGCCTGGCTGCGGGGGCTCAAGACGACGTACTACCTGCGCACCCTCGGGGCGAGCCACGCGGAGAAGGCGACCGGCCGCAGCGGTGGGGGCCTGAACTCAGTTCCGGTGGACGAGAACTCGGCCGGCGGGACCGGGCAGGTCTGCCGGTTGCGCCCAGGCGACGCGGGACTCGGCGACTGCGAGGTCTGCCAATAGTGGGCAACGGGCGCTAGGCGAGGGCCGGCCGCCGCAACCGGATCGGGTCGACCAAGGCCTGCGCAGCCGTCCAACGCGAAGAGGGGGAATCAATGCTGGGAAGCGGTACGGGTGGAGCGGAGGCAGTACACGGGCACCGGGGGGTTACCCCGGGCGGGACCGACTCGCGCGCCATGGACGGCCGGGTCCGGGTAGAGGACAAGAGGATCATCAACGGCCGGGCCGACGTCAACCAGCTCGTTCCGTTCAAGTACAAATGGGCCTGGGACAAGTACCTTTGCGCCTGCGCGAACCACTGGATGCCGCAGGAGGTGAACATGGCCCGGGACGTCGCCCTGTGGAAGGATCCGAACGGCCTGAGCGAGGACGAACGGCGCATCGTCAAGCGCAACCTGGGATTCTTTGTCACGGCCGACTCCCTGGCGGCCAACAACATCGTCCTTGGGACCTATCGCCAGATCACCGCCCCGGAATGCCGGCAATACCTCCTGCGGCAGGCCTTCGAGGAAGCGATCCATACGCACGCCTATCAGTACATCGTTGAATCCCTGGGACTGGAGGAAGGCGAGATTTTCAATGCCTACCGCGAAATCCCCTCGATTCGGGCCAAGGACGAGTTCCTCCTGCCGTTCATCAACGTGCTGACGGATCCAGGCTTCCGGACCGGTACCCAGGAGTCCGACCGGGCCCTGCTGCGCTCGCTCATCGTGTTCGCGTGCCTCATGGAGGGGCTGTTCTTCTACGTCGGCTTTGCCCAGATCCTGGCTCTGGGACGGCAGAACAAGATGACCGGCGCCGCCGAGCAGTACCAGTACATCCTGCGGGACGAGTCCATGCATTGCAATTTCGGCATCGACGTGATCAACCAGATCAAGCTGGAGAACCCGGGGCTCTGGACGCCAGAGTTCCGCGCGGACATCCGGCGCCTGTACGCCGAGGCGGTCGACCTGGAATACCGGTATGCAGAGGACACCATGCCGCGCGGGGTGCTGGGCCTGAACGCCTCGATGTTCAAGGGCTATCTGCGCTACATCGCGAACCGTCGGGCGCAGCAGATCGGCTTGGAGCCGCTGTATGCCGATCAGGAAAATCCGTTTCCCTGGATGAGCGAGATGATCGATCTCAAGAAGGAACGGAACTTCTTTGAGACCAGAGTGATTGAATATCAGAGCGGTGGGGCGCTTAGTTGGGATTGAGTTCGGCGCTTGCTTAGCGAGAGAATTGCACTTGGAAGTTGCCACCAAATCGGGACATCGCTAGAGAAAATCCTGCACGACAATGCAAATATTTCTTGCAGTTGCTGGCGATTGGGAGTAAAAATGCGCCGTGAATTTTGGTAGTTCGGTCTCGCGAT
>Ga0209415_10008097_pt1 | contig 18254 bp, 19 predicted proteins | sample PeaSoiSIISIP2007_FD_187696 | JGI IMG/M metagenome (GOLD analysis project Ga0209415, IMG submission 187696) | Peat soil microbial communities from Weissenstadt, Germany - SII-SIP-2007 (SPAdes) (version 2) | ecosystem: Environmental > Terrestrial > Soil > Wetlands > Peat | place: Germany...
GTCACCGAAGAGTCTCGCGTAAAGGGCGATCTGGCCAGGATCGTCCTTTTTGCTTTGAGCCACGTCGAGCGCGAAAAAGTTGACATCATGCAGACCCGCAAGGCGGGCATGGAGCTTTCCAATCCACAGCTCCTCCACGTCGGCGCAGAGGCTCGGCTCAAGCTAAAAGAATGGGCCGAAGCGGAAGGCGTCAGCGTCAACGCCATTGTGGTCAGCGTCCTCGAAGAGTTCTTCAAACACCTCAAGAAGAGCAAGGCGCTCCGGGAAGAACTCCGGCTGGAGATTCGCGCTCACCGGGGATTCATGCCGAGCTGAACTTTCCTGTTACTCGCCGATACCGGACTTTATAACTCACTGAATGGGGCGATCTTGAACGACGGACGAAAATTGGAAGTAGTTCTCACAGTGCTCGGAGCAATCTTACTGCTGGTTGCCGCGTCGGGCAGGCATCCCTATGGGTTCTACATGGTGCTCAGAATCGTCACGACTGTCGGCGCTGTCTATTGGGCATGGAGAGTGTACAAGACCGGACTTTGGGGCTTTGCCTGGGCCTTTGCCGCAGTAGCAGTCTTGTTGAACCCATTACTCCCGATTCGGATGCAGCGTACTCAATGGCAGCCAGTCGACCTGGGGCTGGGGATTCTTCTATTTGTATGGTCTGCGTATTGGTTGGTACGCAAGCCTCGCTTGAGTGCTGGAGAAACTTCGCTCTCTTAACTGGTTTGTCGAGAAATCCGGTGGTCATTTAGCCACTTTTCGTCCCAGATAGGATGAGACTCTTAAGGTCTGGTGGTTGGCATGGAAGATGAACTGTCTGCTGATCGTGAAATGGACGGAGATTACCGTCTAGTCAGCCCCGTTGTGACGGGACGTTTACACCCCGCAGCGGCTTGTCTATTTGGTGCGTGGTATTCAATCATTTTCGCGTGCGCCATGAGTGCAGGGGTCAAATACCTTCACCACGAGACGCCTGAAGCGCACGGAATACTTCAATCGTTCGCCTGGGCGATAGGATCGGGAATGGCGATAGCCTTGGCCGGTCGGCTATCGAGGACGCATCGCCTCGCGGTTGGCATTTGTTCCTCGGTCGCATCCGCATCAGTTTGGATTTGCCTGTTGATGTTCCTGAGTATCGATTTCGACCAGGCAACTGGTGAAACTATTTTTGGTTATTCGATCTCTCTAAAACAGTTCCTCATCGGGTTTTCTCTGCTGATCCTACTTGCAGGGGTCGTGAGTTCGTTCCTAGCCGCTTCGTCGCACAACGACGAAGAGCTAACGGCCAGGCTCTTGACAGTACCTTCTCGACATTGGATGTGGCTCTGGATTGCTGGGTTTGCATGGGTAAGCATGTTGCCGATCGTGGCTTATTACATTTGGCTACAATTTGCCACCGCTCTCTACTCAATCCTCCATCCCTCTCTTTGGTTTCAGGAAGGTTCAAGCCTTTTCTTCGGCTTCCTAGGTATTGCAGCACTGTTTGCAGGCATTGAAATTTCCCTCAAGGCCGTGTCTGACAAGAACTCTTACGGAGGTTCCGTGTGGAAACGGGTTCTGATGTTCCTCGTTGGTACACTTGTTCTGGCATCTCTCGTCTCTCCGGTTCTGCTCAATCTAGATATCAACAGAATGAAGGATATTCCTGCATCGTTGGGCAGTCATCCGTGGTGGATTCTTTAGGGGAATGCTGCTGTTGAGTCAACCGGAGAACATACTAGCGGCTTACGCGCCAGAACTGGTCCGTTGCCAGATCCAGAGAGCAGAAATTCGCGTGGTCGTGGAGAGCCGGAAGAATTTGGTTGGTAAAGATTATCTGCTCACTGTCTAATCCCGCAGTATTCACAGTCCAGATTTCGTCGATGCTACGCAACCATGCTTGAACTTTTGGTTCATCAGGCAGCAGCTCAAATTGTGCTTCCACTGTTCCGGCGACAGCATCCTTTTCGAGAAGCAGAATTTTCTTGTCCGCAGAAGCCGCGGCAAGTTTTGGAATTTTCCTTTCCATCGCCGCTAACATGAGTTCAGGTCCGGGATCGCCGGGGTAAATGCGGCTTGTGAGAAAACTGCCGGCATCGCTGGGGGCAGTTCGCATTTTGCTCACCCGTAAATCCAGGCTCCATTCGGGGCCGCTCACCGTGAGCGTTTGCGCACCCTCGGGAAGGGCCGGCAGTACAGGCGCAAGCTGGGCGATCATCGCCAGTGGCACTTCGTCCCACTTGATTCCTTTGGGAATCGCTCCGACCGGCTGGGCCACGTTCACGAAAAATCCCTTTTGAACAAGGCCTGCATGATTCTCCAAGACTGCGAGTGTCTTTAGAAAGCGAACGGTGTCCTCTTTGTGGCCGGGATACGGTTCGATCAAAGTATGCTCTATCGCAAGCGTCCTGCCCTCCGAATTGTGGCACAGAGCGTCCACATTCTTCTTGGAGGAGTCGTCTTCGGGCCACGATACAACCTGATACGTTCCGTCCGTGAGGCGGTTGTGAAGCCGCAGCCAGTGGTTGATTACGTCTTTGTCGGTATACGCAGTCATAACACCTGCCGATGCCTCTGCTCAAGCCCGTCGGGTGGGCCAAACCAAGTTTGGCGCGAAGCGGCAATACATCAAAGGGCGGGAAGACGGGCAAGAACAGGTTGCTCACGGACGGAGTTTCTTAGCGGCCCTTCGCACGGCTTCTTCGCTCACTTTGCCGGTCTCTCTCCGCATCGTTCCGAGCTTCGCGAGTGGAGAAAACTCAGGTATTGGCCTGGAAAGATTCTTGTTGAGTGTGTCGCTGCGCTTCTGTTGAATCTCGCCCGCTTTTGGCGGAGCCTGGTCACGATGGCGCTTGTCGAGTCCCGGTTCTTTCATGGGTTTACCCCTCCAATACAAGGCTAGACCTATGAGCGGAATTCGGCAATGCGAGAGCTCTTGAATCAAAATAGCCTGAGAGCTAACTACAATGCCTCTTCTTGCGCACGGCGTTCAAGCCCGTCGGGTGGGCCAAACCAAGTCTGGCGCGAAGCGGCAGCACATCAAAGGGTGGGAAGACGGGGGAAAAAGAACGGGGCCTGCGTCGGCAGACCCCGTTTGAAATGCTTGGAAGTTGAGCGTTACGCGGCTTTGGCCTTTTTGATTGATGCGGGTTTTGCTGGCTTCGGCTGCGCCTTCGCGGCCGTCTTCTTGACGGCTTGCGCCTTCTCTTTCGCGGCAAACTCCGCTTTGACCTTCTGGCCGATAGCGTCGGTGTCCACCTTGTAGTGCTGAGCGGCATCTTTGAGCACCTTGCCAGTCTCCGATTGCGTCCGGGCTGAGTGGAGAATCACGGTCTCGACTAGAAGTCTCCCGAGTTCGCCCTCCTCGGCCTTGTGAATGTATGCGCCCACCAGCTTTCCGATGCCGTCTGATGCTTGCGCCTTCTTGATGCCGCGATTCCGGGCGAGTACCTCGATCCGCCTTTCTTCCAACTGGGGGAGCAAACGCTCGACAATGAAAACGAGGTCGCGCTTGGTGAGGCGAACGGGCACGGCGGCAACGATGGCGGAAAGGACGCGCAAGCCTTCGGTGTTGGCAATCGCCTCCTCGCGGCGCTGCTTGTCCTGCTCGGCCTTGATGCGCTGGTCTCCGGCTGGCCGCTGCTTCTTTGGGCGGTGGACGGGGCATTCGGGGTCAGCGCAGATTTTGCGAATCTCGCCCTTCTCGGTGCCTTCGGTGACGATGGCCTCGGTCATGGATTTGCAGGTCTGGTACTCCGGCCAATCCCGGTGCTTCTTCGCGTTGGGGTCTTGTGGCTTGATTTCGATGTACTTGTTGCGGGGCAGGGCCGTGCTGCCTCCATCGGTGGCGGTTGTGGTCGGTCCAAATGCGGATGAGATTTGTACCAGCTTGGGTTTGGCCGCGATGGTCTGCGCGACAAACCCGTCCATCTTGGATTGGTAGCAAGCCGGGTCAGTACAAGCGTCCTCGGCAATATCGGCGAAGAGCAGCGCATTTCCGCCGGTACGCTTGGGGCAATCGACACAGGCTCCGGCGGCGGGGTTGACGTTGGGGTCAGTTTTTGAAAATGGCGCGTCTTTCAGAATGAGCAAAATATTCTGCTCAATCCACTGGTGAAGATGGCGCACAGGGAGCAGTATGCGCTTGGCTTTGCCCTGGCCGCCGTTCCAATCCTCGCGGAAGCAAGCGGCGAGTGCTTGCTCCTGCTCGGCTGGCTGTAGCTTTGCGAGTAGCAGGGCGTGGCCTACGCCAATGTCGTCCTTGGCGAATGCCTCGGTAACGGCGGCGGTGAGTTCGGTCAACTTGACGCGCTGAGCGCAATAGGCGGGAGATTTGCCCGTCTTCGCCGCGATCTGCTCAATGGAGTATTTCGGCTCGTCAAGATTGAGAAGAGCGCGGAATCCCTGCGCTTCCTCCAGCGGGTGAACGTCGCGGCGTTGCAGGTTTTCGATAAGCTGCGCCTCCAATGCCTCAGCGTCGGTAAGGTTGACGATACGGACGGGCACGGTTTCCGCCTCGGCAATCTGGGCGGCGCGGTAACGTCTGGCTCCGGCGACTATCTCGAAGCTGCGGTCGGTCAGTGGCCGCACAAGCAAGGGCGAGAGAACGCCTTGGCTGCGGATGCTTGCGGCCAATTCATTGAGGGCTGAATCCTCAAAGAATCGGCGCGGGTTGGTCTTTGACTCGGTGAGAACGGACAGTGGCAGGTCACGGTATTCGGTATTGGCGTTTGCAATCGTCATAGATGCTCTCTCCTTGGGAGCGGGTTTCGGCTGGTCGAACAGGTAAGGTCTGAGCGGACAGGGCTGTTAACCCTGTCCGCAAGGGGGCGAAGTGGAAGCAAGCGGCCTAAGCCGCTGCCTCCGCGGTTGCTGTTTCGCTGCGGGTGCGGCGGCTTCGCCGGGGTTCGGGGGCCGCGTCTTCGGTTGCAGGTGGGGTGGCCGTCTCAGCGGTCTGCGCTTGGGAGTCCTCCGGGGAAGGCTCCTCCAAGACGGCGAGAATCACTGCGGATGTGCGCTGGATAACTTCAAGGCTTTCCGCCAGCAATGCAGCGTTGCCGTGGTAAAGCTGGATGTAGTCGGCGGAAGCGGTGCCGGTCTGGAGTCCGATGGCTTTGCCCATCCTTTGCCGTCTGGCGCTGCTGCTGTTTGGGTTGATAGGTGGACGACTGGACGGGGTTGTTGACGGTGACGACTGCGCTGCTCATGGGTACTTCCTCCTTGTTTTTGCTCTTGCCGTTGGATTGGCAGTGGCATGTGACATACATGCCGAACGCCTCCTGGCGAAGGTGGGGGGTACCAGTGGTCTCCGGTAACTTTGGGGCCTGGCGTTTAGAATTGAAGCGCCGTGAGGAAAGGGTGCCGCTAGATGGCGAAAAGCGCAGAATCGGTTGCAAAGTATCTGGCCGGAGACAAGCTATACCAGGTGCGGGCGCGAGCCGCCCTCCCTTTACTGGTCAGGCAGGCATCGCAGAGCGCCCCCGTTTTCTACTCAGATCTTGCACCGGAGCTTGGGATGGAGAATGAACGCAATCTCGACTACGTTTTGGGATACGTGGGCACGGCGCTTGAGTCCCTGTCAAAGGACTGGAAGGAAACGATTCCTCCTATCCAATGTCTGGTCATAAACAAGCGGGATCGGATGCCGGGCAAAGGCATCGGCTGGTTTATCACCAAGAAAGATGATTTTCGCAAGCTGCCGCGAAAAGAGCAGCGCCGGCGGGTGAATTGCGAATTGGAAAAGGTGTTCGCGTATCGCAATTGGTCCGCCGTTCTCCGGGCGTTCGGGCTTACCCCTGCAAAAGCGGACTACTCGAAGGCGATTGCAAAGGCACGGTCTGAGGGGGCTACAAGAGAATCGCGGGCGGCGGCATTTGGCGGCGGAGGAGAAAGTCCTCAACATCGAAAACTCAAGTTCTTTGTCGCGAACAATCCAGGCGCTGTTGGTCTACCAACAAGCGTGGGTCCGGGAAAAACCGAGGAGCACTTGCAATCGGGTGACGTGCTCGATGTGTTTTTTCAGCATGGAAATGACAGCATTGCCGTGGAGGTGAAGTCCTCGCTGTCGAGTGAGGCTGACATTGTCCGGGGAATCTTTCAATGCGTAAAATACCGGGCCGTGCTTGAGGCACAGCAAGCGGCTGACAGTATTGCGCAGAGTGCGCGGGCAATTCTCGCACTCGAAGCAAAGCTACCCTCGAAATTTCTGGCATTGAAGAATATCCTCGGTGTTGAGTTGGTCGATGAAATCAAGGTTGGCTAAAGCCCAAGACGGTCACGGTGGGCCATGCTAATTTGTCAACGATCCTGCTCTATGACCGCCGCACGATGAAGCCGGGGGAAGGGTTCCCCGCTTCTTGTGAACAAGTAGCTGTGGAGAGCAGGCGCAATGTCCTCTGGCACTCCCCTTGCGGATGACCGCATAGAATGGCTCAAAAGCTATGCAGCGGAAGTGCGTGAGGTCTTCGAGGCCGAGTTCACGGAGGCTGGTGATCGATTCAGGCAAGGGCAGCGTTTGCTGGATCGATTTGCGGCGGCAGTTGACTCTGTACTAAAAAACGGAGCCTCATATTTCAGAGCGGTTGATGAAGCTCACAATGAGCTGTGCATAGGTATATGCAAGAGAATAATCTTTCGTTGAAAAGAACAATATCCAGTTTCGCGTGCATGAGGCGTCCACACGGAATCATCCGCCAAAGGCCAATAAACTGGCGCGTGCAGCCTCCGCGTGCGCCCTTTTTATAGCCATGTGGTCCGCCGAATGGGCACGCTTGCTTGTCCATGGAGAAAGGCAGCAAACAATGTCCCCTGAATGCGACGCTTACTTTCGGCAGCTTCTTGAGCGCGTGAAATTTGGAACGAAAGTGCCGTATCGTGAGGTGCGGCTCATCGGTTGGGAACCAAAGCTGAATGAGTGCCATGCGAATGTGGACCACTGGACTCAACATCACCCAGAGACAAAGGCATTGCGGGGATGGCTGTTCTGGGAACCGGATGAAGCAGGGCGGTGCCATTTCATGGCGCATTCGGTGTTGGATGACAGCGGAAGCCTTGTAGACATCACACCAATCGACCGTAGCACACCGCGCGATGCCTTGCTATTTCTAGAGCATCTCGGTGCAGAAGATGACTTCTTGAGAATGAGAATCGCCTGCTCGCAAGTTCTATACCCGCCCATAACTGTTGATGAGTGGCAAGAGAGTCATCTTGCATTATTGGGAGAGGCCATGGATTCTTGAGCAAAGTAATCTTAAATGTTTGAATCGGAGTGAGTGTGGAGTTGTCGGCAGCATGGCCGTAACGGCCAAGTTGAAAAGCCCGCGTCGGCGATTGCCGGCGCGGGCGTGCCCAGCTAATACTCGCTGGGCAGGTGGATCACCTTGTTGGCGAAGTAGAGCTTCACCTCGTCAAGCGGGAAGTCCGTGAAGGGGATCTTCTGCGTATAGACTGGGTTCCCGTTACCGTCATCACAGAACACGGTCGCGCTACGGTCGGAGTGAACCTTCAAGTTCCAGACCTGGAACTCTTCGCCGGAAACGCGGGCATCATGTTGCTGGGCGATTGCGATGATGTCGAGCAGCCAGTAAGCACCGCCCTGGTCGGCAAGAAACTTTGCGCCGTCAGTGAAAAGGACTGCGCGATTGATGCCGTGGCGATACCAGTTCTCGGAGCCGGTGAACTGGTGGAGTTGCGATTCAGAGAGTGTTGCTGTGTTCGTCATGCTATGCCTCTTTTCTTTGAAGTGACCCCATCGGCGGGGGCAAGAGAGGCACAAATATGCCGCCGGGCAAAGCGCAGCAGTCATAGCTTTTTGGGGGGACCGTGTCCGCAGGGCATGGGGGAGCCAAAACAGCGTCATTGACGGCAAGCGGCGGCGGCTAAAGTGCCATCCGCCCGCCGTTTCATTGGGTCACAGAAAAGAGGCCAGTTTGAACACAGCAATCAATTCGAATTCGGATTCTGAAAGCGGTGTCGCCTGACCAAGCTGCCCAATCTGGCACTCGCATCAATCGCGTCGCGCGAATGGAATTGCGTATGCATGAGTATTGCTTCGAGCGCCGCTATTCGAACTCGCGCTCAGTTGGGGTCACCCTTGTTAATGAGAACGGAGAATTTCGTGATCTCGTCGAGATCGGGAAACTCCTTATCTCGCAGCAGGCTCCAGTGTTCACGGCAATTGCGATAGAGCATGTAAATATATTTGTGAAACTCATCGTAGAAATCGGACAGACTGATGGACGAGCGTTCATGGGACACATGCCCGCTGATTTTGTTTCTCATCTTTCGGAACTGCCCTGCAAATTCAGCCGGGACTTTCTCGGGATAAGCACTGATGTGGTTCTCCCAGAGCGGAGCCGTGCCGTTAAGAATCGCCTGACGCCTCCCCGTAAGGATGCGCTGAGCATGGCCACCAATGTAGCTGTCTTTGTCTTTTGCTTCCAGCGTCGCAGTGTCGCCCTTTTCTCTCGCCACCGCTCCCACCATGAATTCGTAGAGATGGTGGATGAACCGCGCATACGAATTGTAGGTTTTGTAAGCTATCAGACGCGTTTCCTCGGCTGAAGGTGGGGCAGCGCCCTGGGCCTCAGCCTGGGCCCGCATAATCATCATGGTTGCATAGGTCTCAAAGTCCTTGAACGCATCCTCACATCGCAGGAATTCATGTTTGAGCGCGGTGCAGTGTGAGCTGTCTGTGGCGTCTCCGGTCTTGAATTTCATGAAGCCCCCCTTCCCGCTTAAACTCGTCGTTATCCTACAAGTCAGGCAGATCATTCCCACACAACCTGACATGCCAGGTACTCGCGCAAGACGATCTTTACAGCCATCCCGTTCTCATCCGAAACATGGAAGCGATAGTTTCCGTCCTGTACAGTAACCCATCCTTCGCTGAACACGTCGGCATTCACGACCAGCAGGCGCTGCATTGCCCGGCTACCAACTTCCGGCCACCCCGCCAGACCGCCCTCTTCGCCCCTTTCAAAAGAAGCGCGTTCGCTTTCATTCATCATGCACAGAGGTCTGAAGTCCAGATAATCGGGTTCCTGCAACTGCGGCTGATTGTGTTCGTACGCGGCGTGTCCCCGTGCCAGCTTCAGCAGAACCGCTCTGACGCGTTCGTTTTCGATACTCCAGATACTACCGGCATCGCTGTCTGATCGAGCCTTCTGAAGGCGCTTCAAAAGCGATTCACTATGCTCCAGAGCTTTAGAAATCTTTGGCCTGCGCAGTTTCGACGGCGTAGCTTCGCCCGCGATGACACATTCGAGCAGGCAGGCCAGATACGTCTCGTCTTCAGACAGATCGTTGTTGCATTTCAGGCAGGACGGGCAAACGATAAGGTTTTCAGGATATGGCTCATCCAGCAGCACCTTCGAAGGCACATGGTCGTCTGTTTCGTATGGTCCACCGCAATGAACACAGAATCCCTTATTACGGCTGTCAGCATAGCACTTGAAATTCTGCACCTGTCATCTCCTTCCCATTGCTCCGTTATCACTATTACGCCGCGATCATGGCGATGACAAGGACTCGAATTCTTTTCCGATTGCTCTTGGGCTCCCTGGCCGGTCCACAACCTAAAACAGTCCAGTTTCTTCTTGGTAACCACTAGAAGCTGAAACAGTACTTACGAAGTCAGAAATGAATAGGGATAGCAGTTCAGTTTGCTGGTTGGCACCAGGACGGAGTGAGAAAGCACCGACACCTGGAATACCTTCTGCTTTTCGAGGCTGCTCGGCTCTTCGCACATAAGTTTCTTTAGTATTCGCTGATCCGGGATAGAGGATGTATGCCCCTCGGGTTCCAAGGATTGCATCGCGGTAGCAATGCATTTTGTTTAGATCTTCTTGCTTGTATTCTTTCTGCGGTGATCTTTCTGCAGGCCCAACGCCTTCAGCGTCTTTCCACATGAAGCGTTGTAGCTTGTATTTGGCATCAAAATTGAGCCAATGGATCGCACCGTGCCTAAGTTTGATGGCTAGACTGATGTCGGGATCGAAGTCGATGGAATACGTCCCCGACCACTCCCCCCACTCTGCGCTGCCCTTGGACCTGAATCGCCTGTTGTAGAAGAGATGCAACTCGCCGTGATCATCTGGCAAAGAAAAGAGGCAACCGCGCCCGTCGTTCATGGCCGCAAGACGCATGGACAGCCCTCGCGGACTTGTTATCGTTAGGCCCTTTCCCGAAAGCCTGTCGGGGCCGTATAGATTTTGAAGGATTCTCCGAATCGTAAAAAAACACCAGTACTCGTACAATTCCGAAACGGGTTTCACGTCGCCAACGACGATGTCCTCACCTTCTGACTCGTCGGTCCAAGGGAGCGCGAGAGCCTGTTTGATAACAATATCCGCAGCAAGAATATCCTGGTAACCGACTGACCGCTGAAGCCGCTGGGAATTTGATGGGAATGAGGTCAGAACGCCGACCTCCCCCCATAATGAATGCGCGAGCCAATCTTGTACAAGTTCAAGCCAGCTTGATACATCTTCTGCGGCGATAAGTTTCTTTTCTTCATTGCAAGCGGCTCCCAGCCGGACCAAAATGCTTTCCAGCGTCAGCAAAAAATGTTTTACATATCGATTCTCGGGAACGTCGTAGGTCTGGATTCGGCGCGTTCCAGGAATTATCTCGGGGGTCATTCCCCGAAAAAGATTCGCAAGAGGACCACCATTTTGAAAGTGGACCTTTCGCAATTGCTTTTCAAGCGACGCAGAATTCGCGACTCTTGCACGGGCGCCTCGTGAAGCAGATTCCTCAGAGATCATCCCATCGAACGGAGAGGAAAGGATTCTCTCGACTGCCGCAGGAAGTTCCGATGAGCACATGAGCCGACGAAGATGGAACAAGAGCGAGGGCAGATCATCGGTATTGAAGGATGATGTCTTGAAACTCAATCCAGATGAAGCGCCAATCTCGTAAGCGAGCTGAATCTGGGCATCCGCAACTTCTTCGATCAGCCTCTTGAATTCGTCCTCATACGTGATCTTCGCCGTCATCACTTCGACGGAAAGCCCATGAAGACTGCTGCCGAGCGAAATGTCGATACGGCCGACCTGAGACCGGGCATTGAAGATGACGGGGATCTGGGTACTGCAATTCGCATGGTCCTCAGTCCATAACCGAGGAAGCATGACCTCAACGGTTCTCTGGACTCGCGGGTTAACGAACGGCCATGTCTTCAAGCGGGACTGCGCCCTCTTCTCTACGCAATCCGACTTTGAATATGGCAGCGTGATAACCAACTGATAGGAGGTTTCTTCAAGGAGCCTGATCGGCTGTAATAACCCATCGGAATCAGGCAGAAACGCCAGACATATCATCTGGTCGTCCGGCTCAGTCTCCGTCTCGTAGACTCCAAAGACTGAAGCCGCACCAATGCGTCCAAGGACAGATTCCTGTCCGATGGATGCGTCCCGGCCAGAGAGAAAAGAAATCTCCGTAGAATCTGGCCAGCGAATCGTGAGTGAAGAAAGCCCTGGCATCTAGCTCACAAATGTGGTGTAGCCCGTAGCCTCAAGACGCGCCGCCATCGATCTCAATTTAAGCGCGCTCTGGTGCAAAGCAACCGGGATGCATTTCTCCTCGGATATTACGATGATCTCCTGCCCATTTACAAAAGAGCACTTTTGCCCCTTGAGGAATTGCTCCAAAGCATTGAGTCCTGTTCCCAAAAGCCTTCGATTCCCATGAAGCCTGGGCAATACCTTCTGCAAAACCGCCCGATCAAGCGCAGTAACCCAACCAGGAATGTCGTTTCGCTTGAAAAGATCGGGCTGGGAACATTCAAAATACACTGCCATATACGAGCAGATTTCATTGATGGTCCGGTATGCGAAGCTGAATCCAATCGGAGATAAAAGGCGCTGCAACCCATCAAGGAGCGTTTGAATAGCGGCGCAAACCGACTGAGCCTCATCCGTCGTGCCGATGACCTGTCTCAACAGCGCAAACGGAACCTGCCGCTCCCAAAAGCCTTCTCTCTTTCGTGCAATGGACCGTTGAAGCATCGCCAAGCAATCACTGAAAGGAAGCGCATCTTCATCAGGCGGGGCTTCGCCGTTCAAATATAGGATTGGATCGGGAGCGCTCATTTCGAGGACGTGGGCACGATCCAGAACCTTCGGGGAAAACATGTAGGTGGTCTCATCGACATTGACGGTTCCGATGATGAAAAGATTGTCCGGCAACGTGAAGCCGTGCCCCTCGGCTGCAAGCGACTTAGCGATCTCGGCTTCCAATGGATATTCCGCGCTCTCTGACAACGTGTCGGCAATCAATCGAATTGCCCCGGCATCAAGGAGTTTGATCTTGTCGGTCGGCGAAAGACCACGATTCGCTTCGAGCACTGAAAGCAGGTCGCCGAAATATCGCTCCACGTGCGATAGATTCATCTCGTCAAGTACGAGGAAATGCGGATGGTCTGGCTTGTAAAAAGCCCTGAGCATCAATCGCATTGCCGGAGGAGCGTCCCATCGCTCATTGGAGACGGCGGAGTCCTCTGAGGAAACTTTGCGCGGCGCACCGAACAAGTTTCTGAATCCCAAGAGCGGCGTGCCGTCCGTCCAGTCCGCGCCGACAGAGACGAATGCCAGACTGTTTGAAGGCCGCGCCGCACGGTGTGACGCGGTATATGCGTAGCTCAGTGGATAATCAAATGCCCGTGCAATATCGCGTCCCGTCTTACTCTTGCCGGTTCCCGATGGACCGGAGACGAGGAGAAAGCCTTTCGAGGCAAGCGACATGATCCAATTTGCGGGTAACGAGGCAACCGGCGGGGCGACATCCGTGGTTACTCCATCTGATAGTTCTTGAGCGCCAGAAGTCTTAACGGCGGTCGGATCACTTGGCGTGTAACTGAACAACGGAAGAAGTTCTGGATAGGTGGAAGCAATATCGTTTTTGAATCCAGGGTTCACGATTTCAAGCGAGTAAAGCAACGCTCGAACATCCTGAAGCGGGTCGCTCCCTTTGATTGCCTGCACCGTCTGATTGCTGTGCGTGTTCAACCCGAGCACTGGAGTATTCGAAATCCAATAATATCCAGCCGGTGAATGCGCTAAGAGGTCCTGGTGATTAACAGACCCCGGCAATGCCAACGGTAAATTGAGGCCAAGCTCTTGGGTGTCGTTGAATTGTGCTCCGCCCGACCGGGAAACGAGCTTCCCTACTGCGCGAAGTCCTTGCTTCCATTCTGTCGGCGTCCCTTGATTGTTGTTCGATCCCAACCAAACAAAGACAAAGTCGCCCTCTGCCAGCTGAGCAGGAACCTGCTTGCATTTAAGCGTTATATCGAGCGGGGCGGCAAGTTTTCCGTGCTCATTGTCAATCGCGCGGATTGCCGGTTCGCTGTCTTTACCGAGTCGAACAATGTAGAACGCTGCCATGTGTCACCCGCAGGCCAAGGAAAGCTCACAATCCGGGAATGCAAATGAGGGTTCTGGCTCAGATTTGATGTTCTGTTGTGAATTCGCGAGACGCTCCAACGCTTCATCGAGCGGAGCGAAAAGCGTTCTCTCCTGCCCGCGCACGCGCCTCAGGATGCCTTCCGCAGCATTAGGGCTAAGGTAGTGGCCCTCACTCACGCTATCGTGCTCAAGAATATCCACGAAATACGAAGTGATAGGTTTCACGGGCGCAGGAGATACGGAGGTCAGGATGCAGTCTCCGTTCCATGCATAACCACCTGATGACCACTTGAACTTGCCCAGCGTCTTTTTGAGATCGCCCAGTTTGAGGAGCGTCTTAGGCTGATCCGTTGGGAATCGCACCATGGGATCGAGGATGGAGAATTCAGCGGAATCCGCTTTGTTCCACTCCCTCTTAATCCGCTTCGCGATCCATTGGACGACAGGAACGCAGACGGCATTGCCGAGTGCCGCGTAGCGGAAAGAATCAAGCTCATTCTCGGCAAGCCGCAATTGTGGTTCAGGTAGCGTCCATCCCTTAGGGAACCCCTGCAACCCTTCGCATTCCGGCGGTGTAAGTCGGCGAACGCGATCATAATAACTGACGTACGACCTGCTCCAATCGGTGCCGGTATGCCTGCCGGATGTGGCAGCGAGGCAGTACGCTATTTCTGGAACTATCGCACCGGATTCCGTGGGCTTACACGCCGTCAAAAATCCTGCTCTCTCATTTGTCGGACGAGTACAAATCTCCGCTTCATAGAGAGAGCGAATTGCTTTGCTTGGGCTTCCATACCACGCACAAACAAAAACGCGGGGTCGCGATTGCGGAGCGCCAAAGTAGCGGGAATTGAGTACCCTCCACGAGACGCCATACCCGAGATCGGTAAGGCTTTTAAGCACGAGTTCAAAATCGAGGCCGTCATGAGAATTCAGCAACCCCGTGACATTCTCAAGAATGACCACCTTGGGGAGTCGCGCGGCGATCAAATCGAGAAACGTGTGAAACAGACCGGATCGTTTGCCTTTCAGCCCTTCGCGGCCAAGCCAACCACGTGCAACCGAAACATCCTGGCATGGAAACCCGCCCGACCATATGTCCGCCTCCGGAAGTTCGGCGGCATCTACGCGCGTTATATCAGGTGCTTCCGCAGTCTTAGGCCAGTGACGTTTCAACACGCTTCGACAAAATTTGTTGATCTCGCAATGAAAACCTATATCAAATCCAGACCGGGAGAAGCCAAGATCGAACCCGCCGATCCCCGCGAAAAACGAGTTCAATTTGAGTTTCTGTTTCATCGGCTCCACTTTACTCCGTATTTGAAAGGCCAAGCGGAAGTTCCAGTTGGCCGTTGTTGAGTTGCACGAAGAGCTGATCCATTGCGAATCGAACCACGGTCGCCTTCGTCACATGCCTCAACTTGCACATTTCATTGAGACGAGCAGTCTGATCTTCCGGCAAGTACACCGTGAGCGGGATGCCAGTCCGCTTTCCACGTCTTGCGGTGCCGGGTTCCCGCGAAACTCGTCGCATGTAATACAGGTAAACACGTGTAATTACATGCGGTCAAGAGAGGAAAAGTAGCCGGAAACTTCGTGGTATACCCCAAGCCGTGCTCAAGGTGCCTGCGGCAGGATTTCCCCATGCTTGCTCGGTAGTGTAGGAGAAGAAATAGCGAAAAAGCAAGCGTTCTTCGCAGTAAAGGCTAATTGCGAACCAAATTGTGCAGCGTTTTCCTCAATTGGTCCTCATCGCAGGCGTTGATGCGGCATTCCCAGAGGGAGCGCACAGACCACCCAAGGCGTCGCAGCTTCCGTTCGTTCGATTCGTCTCGCTTCTGATTTCTCGCCAGCTTGGGAATCCAATATGCAGTATTGGTTTTCGGGCTCCTTCCTCTTTGGCAGGTGTGACAGTGCCAGAAACATCCCTTAATCTGTATTATTTTGTTGTATTTAGGAAGAACAATATCCGGACATCCGGGCAAAGTGCGTACATGAAGCCTATAGCGAAAACCGAGACCATGAAGCAACCGCCTGACAATCATCTCCGGCTTGGTGTCGGTAGATCGAATACGCGACATCATCGCAGAACGCTCGGGAGTGGTGTGAAGCCTCGGCGTGGCCATGCTTAATTGATCTCAAACCGAAAATGGTGTGCATTCAGTTCTATTTCACGGCTCAGATGCGCTAGTATCGCGCGGCGTTCTGATGACTTGCAATACCGGCGCGGCACCCATTCTTATATTGTGTGCTGACCTCCTTCCGCGTTCCCACGAAGGTTGCTCATAACCGCCCACGCCGCATTGCTTGCCCCTGTGGATAATGATTCGCCTTATATTCGCCTATAATCGGTCAATGAGTTTTGGGTTCCCACTCCTGGAGCGTAAACAGTTTGTTGTCGCCTGCAAAAGGTGCCGACGTGATGTCCCGGCAGGTGTGAGGGAGTTCCCATTCCAGCCCATCGTGATAATCTGTCCGCTCTGCGGAGAGCAGAGAAGGTATTTGCCCTCAGAGGTGTTCCTTGGTATGCCTCACCACCTTGTGACCAAAGAAGCACGCAAGGGGCAAGCTAAGGTGTTCGATCTCAACGTTGGAATACCAGCGGACTGAAAACGCGATACGTTTTGGGATACGCTGGTTCTCGGGGTTCTACGTTCTTACAAGGACTTAGGAAGCCACCGGGGTCTTGTAAGTTGTTGAAAAGCCTAGTGTTGGTTCTATGGCATGGAAGAGGTCATCGGTTCGATCCCGATCAGGTCCACCAATTAAATCAAGCATTTAGCAAGACCCCACTCTCCCGACTTTGTCGCATTCTTGTCGCAAATTCCAAAACCTTCCCTGACGAGGGTTTTGGATTTTTGTCTTTTTCCCTTTCTGGAGCCGCGACCAACCCCAAAATTTCTTCCTTACCAGACTCCCGCCTCGGAGCCCCCTTCCTGGTTATGGCAGACGCTGCCCGTTGCGGACTACCGCTCGACTCCAACTCATCGTGAATCGAGTTGACTGTCGCCCGTACGCCTTCGGGAAGTTCCTGCATGTAGACATCGATCGTCGTTGCCGTCCGCGAGTGCCGCATCATGCCTTGCACATCCTTCACCGTGCCCATGTTCTGGGCCAGAGTTGCGATAGTGCGCCGGATGACCTGGAATGTCAGCTTCGGCAGTTCCAGTTCCTCGGCCAGCTTGTGCAGTACCCGTTTACGATAGTTGCTCGAATCTATGAACCCTCCCCTTCGACTCGCGAAGATGAAGGCCTCTGGCGACGGATCAGGGCATTGGTCGCGCCACCGCACCAGATCTTCGGCCAATTCCGTTGCGATTGGCGTCGTAGTGAGGCTTGCTCGCGTTTTGCCCCAGGGACGGATCTTTCCCTTGTAGGTCGTCTCGAACAACGTGATCGAGGAGGATGAATCATCGAAACACTTCCACCTCAATCCGAACAACTCGCCCGGTCGAAGAGCATTGGACATATCGAGTTTGAGCAGAACTCGATCCCGCACTCCAAGGTTCGCCAACGATTTCCTCAACTGATCCCACGTTAAGGTCGTCTTGTCGGTTTCCCTCAGATGTGCCGGAATCTTCACCGTTCGAGCAGGATCCTTCGCTAGGAAATCCTGATCGACTGCCTCGGCGAAAATCGCCTGCATGTAGGCTCGAATCTGCAAAACCCTGTCCTTCGAACGGGTCCTGGCCAGTTTGTTGAGGTGAGTCTGCAGGGCGAACTTGTCGATGTTTTCGAGCCTTGCATCCTCGAACGCATCGACCAGATCTGCCTGGATGAGATATTTCTTCACCTTGGCAGTCTCTTCCCTCCAGTCCGCCTCCTTCAGTGGCAGGTACCGGGTGCGAACGAACCACCCGAAGGTAACAGCTCCGCTTTGGATGGAGTTGTCGCCGGCGGATTGCCCGGTCAGCTTGGTGATCTCTCGCTCCAACTTCTCCCGAGCCTGAAACTTCGTCATCTCTGCTTTCAGGCCGAGAGCGATCGGAATCGAGACGGTTTTCTGTTGACTGGTCTCCGAGTCGAGAACGGTTCGGCGAAAATACCCGTACCATTTCTTTCCTCGAACCGAGACCCATCCTTTTTGGTGCGATTTACCCATCTATCCCTCAATTTCTGTGTGGGGGGAATAAGCGGGCCATTCCCATTTTACCGGCGTTTCCGGTGGAAATTGGAGGCCCTCTCTCGTTCGCTCAAGAACTCGTCGATTTGGCTCTCGCGGTAGCGGAGCGCCCCATCGCTCATCCGGATGACTGGCAAATAAGGCAGTCTGCGGGAGGAGTGATCCCAAACCCAATCTCTGCTGACCTTTAGTCGTTCGGCAACATCTTCTGCGGTCAGGAGTTGGTCCGCCTGTTGTGCCTGAAAAATTGGTTGTACCGACGCCATAATCCTTCCCTCCGATAATTCGTTGTTCCGCCCACGTCACTGTGGACAAGTTCCGGCATCATGGAGCCGATCCCTTCTTCGGTCAAATTCAGGCGTTTTTCTTGCGTCTACCCCTCAAATCGCTGCGAGAAAAAGAGCAATTTGACCGAGTTTTGAAGCTGCTCCATCCTTCCTGTGCATTGGGAATGTATGCGCGAGGTGCCCCCCAAGCATCAAGCTCTGGGGATTGCCTCCAAACTTGATCACCTAAGGGGACAGGATGTTTGAATCCTTCGACGAACTGATGGATCGGCTCAAGGCGACGGGGTACTTCATTGACCCGGTGATGACCAGAATTGTCTTTCTGGCGGCGAAGTTGCAGAAACCACTGTTGCTGGAAGGGCCTGCTGGGAGCGGCAAAACGCAACTCGCGGTTTCGGTTGCACAGGCGGCTGGGACGCATATCGAGCGACTGCAATGCTACCGCGGTGTCACTGAAGACAA
>Ga0209415_10008099_pt1 | contig 18252 bp, 13 predicted proteins | sample PeaSoiSIISIP2007_FD_187696 | JGI IMG/M metagenome (GOLD analysis project Ga0209415, IMG submission 187696) | Peat soil microbial communities from Weissenstadt, Germany - SII-SIP-2007 (SPAdes) (version 2) | ecosystem: Environmental > Terrestrial > Soil > Wetlands > Peat | place: Germany...
GGGCGAAATCTTCGCACCGCGAGCCTTAATCCCGGTCCCGAGATTGGAGAGGAAGCGTGCGAGGGCAATTTGCGCAACGAGCCCAGCTCAAAGCTGTCCGGACGATGCGTGTCCAGGATTACGGGCGCCCCTACATTCCCCGCGCCCACCAATCCGCGAATGCGAGCCAGCGTGATTTCCAACCGTTCGGGTTCGGGTGATGCCGGGATGAATAATCCATGCTGCGCCGTCCGCGGCTCCACGGGTTTTAATTCGAGAAAGATTCTTTCAACAGCGGCTTCCGGAGACCGTTGACTCAATTCCAGATGCAGCAGCTTCAAAAACACATTCGCATCCAGCATGGGGACGGGAAGACGCAGGACGGCCGTGTAATCGGGCGCCCGCTCCAGCTTCAATCGCAGATGGATTTCGTTGGCCGCGAGCGAATGCCGGTTCAACTGCGCGCACAGATCGTTCATCATTCGTCCCGCGAGCAGCAACACCTGTTCCACCAGATCGAGCGTGCTCTCCGGTTCTATCTCTTCGCGATACGCCACCGCGTCTTTCGTCACCCGCAGCAGACGTTGGGTTTCGCCACACGCCAGCCTTTGGAGCGCCAGACCCGCGTCACCCAATCGAGCCGCGACTCCCATCGGCGGCAACGCCGCAAACTCGCCGAACGTGCGCAGGCCCCATAAATGAAGCGTCTCCGCAAATTCCGCCGACCCGCTTAGCTGAAAAAGAAGCAGGCGCGCGAGCGCGGAGGCCTCCTGGCCCGGAGCGATGATGGTCAGGCCCGGGATTCCTCGTGCGGCGTGCACGGCTGCGTCCGGATTCGGCGCGATCGCCAGATTCGCAGGCACGCCCACACGCAGCAAAATTTCTTTCGCAATCTGTTCGACGGGGCCGTAAATCAACCGCAATCCCCGGATATCGAAGACGGCGGTATCGGGCGAGGTCTCTTCAATCAGCGGAGAAAAATAGCGCGCGCAATCGACCAATGCAGGCAGGTTGCCGGGGGCGTGCAGGCAGGCAAACATCTTAATGAAAAAGGTGACGACTAAAAAAGGTAAAAAAGGGGACAGACCGCTCTGTCCACTCGGCGCGGAATCTATCGAGGATGCGACATTGAGTCCCGCCTTGGGACAGAGAAGTCTGTCCCCTTTTTTCCGTCATGCTTTACCTCGCGGTCACCAGGCTTTTTCTCGCCGGGCGATGGTTCTGAACGCAAGTCACGGTTGCCTCAAAACCTTCCAGCAGCCGGACCGGCTCCGAACCGCGCCAGATCATGCGCCTCCGTTCCATGTCGATCTTTAGCGCCGGGCAGGACGAGGCGTGAAAGCATGCGCCTACCGAAACCAGCGTGGTGCGCGTATCTTTCACCGCGTTGCGAAGCCGGAACCAGGCCGCGAGCGGAATCCGGCGCGAGATTTTCGCCGGCGTGTCGGCCAGATCGATCGCCACGAGGCCAAATCCTCCGGCTTGGGCGAGAAGATCGGCCGCCTTCAAGGCATGCTCGAGGTTTCCACCGCATCGGACCCATAGGACTTGCGACAAGCGCACGCCCGAAGCCGCCGCGCTCGCCGGGTCGAACGTGTTTTCGGTGTCGATCAGAGCACAAAACTCGTCTTCTGCAGTAGCCTCACAAAGCACAGATAACAATAGGGATGTTCGTCCGGAAGAGGCTGGTCCGGCGATCTCCGTCAAGGTCCCACGAGGAATCCCCCCGAGGATCGATCCTAAGACTTCCGGCTGTTTCCACGAGAGTTCGTTTCCATGAAAAACTGTTGCGGTGGCGCTCATATTCGCCTTATCTTCGCCTATACTAGGGCTGATGTCAATGGACTATATCGAACTGCATGCCCGCTCCGCCTTCAGCTTTCTGCGAGGCGCTTGCCAGCCCGAAGAATATGCGGATCGCTGCGCCGAACTCGGCCATCCAGGGATGGCTTTGCTCGATTTCGACGGCGTCTACGGGTCGCCGCGCTTCCATATGGCGATCGAAAAGAAGAGCGGGCTCAAGGCTTATGTCGGCGCGGAGGTTCTGTGCACGGACGGCGCCCGGTATCCGTTGATCGCGGCTACACGTGGCGGCTATCAGAACCTGTGCCGGATGATCGCGCGGATGAAACTGCGCACCGGCAAACATCCCAAGCCGGGACGCGAAGCCGCCGCGACTCCCGAGGAATTGGCCGAATTCGCGGACGGCCTCATTTGTCTGACCGGCGACGCGGATGGGCCGCTCGCGCGAGGTCTGCAGGCCGCCAAAGGTGTCGCCACAATAGACCGGCTGCAGCGAATCTTCGGACCCGAGAACGTCTATCTCGAACTACAGCGTCACTTCCTTCGCGACGAAGAAGCGCGCAATCAGGCGGTCATAGGATTGGCGCGTTCCACGCGCGCACCTCTGGTCGCGACCAACGGCGCCTGTTATGCGGATCCCGCCGGCCGTCCAGTACTCGACGCGTTCACCTGCCTGCATCACAAGACCACGCTTGCCCGCGCCGGCCGTCTGCTGGAACAAAATTCGGAGCGATATCTCAAATCGGCGCGAGAAATGACCCATCTTTTCGCCGACGTGCCCGACGCCATCGCGCACACGATCGAAATCGCATCGCGGCTCGAGTTCACGCTCCAGGATCTGGGCTATCGGTTTCCTCACTATCCCGTTCCGGAAGGCGAGACCGAAGCGAGCTTCCTGCGCAAGCGCACCGAAGAAGGCGCACGGCTGCGCTATGGCGATCGATACGAAAGCGCGCGGCCGCAACTTGAAAAAGAATTAACGCTGATCGAGAAGCTGGGATTTCAAGGCTACTTCCTGATCGTCTGGGACATCGTGAAGTATTGCCAGCGCCAGGGCATTCTGGTGCAGGGCCGAGGTTCGGCGGCGAACAGCGCGGTGTGTTATTCGCTCGAAATCACGGCGGTCGATCCGGTGGGAATGAAGCTGTTGTTCGAGCGTTTCCTGAGCGAGCAGCGCGGCGAATGGCCGGACATCGATCTCGATCTTCCCTCCGGCGATCAGCGCGAGTGCGCCATTCAATACGTGTATGAGCGCTACGGGCAGTTGGGCGCCGCCATGACGGCCAACGTCATCACCTATCGCGGACGGTCCGCCGCGCGCGAAGCCGGCAAGGTATTGGAATTCGATGAGCCGACTCTGAACCGGCTTTCGAAACTGGTTCCCATGTGGGGATGGACCGACGATTCGGACACACCCGAAAAGCACTTCCGCGACGCCGGCCTGGATGTATCGGACGTGCGGGTGCGGGCGTTTCTCGATCTGGTAGTGAAGATGCAGGATCTGCCTCGTCATCTGGGCCAGCATTCGGGCGGCATGGTAATTTGCCAGGGCCAGCTCGCCTCCATCGTGCCGCTCGAATCCGCCGCCATGCCCGGCCGGGTGGTGGTGCAGTGGGATAAAGAGGACTGCGCCAACCTGGGGATCGTCAAAGTCGACCTGCTCGGTCTGGGCATGATGGCGGCCATCGAAGAATCTCTCGACCTGATCCGCACGCATGAGGGCATCGAAATCAATCTGGGGAATTTGCCGCAGGACGATCCCAAAGTGTATGCGTCCCTGCAGATCGCCGATACCATCGGACTATTTCAGGTGGAGAGCCGCGCGCAGCAGGCGTCCCTGCCGCGCATGAAACCCAATAAGTTTTACGACCTGGTGGTGCAGGTGGCGATCATCCGTCCCGGACCCATTGAGGGCAAGATGGTTCATCCGTATCTCGCACGGCGGCAGAACCGGGAGAAGCCGGAGCCGTTGCATCCGCTGCTCCAGTCGATCCTCGAACGAACGCTGGGCGTCCCTTTATTTCAGGAGCAGCTCTTGCGAATGGCGATGGCGGTAGCCGATTTCTCGGGAGGCGAAGCCGAGGAATTGCGGCGGGCGTTCGGCTTCAAGCGGTCGCAAAAACGCATGCGCGAGATCGAAGTGAAGCTGCGAGCGGGGATGACCAAGAAGGGTATCGTTGGGAAGACGCAGGACACTATTGTCAAATCGATCACGTCCTTCGCCAGCTTCGGATTCCCAGAATCGCATGCTGCCAGCTTTGCGCTGCTTGCCTACGCGAGTTCCTATCTGCGGACGTACCATCTGGCGGCGTTCACCTGCGCGCTGCTCAACAATCAGCCCATGGGTTTCTATCATTACTCGACTGTCATCAAAGATGCACAGCGGCATGGACTGCGCGTCCTGCCCGTCGACATCAACCGGTCGCGTGTGAAATGCACGGTGGAAGACGGTCATGTGCGCATGGGATTTCGTTATGTGCGCGGCCTGCGGCAGGAATCGTCGTCGGTGCTGATGCGGGCGCAGCCGTTTTCGAGTATCGATGATCTGAGCCGTAGGGCGCCCTTAAATAGAGACGAAATATCGCAGCTTGCTGCCATCGGAGCGTTGAATTCGATCGGTGCCGGGCATCGTCGAGAAGCTCTATGGCAGACAGCGCTCGCGGTTCGTCCGGTTCAGGCACTATTAAATGAAATTCCGGAATCGGATTCTGTATCGCCCTTGCGGGCGATGACGATGACGGAACGTCTCGCCGCGGATTGTTATGGCACGGGGACCACGATCGGTCCACATCCGATGGCGCATCGCCGCGAGGAAATGAACAAGCTGGGCGTAACGGCGGCCGCAGCGCTGCATTCCATCCCTCACGGCCGCCGTGTGCGCGTCGCCGGGAACGTGATCGTCCGTCAGCGGCCGGGGACAGCGAAAGGGATTTTATTTATGAGCCTGGAAGATGAGACCGGGATCTCCAACGTCGTGGTGATGCCGGATGTGTTTTCTGATCAGCGGCTGGATATTCTGAGCCATCCGTGGGTGATGGTGGAGGGGCGAATGCAGAACGTGGATAACGTGACCCACATCATGGCGGAACATGTTTCAGGATTGGCGGATCCGCTGGGGATTAGTTCTGCGTCGCACGATTTTCGCTAAAGCAACCGATTAGAATTGTCCTATGGCGATTGCCACCGCCAAGATTGTGGTCATTTTTATGAAACTCAACGGCTCAGTTCTACCAATCCTAGTTACAATCGCTGCGCTCTCCAGCAATCTCTCGTTCGGGCAAGTGGACGCGCCACGAGTAACGATACACGTGACCGACGGATACGGCAACCCCACGCCCGGTCGATCGATCACCATGACGGGAAATGGAGAAACCGTTTCCGTGCCCTAGGACTCGGTTTTCACCGGAAAGTTCGGCCGGTTTACTCTCAACGTTGAAGTCCCCGGTTTCCTTACAGTCCATCAGCAAATTTTCGTTGATCAACTCGACCAAATCATTACCGTCGCGATGACAAAGCTAGGAGCCATCGACGGCCCACCTCCCGACAACGAATGCGTTATTCGTGGCCGTGTTCCTCCTAATTCGGGTGCCGACCGCATCAGACTGATGGGTCTCTGGAGTTCCTACCTATCGGACACCCCAATCAAAGCAGACGGAACGTTCGAATATCGTGTTATCGAATGCGCTGACTACATGCTCGTCGTGATGAGCCCCAAGGGATGCCTAGGAACCAGACTCACGAGGGCAACCTTGAGAAGAACGAACATAATAGTCACGCTCGGTCCACCCAGTGAGACCGCGTGCGGTCCTCGCGACTCTCAGTAGGTGACGGAAACCGGGGAAACCGGGGACGAAGGAAACCGGTGACGGACGAAGGAAACCGGTGACGGACGAGACCGTCCCGACGCTTACGATGGCACTCACGTCGCACCGCGGGCGGAGAAGCGGTCCGCTGCGTGCATTCCCAGCAGAACTGAATCCCTTCACTCGTACGACAACACAGTTCACGCCGCCGCGCGAGGATGAACGGTCCGTTTGATTTCCTGAGCTTTCAACTCGGCGGTGATGGCAAGATCATAAGAAGCTTGCAGGTTCAGCCAGAACTTTGGCGTCGTGTTGAAATACCGAGCCAGAGGCAGTGCCGTGTCGGCGGTGATCCCGCGCCGGCCATGGACGATCTCCGTCATGCGGGTGGCAGGCACGCGAAGTTCCAGGGCGAGCCGGTTGACGCTCATTCCGAGCGGTTTGAGAAAGTCCTCCCGTATCGTTTCGCCGGGGTGCGGGAATGGGATGCGTCCCGGCTTCTTTCGGCTCATGATGTTTTCTCCTCCCTCTGAATTACAAGCGGCCTAATGATAATCGACAATTTCCACACGAAAGCGTCGCCTGCCTTCCATCGAAAACAGACTCGATATTGATCGTTGATTCGCAAGCTGTACTGTCCGGCGCGATCTCCCTTCAACGCCTCCAGCCGGTTTGCCGGTGGAGACGCGAGATCTCTCTCGTCCCCACTTTTCACTGGTTTTCAAGACATGAACCTTAACGGGCCGATGACCTAGCCTTTACCGTGGAGCGGCCCTCTGCAGTGGTTTGGCAGGCGCGGTCAAATCGCGAAAGCCTCGGTGCCGGCGTCATGGCTACTGATTTGTGGAGTTCTGAATTGTGGCCCGCCCCATCGTTGTTAAGTCAACCAGCATTTGTGATTCCAACGCAAACTGCAGCGCCTCCTGAGTCAGTTGCTGCTCGATCGCGAGTTTCTGCTGGAGCAGCGGGTTGTAGATGCCCTTCGTGCTCGGATCGCCCAGGTTCGGCACGGGCATTCCTTGCAACAATTGCTGCTGCGCCTGCTGGACCTGCGGCTGTTGCTGTTGAATCCCGACATACAGACCCCGGGTGCCCGATGATGAGGGGAGCGGACACGTCTGACCCGACGCAAGCGCCGCGGACAAGTTGCCGCCAGACGAGGGAGCGTCGCCATTCAGCAGGTTTTGCGGAGTCTGCATCAACATGGACTGCAAGGCCTGCACCGTGCTCGTCAGCGCTTGCAGCTCTGCCTGCTGCACCTCTTGATCCTTTTGCAGTTCCGTCTCCTCGTCTTCGAAGCCGAAGGAATCCCGCAGATTGACGGGATTGTTCTGCACGTAGGCGTAGGAATTGAGGAAGAGCGGCGCACGCAACTCGTTCCCCAGCACAACACGTGCCGCGTTCGAGCCGATCCTGCCCCCGGCCAGTAGGGCGGCCGGAGACATCGTGTCCTGCGCGGCGAAACGCCCTGTGACGGGATCGTAATACCGCGACTGGAAATAGTACAGGCCCGTCTCCGGATCGAGCGCTTTCCCGGAGAAAAGGTAGGGGTTCGCAATGACCGGCCCATTCGATGTAGTCGATAGCAATCCGCCGAACGAATCCAGGTCGTAACTCTGGGCCACGGCGCCGGTCCCATCGGTCAGATCCACGATATTGCCATTGCCATCCGCCACGTAATAGTAACTGGCCGTGCTGTTCTCCAGAACCAGTGGCTCATCCAGGTGCGGGCCAAACGTGTAGCGCACACGGAACGCCGCGCCGGAGGTGTCCTGCTCCAGGAGAACGTGATTGCCGTCGTACAGGTATCGCGTGACCACGCCTGCCACGGACTTTTCGATCCTGCGCCCGAGCGCGTCGTATTTATAAGTCACACTCGAACCATCCGGCATCGTCGCGCCGCTGAGACGATTGGCGGCGTCGTAGGTGAAGTTTGTCGCGCCGGCGGTGAGGACCGGAGCCGATAGACCCGCGGAAACACGGTTGCCGACCGCGTCATAAACATAAGATTCCCCCGGGTCCGTGGGATGTGTCGCAGCGATCAGCCGGTTGAGGGAATCGTACTGATAACTATTGGCGCCTGCTGCGGTTGTCATCGTAACGCGATTACCCAGCGAGTCATAGCTGTAGCTAAACTGCCCAACCGGAGAGGCGCCGCTCGAGTAGGCGAGGGACGCCAGTTCACCTGCCGCGTCGTGGCGATATGTCCCTGTGATTCCGTTGGCCATCGTAATCCCGCTTCGGCGGCCTGCACCGTCGTAACTGAACTGCGTGACTTCCCCGTTTGGACTGATTACCTTTAGCAGTTCCCCCGCCACGTCGTAGTTGTAGGCCGTAACACCGCCATAGGGATCGGTCATGGAGAGGCGGCGGCCCATGTGGTCATACGTGTAGGTCGTGGGTGCGGGAAAACGTGAGTCGGCGACGCTGGTCACGCGATTCAACTCATCATAGGTGAAGTTCAAAGTCACATTCTGATTCTTCGCTCTCAGGAGATTCCCGTTGGCATCATACAGGAACGCCTCGACGCTTCCATCCTGAAGCTGCCTTTGGCTGACGCGGCCGAGATTATCGACAACGATCTTCGTTGTTTCGCCCCGCGGGTCCGTGGTTTGCACCAGATTGCCGGCGCCGTCGTAGGTGAGCTGGTAAGCGGCCTGCGTGAGGTCCGTCGCCCCCGTCACGCGACCGTTGGAATCGTACACAAAACTCGCGTTCAGGCCGATCCCATTAGTGACCGCGCTGAGGGTGCCTGCCGTGCTGCACGAACAGGCCCCGGGTGAGTAGGCGTAGCTGGTGGACTCTCCCAATGAGTCCGCGACGCTGGTCAGATTGCCGAGATGGTCGTAGCCGAAGTTCGTCGCCCGGCCAGTGGGATCGGTCTGCCGAATCACGTTCCCGACACCGTCATAAGAGCGCGTGGATACATGGTTCAGTGCATCGATGGATTGGGTAACCCTGTCGAGCGCATCGTATTGCCGGGAGGACACGCCGCCCGACGGATCCGTGATCGTCACCGGCCGATTCAGGTTGTCGTATGTAATCTGCGTGGAATTGCCGAGCGCGTTGCGCAGCGCGATCAGGTTGTGATGGGTGTCATAGGTAGCGGTGGTGGTTCCGCCGCCCGGCATCCGTCGTCGTTAGAATGTTGCCGAAGAAATCGTACGTGTAAGTGGTCTGTCCACCCAGGGCGTCGATCACCTTCGTGAGATTTCCCTTGGAGTCGTACTGATATTGCGTGACGTTCCCATCGGCGTCCTGCAAACTGGTCACATGGTTGAATGCCGGATCGTGGGTGAACGTTCGGGTTTCGCCCAGCGCATCGATCCGCTTCAAGAGATTGCCATTCGTGTCGTACTGATAACCGGTGACCGCTCCGATTGCGTCGGTCATCGATGTGAGATCCGTGTTCGGATCGAAGGCCTGCAACCTGGATGTACTATCCGGATTGATCTGTTTGGTGACGTTGCCCGCCGAATTGAACTGAAAAGTCGTGTTCCGTCCGAGCTCGTCCTGGACCACGGTTTGCGCCGGCGAGTAGGTGTAAGCGCTCGCCGCCGACTCACGATCCACCACTTGGGAGACCTGTCCATTCGATCCGTAGGTGTAGTGAATCGCGCCGCCGTCGGGAAGACCGATGGTCTGGAGAAGTCCGCCGGTCGCGGAATAGCTATACGAAGTGGTCGCTCCGGCCGGATCGGTTGACGCGCTCAAAACACCATTCGATCCGAACTGATACGTTACATTGCGCCCGGTATGATCCTGGACCGACGTCGCGTGATTATTGGAATCGTAGCTGAACGCGAGCGATTCGCCGATGCCATCGGACACCGTGGCGATCCGCCCCTGGCTGTTATAGGCGATCGTCTGCGCGTTGCCGTTCGCATCCGTCAAGGCCGTGAGCCGGCCGCTGGTGTCGAAGGTCATGGCGCCGCCGGAGAGGGTCTGGAGTTGATACGTTCCTTGGGTGGTCTTCGAAAGAGTTAAGTACACTCCCGGCGGCGGCGCGAAACCACTGCCCTGCTGAGTGAATGTGTAAGCACCGCCGCTCTCGTTGTAGTACACAACCGAACTGCCGTTCGGATTGAGCCAGCGCTGGTAGGAATGAGTCCAGCCGGTGCCAAAGATACTGTCGACGCCGGACTGGCTGTTGTATGTCCGCGTCAGCACGATGGGGAATCCACTGCCTTTCAAAGTGGCGTCGGTGAACTGGTGATACATATTTCCGTTACTGATCGTCACCGGTTGCCCGCAGGAAATGCAGTTGACACCGGTGGGGTCACCCTCTGGTCCAGGCCCTTCCGGCGATCCGGGAACGGGAAAGGGAGTACTCGCGTTTCCGCCGGTGATGATCGTGCCGTTCCCGGTAAAGGTGGTTCCACCTGTGCCGACCGTGAGGAGAAAGCTGAAGGACCCGGTGGCGTTAGCGAACTGGCCCGTCCCGCCGGTGATGGTTGCGGTCCCGCCTGCCACATCAATCCCTCCGGCAAAACTTGTGGTTTGTGCCGAGATAATGTCGCCGCTGCCGACAACGATAGAGATAAGCGAGGGCATCTTTGGAGCAGTCGGGAAAGACAACGAGATCGACCCGGTCCCATAGGGATCGATCGGTCCGCTCCCGCTAAATGCGGCAGAACTCAGGTTTCCGGTAAACGTGAAATCAAACGGCGTGGATGTCTGTGCGGTTGCCGGGATTCGGCACAGGAGAAGCGCGCCGATCGCGAGGCGCGCGAACAAGGTGTTTCCTAGGCGACTGACCCTGAACTCTGGCACGAGACTCCCGCCGGCGAACCCCCAGATTTCGCCAGTATATAACAAGTTGACCCCTGCGTTGATTCCTGTTCCCCCAGCTATTTTCCACTAGGATGGCGCCGAACCCGCGTCACTGGCGCGCAGGCAACCCAAATGCCGCCAGCAACGGCGCCGAGACCTGAAGCGCCACCCGCGGCAGCATCAACAACAGCGGCGTCAGGGCCCACCAGCGCGCGAGCGGAGCGCCCAGCAGCGCGACGTATATCAGCATCGGCGTGAACACCCGAGGCCCGGAATAGCAGTCCAGCCAGAAAGGATTCCGTGGCAGGCACAGCCCCAGAAAGCTCCACAGCACAATCGCCGCCTCCATCTGGCCGAAACCGTTGCGCCGTACAAGCCACACCCCGAGCACCACGGCCAGCAAGAACCCCAGCAGCGCCAACCGGTCCAGCCACCGTAGTCCGGCGTCCACAGTTCCGCTGAACCCATATGTCATCGGATCGACCAAGGCCTGGAGTATTCCCTTAACTGGAATCATCTCGCGGAACGTTTCGTTCCCGTACTCCGGCATTCTCAAATTCACGTACAAGTACCACGCCGCGGCTGGCACAACGGCGGTGGCGAACGCCGCCGCCTTTGCGAACCGGCGCTCCATCGTCAGAGCCAAACAGGCAGCAGCGGCAAGCACAAACCCGGTGTCCCGGGTCAGGCAGGCCAGTGCTAGCGCCGCGTAGGCTTTCGCATCCTCTTTCAGCCGCGCATAGAGCGCGAACCCGATACACAGCGCCGTGAACGTCAAGTCCACCGTCAACCTATCGAGCGAAATCAATGCCGCCGGCGCGAGAACAAACAGCGCCGCCAATCGCGGCTGCAGTCCCCGTGAATCCAGATACCGGCTCAGCCACCAGGCACCCAAAAAAAGAAACAGCAGGTTCGCTCCCACATAGGCTGAGTCGATACGCGCCGGTTGCCCAAACGCCAGCAGGAACGCCGTCGCCGGCAACAGGATTCGCCGGTAGCGCAATCGCGGATCATCCATATAGCGCCAGATGTCCGTCCGCGCCAGGGGGTCATGAGCCACGTAGTGGTACATCTGTCCGTCGTACCCGGCGCTGTTCGGAAAGACACGAATTCTCTCTGCGGAGAGCGCCGGCGGTACCGGGAACGTCGACCCCGTGGAGAACAGCGCTGTCCAGTTGCCGGCGTACCGGGAATTCACGACCAGATATTGCCATGCCAGCCCCAAGAGCGCGCACAGCAAGGCGGTTGCGACAAACGCGCCACGGCGGCCAGTACAAGCCACGGAGAGAGCGGCGGTGGGCGTGGTCATCCGTCTATTTCATCAGACTTGCGGCTGCACCACCCAGCGTGTTTGGAAAACTCGACGTCCGTACCCCCCCGTATCCGGCTTCATCGCCTTCGATCAACAGGGAGTGCTTCCCCGCCATTTGCCCGCCTTGGATAAGAGCCCACGCCCTCGCAACCTCGCCGTGGGGATAAGAATGGAGGCGCGGACCGGAGTCGAACCGGTGAATAAAGGTTTGGGCGGAACTGGGCGGAACTGGGTACAGCCCGCGTGTTTCCATCTACTCATTGTCAAACAATTCGACCTGAGTGGAGGACTCGTGGAAACACGCGGGCTCTCCCCGGTTTCCCCGTGTCCCTTGACAAAGCCAACGTCGTTATAGACGGGATGACGCGGCTTCACAAATTTCAACAGACTTCTGATTCGGGACCCAGGTGCTCTTGTGCGAGAATGTATACAAGCGAGTACGCAAGGTGACCGAGACCCTTTCCATTCGCATAGACGCGGAAACCAAGCACCGCTTGGACGCACTCTCCAAGCGCTCGAAACGCTCGAAGTCTTTTCTAGCGGCGGAAGCTATCGCCGCCTACGTCGAGTCCGAGGACTGGCAGCTGGGCGAGATTCAGTCCGGTATCGCGGAACTGGACTCCGGACAACACGTCAGCCATGAGAAGGTCTCGAAGCGGCTTAAATCCTGGGGAAAGCCGAGTGAGACAAAAGCGCCCCGATGAAGGTCGTGTGGTCACGCCGGGCAATGCGCCATCTAGCACATCTGCGCGACTACATCGACAACAATTCCGAGCAGAATGCGGCTCTCGTGGCGAATCGGATTCTCAAAGCAGTCGATTTCCTTCAGAACCATCCTGAAATGGGGAGACCGGGACGGGTTGTCGGAACACGCGAGCTTGTCGTGCCTGATACGTCTTGTATCGTTCCGTACCGGGTCCGGCTTGGGCGGCTTGAACTCATCGCGGTTTTCCACGGCCGCCAGAAGTGGCCGGTGAAGCTGTAGGGGGAACCAAGATCGCGCTGTCCCATTTTCCAGAAGTAGCGGTTATCGTTTCCTCTGCCTCGGCTATAGTCTGGAAGGATCCGCGGGCTGGTCGGCAATCCGCGCGCACCGAGGTGATGATGGATGGAGCGACCACGAAGTGGTAGAAGGATCCCCGGTCCACAATCGCAGGCGCCCTAAATATTCAGCGATCCTGCTGGCAAGAGCCCTGGCGCACCTCGAGAATGGCCACCCGCTGGAAACTGGCCGTTCCACACAGATGCAGGCCATGCCCCTCCACCACCGGGACCAACGACTTGGTCTGCCTCTCGATGTCCCGCGGCCCCGACTCGGTGTATCTGCCTACCAAGGGATTCTCATTAGAAAAACTGTTTAGCAACACCCATGCCCGTGGTGCCGTGGCATTGCGAGTCGCCAGAACTTTGGCAAGCGAGTCGCCGATCGCTTCCGGCGATTGTCGAGGTTGCATCGGCTCAGGCCCTCTCCAATAGTAAGAAAACGGGAGCCGGCCGTATTGACCAGGGAGGACGACCAAGTCCCCCGCGGTGAACCGATCGGTCACATAGCGTACCGCCGATCGCCAATCCTGGTATCCGAACGCATTCGGTCCGGCCGAGGCGATGTAGCCGACGCCAAAGGCGCAGTAAGCAAGAATTAAAGCGATCGCCCCGGCCCGGGGCAGCCGTTGCGGCCACAGCTTCCAGGCGCACGCCGCCGCCACACATGTCAACGGAAAGATCCCCAGGCCATAACGGTAAGCGACGTAAGGAAGAGTCATTTTGACGAACAAGGGAACGGACACCAGGGGCACGCCAACCATGATCGCTATTGACCAGAACGCCCTCCTGGAGTTTCGATACAGAGCTACTCCACCGATCGCCAACAGGGCGCCCCAGAGTCCGAGCTGGGTCAACTGTCCAAACGACTGCGGTCCGGCCAGCATCCCCACCATTGAGATAACCGTACTCAACTCCAGCACTCGGGACGGATGGAGCGGCGGCGCTTGGCCGCCGGCGCGCGCGAAATAGAGCGCCCACAGGAGCGTAATCCCAATCAGAAAGCCCGATACCGCAGCCAGCCGTCTAAAGGATCGGGTCACGGGCCGCGCGTGTACTCTTAGGAAAACGCACGCCAGCAATTGGGCCCCAACATGAAAGATGAAGAGCGTATGTGTTCCCAGCCCCAATAGAGCGCATGCGGAATAGCAGACCCAATCCCGCGTCCTGTCCGAATGAGCCGCTTTCCAGAGGAATGCTGTTGAAAGAGCCGACGCCAGCATGAGCAATGTGTAGGCGTTGCCATCCACAAAGTATCGAAATGCGCCAGGGGTCAGGACGAACAGAAATGCGGCGATTGCGCCGGTGAGAACGTCGACCAATGTCGAACCCGCCAGGAACACCGCGCCGACGGCGAGAACGCCAAAGATGGCTGCCGGTAGCCGAAGCCCGATCTCGTCGTCTCGCAGGCGCAAGGAATAATGGACGGCGAAGAAGAACAGCGGAGGATACGGTCTTTCCGTCATCGCCTGGGCTGTCACGTCTCTAAGGGTGGCTTGGCGGGCGATGAAATGAGTCTGGGATTCGTCATACCAAACCGAATGGGACATGTGGTGCATGGCGAAGGGTAGACTTCCCAAGGCCAATGCGGCAACCGCAGCGCCACAGAGCCACTGGATCCACCTCGGTATTTCCATGACCTTCACGCCTGGCAGGATCAACGAAGATAACACATTGCCCACTCTCGATTCTGTTCATTCGTTTCCGTGGCAGGCACAGCCCAAGGACGCTCCACAGCACAATCGCCGCCTCCATCTGACCGAAACCGTTGCGCCGTAGCCACACGCCGAGCACCACGGCCAGCAAAAACCCGAGCAGCGCCAACCGGTCCCGATGGCCGGTCTACGTCGCACCCGGTGACGACCTCGCGCGCCGCTGGGCAATGGTTGAAACGTCGGGTCCGCCGCGGCTTCGGCAAGGTTCCGATTGGAACGCGTGAGCACGTTCCAAGTCGTGCTGATGTAGTCGAAAATTGAGAGGGAGAGGATGGCTCCACGGGAACCGCGAGTATCAGGAGGCAGAAAGGAACCAGGAATAGAACACGCATGGGTGCAAGTCTATTCGATCGCGAACTCCGTCTGGACGCGCCGCCGAATCCAGCGCTCTTGAGGAACTCGCCCGCACGACGGAGCCTCGCTCGGGGGAGACGCTTAGAATTCCTACTGGTTTGGGGAGCCTCGCTGGCCCTGTGCGGGCTTCTAACGATGGAAGCGGACCGAAATCACCTCCATGCAAGTAGCCGGAAAAATCGCTTCCGCATCCTGATCGCGACAGCACCGAACGACCGTCGTACTAAGGATCGCTGTCTTCGCTCGCCGGCGAAAATGGTTGGAGGCGCGGACCGGAGTCGAACCGGTGAATAAAGGTTTTGCAGACCTCTGCCTTACCACTTGGCTACCGCGCCAATTCTACTTTCAGGATAGCATCCGGGTGCACTGCGGCGATGCTCAGAGCGGCGAGGCGCGGACCGGATTTGAACCGGTGGTGGAGGTTTTGCAGACCTCTGCCTTACCAACTTGGCTACCGCGCCGCAAAGATACCGGAGGAAACGGTCCACTCCACGGATAACGTGTCCTCGTAGACAAAGTCAACTCGACGCAGGGAACGCCGGCCAGTTGGCGACCTAGAAGCGCACAGCGCGGGACGCGCTCGCTGGTGAGTGAAAACAATCGCGGCCCGCTGCCGTTGCGCGCGATGTTTACTGAGGACCAAGCGGAGAAGACCCTCCGAAGGCGTGCCTGGCACGGGCCAGCGACCGGGCCTCAAACTACAGCCTTTCAGAGCCGAGTCGTCGACCGCTTTCCTCGACCTACTTTTGAGCCCCGTCCTTTTGACTGCTGTCCGGCGCGCCAGGCGGTGGCCCGGGCCGAGCGCCGGGAACCCGCCGGCGCCCATTCGGACCAGACCTTCCCGGCTGCCGTCGCTGCAACTCCTGCCACTGTTCCGTGGTCAACACGCTGCGCAGCTTCAAGCTCATCTGCGAAAGGTTCTTGGTCAGCTCGCCACGGGCGGTCGCCAAACGATCGATGGCATCGTTCGCCTTGCGCTGATCCACCGGATTCTCGTTGAAGACATCGTCCAGGTCGCCCTCGGCCTTCTCGACAGTAGCCCGAAGATCCACGATGCGATCGCGATACTCCTTCACAGTCGCGCGAATCTGCTTGGTCTGCGCGTCGGTGAGATGAAGATTCTGCGCCACGGGGCTATCCCACCAGGCGCTGTTAAAGGACGGATAGAGGCCCCGCGCCGGCTGCGCGACGAGGGCCATCGGAAGCGTCAAGAGTATCCACAGCCCTAGCCGGCACACCCAGATCGAACTCCGCCGGCTTCGCATATTATTGATTGTCCTCGAACAAGGCGTGGATCGGCGCGGCTGCGCGCGGCTCAAGCGACTGTTCCATCGAATACGCTTCAGAGAATAGTTGAGCATCGGTTGAGTCCGAACGCTCGGGAGCCGGCGCCGCCGGATGGTACAGGAAGGCAGCAACCGCCAGCAGGCCGGCCGCGGCCCACGCCGGAGCCCACCTGGCGCCGCTCGGACGCTCCTGTCCCAAACGCGCGTAGATCTTCCGCCGCTCGGCCCACAGAAACTCATTTGGGACCTCCACCTCCGCGGTAAGCCTCGATCGCCGTTCGAGCAAATCCCGCCATCGCGCGGAACATTCGTCACAGCGCTCCAGATGCGGCCGGTGGTCGTTCAGTCCGTAAAGCTGGTTCAGGAGGGCATCTTCACTCAAATGTTGGCCACTCTGCCCGCCACTCAAATTCCGATCCAATTCACGCCCGTTCATTTCTTTGCTCCCTCATACAAGTCCCGCAGCTCCACACGGAGTTTCGTCACTGCGCGAAACATGTGAGCTTTCACCGTTCCCACGTCCAAGCCCAGGATCTGGCCAATCTCCTCCAGGCTCATGTCGTCATAATGCCTGAGCGTAAAAACCGCTCGCTGTCGTGGCGAAAGCCGATCCAGCGCCTGAGTCAGCCTCGCGCCGATTTCGCCGGCCAGGCAGTGCGCTTCAGCTCCGGGGGCTTTCGATGCCGCCATCGTCAGGATCGTCGTTTCGTCCTCTTGCGAAGGCCGCCGTCTCCAAAACTGCCATTTTCTGGATCGAAGCCGATCCAGGCAGGTGTTCACCGCGATCCGGGTCAGCCAGCGCGCCGGATCGTCTATGTTCCGCGCGTCTTCCCGCTTCAGGGCCAGGTACGCCTTTAGAAAAACGTCCTGGGTTGCCGAGTCCGCTTCATCGCGATCCTGGAGCAGGCGCTGGCATAAGGCGAAGACCCGCCGCTGCTCCGACGTCATCCATCCGCCAAAGTCGTCCAGCAATCCGGTCTCGGCCTGCTCGGCCAACAGAGGCTCGGCCATCAGCCCCATCATACTCTTCAAGACGGCTAGATCTAACAGTGGTTTACACCCCGGACGGGAACGGCCGATACTGTGGGATAGCGGGGGAAAATGGATGGAAGGGGGCTTACTGGGCCCCGAAAGCCGCGGCATGCTGGGTGACCAGCACCGTTGACTCGGACGCGTTGCGCCGTCCCACCTTCACTTCGTCGAGAAGCGTCGAGATGGCAAGACGGTCTTCGCCGCCACCCAGCGTGGCGCTCCCAAATACCGACTCTTTGGGCAACTGGTCCAGGTCCCTGCCTTCTTCGATCAACATCTCGTGCTCAATCCAGTTCGACAGAGGGATGTTGCGGAAGAACAGGCGTTCCTGCATGACCATACTCTTCTTCGAAGCGGCCAATGACTTGCTCTCCCGTACATAACTCCGCTCTTCGACGCGAAAATCCTGCATGAATTCGTCAAAAGCGCAGCGCCTTGTGGTTTCTTCGGTCGCCTTGATCCGCTCCTCGATCATGATTTTTTGCGAGCCGATGGTTGCGCGCGCTTCGATCAAGGACTCGCGCTCCTTAGCGATGGCCACCTCTAACTTCGCCTGCATGATGTAATACGACAACAATGCGCTTCCGCTAGCGACGAACACGGGCAGAAACATCCACAAAAAGGCGTCCATGTGCATATGCATGCTACCTGCAGTGTTTCTATCGGCCGGGTATGAGAAAAAAGTTACGGGTCTAGAGGGAAAACCCTAGGCCGGCTAAGAGTATCCAGCCCGCAAAGGGTGCGGCGGCACCCTCAGTACAAGCCAAGTAACGCTCCCGCCGCGCTCCGTCTTGTGGGCTGTTACTCAGAAGCTTGCGAGCCATCTAGCTTTTGGCCACCAAGGATAGCGGCAAAAAGGCGAAGATCCAGCCTTCCGAGCGCCACAAGCATGGCAGAGAGGCGAAAACCCAAACCGGCGAGGAATCCACTGTATTTGCCGACGAACGTCGCCGCACCCACCACTCGATCAGCGGTCAGAAGGGGGTCTTCGCCGCCGGGCTGCACGGCGCGGTGGAGCGTTGCCCGAATCGAGGGAAACAAGCGAATCTTCTTCTGAGCCTTGTGGATCTGCATGGCGAGGTCGGCGTCGGCCCAAAATTCACCAAAGCGCTGATCGAAGTAGTTCATCCCCGCGACAAACTGCTTCCTGACAA
>Ga0209415_10008101_pt1 | contig 18249 bp, 16 predicted proteins | sample PeaSoiSIISIP2007_FD_187696 | JGI IMG/M metagenome (GOLD analysis project Ga0209415, IMG submission 187696) | Peat soil microbial communities from Weissenstadt, Germany - SII-SIP-2007 (SPAdes) (version 2) | ecosystem: Environmental > Terrestrial > Soil > Wetlands > Peat | place: Germany...
GGGTAACCTGGTAACCCAGCAGCCTGGAAAGCTGCCGTCCGAAAGGGCTTGCGAGTTCAAATCTCGTCGCCGGCGCCACCAATCCCAACTTGCATCGAGCCTCTTAGAGCAACACCGGCCTAGGTCTCCGCCTCTGTCTCTTGTTTGGCGCGTTCGGGCTCCTTTGTCGCGCGCTCGACGATGCCCGAGACCTTGGACTCGTTCAGGGTAGCCGAAGACTTCTCCCCCAACAGCCCCTGCGGCCTGAGCAGCAGGATCAGGATGAGGGCCGAGCCGAACGCCAGGTACTCGAGCCAGTTCACGTCGAACGGGATGACGCTCTGCAACGAGAACTTCTCCACGTCGATGAACTTGGTAAGGAAGACGAAGACGAACGACCCCAGGGCCACCCCGAAGTTGTTGGCGACCCCGCCCATTATCACGATAAGCCAAGGCCAGAACGTCCACGTCACCCTGTCGTAGATCCCGGGATTCGTGTCGCCGGAGTAGATCGTGAAGAGGGCGCCGGCGATCCCGGTGATCACCGCCGCGATTATGAGCACGTTCCTCCTTATCGCGACCGTGTCCTTCCCCAGGGCCTCGGACGCCGCCTCGTTGTCCCTCATCGCCCTGAGCGTCCTGCCAAGAGGGGACCTCACCAGCCTCTCCGCGTACACGTAGACTATCAGGGCGAAGGCCGTGATCAGGAGCGTGGCCGCAAGCGTCGAGTACGACCCGGCCCAGGCGAAGAGGTCGGGTATCCCAATCCCGAACGTCCCGTTGATCACCGGGGTGTAGTTGTTCAGGAAGATCTGGAAGAAGGCCGACGCCCCCAGGAGCAGCATCGCCAGGTAGTCCTCCCTCAACCTTATCGCGGGAAAGATCGAGATGTACCCGAGGAAGGCCCCCACCAAGCCCCCTACCAGGAGTGTGACCGCAATCAGCGCGACGGAGACGGGGATGTTGTGCTGGAGCATGGTGGTCATGTTGTTCGCGATGATGAAGTTGTCAGTGCCCACGGGATTCCCGCTGACCTTGAGGAGGACCGCGGCCACCCTGATCGCGACGGACCCTGAGAAGGCCGCCCCCCCTGCGAAATACAGCACCTTGCCGAAGTTGGGTATCCCGGCGTAGCCCATCTCCAGGTTGAGACTGATGCTGATGGCGAGGTAGATCGAGAAGAAGGCGAGAAGGTCGGTCAGGAAGGCCCCCCAGTCGGTGATTCCCAAGATTGCGAGGGGAGGGAGCATCGGCCTAGCCGCCTCTCCGCGAGAAAAAGCCCCTCCAGTTCACAGATGTAATCCCTCCCGGGAACACCAACAGCGTCACGACCATGATCAGCAGGGGGATGCCGCTCTCGTATGCGATGACCCACGACCCGAGGTAGCTCGCGCCGAACGTGGTGATGAGTATCTCTCCGGCGCCCACCAGCAAGCCGCCTACGACCGCGCCGTAGATGTTCTTCAGCCCCCCAAGGATGCTCCCCGCGAACATCGCGATGAGGAGCTGGGACCCCAAGTCGGGCTCCCCGGGCTGCCACAGCACGTAGAAGTTCCCGGCGACGGCCGCCAAGCCTCCGGCAACGAACCAGGAGATCAGATAGACCGTCTCCGTGTTGACGCCGACCGTCCTCGCGAGGTTTGGGTTCTCGACTGTCGCCCTCATCGCTATACCAAAGGTCGTCCTCGTCAGCACGAGGTATAGGCCGAGGGTTATCGCGGCAACCGCGATCGGCGCGACGTAGACCACGCCGTCGACTCCCAAGAACGTGAAGTCGGCCGAGCTCAGGGCGAAGAAAAGCTTCGCGTCGGGGATACGGAAGGCCGAGCTGAGGTAGTCGGTGTAGATCCCGAAGATCCCGATGAACACAATGTCGACCGCAAGCGTGGCGATCATCAGGGAGATTACCGACGCCCCCCTCCTAGAGAGAGGCCTCAGCACCACGAGATACATGGCCAACGCCACCACGCCACCCAAGATGAAAGAGAGCGGTAGGGACATGTACGGCCCTACGCGGTCGATCCTAAGGAGCGAGAAGCAGGTGTAAGCACCCACGGTGACGAACACCCCCTGTGCGAAGTTCGGGACCCTGGTGGTAAGGTAGGTGAGCGTCAGGCCAAGGCTCATGAGCGCAAAGAGGGACCCGTAAATTACCGCACTGATGACATACGGCGGTAGAGCGAAGATCGCCTACACCTTTCAAGGTCAAAGTCGTTGCAAGTCTTAAATAGTTTCCTGAGTATTGCGGCGACATGAGACTATTGAGAAGGAAGGCGGCCTCCACCGGTATGGCTGCGGCTCTGCTCGTCGTAGGACTCCTTGTCGGCGCGGGGCTGACGTATGCCCTCACCTCCTCCTCTGGCTCATCGAAGACCTCGACGGTCACCAGTACGACGACCGCGAGCGGCAGCGCCAGCGGCCTCTCAGGGACGATAACCATCGGCGACCTGACAGACCTCTCCGGCGCACTTTCGGCCATAGGCACGCAGCAGAAGACTGCTGTCGACCTGGCGATTACTGATATCAACGCTTACGTCGCAAAGGCGGGGATGACCAACCTAAAGTTCGCGGCACAGGACGACGACACGGGCCTCGTCCCGGCTACCGCGCTCTCCGACCTCCAGAGCATGCATGCTAGCGGTATCCAGGCGGTCGTCGGTCCGCTGACCAGCGGAGAGGCGAGCACCATCCTCCAGTACGCCGACCAGAACCACATGGTCCTGATCAGCGCGTCCTCGACCGCGATCAGCTTGGCGATCCCCAACGACTACCTCTTCAGGCTAGTCCCGAACGACGCTGCACAGAGCTTCGCGATAGCGAGGGAGTTGGTGAACGAGAACATCAAGGACATCGTCCTCGTCGACCAGAACACCGTCTACGGCATCGGTCTGGCCAACGCGACTGCGGTCAGGTTCGCGGCGCTGGGAGGCAACGTCCAGGACAACATCCAGTACGTCTCCACAGCCACTGACTTCACCCCGACCCTCACGACGGCACAGAGTGACTATACAGCTGCAGTCGCGAAGTACGGCGTCAGCTCGGTCGCGATAGTCGCGATAGGCTACCAAGAGGTCGGGCAGATGCTCGTCCAGGCGAAGAGCAGCTTCCCCGGCCTGCTGAAGACGACCTGGTTTGGCTCAGACGGCGAGTCTCAGAACACCGACTTCACTAACTCGACAGGCGGCGTAGGCTCGATAGCATCGCAGGTCAAGCTAATCAGCACCATCGGCGAGTCAGCGGCTTCGACAGACAAGACGAACGCGTTCGTGACCGAGTTCACTGCGGCGTTCCACTCGGCCCCCGACTCGTACGCGATAAGCGCGTACGACGCGGCATGGGTCGCGGCGCTCTCGATCCTAGCAACGGGACAGAACAGCGGAGCGGCAATCCAAGCCATCCTGCCCTCGGTCGCGAACAACTACTTCGGCGCTTCCGGGTGGACTGAGCTTCAGGCCTCCGGAGACCTAGCCCCGGTGGGCTACTCCATCTATGAGGTGCAAGCCTCCAGCTCGGGAGACAACTGGGTCTTGGCGGGAGTGTACACGGCGGCTAGCGACACGATCGCTTGGCAACCCGGAATGCCTTAGTAGCCCCCGTCCCTTCTTTTTCTCCAATGGCCTCAGAGGAGCAAGTCCTTAGGGTCAGCGGTATTCGGAAGTCCTTCGGGAGGCTCCAGGCCATCGACGGCGTGTCCTTCTCCCTCGCGCCCGAGAAGATCACCATCCTGATAGGCCCGAACGGGTCGGGCAAGACCACCCTGGTCAACGTCATTTCAGGCTACTACAAGCCTGACGAAGGCGACGTCTTCTACAAAGGGACGAAGATAACGGGCTGGCCGCCTCACAAGATCTATCATGCGGGAATCGCAAGGACGTTCCAGATCCCCTCGCTCTTCCTGAAGCTGAACGTCCTGGAGAACGTCCTCGCCGCGGAGAGGGTGAATCCCGGCGAGAGCTTCCTGAAGGCCCCATTCAGGGGGATGTGGAGCCGGCAGGAGGAGGAGTCCACCGAAAGGGCAGCCCGGATCCTCGACCTCTTGGGGCTCTCGGGAGTCTGGAGCAAGCAGGCGAGCACGCTGAGCGGCGGGCAAATGAAGCTCCTCGAGATGGGCAGGGCGCTGATGAGCGGGGCAAAGGTCCTCCTCCTCGACGAGCCCATCTCGGGCGTGAACCCCACCCTGGCCCACGAGATATTCAGCGCCCTCGTGAGGTCGCGTGAAGAGATGGGCGTGACCTTCCTCGTCATCGAGCACCGCCTGGACATCGCGCTCCGATACGTAGATCACGCCATCGCGATGGCCTTCGGCAGGATCATCGCTTCAGGCAGCTCCGAGGCCGTAATCAACGACCCCGGGGTCGTCGAGGCATACCTGGGTGGATGAGGTTTGCTCCGAGTCACAGACATCTCCTCGGGCTACGGGAAGCTCCAGGTCCTCAACGGGGTCTCGTTGGAAGCCGAGCCCGGGAAGATTACCGTCATAGTCGGCCCGAACGGCTCGGGGAAGAGCACCCTCCTAAAGTCGATCTCCGGTATCGCCACGGTATTCCACGGCACGGTCGAGCTGGACGGGAAGCCCCTCACCGGCAAGTCGCCCACAGAGGTAGCCAGGTCAGGGGTGGCCTACCTCCCCCAGACCGAAAACGTCTTCACCAACCTCTCGGTGACCGAGAACCTCCGGCTGGCGGGATACACGCTGAAGGAGGGCGACTACCCAGAGAGGCTCCGCAAGTCGCTCGAGCTCTTCCCACAGCTCTCGAAGTACCTCGGGACGAAGGCGTCGAACCTGAGCGGCGGAGAGAGGCAGATGGTGGCGATGGCGATGGCGCTCATCAGGAGGCCTTCCGTGATCATGTTCGACGAGCCGACGGCCAACCTAGCGCCAAAGATCGCCACCCAGGTGCTCGACACGGTCGCGACGGTCACAAGCGACATGAACCTGACCACCCTCCTGGTGGAGCAGAACGCCAGGAGGGCGCTGGAGATGGGCGACTACGCATACCTGCTCGTCTCCGGCAAGAGGGTCTTCACGGGGACATGCCGGGAATTGCTAGACCACAGGGAGCTGGGAAGGCTCTACCTCGGCCTACAAGTCTCGTAACCCGCCAAACATCCCGGCCTTCGCGAGTTTTCTCCCGAATACAGTTAAATGCGGCTCGACGAAGATGGCGCGGTTTGCGGAACCTTTGCATCGTGGGCCTTCAATGGGGAGACGAAGGCAAAGGGAAGATCGTAGACTACTACGCTGACAGGTTCCATTCGGTGGTGCGATACAACGGCGGTAGCAACGCCGGCCACACCATCGTCATCGGGAAGAGGACCTACGTCTTCCACCTCCTGCCTTCCGGCCTCCTGAAGGGGAAGCGGCTCCTCATCGGGCCGGGCGTAGCCGTCGACCCCCAGACGCTGAAGGAGGAGGTCGAGATGATCAAGCGGGAGGGTCACAAGGCCAACCTCCTCGTCGACGGGAGGTGCACCATCGTGACCCCCCTCGAGAAGGAGATGGACTCTTTCATCGAGGAGCTCAGGGGGGACCGCGCCATCGGGACGACGAAGAGGGGGATAGGCCCCTCTTACGCGATGCGGGCGCTCCGCCTCACGCCCAGGGCGGGAGACCTCGAGCGGGGCACCTTCGACCTGAGGTCGGCGCTCGCTTTCTACCGCACTTTCATGAAGAAGATCCCCTCGATGGAGGGCTGGACCGACTCCGCGAAGGCGTCGCTGAAGGGGCTCGTCGGCGACGTGGGGGAAGAGATAATGGAGACCAACGAAGCCGGACACTCCGTCCTCTTCGAGGGCGCCCAGGGCGTGCTCCTCGACCTCATACACGGCACCTACCCGTACGTAACAGGGACTCACACCCTCGCCAGCTACGTCCCCGCCAGCCTGGGGATACCGGCGACCTCGCTCGGGGACGTCATGGGGGTGGCCAAGGCCTACGCAACTCGTGTCGGCGAAGGGCCCTTCCCCACGGAGATACACGGGAAGCTGGAGACGCTCATCAGGGAGACGGGAAGGGAGTACGGCGCCACAACGGGAAGGCCGAGGCGGGTGGGCTGGCTCGACCTCGTGGCCCTGAAGTACGCCCTCAAGATGAACGGCGTGACGACGCTCGCCCTCACAAAGCTAGACATCCTCACGAAGCTCAAGGAGTTCAAGGTCTGCACCCACTACAACGTGCGGGGGGCCGAGACCGACGAGTTCTCACGCGCGCTTCCAGAGCTCGAGTCCGTCAAGCCCGTCTATCTCGACCTCCCTCCTCTCTACGGCGCGGAGCTCACAACGACGCGGCTCCACAGGCCCATGGAGAAGTTCGTGGAGTTCCTCGAGGACGAGATGAAGGTGAGCGTGAGCATCGTCTCGATGGGCGAAGAGAGGACCGCGACGCACCAGCGCGCGGCCCACTAGCGACGAAGGAAACTCTCATAACCGCCGGCGCGGCTCATCAAGGCGTGTCAAGGCGACCTCGACCCCAGCGCGCGGCGACTCGCACGGTACCCAGGCCGGCGCTCCTAGTCGGGCAGCCGGTCAAGAGGGTCGAGGACAGGAAGTTCCTGACGGGCAAGGCGAACTACATCGACGACATCAAGCTCGCAGGGATGCTCCACGCGGTCTTCGTCAGGAGCACGCAGGCCCACGCCAAGGTCGTGAAGATAGAAACAGCTGATGCCCTCGCGCAGCCCGGCGTCGTCGCGGTCTACACGGGTGCAGACCTCGAGGGCCATGTGAACCCGCTCATGGGCGGGGGAGGCGAGGCGGAGGCCGCCGATGGATGGGGGGCGAACAAATCAGGGGTGATCTGGAATGCCCTCGCGACCGAGACCGTCAACTACGTCGGCGAGGCCGTGGCGGTCGTCATCGCGGAGGACGCCTACTCGGCCGAGGACGGGGCGGACCTCGTCTCGGTGGAGTACGAGTCCCTCCCCGCGGTCATGGACCCGGAGGGGGCACTGAAGCCCGGCTCCCCCAAAGTGCACGATTATCTCCGCGATAACGTCGCGTCACGCGCCTCGTTCACGGCGGGAGACGTCCCCAAGGCGTTCAAGCGCGCCGAGGAGGTCGTGAAGGTCAAGCTGCTCAACCAGCGCCTCGCCCCTACTCCCATGGAGCCGAGGGGCGTGGTCGCGCAGTTCGACGAAGGGACAGGGTCGCTCACGGTCTACCTCTCCACGCAGGACCCGCACGGGGCGAGGGACGAGCTGGCGGACCTCCTCTCCATCAAGCGTGAGAGCGTGCGTGTCGTCGCCCCCGACGTGGGGGGTGCGTTCGGGGGCAAGGCAGGGATCTACCCTGAGGACCCGGTCGTCTCCTTCGCCGCCCGGACCCTAAGCAAGCCCGTGAAGTGGGTAGAGACGCGAAGGGAGAACCTCCTCACGATGAAGCACGGCAGGGGGCAGGTGCAGTTCGCTGAGCTCGCCATGTCCCGAGACGGGCGCATCCGCGGGCTAAAGGTCAAGCTCATCGTCGACGGCGGCGCCTACGGAGGAGAGGGGGCGCTGGCGGAGATCACGCTGAGGATGGCCCCCGGGGTCTACGACATCCCGAACTACGAGGCATCGGCCGACGTCGTGATGACCAACAAGGTGCCGCTGGGAGCCTATCGGGGTGCCGGCAGGCCGGAAGCCTCGTACCTGATCGAGAGGGCCGTGAACATCGCCTCCGCGAAGCTGAGGCTCGATCCCGTAAAGGTCAGGCAGCTCAACTACATCAAGAAAGAGCGCTTCCCGTTCCAGACCTCGGGGGGCCACACATATGACTCCGGCGACTACCACGCCAACCTCCTGAAGGCGCTCAAACTCGCCGATTACGACGGGCTCCTCGCAGAGAGGAGGCGGGCGAGGGATGAGGGAAGGCTGGTGGGGATCGGCCTCGCGACTTGGGTGGAGGTCTGCGCCTTCGGCCCGTTCTGGCCCCAGACAGCCTCGATATCCGTAAGCGAGGAAGGGCGCGTCCAGGTGAGCCTCGGAGGACACTCCCACGGCCAAGGCCACGCGACGACCTTCGCCCAGGTGGTGGCCGACGAGCTGGGTGTGCCCATGGATGACATCACGGTCAGGGACGGGGACACGTCAGTCCTCCCGTGGAGCACCATCACCGCGGGCAGCAGGTCGGCGGCCCTCTCCGGGAGCGCGGCGCTGCTCTGCGCGAGGAAGATTCGAGAGAAGATGTCCCAAATCGCCGCCCGAAACCTCGGCGCGAGGTCCGCGGCGAAGATGATGTTCAGCAAGGGCTACGTCTACCGCGAGGACCAGCCCTCGAAGAAGCTCAAGTTCTCAGAGGTCGCGGCCCTCGCGTACGACCCGTACGCCCTGCCCCCCGGGATGGAGCCCACCCTCTTCGCCTACAGCGCCTACGCTCCCAAGAGCAACACCTACCCGTTCGGGAACCACATCGCCCTCGTCGAGGTCGACCGCGAGTCAGGCGTCGTGAAGCTGCTCAAGTACTTCGCAGTAGACGACGGCGGCAGGATCCTCAACCCGCTCATCGTCGAGGGCCAGGTCCACGGGGGCGTCGTCCAGGGGATAGGCCAGGCGCTCATCGAGGATGTCGTAAGCGACGAGAACGGCCAGCCGCTCTCGACGACCCTCGCGGACTATCTCATTCCGTCCGCTGACATGCTCCCGAACATCGTCTGGGGCACGACCGAGACCTCGACCGACTCCAACCTCCTGGGAGTGAAGGGCATGGGGGAGGCTGGGACCATCGCCGCGACCCCGACGATAATGAACGCTGTCGAGGACGCTCTCTCGAGCTTCCACGTGGTAGTCGACAGGATGCCTGCCTCTCCAAGCTACCTAAAGGCGCTCATGGACCGGAGCGGCTAGGTCGAAGACAGCTTCTCTTTCAAGGACCCGATTATCTCGGAGACGTACTTCTGCGCCGCGGCGTCGATCAGCCTCGACCCGACGCTCGCCATCAGGCCCGATATCTTGGCGTCGGCAGCCCACTTGACGACCGTCCCGGAGCCTCCGGGGGCGTCCTGGATGGCGAACGTGTTCTCCAGCTCCACTGAACTGCTGAGCCCGTTCCCCTTCGCCTTCATCCTCACGAACCCCGGCGGGGTCTTCTCCACCATGTTCAGCTTGACGTCCATCATCCCCCTGATGAAGGAGATGCCCACCTTCGCCTTGAGCGTGAAGTTGTTCTCGTCGACGACCTTGACGTCCTGGACGTCGGGGAAGATGGAGGTTATCTTCGCGGGGTCGACCACGAAGTCGTAGACCTTCTGCTTCGGCACTGGGACATCGAAGGAGCCGTCGTAGTGCATGATACGAGTCAGTCCCAGCCCGACGCGACCCGGGATAAATCCTTCGGCGGCGCGGAGCAGCAGCTTCTGTACCACAGCGAGCGGAGCATGGCTGACTAAATAGGGCGCCCGACTCAACTCCCATGAAGGCTGCGCCGCGTCGCGGGACCTCGGAGAGGAGGCGGCCTGCGCTGAGCTCCGTCTACGGGTTCATCATGATCTACCTCCTCGTCATCGCGTCGCTGCAGGCCATCTCCCTCTCGCTCTCATCGAGCCAGAGCGCGGATGCAGCCGCCCAGCGAGCGGGGCAGGTCGACCAGATGAGGTCGCTCGAGCACCTAAGGGTCGGGATGTCGCGAGGCGGGAACGTCACGATTTCCAACGACGGTCTGATACCCTCAGACCTCTCCCTTCTGCTGCTGCAGAACTCCACCGTCTCGAGGGAGCTCCCTGTACAGGACCCCCTCGCCGTCGGCGCTTCGGTGGTGGTGGACGCCGGATCCAGCGGCTCCTTCCCGTCCTCGGTGGCGGTGGTCACGAGCCTCGGCGACGTCTTCGCCTCCTCCCGGTCTGGCGCCTCGCCTCCGGGCGGGAGCTGGAAGACCCTCGAGGCTGCGGTCGGAGGGCCCGGCGTCGACGCGCAGCTCTACCAGAACCCGAGCGACCCCACGCGCTTCTTCCTTGCCTCCGGCCCCTCGGCCTTCGCCTTTTCCACCCTGACCGGGACGCAGCTCTGGTCCTTCGACGCCGACCAGGGCGAGATCACCGACGTCCTGCCCCTGTCCGACGGCGGGGTGTACGTGTCAGACGGCTACTACGGCGACCAGTTCACCTCCGGGCTCTTCAGGCTCACGTCTTCCGGGACGTCGGTCGCTTCATACTCGATGAGGCTCCTGCGGCTCTACACCACCGTCGAGGTCCAGTACCCCGACGACGATCAGGCGCCCTATCCGCTGGGCTCGCAGCCAGTCCAGAAGGGGACGGACTCGCTGTTCGCGTACTACGACGGCTGGTTCTTCTCCTCGGGCGGCCCCGCCCTCACGACCGTCCCGGCAGACAGCTTCAACCTCGCCAGCTCCGACAGCGGCCAGTTCTACGTGTTCACCACCAGCGCCAACCCTGGCGGGTTCGGGTGCTCCCAGCCCCGCGGCAACGAGGCGACTATTTACGCCTACTCCGCGACGTCCCAGGGCGTCCAGAGCGCGTGGGCGACCCCCGTCTACTTTAACGTCTGCGACCTCTACCCTGACGAGCTCATAGCCTCGTCAGCGGGCTCCGGCCTCGTCGTGTCGCTCTTCTCGGGTACGTACTGGTCGCAACCGAGCTACTTCGGCGGCCCATACCAAGGCTCGAGCCCGTTCCTCGCGGTCCTCTCGTCCTCTTCCGGGACGGTCCTTAGAAGCGGGAGCCTCGACTCGAGCGGCTACTCCAGCGTCGCGACCGACGGCACCCGCGTCTTCCTCTCCATCCCGTCCTCGGACGAGGTGGAGGTGGTCAGCGCCTCGGGAAGCGGGGCAGGCACCTTCCACAACATAGGGATTCCCGCCTCGACCCTGGTCTGGGCTGACGGTTCCCTCTTCGCCCTCTCCGCGAGCCATGTCAACGTCTACGATTCCTCGATGGACCTCAAGAAGTCCATCGACTTCGCGCCCCTTTCCTTCTACTCGCTCACGAACTCAAAGCCGCTCGAGCAACAGATGGTCCAGCCCTCCTTCTTGTTGCTTAACTCCACCAGCTACCTCGCCCTCCTCAGGAACTCGACGGGGTACGGCAGCCTCGTCGTGGGGCACTACTCCCCCTAAGGGCGAGCGGCGGTCACTCTTTGTTGAAGACCCAGCTCAGGTCTGGCGGATCATTCCTCGAGCTCACCTTCTCGTTCATCGCGTGGACGATGAGCGGGAGCGCCAAGGTTGCGTCGCAGTAGACGACGCTCCTCTTCGAGTCCGCGGCTATCTTCCCCCAGCTTATCGCCTCCTCGAGGGTGCACCCGGAGAGCCCTCCCCATTGAGGAGAGTCCGTTGTGATCTGGATGGCATAGTCGTGGGGCGTCTCCTCGTCGCCTCCCTCCGCCAGCGACTTGATTATCGTGGCCAGCTGTATCGTGTCCTTGGGCACGCCCCCTCCGATGTAGACCACCCCCGTCCTCTTCGTCCTCTCGGCTATCTGCCCGAGCTCCTCCATGTCCTGGGTCTGGTCGAGCCTGATGAGCTTCCCCTCGCGCTTTAGCAGGCTGAGCGCGACCCCGTAGCCGCTGTCGATGAGGCCGGGGGAGTAGATCGGGACCTTGTTCCTCCAAGCCGCCGCGGTGATGCTCCTGATCCCCCTCTCGAACTGGTACTTCCCGAACAGGTTCAGGAACTCCCTGGTGGAGTACGGCCGGCTGGCGTCCAGCGTGCTCGCGAACTTCTTGATCAACCCCTCGAGCTCGCGGTAGTCGTATTCGTCCGCGTAGATGTCGTAGAACCTGTCTATCTTGGCGTCGAGGAGGTCCTCGTCGTTCGCCATCCACGTCCCCTGGTAATAGTAGTGGCCCATCGCCTCGAAGATGTCCTCCGAGACGTTGGCGCCCGTGCTCACGAGGACGTCGATGTACCTGTTCTCGATGAGCCACCTCACTATCTTCCACTGACCCGTGGTGCTCATCGAGCCGGCGTACCCCATGAATATCGTGAGGCCCTTCTGCTGGACCATCTCTGACCATATCCTCGCGGCCTCCCCGAGCCTCTTCCCCTGGAAGCCGGTCTGGCTCATCGCGTCCAGGAGCTCGGAGACGGTCTTGGGGCCTACTTCGATTGCCTTCTCAGGATACTTGAGATACTTCTTGGCCTTCTTGTCCCTTACGGCCCTGGCCTCTTCCTTTTGACCCACGACCTCCCGTCGTACCGACCGCACTTAAATCATCATTTCACGGTGACGGACTTCGCGAGGTTCCTCGGGTAGTCAGGGTCGTTCTCTCTCTCGGTGGCCATCGAGTACGCGAGCAGCTGGAGGGGGATTACCTCTAGGACGGGCGCGATACTCCCGTTCGAGGCCGGGATGACGACCGTGTGCTTGAAGACCGGATGGGGCTTTTGCGCGACCCCTATGATCTCCGCGCCCCTCGCGGCGAGCTCCTGGGCGTTCGAGATGGTGTCGTCGTAGCCCGGCCCGTTCGGCGAGATGACCACCACCGGCGTCCCCTTCTCTATCAGCGCGAGTGTCCCGTGCTTCAGCTCGCTCGCGGGCATCCCCTCCGCGTGGATGTAAGACAGCTCCTTGAGCTTCAGCGCGCCCTCCTGGGCGACGGGGTAGTTTCCGCCCCTCGCGATAAAGTAGAAGTCCGGCCTATCGCGGTATTCTCGCGCCAACCTCTTCATCAGGGGCTCGGTCTCCAGCGCCCTCTCGACCAGGGCGCCCAGCCTGCGGGGGTCGCCCAGCGTGTCCCTGCCCGTCATCTTGTCGATTATCAGGTTCCCGACCATCACCTGTGCGGTGAAGCTCTTGGTGGCCGCGACACCCACCTCGGGGCCGCAGTTCAGGAGGAGCACCTGGTCGCTCTGCCGGGCGAGAGACGACCCCGCCGCGTTGACGATGGAGACCACGCCGCCGACCTTCTTCTTCCTCGCCATCTTCACCGCCTCCAGGACGTCCGCGGTCTCGCCGCTCTGGCTCAGCGCAACGACCACGGTCCCGTCGTCGATGAAAGGCAGCTCCCTCTCAAAGTCCCCCGAGATGATGACCTCGCACCTCATCTTCGCCTCGACGGCGAGCCTAATCCGCATGAGTAGCGCCGCGTGATACGAGGAGCCGGCTGCGGTAAGCACGACGGACTTTGCTTTCTTGAGCCTCTCAGCGATGACGCTGACCAAGACGGGGTCCTGCGAGAGCGCGCCCTGCACCGTGGTGGGCTGCTCGTGGATCTCCTTCAGGGTGTAGTGGGCGTAGTTCGCCTTCGAGAGGCTCCCGAGCTCCCACGCGAGCTGCGTCTCCTTCCTGCTCTTCGCGCCCATCTCCCTCCCCCTGAGGCTGAAGATCCGCAGCCCCTTCGCGGTCAACTCGACCACCTCCTTGTTGTCGAGAAAGACCGCCCTGTCGGTGTGGGCCAGGAACGCGAGGACATCGCTCGCGAGGAACTTCGTCCTCTCGCCCATCCCCACCACGAGGGGGGCGTCGTACCTCGCCCCCATGAGGAGGTCGGGCCTGTCCTTGAAGAGCGCGACGAACGCGTACTGCCCACGCATGAGCTTGGCCGCCCCCAGCGTGGCCTTCACGGGGTCCCTGGCCTTCGCATACTCGTCCTCCAGCAGGTGGGCGATGACCTCGCTATCCGTCTCGCTGGCGAACGCGTGCCCCCTCGACTCGAGCTCCTTCCTCAGCTCGAGGTAGTTATCGATGATCCCGTTGTGAACGATGGCGACCTCGCCCTTGCAGGAGACATGCGGGTGCGCGTTCCTCTGGGAGACGCCGCCGTGGGTCGCCCACCTCGTGTGAGCGATGCCGACCCGCCCGCCCAGGCGCGCGACTTCGTACCTCTCCTCGAGGTGCTTCACCCTCCCGACGTCCTTCCTGACTGTGATAGTGCCCTTCCCGTTGAGGACAGCGACGCCCGCGGAGTCGTATCCCCTGTACTCCTCGCGCTTGAGCCCCTCAAGCAAGATTGGCGCGACCTCCTCGTCCGAGGAGACAGCCGCAATGATTCCGCACATGTTATGTCAAATGGCCCGCTCTGCGCCGACCCGTAATAAGCAGCACCGCTCCTCACAATGAGTATGCAAAACTGGTTGTGCAGGCACGCCGAGGCCTGGACGGCGTTCAGGGCCCACCATGCATATTTCTTTAATAGTAGTAGTAGCGGGGGACGAAAAGCCCATGCGGAAGGAGAAGATCCTCGTCGACCCACAGCAGAGCGACGGCAAGGCGAAGAGGGTGCTGGCGGACACGGACCCGTCGGACTTCTTCCCCGCAGCTTCAGGCTTGGGCAACAAGATCCTGCGACTGCTCGCCAAGGGGCCCAACTACCCCTCGATGATCGCGCGCGAGCTCAAGCTCTACCACCAGGCAGTATACTACCACATGAAGAAGCTCGAACACGCGGGCCTCGTCGTCCGAGTCTCCCAGCGGTCAGTAAGGGGAGGAAAAGCCCAGCTCTACGCCCTGGCATCCGATGGCTATGCGATAGAGTTCGACGTCAAAGGAGAGGAGTTCGGCCCCTCAGCTAGCCTGTCAAGGTCGGGCAGACTGGGGCGGTTCCTCAAGGAGTTCATCTCCGACGACGGGCAGCTCGACGGGTGGATAGTGGTCGGCTCCCCCGAAGCGCACGGGCCGAACCGCACCCAGGGGAGGGACGGGCACTACGCGATACAGATAGGGTTCGCCCTCGGGCAGTTCGTGAGCCTCCCTCGGATGTTCCCGGTCAAGCTGGATGTTGACCTCAAGACCGAGAAGCTGCACGGCTCGAACCTCCTCGTCGTGGGAGGGCCGCGGACCAACATCATATCCGCGGAGCTCAACAAGCACATGCCTATCCGCTTCTCGGAGGAGAGCTTCTTCGGAGCGATAGTGGACACGTCCGGGAGGAAGTACCTCTCTGAGTTCGACTCCGTCCTCACGAAGATCAGGAACCCCTGGGACCCCTCGAAGGTGTGCGTGGTCGCCGCGGGCCTCTCCGGCGTTGCCACCAAGGCCGCCGTGATCGGGCTCACGAACATGGCAGAGCACGTCCTGGAGGGGTACAGCGAGCAGGGAGGGGACTTCGCTGTGGTGCTCCACGGCCTCGACATGGACGGGGACGGCAAAGTGGACAGCGTCGAGATACTCAAGGTCGGCTGATCAGCTAGACGCCGGTCGTGGCCTTAACCAGAGACGTAAAAGGTTCCGTCAGTGAGATGCATCATCCCAACCTGCGCCTAGCCCGGGGAGCAAACGTAAGCTGCCCGAGGTAACCCGAATCGGGCTGGTACACGCACATGGACAGATGGTTCGATGTCCCGTTCTGCACCCGGGTCGCTTCGAACGCGGAGCAAGAATACGCCGGTCCCGTCTGAATCGATGGCGTCGAAACCGGAGTCGGAGTTAACTTCACGTCATCGAAAATGAAGCTGATGTCAAGATAGGTGAACTCTCCGAACCCGTCGATGTCTGGTCGCCCCTCAGCGTAGAATTGGCAGGCTCCTAGCGGATTCCCCGACGTGATTGTCGTACAGGGTCTTTTCAGGGGACTGGGTATTGAACGCCGTGCCCGTTACCGTAGTCGACGGGCCAGATACTTGCGTGACGGCGGGGGAGACCTCGAGTTCGACAATAATCTGAGTGGTCACGGTCAGCGTGGAGACGACGCTGTTTGTAGTCATGGTTGTGGTGTAGCTGCTTGTACTGAAGGTTGTAGTTACGCGCCAAGTTGAAGATCCGGGAATACTCGAGCACCACCGCGGACACAAGGGTTACCATGACGACCGCCGAGACGAACCCCACGCGCGAGTCCTCTTTTGGACTCAACGACCCTTTCGAAGCGATTCCCCCTTAGGACTTTGAGGAGGGCGGCTCCGCCTTGGGGACAGCCGGATCTCCCTCTCCGCTCCGGCCTTCCGGAGCGCAAAATCTTATAATCTGACCTCCCGGGGCTGAAAACAAGCATTTGTCATCCCCTCAGGCGTCCGAGTTCAGGTACCTAGTCAGGTTGAAGGGGAAGGACCTGGACGGGCGAAAGAAGGCAGTGGCTGCCCTGGCGGACCTGAAGGGCGTGGGTTACAATTTTGCGCAGGCGGTCGTGAGCGGCGCGGGCATCGACCCCAAGATGAGGTTTGGACAGTTATCAGAGTCGCAGGTCAAGGACATCGAGAGGGTCCTCGCGGACACCTCTTCCCTCAACGTACCGCAGTGGGCGTTCAACAGGAAGAGGGACCCAGAGTCCGGGGAGACCAAGCAGCTCGTCGGGACTGACCTTGACCTCGCGTTGAAGAGCGACGTCGAGAGGGAGAGGAACATCCAGAGCTGGAGGGGCGTCAGGCACTCCCTCGGGCTCAAGGTAAGGGGCCAGCGTACGCGCACCACAGGCAGGAAGGGGAAGACCGTGGGCGTCAGGAGGGCGACTCTCCAGCAGGCCGCACAGGCCGCGAAGACGGCTGAAGAGAAGAAGTAGAGAAGTGAGCTAATGGGCGATCCAAAGAAGCCAAGGAAGACATTCTCGCGGCCGAAGAACCCGTGGAGGAGCGAGCAGCTCGCACAGGAGCTGTACCTCGTCGGCACCTACGGCCTGAGGAACAAGAGGGAGCTTTGGAAGACCCAGGGGGAGCTCAGCAACGTCAGGAAGCAGGCGAGGCACCTCCTCGCGGCCTCCGCCGAGGTCCGTGCCAAGGATGGCAAGAAGCTTCTCGACAGCCTCAGCAGGAGGGGCCTTGTCGCTGAAGGCGTCGCCCTCGACGACGTCCTCAACCTGAGCGTGGAGGATTTCCTAGGAAGGAGGCTGCAGACCCTCATCTACAAGAAGGGCGCAGCGGTCTCTCCTCTGCAGGCGCGGCAGCTCATAGTCCACGGACACGTCAAGCTGGGCAAGCGCTTCATCGACATTCCAGGTTATCACGTCACCGCAGAGGAGGAGGGCACGATACAGCTCGTGGGCGGGGTGGGGACCCCGAAGCCCGCGGCGCCCGCCGCCCCCACTCCCGCCGCAGCCCCAGCGGCACCGGCAGCACCTACAGAGCAGCCACAAGTGGCCGCTCCCGCGTGAGGTGATGGTCTAGAGAATGGCAGTCCCCGAAGCAGAAATCGAAGATGTCGAAGACGAAGCGGCAGACGGAGAGCGGATCGAGGAAGCCTCAGCCGAGGGCTCGCCCGAGGTCGAGGAGGAGCAGGCTGCGCCCAACGTCGCCACAGGGCAGATCACACCTTCCCACGAGGACGAAGAGTCGCTCAAGGAGAAGTGGGCGGTCGTCCACATCTACAGCAGCTACAACAACACGATTGTCCACATAACCGACCTGACGGGGGCGGAGACCATCTCCTTCTCGTCAGGGGGCAGGCATGTCAAGGCGGACAGGTTCGAGGCGTCCCCGTACGCAGCGATGCGCTCGGCCTCGGCGGCGTCCGACGTCGCAAAGGGGAAGGGGATCACCGCGGTCCACATCAAGGTTAGGGCGGTAGGCGGCACCGGACCCAGGACTCCAGGCCCAGGAGCCCAGGCGGCGATCAGGGCGATCGCCAGGTCGGGGTTCAGGATCGGCAGGATAGAAGACGCGACCCCGATTCCTCACGACACCACGAGGAAGAAGGGCGGTAGAAGAGGCCGAAGAGCGTGAGCTACCGCCAGCTTTGAACTGATGGCTTCCTGCTTCGTCCACAAGGCTTGCGGAGGTAAACGGGATACTGTTGAGGTATCTTATCATCTCCTCCGTAGCGGCCTTCGTGTCCACAGGCGTAGATTCCCTGCGCTCCGCAGGTATCCTTAGCCACATGTTCGTGGCTGCATAGAGATCCCGGCTCATGACGAGCCCGCACATGTCGCAGCGATAGATTCGTTCGTCCAAATCTACCGTGCGAGTCTTTCCACATTGGCAGCACTGTTTCGTTGTGGGAATGAACGGCTCGACCACGACATGAATGTGAGCCTTGATCCTGAGGTCTCTCATTATTCCACCAATCGCGGAAGAGGCCATTCCACGTCCCCCCAACTCTTGCCACGAATTCACATTGTCGCGTTGAGTGGCAATGGCCTCATAGTTGGACGTGAGAAAGCTCACAATCCTGTGCCTGACGTCGCGGCGACGGCTTGATGCCTTGCTGTATATCTTGTCTAACCTAAGCTTGGTCTTCGACCAATTCTTTCCTCGTAACTTCCGACGTGACAGCTCCCTGTGGACGCGCCTGATGCGTCCGGCGGGCACATGAACATCGGAATTTACGAAGACCCCACTAGAGAGGGTGAGTTGGTTTCTGATTCCGGCGTCTATGCCAACGGCCTTCTTTCTTGCCGCGCTCTTCGCCACGGTCTCATTGACCTTGGAATTCTGGTATGTTGTGACATGAAGGAAGTAGTTTGCGTTTAATAGAAT
>Ga0209415_10008104_pt1 | contig 18244 bp, 15 predicted proteins | sample PeaSoiSIISIP2007_FD_187696 | JGI IMG/M metagenome (GOLD analysis project Ga0209415, IMG submission 187696) | Peat soil microbial communities from Weissenstadt, Germany - SII-SIP-2007 (SPAdes) (version 2) | ecosystem: Environmental > Terrestrial > Soil > Wetlands > Peat | place: Germany...
CGCGCTGGCGGTCTCGATGCTGGCCGCCACGCACTGGAACGGCAGCTTCAGGTCCGCGAAGTCCTCCCCGGGGAGCGCGTCCGTCAGCACGCGGCGCAGCGACTCGAGCGAGTGCAGGTGCGTACCCGAGCGGACGAGCCGCACGGCCCGGCCCCACAGCTTCTCGCTGAACGCCAGCTGCAGCTCATCGCCCTGCCACATCCGCTCAAGCCGCCCCACCGCGCCCGGCGGGTCGGCGGCCACGAACGCGCCGTTGATGGCGCCGATCGAGGTGCCCACGACCAGATCGGGCCGGATGCCGGCCTCGGTGAGCGCGCGGAGCATGCCGACCTCGTGCGCGCCGAGTAGCCCGCCGCCGCCGAGGACGAACGCCGTCGTCATGGGAGCAGCCTAACCAGGACGGCAGTCGACGCTGAGGTGACATTAACGGAACTCCCCTAACAAAGACGGGCACGCGCGCGCTACTGTGGTCCGGCCCAGAGGGGAGCTGGGCGGCGTGGCTGTGCCAGGGGCACGCGAGAACTCCCCGCGACGAGGAGATGAACACGTCCATGGCCGCTACGCTTCAGGAAATCCTGCTCGCGCCCGACACCCAGCCGCACGTCGTCGACGACTGCCAGAAGCTGATCGATCAGGAGGTCTCCGCCAAGTCCGGGGTCTCGGGCACCGCGGTCAAGGTCGCGTACAAGGCGGTGAACACCTTCGCGTCGGGTTACCTGAGGAGCAAGGTGGAGCAGTTCGTCCCGGAGATGGTGATCCAGCTTGAGCCGTTCTGGGCGGACTTCTGCGCCTCCGGTTCCTCCGGGTTCGGCGACTACCTGGTCAAGCGTAGCGACGAGGTGTCCGAGGCCCTGCTCTCGGTGACCGATGCGCACGCGGCGATCTCCGAGAAGCCGACGATCCTGAAGGCGTACCACGTCGTCCGCGGCGGCGCGGGCAAGCATATCGTCGCCGCGCTCCCGAACCTGGGCGCGCTGGTGCAGAAGTACGCAGGCTGACCACTTACGTCAGCATTTTCCCGGCGCCGCGATATGCGGCAAAGCGGACGACGCGCCAGGCCGGGTAAGCCAGGCGTTTCAGCCGGGGCGTCCAGCCGGTTTCGCCTGAGGAAACCAGGCTGAGTACGCCGGCCTCGTCATGCGCGGGTGTCACCTGCAAGCGCGGCACGGCATAGGGATCGCCGTCCGGGTCAGCCAGGCGGCGTCCCAGAACGCAGGCGTTGGCGTATCCAGCTGCCGACACCGTCTGCCGGACCGAACGACTGGAATAGCCATTCGGGTAGCAAAACGAGACGGGCTCCGTGCCGATCCGCTCGGCCAGCCGCTGGCGGCTGTGCCGCACCTCGTAGCGAACATCGGCCCGGGGGAGCACGTCGAGCGGACGATGCACATGCGCATGGCTGCCGATCTCCACCAGCTCGCGCGGGAGGCGGGCGACGTCGGCCCAGGAAAGCCAGGGGCCGTCCTCGCGCTCAGGAGTATCAAGGTGCGACGTAGGCAGATAAAGCGTCGCCTGTGCGTTGTGTGCCGACAGAAGGTCGAGCACGCCAAGGAAATCGCTGAAGCCATCGTCGAAGGTCACGCCGACTATGCGGGCGCCCGGGTCGGTACGTGCGCGGCTAAGCGCGTCTGTCAGACCCCGCAGCTCCCAGCCATCGGAACGCAGAGCTCGCCACTGACGGTCGATCAGCGGGCGCGGCACGGCCAGGGGACTTCCCGGGCCCGATGCTGGCGCCGAATGGTACATCAGCACCGGAAGCGTCGACCCCACCGCTTTACGCCGACTGGACGGCAATGTTACGCGGTGCGCGCCGGGGTAGCGACCCGACTCCATAACCGGCCATCGCCGCGGCCAGGCCGATAACGATCGCTCCGGCCCGAGCGACCCCCCACGGGTCACCATTTATCGCCGCGGCCAGGCCGCGGGCGATGCCGGTTGGCAGTGTCCTGCTCGCGTGGCGGCGCTCCGATGACAGCGCATCCTGAGCGCCGACGCTGGCCGCCACGACAGCCTTGGACAGGCCTTCCGCATAGCACCGAGAAGTGAAGTAGGACAGCCGGCACCGTGCCGCGGGAACCCAGTGGCTAATCATCGCCCGATTCTCGAACAACACCACCATGTCCGGACGGCGCTGCCTTATCCGTATGCACAGCTCTGTCTCCTCGCAACCCATCGGCCGTTTACCGGACGATCGGCCCATGGTCGTGCAAAATCCTCCTACCAGGCTGAAAACCTCCCGGCGATAAGAGGCATTGCCGCCCAGGATGTTGCGGACCGGCGTCCGGGACCGTGGCATGCCGCGGTAAGTGCAGCCGACAACCCAGTCGAATTCTTCCGGGAACCAGGGCGGCCGCTTGGTTTCCCATAGCGGCATGGTCAACCCGCCCACCCCGGCGACGGCAGGATCCTCGTAGCAGTCAGCCAGGAATTTCAGCCAGTCGGGCTCGGCGATTGCGTCATCGTCGAGGAAAGCGATGACGTCGCCGCGGGCGATTGCTATACCCGTATTCCTGGCCCCGGAGAGCCCTTGGGCTGCCGCGTTCTCGAGGAGAATGACATCCGGCAGTGCGCTGGCGAACCGGTCGCGCAGGGCCCGGTTGTGGTCGACAACAAGGATGATCTCCAGGGATTCTCTGCTCTGCTGGCGTACCGACTCAACTGCGGCAAGAGTCTGGTCCCAGCGCTTCTCCGTGTAAGCGCAGATTACCACCGATATGCGAGGCAACGTCACGTAAAGTCCTGGGCTGTTTTGCGCCGCGCGAATCCTTGCGCGCAGCTCACAGGTTCTTCTTGCATGATCACTTCATAATCCGCCAGACGTCCTAGGTTGTAGTCAGATTGCTCGACCAGTGAGGATAAGAGCATCATGGCTGGGTAATCCTGTGCAGGTCGTCAGCTTACCGCAGAGCGTTCCACGTCGGGGAATCCATTAGGCTAAAGTCCCATACCTCCCCTAAGACACGATTGTCATTTTAACCCGATTGCCAAGATCGGCTGCGATCACCGCCCAAACCCTTCGCCCAGCCGGTAGTGTTCACCTATCAGGTGCCCCTTGAGCTGAGGCCATAAGGACTTCTATGCTCCTATTGTCCAAATTAAGGTGCACTTTCCACGGCTGCCGCGCAGGATAGCTCAGCAGCGGCATGAATTCTCAGGGCTAACGCTTTGAGGGCTGCGGCGGGTCGCAAGAGGGAGAAGGATGAGTTCTGCGAGACCGGACGGGATGGACTCGTCGCACCGGAGGCAGTTTCCGACGGTTACTGCTGAACCCGCAAATCTCGGTGTAAGCGTCGTTGTCTGCGCCTATAGCGAACGGCGGTGGGAGCAGATATGCGCCGCGGTCAAATCCGCGCTCTGCCAGGACCCGCCACCGGCGGAGGTGCTGCTGGTCGTGGACCACAACGCTCGCCTGGCGGGGCGAGCCCGCGAGGAACTGGCCGGCGTCACAGTCTTGGAGAGCGACGACGTTCCAGGTTTGTCAGGCGCCCGTAACACAGGACTCCGGGCGGCGAAGCAGCCCATCACGGCCTTTCTCGACGATGACGCTGAAGCCCGGCCGGGCTGGCTGGCCTCCCTGGTTGAGCCGTACGGCTCTCCCGGCGTCGTGGCCACCGGAGGATCGGTACATCCTCGGTGGCCTGAGCTCGCGCCCCGCTGGCTGCCTCCCGAGTTCTACTGGGTCGTCGGGTGCTGCTACCGCGGCCTGCCGGAGTCGGTCAGCCCGGTGCGCAATCCGATCGGCGCCAACATGAGCATGCGAACCGGCCTGGCCCTCGAGGTCGGGGCGTTCGATGTCTCGTTCGGCCGAGTGGGCACGCGGCCTGCGGGTTGCGAAGAGACCGAGCTGGCCATCCGGCTCACCGCCCATAAGCCGTCGTCGACCGTTTACTACGTGCCGGCCGCCGCCGTCGACCATGACGTCGGGCCGGAGCGCCTCAAGGTGAGGTACTTCCTGAACCGATGCTGGTATGAGGGCCTATCGAAGGCCAGTGTCGTCCAGATGGCCGGCGTCTCCCTCGGCCTTGAACGCGAACGACGCCAGGTTGCGGTAGTGATCCCGATGGCGCTCCTAAGCAATCTGCGCCGGTCGGTCACCGGTGACGCCGGTGCGTTCATGAGGGTCGTGGCGATACTGGCCGGACTGGCCTCGACGACGGGCGGATACCTGTTCGGCCGCATGCGGCTACGCCTGCACCGAAACGCATTGGCCAAGGACGAAATTAGTGTCCCTTGACGCACGCCGAACGCTGTAGTAGCTGAGGAGAAAATGCACTTATGGCCGCCACGCTTGAGCAGCCTCAGACCTCCGGAAGTAGGTCCGACTTCCGGAGGTCTGAGGCTCTGGCGTGTTCCGGACTTACCCGATTGGTCCGGTAAGCGGTGATGGGACGGTATCGCGCTCCGTGGGACCCGATCGCCGGCCGGTACCGGGCACCGGATGCTGGCCGCTATGGAGAATATAAAGGGTGCGGGGATTACTGGCATCTGGTGCCGGCATCTTCTCCGTCGCCAGGGCCAAACCGCTGTTGCTGATAGCGGCCGCGAGGCCAGGACTCTCCGCACCGGCCCAGACTTGAATAATGATCACTCCGGCTGGCGCCAAGAAGGCCGACAGCCGACGCAGGAGCCCGGCAATCTCCGCGGTGTGCAAGTAGTAGAGCACCTCGCTAAGCAGGATGACGTCGTACGACTCCCGTGGCTCATAATGCAGTATGTCTGCCGTTTCATACGATGTATGAGCGCGCCCGAGCGAGCGTGCCCGTTTGATCGCCTTTCTGCTTATATCCACACCATGGTAATGTCGGTACGCGCCTGGGGTGAGCGGCAAATTGGCGCTCGTGCCGCAGCCAAGGTCCAAGATGCTTGCCTGCCCAGCGTATTCCTGCACGATCCGGAGCAGTTCGCTTCCGGCCAGCTCGGAATCTAGGTAATCCCAAAGCCCGAGTTTATACTGAAGATCCCACGAGGCGGCATTTATCCTTGGGAACGTACGGGTGAAGGCCTTAACCGGGGTAGCCAGCAGTTTGAGTGAGCGAAGCGCGAACGCGCTAACCATATTAGCCTCCCTGAACCGTTCCGGTGATACCGTACCAGGTCCCCGAGGGCTGGCTGTAGCCAAAGTTCTCTATATCGTTATTGGGGATAGTTGTCCCATATAGGCGGCTGGTGTAAATACCATCATGCGCACTCGCTGGTCGCCAAGCTCAGGCCGACCAGCATCACGGCTGGTCCGCGGGGGTGGCGGCAGCGCGACGCACTGGTCTCTCCCGCCTCGACGGCGCCAGGTCCTTCCGGCATGGTCGTCAACGTACCGTGGGGGCCGGTTTCGGTCCAGCGCGGTTCGGCCAGCGCGGGCATGGTTTCCGGGAACGGCCGCGCGCGGCCGGGCCAGGAGATGACCCGGACGAGCTGTTCGCCCCACTGGACCAGGCTCGCGTCCCCAGCGGCCAGCCTCCTGTCCCCACCGACCATTCTCCCGCCTGACGCCGCTCCCGTCTGACCGGATTCGCCCGCTGCAACCGTTTGGCACCCGAAGGCGCACCTGCCCCGCTACCCGGGCCGGGCAATATCGAATTAGTGAGAAAAGCTCACTGTAGTCATAACCGCCAACTCGAAAGGACCGGTTTATGATGCGCGCATGCTCACCGGTACGCTGGATTGTTGCAGTGATGGTCTTGGTCCTGCTGAGTGCGGTACCGACTATATTTCTTGCACGGTCAGTTCAAGCCCTTACTGTGCACTCCCTGCAGCTCGGCGCTCCGTTTTCATGGCAAGGCATGAAGTGGTGTCCGAGCTACATAGGCTGTGGTACGGTACAAAGCCCAAGCCAATACACGGTCTCGTTCGCGCCGTCCCAGGTTTCGGAAAGCGGCTCTAGCATTCTGCTGAACATGAACGGTTCCGCTACATCCTCTGGCGCGATCAATACCGATGGCGAGGAGACGTGGACCCCTCCGGCGACGTTCACCGCTAGTATCACGCTCCCGTGTAACACTTCAGGGCAGATCGAAAACTGGCCTGCGTTCTGGGCGGTTGGGACCACCGGCACTTGGCCGGCCCAAGGAGAAATCGACATTCTCGAAGGTCTGGGCGGAAAAGCTACCTGGACTTACCACTATGCCAACGCCGCAGGCCAGAACGCTGCAGTGGGCGGCGCTCCGGCGGGAAACTGGTGCGGCACGCATACTTACGCGGTCGACTGGCAGTCCTCATCGATTACGTTTATCTGGGATGGCAAACAAGTCGGCCAGGTCACGAGCTCTCAGATCGGAGTCCCGATCGCTTCCGACCCGATGTTTACCATATTCGACTACGGCGCCAACCCCGCCTACGGCGGCCCAACGGTCGGGGGCGCTACGATGAGGATCTCAAGCTACTCTGCATCATAAGCTCTTGACGTTCTTGTTACCTGACTTCGGCCACGCAACGTGGCCGAAGTCAGGCCGTTCTTGTTACTGTGCTTATTCACGTTCACGCGGTAGATAGTCGCGTCGGCGCGCCGCAGCATATCCGGCTCGGGATCAACCCTAGCGGCGGAGCCGGCGCCGTCCCTTGATGTACAGCCAGGGGCCGGCCAGCATGCCGCGGACCTCCCGGCGCATCAAGCCTGAAGGCAGCGCCGGGTTGCCCTGGACCCGGCTGCCTATCGCGGTGATGCGCTGCATGCCTCTCGCGGTCCTGGCCGCCAGCTCGAGCAGCGTCCGCGGGTTACGCATCACGATGGCCGTCAGGGCTGCGGTGCAGCCGGACCCGTACGCCGCCATCTGCCTGGATAGCTGGCTGAGCTCGGCGCGATGGACATGCCAGACCACCGCTGACGGCTCGTAGGCCAGCCGGTGACCGGCCAGGATCACGCGCATGAACATGTCGAGGTCCTCCCCGCCACCGCACGGGCTGCCCGCCCCGAGCGCCTCGTCGAAGGGCCCGAGCTCCTTCAGGGCGCTTTTCGTCATCGCGAAATTCGCCCCGGTGCCGTAGAGGCCGGCCGAGTACGGGTAGAGCGGGGAATCGTCCCGGTTATCGGTCAGGTCGAAGATGCGCTGGCTGAGCGCCGTTCCCCAGGCCGAGCGGTGGTGAAAATAGAGCTGTATGGCGTTATCGATCTCGGCCGTCGCGACGAGACCGGTGACGCACGCCACGTCGTCGGCTTGCCCGAAACCGCGCACGATGCCATCCAGCCAGCACGGATCGACGCGCACGTCGTCATCGGTGAACGCCACGATCTCCCCGGCCGCCGCGGCCACCCCGCAGTTCCGCGCGCACGAGAGCCCCGGTCTCGGCTCCCGTACGTAGCGGACCCTGGGATCGCCGCCGAACTCCGCCATGATCGCCGTTTTGGTCGCCTCCGAGCTAGGCGCATTGTCCACGACCACGATCTCGAACGGCTCGTAGCGCAGGCCCGTGAGTCCCCGCACCGTGACCACCGCCCCCTCGGGACGGTCCCGCGTGCAGACCACCACGGTCACCAGCGGGTGGTCCGTGACCCTGTCGGCCAGTTTCTGCTCGGTCGCGAGGCCGCCGACCGGCAAAGCGTCGATGACGTCCAGGCCCCGGCTCGACCGGCGGGCATTGATCGCGCCGGAAAGCTGCCGCCAGATCTGCCCGGCCACCGCCGGGCCACCGAGAGCCTCCGGCGCGAGGAACGCGTAGCCCACCGGCGTGCCTTGCATCCGCACCAGCAGCCGGACCCCGTTGTACGCCAGACCATCCTCGCGCCCGGGCAACTTAATGTCCTGAATGGGCTCAGTAAGCTCGAATTCACCGATAAAAATGGGAGCTTTCATAGTTTGGCTTTCCTCGCTGGACGCGCGGCCAGCTGACCGGGACCACTGTGCGTCGGCCGCAGGCCGGAACCAGACGGTCAATTCGCCCTAATTGCCGGATAATCGAACCTCTCTTATGACAAGCAGGCGGCGGCGAGCCTATCACTGATCCGGGGCCATGGGGGCACGATAAGGCGCCGAACAGTAACAGGCCAGCCTGGACTTGACGCGCGAATATGGATAAGCGTTTCGAGCTGGTCCATATCCATAAATATGGTCCTCAAGTTTCCCGTGTGTCAATCAGTGGAGCGAGACGCGTGGATATCGAACCACTCTTCAAGTGGTCCGGTCCGCAACTTTCTGGTCACACCATAATGGTGTTCAACCACTGCCAGCGCCTCGGCGCAATTCATCCACCGTCCGGGCAGCTCCAATGCCAAGGGCCCGGAACTACCATATGCAAATTTCCGACCATTAATTCGATACCTACGGTAATGGACAGTCGATAGACCTCCCCTGATGAGCTGATAATTTTGGACAGCTGACAGGAGCTTACGCATGAAGCCATGCCAATGCATATTTTCGGGCGTAATCTCACGGAAGTCATTTTGCCGAATGAATTTAAACCGAATGTAATCCAATTTGGCCAGTAGCTGAATATCATCTGCTATCTCCGTGTGACCTTCAAAGGAAATGTTGGTCGGCAGCGATCGGCATCTCTCTAGATCTAGGATGCAATCAGTATCAGTTCCCTCAATATCTATTTTCACATAAAATGGCTGGCTATATTCGTTAAGCAAGTCGGAAAACCGCACCGTTGGAACCGTGATTGGTGAAGCTCCGACACCGATTCTAGTGGCGCCTGCTTTATCGAAAGAACTCCATTCGGAGCGTTCTGAAACCCAGAAAGTCAGCTCACCCGCCTGCTTGGCTATGCCGACACTCAGGATTGTCAGCCGACCCTCAGCAATTTCAGCTGCGAAGCGCTCCTCTGCCGCCATGCAGAAATCTGGATTCGCCTCCACTGCTACTACATCATACCCACGTGCAAGATAGTAGGCAGTGTCATCGCCGTTATGCAGGCCTATATCGAAGACTAGTTCACCCATGATACACCCCCCACTTCGACCCTAGCGGCCAAGGCTAATAGGTGCAACCTAAGCTAGTGCGCTATGCGGCTGCCCTAGAGCTGCGCGCGGCATCGGAGTATTTCGCCCGGAAGCTCGATATCATAGCCAATGCCTCATTTACTAGACGAACCGGACGATATGCTGGCTAAGGATCGCACACTTCTTAGCCGACGGCATCCGGACCAAAGCTTTCATACCGCTCGTAACGGGCAATCACCTCGACTGGCGCCTTGTGGACCGTACTTTCAGCGGCAATTCAGAGTGTATCTTCATCGGAGTGGCGGCTGGCCCGCGCCCTGCATTATGGTTACGCTCGCAGAGTCCGGAAACGCTGCCTAGCAGCTAGGGCATTCGCAGGTGTCGCGTGGCTGGGCGCTCTTACCTGGAAAGGCCGTTTTCACATAGAGCCATCCCATTTGCGTTGGCAAAACTGTCCTTGCGGACCAGCTCTGCCGGCCAGCATTCGTGGCCATACGGGACATCCTGTAGTCATTCAAGCTTGACTGCACGTTTAGCTATCAGGGAGAAAGTGCATGACAGTTCCGGTTTGCCTGGCGCCCTGGCCGCGGGTGTCGGTCGTCATTCCCGCGCTGAATGAGGCACGTAATCTTCCGCACGTTTTCGCCCAGATTCCGGGTAATGTGCACGAGGTCATCCTGGTTGACGGCCACTCAGTAGACGATACGGTGGCGGTCGCCCGGCAGCTGCGGCCGGACGTGCGCGTGGTGACGCAGAGCCGCACCGGCAAGGGCAACGCCATGGCATGCGGTTTTGCCGTGGCCACCGGGGACATCATCGCGATGGTCGACGCCGACGGGTCCGCTGACCCACGGGAGATACCCCGGTTCGTGCGAGCGCTCATGGACGGTGCCGACTTCGCCAAGGGCACCCGGTCCGGTGACGGCGGCGGCAGCGACGACCTCACCCGGCTGCGTCAGACGGGGAACCGTCTGCTCAGCGGGTTGTTCAACCTCTGCTACCGGACGCGCTACTCCGACCTGTGCTACGGCTACAACGTCTTCTGGCGCAGCTGCCTGCCGGTGCTCAGCCTCGACAGCACCTCCGCGCCGCGCGACGGTGACGACGGTCGGCTGTGGGGCGACGGGTTTGAGATCGAGACGCTCATCCACATCCGCGTGGCCAAGTCCGGCCTGAAGGTCACCGAGGTGCCCAGCTTGGAGCACCACCGGATCCACGGCGTCAGCAACCTCAGCGCGTTCAGCGACGGCCTTCGCGTGCTGCGGACCATCTTCGCCGAGCGCCGGCGCTCGCGCGGCCTGCTCGCCGCCGACGTCACCGCGGCCCTGCCCAGCATCCCGCGTCCCGCCACCGCGCCCGACACCGCCATTCCGGCCCCCTCGGTCCCGGCCGCGCCGGTCCTGGCGGGCCGGGCTGACTAGTGGCCAGCGCACCGATCGGCCTGCGCTCCCGTCAGGCGACCCGGACGGCCCCGCCGGGGATCTCGTCCCTTCGCGCGGCCACCGCGGTCTGGACCCGGCATAGGGATCTGCTGCGCAATGCGGCCACGCTGCTCGCCACCACAGGCGTGACCTCAGTGCTCGGAGTCACCTTCTGGGCCTTCGCGGCCCGGAAGTTCAGTGAGCAGGCGGTCGGATACGGCTCGGCCGCGGTGTCGGCCATGACGCTGCTCGGCACGGTCGGCGTCTTCGGCTTGGGCACCGTGCTCATCGGCGAACTGCCGCGCCGGAACCCCCGGGCCGGACTGGTCTCGGCGGCCCTGCTCGCGTGCGGAATCGGCTCGCTCCTGCTCGGGCTGGCGTTCGCCGTCGGGGCCCCGCTGGCCAGCAACCGGTTCGAGGATCTCGTGGGCCAGCCGGCCGAGGCCGTGACGTTCGCGGTCGGCGTGGCGCTGACGGCGGTGACCTCGGTCTTCGACCAGGCGACGATCGGCCTGCTGCGCGGGGGAGTGCAACTGGCCAGGAACCTCGTGTTCGCGATCACCAAGATGGCGGTACTGCCGGCCACCGCCATCCTGCTGCACGATCAGTTCGGCGCCGGGATAACCGTGTCCTGGATAGCGGGGATCGCGGTGTCTATGGCCGGAAGCGCGATCTGGCTGCGCATCCGCGGCTGCCCGGTGCTGCCCCGGCCCGACTGGGGCGTCCTGCGTGCTCTCGGCAAGTCCACCCTCGCCCACAACTGGCTCAACCTCGCCATAGCGGTACCGGTCACACTGATACCGGTGCTGGTCACAGTGGTGGTGTCACCCGCGGCCAACGCCGCGTTCTACGTCGCGTGGATGGTGGCCAGCTTTCTGTTCGCGGTGCCCGTCCACCTGTCGACGGTCCTATTCGCGATAGCCTCCGCCGACCCGCGGATAATTTCCCGGAAGCTGCGCTTCGCCCTCAAAGTGTCGCTCTGGGTCGGGATACCCGGCGTACTCCTGCTCTGCCTCGGAGGACACTTCGCCCTGAGCCTGTTTGGGAGCGGCTACAGCCGCGAGGCCACGTTCCCGCTCCGGATACTCGCCTTTTCCTATGCCCCCGCGCTGCCGAAGATTTTCTACGTTGCGGTGTGCCGGGCCGAAGGAAAGGTGTCACGGGCGGCGGTCGTCCTGACCGCGTTCGCCGTCATCGAGATGGCCGCCGTGGTGGTGAGCGGCATGCTCGGCGGGCTGAGGGGATTGACGGTCGCGATCCTCATCGTGACCCTGGTCGAGGGCCTGGCGACGACCCCGGCGATCGTCCGGGCGGCCTGGAGTTACGGCCGTCACCGGCGCGTCGGCGCGCATCGCCGCACCAACGTAGCCGACCTGGCCTACCGCCCGGACCGTACCCTTCCGCTGTACGCCGGTTAGTCCGGGCTTTGCCCCAGGCCGACGGGCGGGCCTGGGGTAAAGCCGGTCAGCTCTCGATCCGGACCACCGGGAGCCGGGCCAGTCTGACCCGCACCCGGGCCCGCAGCACCTGCCGCTGCCCCGCAGACAGCACCCGCAGCACGCCGAACGGGTCGGTCAGCCGCTTGCCGCCGATCGTCCGGACCAGCACCGCCTGCTGCCACGGGCCGAGGCGGGGGCGCTCCGTGGTGCCCGTGAAGTGCCGGAGATAACCGAGCAGATCGTCCCGGCCCACGGGCCGGCCGAGCACGGCCAGCCCGTCATCTGCCTCAAACGGGAAGCTGCCCCACAGCTCGGCTTCCGCGTAGCTCGGACAGCGCCACAGAGCCAGGAGGTTTGCGATCAGAGCGGGACGAATAGCCTGGAGTTCGGCGAGGCTCATCTCCGACCCGGCCTTTACCACGGCGCGGCCCGCCACCTGGACGTAGCACCGGACGAGGGCCTGGTAGTCCGCCAGGCCCCATCGTGCCGTGACGCTGCCGCCGCCGGTGCCGAAACGGGGGATCCAGCGGTCACCGGCCCAGGCGTACCCGATCGTGGAGTCGCCGCTTCCCGCGCAGAAGCTTTCCATGAGATGGACCAGGGCCGGCCGTTGCTTCGGTTCCAGGCCGCGGGCGTCGATCAGGAAAGCCCGGCTGTCCCGGGGCGCTCGCTGCGAGCCCTGCCCGCACAGGCCGCCGGCGAAGTAGCAGCGCACCTGGGTCCCCTGGTCCGCGGCGACCGCGGCCAGCGACGCCGAGGCGTGGCCGAGCCATCCGATATCGACCAGCCCGACCCGGCGGCCGCCGAGCACTTTTTCTTGCCGCAGGTACCCGACCGTAGCCTCGTACGCCGCCGCCGCCCGCGATCTGGCCATCGACTGGACGAGGGGCGAAGCGGCCAGCGCGTCGATCAGCTCAGCCTGCCGGTCTCCGAGCGGTGCGTCCAGCGCGGCCCCGGGTACCGCGTCGGCCAGCGCCGCGTTCATGTCGTCCGCGCTGAGATCCAGCCGTGTCAGCAGTTCCCTCGGGGTGGCAGGTCCGGACGGGGTCAGCAGGGCCCGCAGCGCCGGGACGAAACCGGGGCCGTTCCTCAGGCTGAGCGCGGGCAGGTGCCAGGCCCGGCGGCTGCCGTACAGGTAGCGGCACTCGATGTCCGGCGCCAGGCCTAGTTCCCGCTGCAGCAGGTCCGCCGCGGCCAGCAGGATCTCCCCGTCCCGGGAGACGAAGTACAAGGTTCCGATGTCGTCGGCCTGGGCCGACAGCAACGCCCACGAGGCCGCGGCGAAGATCGCTGGGCCCGCCACGCCGGTGACCACCGAGAGCAGCGCCGCCGGGAAACGGCTCGATTCCTCCAGTCGCAGGACGCGGCCGGCGCCCGTCAGGCAGGCGCCAAGCAAACCGCCCGTCCCGGCCAGGCCGACGCCGGGCGGACCGCCCGGCCCGCCGCTCGTCACCGCGTCGAGGGTTCTTTCGTACCGGTTCGGGTTGGCCGCCAGCAGCGGCCCGAAGGCCACGCCGGCCACGGCACTTCCCGCACCGTCGCTCCTCAGGTCGTTGCCGATGTGCAGCATCTCGGCGCGCTGCACCCCGAAGCGTGCCATGGCCTCGCGGAACAGCGAGCCCGTGCCCTTCCTGCGGCCGAGATCCCCGGAGCTGAGCACCGGCCCGGGCGGGCAGTCCAGCCGGTACAGGCATTCCTCGATAAACGCGGCACGATGCGGCGTATCGGTCAGATAGCAGATAGTCGCCTGCCCTATTCCGGCGAGCAACGACCGCGCCGCCGGATTCACCGACAGGCCGCGTGCCTCGAATTCCTCCTCCAGGGCGGCCGCCTGCTCCTGCTGCCGCACATCCCAGCCGTACGCCGGACCCAGCTGTCCGTACACCGCCGCCAGCGTTATGTCTTCACCACCGCCCGCGGCCCGGGCATAATCCTCGGCTTGCGCTCGCATCCGCGCGAAATCGGCCGCGCCCGGCACGCCGGTAAGGCGCCGGGCCACCTCACGGCCGAGCAGCCGCCACAACGACTCCTGGGAAATGAAGTCGCGTATCAGGCAAGTGTCAAATACGTCCAAGGTGAGTAGATTGTAGCTTATGCCGAGGTCATGACCGGCCTTTACGCCTGATTCCCGCGGTCGGCTCATGTAAGTTCCCTTCGGATCCGGATGCTTCGCCGAAATGCGACATCGCTTAATGCCGATGTGATATAAAAAGCCGAATGGAGCGCGTTACTCAGACCACAATGTACCGGCGGATTGTCGATCCGGCACGCAGGGCGGTGCGACGCTGGACATTCGGCGATAGTGTCCACTTTGATCCGGGTCCGCCCTATCTTATTGCCAAATCTCCTTCTTATGCGCCTGCGCGGGTGGTCGTCCACATAGAAGGTGATCCGCCCGTTCGTGTCGGCCGTTATTCTTCGGTCAACGAGGCGGTAACGTTCCTGACCGGCGGTGAACACCGGACCGACTTTGTCACCACCTGGCCCCTGCCCTGCGGCGAACACCGGACCGACTGTGTCGACACCTGGTCCGAGGTCCTCTGGAATCGCGGGCCGATCGTCGTGGGCAATGACGTCTGGATCGGCCGCGAGGCCATGATCATGAGCGGGATTACCATCGGCGACGGCGCCGTCGTCGGGGCGCGCGCACTCGTCACCAAGGACGTTGCCCCGTATGAGATCGTCGGCGGTGTCCCCGCCCGTCACCTCCGCTGGCGGTTCAGCGAGGAGATCAGGGCCGGGCTGCTGGCCACGGCCTGGTGGGACTGGCCGACCGACAAGCTCATCGCCCACCGTCGCCAGCTGCAAAGCCCCGATGTCGCCGGCTTCGTCGCGCGGCACACAGGCCGACCAGGTCAGGCCTGTCCGGCCTGTCGGCTCGAGCCCCAGCCCCAGTCCCAGCCCCCGGCCGTGCTGGCCAACTCGCCCCGCCGCTCCGCGCCGTGAGCCGCTTGAGACGCTCTCGACACGGCACCGTTAAGTCTGGCCGTCCCAGCCGGACCTGACGGCCGGCTGGTCGGCTGACCCGGGGGTCGGGGCAGCCGAGGGTTGGCGTCGTCCGCTACGCGTCCGCCTAGTGCGTCTTCTTGGGCTTGTGCTTGCTCGTGCTCATGCCGATGGCCGGTGTCGGACTGGCCGTCGGCATATCCGCGGTGACGGCGTCCCGGAACAGGTAGGTGCCGTGGCTGGCGTAGACGACGTGCCAGTCCGGGCTCGCGATCATCAGGCTTCGCCACGCCTGCGCTTGGCTCAGGGTTTCCTGGCCGTAGTCAACGGAACCCTCCACCGACGCGGGTGACCACACGGCGTACAGCTCATTCGTCGCCCCGCCGATCCTCTGGGCGTACCGGAGGTAGTTGCTGGCCAGGTCGCCGACATCGGCCGCGTCGGGATGCCTGGCCAGGGCCTGCGCCGGCGCGACGATGTAGTTCCAGGCCACGGAACGGGGGTTCAGCGGGGAAAGGTTGATGCTCACCGGCAGGTTTCCGTAGGAAAGTACCAGCAGGAAACTGTCCGGGGCCGTCATGGCCTCGTAGGTACGCAGGGCCTGGAAGTCGGCCGGGCGGATCACGCTCGCGTTATCCAGGCCGAACGCCGCGACCAGGTACGTCCCGGTCAGCAGTACCGCCGTGGCCGCGTAGATGCCCGCTACCCATCGCCGCGCGCCGGGGGCCACCGCCCGCAACGTCATCGCGGCCAGCCAGGGGATGGCGAAAAGCGCGGCCCGGAAGATGCCCTCGTTGCCGTAGGGGTTCACCGTGATCAGGCCCAGTCCTACGCCGGCGCTGACCATGAAGGCCCACGCTGAGCGGTCCCTGATGGTCCGCACGAACCCGATGCTGGCCAGCGCGATGAGCACGAGGAGCCCGAGGGCCAGCGCGTCTGAGCTCTCGGCGACGATCGGCAGCCGTTCCAGGCCGGGCGCGACGGGCGCCGCAGGCACCTTGAAGTTCGACAGGTGCCACATGTCGGACAGGGAGATGAAGCCGGACAGGTCGTCCCGGTTCAGCAGGGCCCAGCCGATGGCCGGGAGCAGGATGGTGGCCGGCACGTACCACGGCCGGATCGTCCGGAAGATCACGAGCACCACGAGCACGCCGCCCACGATGTAGGGGCTGAGCTCGTGGGTGACGGCCAGGGCGCAGCCCGCCAGCACGAGCAGGATGATCCTCGCGCGCTCATCCAGGCCGGGCCAGCGCGATCCGGGGCCGCCCTGGCCCGGCTCGCGCTGGCCCGGCGAGGGCGGGCCGACCGCCAGGGCGAACACGCCCAGGCCGAGAGCGAACCCCACCGACTGCGGGGAGAAGTAGTCCTCGCCGATGGCGTTGACCAGGACGACCAGGGCGATGGCGGCCCAGCTCCGGTACGGCGATGAGGTCAGCCGCCCGAAGAAGAGCCGCAGCTCCGCCAGGGCGAGAAGACCGATCAGGAACGGCCAGTAGGTGGCGATGCCGGTCGGGTCGTGGATCCCGGCCAGGTCACACAGCCACGCCAGGCCGGAGAAGAACCCCGAGTACGCCTGGTAGATCCCGGCCCCGCGGTTCAGGAAGTGCGCCTGCAGGACCGTCTGCACCAGCTGAATATGCTTAGCCGCCGTCTGGTCCCTGGGCATGGCATACACCAGGGCCGGGGTGAGCGTGAGCGCGGCCAGCAAAGACAGCACGCCGGACGCCGCGTGCCACTCGCTGCGGCCGCGGGCCAGGACGATCCCGGCCAGCAGGCAGGCCAGGCCCGCGTACCAGAACACCGAGATCTTGGGCAGGAACCCCAGGACGCCGGGAATGACGTGCCCCGCGCGGACGGCGGCCGCGCACCAGAGCAGGTTCCCGGCCGCGATGCAGGCGATCGAGGCGCCGGAGCCGCTCCCCAGCCGGCCGCCCGGCCTGCTCCAGGGCCGGCCGAACAGCTCGCTCCAGGACTGCCGGGACAGCACGCGAGCGCAGGCCCAGGCGTGCACGGCCGCCGCGGCCGTGCCGATGACCGCCGCCGCGAGCACCGGGTGCCACCACGGCGTCAGCACCATCGCGCTGGCCACGACCAGCGGCACCGACATCCCCACCACCCCGGCGACCCCCAGCCGCAGGTCCAGGCGCGCGCGCCCGGAAAGCTGCAGCGGCGCCGTGCCGACCCCGAAGAACAGCGCGCCCGCCAGCCCGGCCGCCCGCACCGGGCCGGCCTGGCCGGCGCTGCCCGCCGCGTACAGCAGCAGCGACGCGCCGAACAGGGCACTGAGGGTCAGCCTCGCCCGGCCGTGGCCGGACGGCCGTTCATCTTCCGGACCGGATGTCGCCGCGTGCGCATCGTGACGCACTCCCGGCGCCGGGGGCACGTGCGTAGCGCGCGCTACGTCCGCAGTGTCCGTCATGCTGGGCCTCCATGTGCCGGGTACCGGGACGACCACGCCGCGTCCTTGCTGACCAAGCGACCGATCCACGGGAGGCGTCAGGCTGATCAGCCCGCGGCATGAAGAGCTGGCCGGCTGACCAACGCATTTATGCGTTCCTGAGCTAAACCACGCGGACGATAAGTCCCAATTGCGCGTCACCTAAAGAACGAGGCCCCCACGGGAAAGAACTTTACTCAGTCCATGTGGCGGCGTCTACTTATCGCCAGGCTGGGCGCTTTGTGCCGATAGCCACTTAATGATTTAATTAGGTCCATACCCGGCAGACAGCCGCCCCGTGCCGTTCGGAAAGAGAACGGCACGGGGCGGCTCACGCTGGCCCGGTGGCGGCTAAGACTGCGCCCAGATCTTCACCGACTTTACTTGCATGGTGCCGCTGCATCCCTGGGTGGACGTCAGGGCAGAGTCGGCCAGGGTGATGAGAAGGTACATCTGCTGGCTGGGGACATCCGAGCTGGTCGTCAGGACTTCCGTTCCGTCGAGCCACCAGGTCAGGCTGGTCGGCGTCCAGTCCAGCGTGAACGTGTGCCAGCCGGAAGCAAGGGCGGCGGCCGCCGAGGCCTGGACCGTGTCATAGTCGACGGGGTGGAAAGTGGCTGCGGTCTCGACGTCCGGCGGACCCCAGGTCTCTTCCATGTCTATCTCGGGCGGCCAGGTTTCGTTGGTCGGGAGGAGCCATACCCCAGACCACAGCCCGTAGGTTTGCGGAATATCGGCAACTACCTGGACTATGCCGTACTCGAAGTTGAAGCCCGGGTAGGTCGTCACCATGCCCGACCGGCAGCTGTAGGTTTCCGCGGCCCCGCTCGACGAATAGCCCGCGGTGGCTTCGTGCTGAGCCACCAGGTTCAGGTCTCCGCCCGAAACCTGATCCTGGGAGGGCAGGTACCACTCGAGTTCGCTGCCGTTACCGAAGTTCTGGCAGCCGGCCGCCGGGTTCGTAAACCAGGGATAACACGTCCCCCAGATGGACGTGTTCAGTGAACTTCCCGAGAAGTTCGAGCTGAAGGTGGGCGTGGTGGTCGGGTTCGGCACTGCGGTGCTGGTCGGGCTGGCCGTCGGGCTAGGCGTCACGCTGGGCGTCACGCTGGGCGTCACGCTGGGCGTC
>Ga0209415_10008106_pt1 | contig 18242 bp, 18 predicted proteins | sample PeaSoiSIISIP2007_FD_187696 | JGI IMG/M metagenome (GOLD analysis project Ga0209415, IMG submission 187696) | Peat soil microbial communities from Weissenstadt, Germany - SII-SIP-2007 (SPAdes) (version 2) | ecosystem: Environmental > Terrestrial > Soil > Wetlands > Peat | place: Germany...
TAGGTGACGGTCTCGAAGCCGCGATGCGGATGGTCGGGAGCGCCCTTGGCCTCGCCCGGACCGAGTTCCATCGGCCCCATCTCGTCGAGCAGCAGGAACGGATCGACCAGCGCCATCCCCTGGCTCGGGAACGGCCGATTCACGACGAAGCCAGCGCCCTCGAGTTGACGGCTCGCGCTGACGATATTGGTCACGGAGCGGATTTTTTCTGTTTTTTCACCGGCAGTTGTCATCGGATCGTCTCCTTGCCCTTGAACATAACCATCGTGTCAAGGGGCACGCCGCAACGCCAACCCTTTCGCGGTAATGGAGAGTCTGGCGCCGACACTGCGCCGCGCGGACTAACCTTATGCGACGGCCGGGCGCCTGGCGAAATCCGGCATGATCCGGCTCGCGAAGAGATCGAAGGAGCGGCGCGTCTGCGCGGCGGTCAGGTTGCCCCACGCAAACGCCAACACCAGGTAGTCGCATCCCGATTCCTCGCAGAACTGCGCCACCTGCTCGCGCACCGAGGCGACCGACCCGCTGAAACTCGCGCCCACCCGATGGAAGAGATCGTACTCGGGCGGAAAGGCGAGCACCGCCGTATTGTAGTCGCGCCAGAGCTTCTGGATGTTGGCGTAGAAGGCGCGGTAGGCCTCGCTCGCGACCTGCTCGGCCTCGCGATCGGTGTCGGCGACGTAGATGTGGCGGATCGCGCCGGCGACCGGCCGCGACAAGTGCGGGTTGACGTTCTGCGGACTGCCTGCGCTTTCATGATGATGCTCGCGGTAGGCCGCAACGACCTGCTTGACCGAATTCAACCCGCCGATCGACACGATGTTCATCCCGCGGCGCGCCGCATAGATGGCGTTGTCGGAGGAAAGCACTCCGTACCAGAAACCCGGATGCGGCTGCTGGAGCGGGCGCAGCTCCATCGGGACATTGTCGTAGCGAAAATGGGAGCCGTGATGGGTCAGACGCTCGCTGGTCAGTCCTTTGACCAGCACCGCGAGCGCGTCCTCGTAGATATCGCGCGCGTCATAGAAGGGAATGCGATACTGCGCATGCTCGAAGGGCGATACGCCGCGCCCGACACCAATTTCGAGCCGCCCGCCGGTCATGTGGTCGAGCATGCAAATCTCTTCGACCAGGCGCAGTGGGTTGTAGAACGGCAGCAGGTAGACCAGCGTGCCGAGCCGGAGATTACGCGTGCGCTGAGCAGCGGCGGCCAGAAACAAATTGGGCGACGGCGCCATCCCGAGCGGCGTCGCGTGATGCTGAGCGACGTGGTAGCCCCAGATGCCCGCCTGCTCGTAGGCCTCGACCAGCCGCAGACGCTCCTCGAAGAGCTGACGCGGCGGGCCTTCGCTGGAGGTGCGCTCGATGTGGTCGAAGACCCCGACATTGATTCGTTCCATTGGCCGAATCCTCCAGCAGCCTCGATAGCACCATTGCGAGCCATTGCAAACGGGCAAAGTTTGACGAGCGATGCCGGGAGCATCGCAAGGGCTGTCTCGCACGCGGATGCGTGGCCGACTTCGCGGGGCGGCGCCTCAATGCCTGCCTACTAGAGGTCCCGGCGAGGCGAGGCCGCTACTCCAGCGCGGTTGCCGGGATGTAGCCTTCCAAGCCGTTTTTCATCTTGATCTTCATGTAGTTGAGCGCGATACCGACGACGTGCACTGCGTGTCCCTGATGCACCACGGAAAGTTTCTTGCCCCAGTGGTTGGGAGCGTCGAGCACGGGCGCGTCGTGCGTCAGCATGAAGAGCTTGTCGGCCGGGGTGTCGATTGCGACCGCCTCGGCGAGCACGTAGCCCTCCTCGCCACTCTTGAGCTTCACGCGCAGAAAATAATGCGTCGACCCGGTTACTATAACGAACTTGCCCTTCTCGCCCTTCTCGACCTGCGCACTCTTGTTACTCGGCTGTGCAAAGATCCAGGTGTCTTCTTTCAGCAGTAATCTGGCCTGCGCCGGCTCGGCGGGAACGGACTTTACGGGAGCGGCCTTAGCACTCGCAGCAGCCGCATGATGAATCACCGGCGGCGGAGTTACACGACGATGCGTAGTGGTTACGGGCGGTGGCGTTTCCTCCGGCGCTGCGCCCTCAGCGGGCGCGATCGTCGTCGAGGGCAAACCCAAGTCTCCCCCGCCCGCTGGACCGGTCTGGGCCGGCGTCGACGCCGGCAGCATCAGCCACAACCCCGCCGCGGCAAGCGCCATCGTCCACGGCCATGCGCAAGCTCGAAGCGCTCGCAACCTCATCTTCACTCCTCCCCTCAACCGGCCCAATTCGATGATCTGCACTTCAACACGCGCCGCAAACGGTACAGCTCGTAACGTCGCAGGGCTTGGTCTGCCGCTCGTAGTGCGCCTTCTTGCGCTCGGATGCCAGGAACCATTTCTCGATATGATGGTCGATAAAATCCCACGGCAGAATTTCATTGTGCGCGTAATCACGCGTCACGAAAAAATCGGGATCGACGAGCGCGCCAGCTCCGTCACTCGCGGCGGCTTCGCGCTTGATGCTTTTCAGTCCCTGCCAGATTTCGCCGGGCAGCTCGCGATTCTCCGCGCTCAGCCGCGCCAGGATCGCACCGACGCGGCGGTCGCCGCGCGAGACCAAAGTCTGGAAGTAAGCTTCGCGCGGCGATTCGGCGTCGAGCTCGACGCCGGCATCCAGGCGCATCAAGTGCGAGCGCACCAGCGCCACCTTTCGCTTGAGCTCCTGCGGGTCCCGCATCGCGTCCCACTGAAACGGCGTCCACGGCTTGGGCACGAAGGGGTTGAGCGAGACGCTGACGTGGCCGACTCGCCGGCGCTGCTCGCGCGCGCGAGTGACGATCCGGCCAACCAGCTCGGCGATCGCGACCACGTCTTCGTCGCGTTCCTCGGGCAGGCCTACCATAAAGTAACACTTCAAGTTCTCGACGCCCTCGCCCATCATCATCTCGGCGGCGTGCAGGATCTCGGGCTCGGTCAGGTTTTTGTTGATGACCTTGCGCATCCGCTCGCTGCCGGCCTCGGGCGCGACGGTGACGCTGCGATTGCCGTTGCGCGCAAGCGCCGCGGCCAGCGCCGGCGAGATGCAATCGGCCTTGAGCGACGAGGGCGAGAGCCGTCCGCCGCGGTCGGCTACGGCGCCGGCGATCTCGGCCACGCCCGGCACGCTCGCCATCTCGGCGCCGACCAGTCCGATTACGCTGCGCTCGGAAAGGCCGCGCTCGGCCTCAGCGATCAGATTTTCGGGACTGCGATAGCGAATCGGACGATACATGAAGCCGGCCGCACAGAAACGGCATCCCCATTGGCATCCGCGGCTCGCCTCGACCAGGTACATGTCGCCGAAGACGGACTCCTCGGTGAGGATCAGCGACGCGGTGGTAAAGCGGTCGAGGTCGTGGATTAGCCGGCGGCTGACCCGCGGGAGGCCCGGCCCGCTGTAATCGACGCGCACGAGTCGGCCGGCGTCGTCGTAGGCCGGCGTGAAGTAGTCGGGAAGATACGCACCGTCCACCGTCGCGAGCGCGCGCAGGCGCTCAGAGCCATCGAGAGCGTCGGTTTCCCGAAAGCGCGCGATGAATTCGGGCACCATCTCCTCGCCCTCGCCGATCAAAAAGAGATCGACGAAATCGGCGATCGGCTCGGGATTGAGGAACACCGCCGAGCCTCCGGCGATGATCAGCGGATAGTTGCGCCCTGCGCGCTCGGCGCGGGTGAGCGGGACGCCCGCCATCCGCAGCATCGTGAGCAGGTTGAGATAGTCGGTCTCGAACGAAACCGAGAAGGCAATCACGTCGAAGCCGCCGAGCGGCTCACCGCGCTCGAAGGAGACCAGGCGCTCGCCGCGCGCGCGGATGTACGCGCGCTCGTCGGGGTCGGGCAGGAAGGCGCGGTCAGCGGCAACGCGCGGATCGGATTCGAAGATGTGGTAGACGGCCTGGAAGCCGAGATTCGCCATCCCGAGCCGGTAGACGTTGGGATAGACGACACAGAGCCGGATGTCGCCGCCGCGATGGCGCTCGAAGAGCACTTTTTCGCTGGCGATACGTTCGAGCGCGCGTTTCCTGAGGAACATCGATAAGGCCCTGCGGCCTCATAGAGTTAACGCCTATGGGGCTGCGGCTCAAGTGGGGCGCTGCGGCGGACCAGGGCAAATGCAGCGCGAGCAACGGCAAATCCCTCATTCATCATGGGAATTGCGCCGATGAGAATTACGCGATGATACGATCGGGGTGGCAATATAGATTGAACGTGCCGTTGCGCAGGAACCCGACCAGCGTAATGCCGACTTCCTCGGCCAACTCGACCGCGAGCGACGACGGCGCCGAGACCGCGGCCAGGATGGGAACACCGGCGGCCGCCGCCTTCTGCACGATCTCGAAGCTGAGCCGTCCGCTCACCGCCATCAGCGCTGCGCCAAGCGGCAGCATCCCGTTCATCAGCGCGTAGCCGACCACCTTGTCGACCGCATTGTGGCGTCCGACGTCCTCGCGCAGCACTTTGAGCTCCACCGTCGTGACCGGCGTCGTGGCGCGGCCGTTCCCGCGGGCGCCATTCGATCGCACCGGGGTGTCGGTCGAAACGAACAGCGCGGCGGCATGCAATCCGCCGGTTGCAGCGAAGACCTCCTGCGCGCGGCGCATCATCGGCGCCAGCTCCAGGATCGCGCCAGCCCCGACCGTCAGCCGCGAGGGGATCGGTGCGATACGGCGCTGGGTCGCCTCGATACTGGTCTTGCCGCACACCCCGCAGCTCGACGAGATGGCGAAGTTGCGCTTCAGCCGTTCGCGCAGGTTTGCAGCCGGAACGTTGAGGATGACATCGACAGCGTTGGGATCGGCCGCCCCTTTGGGACCGCGCAGGCGGCGAATCTCACCCAGGTCGGCGTGCGATTCGATGAAGCCCTCGGCGAGCAGAAAGCCGGCGACCAGTTCTTCGTCGTTGCCCGGCGTACGCATCGTGATCGTGAAGCGCCGCCCGCCCAGCCGGATTTCGAGCGGCTCCTCGACCGCGAGCCGCTCGTCTTCGAGATCGAAGCGTCCGTCGCGAAACTTGCGCGCCGGATGACGCCGGATGCTCTCGGGCGCCGCGGTGCGCCCGACGCTCTCCGCCATCCGATGTTCATCTATCCGATTTTCATTCCGGGACATCTGGATCGCCACCGGGCCCGGCCTGTCCGGTCGTCTTGGCGGAGGCCGCGGCTTCCAGCGTGCGAACCGCGTCGCGCGCTATCTCACTTAGACCTTCACCGCCGTTGGCGGCGAGGTGCACGATAATTTCGCGGCGCATCCGGGGATCCCAGACGCTACGCAGATGTTGAGCGGTCGCGGCCACCGCTTCGGCACGGTCGGGCTTCGAGCTCTTAAAGAATCCCGCGATCTGATTGGCCATCGCGACCAGGTGATGGATGTCCATCGCCATCCGTCCTCAGCCGACGTTAGCGGCCTGCCACCGCATGCGCATGCGCGTCCGCGCCCTGCCCCGCCGCGCGACGCGCGCCCGGTTCAGCCGCGGGCATCACTTGCACCGCGGTCACCTTGTACTCGGGGCAATTGGTCGCCCAGTCGGAGTTTTCGGTGGTCACGATATTGGTGCCGGAGGACTGGTGATGGAAGGTCGTGTAGACCACGCCGGGCGGTACGCGCTCGGTGACCTGCGCACGCAACGTGGTCTCGCCGGCGCGGCTGCTGATCTTGACCCACGCACCATCGCGCACGCCGCGCTCCTCGGCGTCGTGGGGATGGATCTCGAGCACGTCCTCGTGATGCCACGCGACGTTGGCAGTGCGCCGAGTCTGAGTGCCGACGTTGTACTGGGAGAGAATTCGCCCGGTGGTGAGGATGAGCGGGAAGCGCGGCCCAACTTTCTCGTCGGTCGGAACGTATTCGGTGACCACGAAGTGGCCTTTGCCGCGCACGAACTGCCCGACGTGCATCACCGGCGTGCCCGCAGGCGCCTTGTCGTTGCACGGCCACTGCACGGAGCCGAGGCGGTCGAGTTTTTCATAGCTGACGCCGGCGAAAGTCGGTGTCAGGCGCGCGATTTCATCCATTATCTCGGAGGGATGCGCGTAGTGCATCGGGTAGCCGAGCGCGGTCGAGAGCTCGCAGGTGACTTCCCAGTCGGCCTTGCCGGCCAACGGCGGCATCACCTTGCGCACGCGCGAGATGCGCCGCTCGGAGTTGGTGAAGGTCCCGTCTTTTTCCAGGAACGACGAGCCGGGCAGGAAAACGTGCGCGAACTTCGCGGTCTCGTTAAAAAAGATGTCGTGCACGATGACGCATTCCATCGCGCCCAGCGCGGCGGTCACGTGATGCGTGTTGGGGTCGGATTGCGCGATGTCCTCGCCCTGGACGTACAGCCCCCTGAAACTGCCGTCGAGCGCCGCGTCGAACATGTTGGGGATGCGCAGGCCCGGCTCCGGATCGAGCTTGACGCCCCACGCAGCTTCGAAGCTGCCGAGCGTCGCGACGTCCGAGAGATGGCGGTAGCCGGTCAGCTCGTGCGGGAACGAGCCCATGTCGCACGATCCCTGCACGTTGTTCTGCCCGCGCAACGGGTTGACGCCGACGCCGGCGCGCCCGAGGTTGCCGGTCGCCATCGCCAGGTTCGCCATCCCGAGCACCATCGTGCTGCCCTGGCTATGCTCGGTCACGCCGAGGCCGTAGTAGATGACCGCGTTGCCGCCGGTCGCGTACAGGCGCGCGGCGTCGCGGATCTTCTCCGCCGGCACGCCGGTCACCTTCGCCGCCGCGTCAGGCGAGTTGCGCTCCTCGAGGATGAATTTCTTCCACAACTCGTATGCGGGCCACTCGCAGCGCTCGCGCACGAAGCCCTCATTGGCGAGTCCTTCGCTCAGCACTACGTGCGCGAAAGCATTGACCAGCGCGACGTTGGTGCCGGGCAGGAGCGGCAGATGATACACGGCCTCGACGTGAGGTGTGCGCACGAGATCGATCGTGCGCGGGTCGGCAACGATCAGTTTCGCGCCCTGGCGCAGCCGCCGCTTCATCAGCGAGGCGAACACCGGATGGCCGTCGGTGGGGTTGCATCCGATCACCAGGACCACGTCGGCCTGGAGCACGGAGTCGAAATCCTGGGTGCCGGCCGAAGTCCCAAGGGTGGTCTTGAGACCGTAACCGGTGGGCGAATGGCATACGCGAGCGCAGGTGTCGACGTTGTTGTTGCCGAAGGCCGCCCGCACCATCTTCTGCACCAGGTAGGTTTCCTCGTTGGTGCAGCGCGATGAAGTGATGCCGCCGATCGAGCCGGGGCCGTACTTGGACTGGATTTCTTTGAGGCGTTTCGCCGCATAGCTCACTGCTTCGTCCCATGAAACCTCGCGCCACGCGTCGCCGATATTCTCGCGCACCATCGGCGCCAGCATGCGATCCGCATGCGTTGCGTAGCCCCACGCGAAGCGTCCCTTGACGCAGGAATGGCCGTGATTCGGCATCCCGTCCTTGTTCGGCAGCATGCGGACGACTTCGTCGCCCTTCACTTCCGCCTTGAACGAGCATCCGACACCGCAGTAACCGCAGGTGGTGGTGACGGAGCGCTCGGCCGCGCCTTTGTCGAGCATCGATTTCTCGACCAGCGCGTCGGTCGGGCAGGCTTGCACGCAGGCGCCGCACGAAACGCATTCGGATTCGAAGAACGGCTGATGCTGGCTCGGCGAAACCACCGAGTCGAAGCCGCGTCCATCGATCGTCAGTGCGAAGGTGCCCTGGACCTCCTCGCACGCGCGCACGCAGCGCGAGCACACGATGCATCGCGCGGGATCGAAAGCGAAATACGGATTGGAGGCGTCGCGCATGGCGGCCAGATGATTCTTGCCCTCGAAGCCGTAGCGCATCTCGCCGAGCCCCACCGCGTCGGCCATCGCGTGCAACTCGCAATTGCCGTTACCGGCGCACGCCGCACGGTCCGGCGGATGATCCGACATGTAGAGTTCCATCACGCCGCGCCGCAGCCGCTCGAGCATCTCGGACTTCGTGCGCACCTTCATTCCTGACTCGACCGGCGTGGTGCACGAGGCGGGATAGCCGTTGCGGCCTTCGACCTGGACGAGGCACAGGCGGCACGAGCCAAACGGCTCGAGCGAGTCAGTCGCGCACAGTTTGGGGATGGCGACGTCGGCGAGCGCCGCGGCACGCAGCACCGAAGTTCCCTCGGGCACCGTCACCTCGCGGCCGTCGACTTCGAGCGTAACGAGTTTGACGGAAGTCCGCGCCGGCGTTCCGTAGTCGTGATCGGTTTTCGATAGCACGGCTCAATCTCCTCGCGATGCGAATGCGCGCTGGTCCGGGCGGCCGAGCGAGCCGGGCGATCCCGACCGGCGCGAACTCAGCGAGCCGAGCAACTTCAACCAGTTGATTAAGTTTAGCGCGTTCAGCCCGTCCATGCCACGTCGCTCCCGGAAAGGCCAAAGTCCTCAGGAAAATGACGCAGCGCGCTCAGCACCGGGAGTGGCGTCAGGCCGCCCAGTGCGCATAGCGATCCGTAAGTCATTGTATCGCAGAGGTCGCGCAGCAGCCCAATCGCGGCCTGGCGATCGCCCGTTCGCGCGATCCGCGAGATCCGATCGAGGACTTCGGCGCCGCGCGTCGATCCAATTCGGCACGGCGTGCACTTGCCGCACGACTCGATAGCGCAGAACTCGAACGCCCAGCGCGCCTGCCGCGCAAGGTCGACCGTGTCGTCGAAGACCACGATTCCGCCGTGCCCTACGATGCCCTTCTTCGCGGCGAACGCCTCGTAGTCCATCGGCAGGTCGAGCATGCTCCCGGGAAAATAAGCGCCGAGCGGGCCGCCAACCTGCACCGCGCGCAGCGGACGCCCGCTCCAGGTGCCGCCGCCGTAGTCCTCGACCAGATCGCGCAGGGTGACACCAAAAGCTTTCTCGACCAGTCCCGGATGCTTGACGTTGCCGGCGAGCTGAATTGGGAGCGTGCCGCGCGAGCGGCCCATCCCGTATTCCTTGTAGAAGGCGGCGCCGCGCTCGAGGATGACCGGCACCGTAGCGAGCGAAACGACGTTGTTAACGATCGTCGGCTGCCCGAATAGCCCGGCAATCGCGGGCACCGGCGGTTTGTAACGCACCATCCCGCGCTTGCCCTCGAGGCTCTCGAGCATCGCGGTCTCCTCGCCACAGATATACGCGCCTGCGCCGAGCCGCACTTCGAGATTGAACGTATGCTCACTGCCGGCGATTTTTTCGCCCAGGTATTCGCGCTGGTAGGCCGCACCGATCGCCTCGTTCAGCGTGCGCAACGCGTGCGGATATTCCGAGCGCAGGTAGATGTAGCCTTGCGTCGCGCCCGCGCACACCGCGGCGATCGTCATACCCTCGAGCAGGACGAACGGGTCGCCCTCCATGATCATGCGGTCGGAAAAAGTGCCGGAGTCGCCCTCGTCGGCGTTGCAGACGACGTATTTCTGGCGCGCGGAGGCCTGCTGCGTGGTGCGCCACTTGATTCCCGCGGGAAAGCCCGCGCCGCCGCGTCCGCGCAATCCCGACTCGGTGATTTCTTCGACGATCTTCTCCGCGGGCATCGAAAGCGCGCGAGCGAGGCCGCGATAGCCGCCGTGCGCGACGTAATCCTCGAGCGAGACCGGATCGACAATCCCCACGCGCGCGAAGGTCAGCCGCTCCTGGCGCCTGAGATAGCCGATCTCCTCCGTGAGGCCGAGGCCCAGGCGATGGTCTCCGCCCACGAGAGAATCGGAATCGAGAAACCCGGAATCGAACAGCGCCGGGATGTCGGCCGGCGTGACCGGCCCGTAAGCGACGCGGCCGCGCGCGGTTTCGACCTCGACCATCGGCTCCAGCCAGAACATCCCACGCGATCCGTTGCGCACCAGGCGCAGATCGATATTGCGCCGGCCCGCCTCGGCCGCGATCGCGCCGGCCACCTTGGCCGCGCCGAGCGACAGCGCCGAGGAATCGCGCGGCACGTAGACCGTCGCGCTCATCGACGGCCCTCCTTGCGCTCCGCCAGCAGTTCGTCGAAACGCGCGGGACTCACGCGCCCGTAAAGCTCATCGTTAAGCACCATCGCCGGCGAGCATCCGCAGTTACCCAGGCAGTACACGGCCTCCAGGGTGAAATCGCCGTCGCGTGTGGTCTCGCCAAACCCGACGCCGAGGCGTCCACGCACGTGCTCGGCAAGCGCGACCGCACCCATCGCCTGGCACGACTCGGCGCGGCACAGCCGAATCACGTTGCGGCCGGGCGGCTGATGGCGAAAATCGTGGTAAAAGGTGACGACTCCGTGGACCTCGGCGCGCGAGAGATTGAGCGCATGAGCGATTGTCGGCACGCCCTCGCGCGGCACGTAACCGAAACGGTCCTGGATCTCGTGCAGGATGAGCATCAGCGCACCCGGCCGGTTTTTGAGCCGCGCCGCGATCGCTTCCACGACCGCCGGATCGAAGCCGTTTTGAGTCTGATCCATAGGCAATTCCGAACCGTCCGCGTTAAGGTTCCGCCAGCGGCGGCGCTTTCGTCAAGAGTACGTTTATCACACGGGAGAACGCTCCCGGGGTTGCTATGCGGTCGCTAGGCAATTGTTATGCGAGTGCTATGATCGTCGGCAGGGTGAACGGCGGAGAGCAACAGCCATGATGCGCGAGTTCAAGTTCGAGGACGAGATGCACACGACGCTCGCATGCGTGCCGATGGCGGTGCGGCGCAAGCTCGACCGGGTCGGAGTTAAGGTCGGACTCGAGCAGTGGAAGGCGCTCGGGCGTGGCGAGCGGCTGGCGATCTGCCATCTGCCGGCCGAACGCCATGAAGAACGCGAGGCTCTCAAGCTGTTCATCAGCGAGGCAGTGCGGCGCGTCTGCGGCGAGGAGCCCCGTGCGCTCGATGAGGCGCAGCGCGCCGTCGCCGACCCGCCGGCGAGGCTGCCGGCGGAGCTCGCCGAGCGCGCCCGCGCGGCCGGCCTGGCGCTCGACCAGGCAGCGTGGGAACGGCTCGACGCCGATGAGCGCTACGCGCTTATCAAGCTTGGCGGCGGCGCCCAGGTGAGTCACAATCTCGCCGCGGCGCTGGCCGAATTCGTGCAGCACTAGAGAGATATCGACAAATCACTTGGGCGAAATCGCGCCATAGCCGGTGTAGTAAATCGTGAAGTACACGGCGCCCAGCGCCAACAGCGCCGCGGTGGCCGCAATGTCGCTCGCTTCGACCGGATAATCGATGAAACTCGTCGGCTGACGGCTCATCCCGAAGCCACGCGCCTCCAGCGCCATCGCCATCGAATTGGCTTTGCGCAACGCACCCATGAAGACCGGAATCAGCACCGGCACGTAGCGCTTGACCCGCTCCAGCGGACCGCCGCGATTGAAATCGTAGCCGCGCAGATTCTGCGCCTGCACCACGGTGAGCGCCGAATCGATGAACAGCGGCACCAGGCGGAACGCGAGCGTGATCGCGAAGCCGACGCGGTAGGGCACGCCCAGGCGCGCGAGGCCGGCGGTAAATTCCTCTACCTTGGTGGTCGAGAGGAACAGTACCGAGGTCGCGAGTAGCTCGGCCAGCTTCAGACCGCGTCCCAGCCCAAACACCAGCGAAGCGCGGCTCAGATGGATGAGCGGCAGATTTATCAGCGCCGGTCCCTTGCGATAGAAAACCATCCAGGCGAGCGTGGTCGACAGGATGACCAGGATGAAGAGCCAGCGCAGGCGATAGAAGTTCGGCCACGCGCCGGTGAATTCGGCGAGCGCTAACATCACCAACCCCAGCGGCAGCAGGGCCAGCGGATGGTCGACCCAGTAGACCGACCAGAACATCACGAACAGCGCAAAAACCTTGACCGTCGGATGCAACCGATGGATGAAGGTGGCGCGCTCGATGTAGAGAAAGATGGGCATCAGCGCTGTCCCGCAAGCCACGCGGCGAGTTCGTCGGGCCCCAGCGCGACCGTGCCGAAGCGGCGCGAAAGCTCGGTGGCCTCGGGCGCGCGAAACGACGATGACGCGAGCAGCTCGTCGCTGGCCAGGAATTCGCGCACGCCGCCGTCGTAGAGTTTGCGTCCGCCGCGGATCAGCACCACGCGGCGCGCGTACTCGGCGACCAGCCACGGAGTGTGCGTGATCATCACGATCGCAATTTCGTCGCGGTTGAGCTCGGTCACCAGCGCCATCATGCGGCGCTGCTCGCGGTAGTCCAGACCGGTGGTCGGCTCGTCGAGGATCAGCAGGCGCGGGCGCAGCGCGAGCACACTCGCCACTGCCAGGCGCTGGCGCTCGCCCTTGCTGAGCAGGAATGGGTCGAGCGCACGCGCATCCTGCAAACCCACCGCGCGCAGCACCTCGTCGCATCGGCGTTGAATTTCGCCGGGCGCGAGATTGAAGTTGCGCGGCCCGAAGGCGACCTCGTCCTCTACGGTCGCGGCGAAGATCTGATGGTCGGGGTTCTGGAAGACGTAGCCGACCTCGGCGGCGGTTTCCGCCGGACGCATCGTGGCGCGATCGCGCCCGTTGAGCATCACGGCGCCTGCGGTAGGACGCAGCAGGCCCACCAGGTGCTTGGCGAGCGTCGTCTTGCCGGAGCCATTCTGGCCGATGATCGCGACGAACTCGCCCGACGCGATCCGCAGATCGATCGAATCGAGCACCGGCGGCCCGTCCGGGTAGTTGAACTTGAGCGCACGCACCTCGACCAGAGGATGCGCGCCGTCCGCGGCCGCCGCATCTTGCGGCGAAGTACCCGCCGCCGCGCGAGACAAATGAGACGAATGAATCGAGGCTCCAAGCTGCGGCAGCGCGCGGCGGATCAGCGCTTCGGCTTCATCCACGTTCGCTGCATGGGCCGCAATTCCCGACTTGGCGAGCACGCGGTTCAAATCGGGCGGATGAACCCCGCATTCCTCGAGCAATTCGATCCGCGTCATCAGATCGTGCGGCGCACCCTCGGCGATTATCTCGCCCTCGCGCAACAGCACCAGGCGATCGGCGCTGCGCAACACCTCGGCCTCGTGCTCGATCACGATCAGGCTCAATCCCTGCTCGCGCAGGGCGCGAATCAGCGCGAAAACCTCGGCCTTGCCTTCGGGGTCGAGGTCCGTGGTCGGCTCGTCGAGCACGATCACCGCGGGGCGCAGCGCGAGCACGGAGGCAATCGCGAGCCGCTGCTTTTCGCCGCCTGAGAGCGAGGTCGGGTCGCGATGCTCGAAGCCGGCAAGGCCGACCGCCTCGAGCGCGGGACGGATGCGGCGCACCATCTCCTCGCGCTCCATCCCGACCTGCTCCATCGCGAACGCGACCTCATGCGCAACGTTGGTGGAAAAAAGCTGCGCCTCGAAATCCTGAAAGACCATCCCGACCCGCGGCGCGACCTCGCAGACGCGCGCCCCGTCGAGCGAACGGCCGCCGATTCGCACCACGCCTGCGAAGGCGCCGCCTTCGAACTCGGGCACGATCCGATTGAGGCACTTGGCGAGCGTCGACTTGCCCGCGCCGGACGCGCCCATCACGCCGACCATCTCGCCCGCGGCAACCTCGAAGCGGACGCGGCTGAGCGCCGGACGCTCGCCGTCGGTGTAGGTGAAGCTGACGGCTTCGAGCGCCACAGCGTGCGCGTCGGCGACGCTGACATCGCGCGGCGAGACGCCGGCCGCACCAGGAGCGGGACTGCGGTCGCTCACATCAGCCCCAGGCCCACCACGGCCAGCAGGATGAACGGGCTCACGACGATCGCTATCGCCTTGTCGTATGGCGCCTGCGTCATCGCCGCCGATAGAAACGCCGGCGCCCAATAGCCGGTGGAAACCAGGTTGCCCATCAGCCACGCGCCCGACTCGCCCACCACCAGTATCGCGAGCCCCACGGCGCGCACGCTCCATCGCCGTTCCTTGAACTCGGGCATCACGTCGGTATAAAGCATCCGCCCGCGCGCCACGCGCGGGTAGACCGCGATCAGGATGAGCGGCGAGAGCACCAGGGCGGAGGACATGTTGTTGAACACGATGACGTTGCCCAGGATGCTGAACGGCCGCAGGCCGAGCAGGTTGTCGCCCCATCCGACGATATCGGCGCAGAGCACACTGGCGGCAAGGCATGCCGCCACGTATTTGGCGATCGCGCCGGGCGAGCGCGTGATCGGGCTCTGGCCCTGGGCGATCACGTTCCAGGCTTTGTATGGGATGTAGCCGTACAAGAGGTTCGCGAAAAAGCCGAAGATGTCGCCGGGACCGACGCCGCCGAAGAAGTCGCCAATCATGTTGCCGATCGCCGAGCCCCAGCCCGCGGCCGGACCGAACAGAAACGAGCACACGATCGGAATCGCATTGGCCGGACGCAATTCGGTGACGCCCGGAATGAGCGGCACGACCTTGAACGGCACCAGCACCGCGGCGTAGAGCGCGGCCGAAATAGCGCACAGCACAACCATCCGCGTGTTGCGCCACATCGCGCCGAGCTCTCTCATCGCGCGCCCTTGATACTGCGGTACATCTCGACGCCAAGCAGTATCCTGCCGCCGATCCGCTGATCAAGCGGGGCGACCCACTCGCACGAGACTCCGCGGTGCTCTCTCGCCCTCGCCCACGCTCTTGCCCCAGCTTCCCGCAGCACGGAAAATCGAGGCATACTCCACCGAGTGGAGTTGGCCGAGATGCCGATCTACGAATATCAATGTGAGAAGTGCGGCAAGCGCACCAGCGTGCTCACGATGCGTGTGAGCGAGCGGGTCGAGGCGGTGTGCAAGCACTGCGGGAGCGCGCGGATGCGCCGGCTGATGTCGCGCTTCGCGACGCCGCGCAGCGAGGAATCGCGGATGGACGCGCTCTCCGATCCCTCCGGCTTCTCCGACGTCGACGAGAACGACCCCAGGAGCATCGCGCGCGCGCTTAGAAAGATGGGCAAAGAGATGGGCGACGAGATGGGCGGGCCGGAGTTCGACGAAGCGGTGGACCAACTCGAGCGCGGCGGCGACCTGGATGACGACGCCGACGGCGGTGGTGGCGGCGACGACCTGTAGTTGCGGGCGCTCGTGACCGCACGAACCGCTCAGTCGATTGGGAGACAATAGCGATGGCGAGATTCTTCGAAGCGGCTGAAGCCGATCCCACGCTGCTCAACGGCAAGACGATCGCCGTCATCGGTTACGGCAACCAGGGACGCGCGCAGGCGATCAATCTGCGCCGCTCCGGCCATCAGGTGATCGTCGGCAACCAGGAAGACGAGAGCTGGCGGCAGGCGCTCGAGGACGGTTTCGAAACGCTCTCGATGGACGCGGCGGCGGGGCGCGCGGACGTCGTGATGCTGCTGCTGCCTGACGAGATAGCGCCGTTAACCTACCGGCAGACGATCGAGCCGCACCTGGCGCGCGGCAAAACTCTGGTCTTCGCCAGCGGCTACAACATCACCTACAAGTTTATTGCGCCACCGCGGGAGTCCGACGTGGTGCTGGTCGCACCGCGGATGATCGGACAGGGCGTGCTCGATCTGCCGGCACGCGGCGAGGGTTTCCCGGTGCTGGTGGGCGTCAGCCAGGACCCAAGCGGCCGCGCGCTTGCGACCGCGCTCGCGATCACCCACGGCATCGGCGCCTTCCTGCCCCACGGCGCGGTGGTCGAGTCGAGCTTCGAGGAGGAAACGCTGGTCGACCTGTTCTCCGAGCACACCTGGGCGGGCGCGATGCTTTTTCTGCTCGACCGCGCTTTCAAGCTGCTGGTCGAAGCCGGCGTCAGCAAGGAAGTCGCGCTGCTCGAGCTTTACGCCTCGGGTGAGCTGGGCGAGATCGGCCGCGCGATGGCGACGCTCGGGGTGTGGAACCAGCTCAAGCTGCATTCGCATACCAGCCAGTTCGGACAGCTCACGCACGGCGCGCAATTCATCGGGGCCGACTCGGAAGCACTGATGCGCAAGGCGATCGACGAGATTCGCGACGGCACGTTCGCGAGAAGCTGGGCCGCCGAGCAGGCGGCCGGGTCGCCGGTCTATCAACGACTATTGGGCGAGCGGCTGTCGTCGCCGATCGCGACGGCCGAGCACGAACTTTTCACCAAGCTGGGCCGCCGCTAAAGCGGCCGGCCCAGGCTTCACTTCTTCTTGACTGCTTCGACGTCGATCGACACCGAAATTTCGTCGCCCACCACGGCGCCGCCGGCCTCGATCATTTTATTCCACGTAAGCCCGAAGGCCTTGCGGCTGATCTTGGTGGTCGCTGATGCGCCGGCGCGCGTGTTGCCCCACGGATCCTTGATCGGAGCCGTCGGCCCTTCCACCGCGAGCGTCACTTCCTTGGTGACGCCGTGCAGTGTGAGGTCGCCGACGATATTCCACTTGCCGGTGCCGGCCGCCTCGATCTTCTTCGACTTGAAGGTCATGGTCGGATACTTAGCGACATCGAGGAAGTTGGCGCTCTTGAGGTCGGCGTCGCGGTCGGAGGAGCGCGTGTCGATCGACGCGGTGTCGACGGTCACGTCGATCGAGACTGATGCGGGATCGTTGCCCTTAGCGGTGATGGTGCCAGCGAACTTGTCGAATTGGCCTCCGACGCTCGAAATCGTCATGTGCCGCACGGTAAATCCGACGGTGCTGTGACCCGGATCGATTTGCCAGGTATCCGCCGACGCGGCGAGCGGCGCGGCCGTCACCAATGCGAGTGCGATCAAGGTTCGCGACATCCAGTTTTTCATCAGCGCTCCCCAGTCCGGGCGCCGCTCGCGGCGGCGTCCGTTTTTTCGTTCAACCCGGTCAATCCTGATTAAATTTGCCGACTACATTTGCCGGATTGCGTTTGCGCACTCCACTAGTGGATTGCATTCGCAGACTACATTTGCCGATTGCGCTTACTCAAGCAGAAAGTAACAGCTAGCCGGCTTCCAGCAACACCACGGCGGCCGCCGACATCCCCTCGCCGCGTCCGAGCGCCCCCAATCCTTCCGGGCTCGAGGCCTTGACGTTGAGCAGCGCGGGCGCCGCATCGATCGCGCCCGCCAGCCGCTCCCGCATCGCCTCCACGTACGGCGCAAGCCGCGGGCGCTGCGCGAAGATCGTAAGGTCGGCGTTGACCAGGCGCCATCCACGCCCGCTCGCAAGCTTCCATACCTCGGTGAGAAGCGCGAGGCTGTCGGCGTCCTTATTACGGGGGTCGCTGTCGGAAAAATGGCGGCCGAGGTCGCCCTCGCCCAGCGCGCCGAGGATCGCGTTGGCCAACGCATGGGCGGCAACGTCGGCGTCGGAGTGTCCGTCGAGCCCAGCGTCATGGGGAATGGTTACGCCGCCGAGCATGAGCGCGCGGCCCGCGCGCATCGGATGGAAGTCGAAGCCTTGTCCCACCCTAAGCTGCATCGCACCCGTCTCTTATGATTCGCGTGGTTTGTGTGACTTGCATGACTTGCAGCCCGCCAAATGATTTGCAACCCGCCAATGTCGCCGGTCGCGTTGACAATACGCCGAGCGGCGGCCAAGCTTTTACGCAGTCCACTGCTACGGGCGCCAGGAGGGGACGTGGCCGCACCGGCATTCGTCAAAAGTCCGAAGTTCATTGGCGGCGCGATCGTCGTCCTGTGGGTCGCCTACGTCGTCTACTGGAACCATCGGCTCAATCCGATCGAGATCCAGCTTTTCCCGTTCCTCAAGCCAGCGCAGCTCAATGTCTCCTCGGTGATCGTCGGCGCCGCTCTTTTCGGATGCTTCGCCGCGCTGATGATTCAGTTCTTTTGGCGCAGGGGCCGCTCGAAGAACGGCTCGACAGCTTCCACCGCGCCCGGCGCCAGCACCAATACCGTCGCCTGAGCGCCGGCCTTGAGCACGATAGCGTCGGACGGGCCGATCAGCAGCGCGTCGGCGCGCGCGAGCGAACTCAGGATTCCCGACCCCTGGTTGCCGGTCGGCGTCGCATAGAACTCACCGCCCTCGCGCCGCAAACGCACGCGCACGAACTCGGTCAGGTCCTTCGCGGTCCTGATATCCACCGCGCATCGCACCGCAACTCGCGGCAATCCCAGGTCGCGCCGCCCGCCCATCCGTAGCAGCGCGGGACGCACGTACAGGTAGAAACACACCATGGTCGAGACCGGGTTCCCCGGCAGGCCGAAAATCGGACGGCTACCGACGGTGCCGAACTTCAGCGGACGCCCGGGCCGCTGCGCCACGCCATGAAAGAGCGGGCGCATGCCCAATTCGTCGAGCGCGCCCTTGACGTGATCGAACTGGCCGACCGACACGCCGCCGGTCGAGAGCACAACGTCGAAGGCGAAGGCCTCGGTCAGGCGGGCGCGGATCTCCTCGGGACGATCGCG
>Ga0209415_10008107_pt1 | contig 18240 bp, 16 predicted proteins | sample PeaSoiSIISIP2007_FD_187696 | JGI IMG/M metagenome (GOLD analysis project Ga0209415, IMG submission 187696) | Peat soil microbial communities from Weissenstadt, Germany - SII-SIP-2007 (SPAdes) (version 2) | ecosystem: Environmental > Terrestrial > Soil > Wetlands > Peat | place: Germany...
CTTCACCCGCGAAATCGCCGTGGCTTGCTCGGGTGGCATGAAGCCGTTGTCGGCCGACTCCATGGCGAGCTTGCGGATGGCAGAGAGTCGCTGGTTAATGGTGGAAGACGAGAGACGCCGTGCTTCGAGGTCTGCTCGATAGGCGTTGACAGTGGCCTTAGTGAATCCGCCGACCACTTCCGCACCACACCATCGGAAGAAATCATCGAGGGCCTGGCCATACGCCCGTTTACTCTCTGGGGAGGGAAGAGTGTCGAGGACAAGGGCTTTGATCCGCTCAAGCGCCGCGGCTCGTGGGGTTAGGATCGCCCCGTTCATGACGTCCACCCTGCTTTTCGCCGCAACGTACAATTACGACAACCCTCGGAGGAGGCGATGAGAAGATCTCGGTCAGTCCTTTCCGGGGACGCTTCGCTCCACGCCTCCCGATGTTTGAACGCGCATGTGTCCCTCGCGGCACCGCGCCAAGTAGGAGGCGACGGCGGGAATGGACGGCCGCTCGCGTGTGTGTTTACGTGTGTGTAGGCCGATCTTCTAGGCTTTTTGGAATCTTTGGACGATCCGAGAATCAGCAAGTTGCGTGTTTTCAATGGGCACCGTGACTTCGGAGCAGGCGCGTGGCGAGACCGTGGATGCGCGCAGCGACTTGTGGTCGTTCGGCGTGGTCCTGTACGAAATGGTGACGGGCGTGCGGCCGTTTGACGGCGCAACGTCTCCGATGATTTTCGAGGCTCTACTCAATAAGACGCCGCAGCCGGTTCGCGAGCGGAATCCGAAGGTCCCGGCCGAATTGGAACGGATCATTGGCGAGCTTCTGGAAAAGGATCGCGCGTTGCGTTACGCATCCGCCGCGGAACTGCACGCCGATCTGGAGCGGATGCAAGCGGGCTTGAACTCCACCGCCCAAAAGACCACCGCGCCTCCCGCGCGGGTGCGGCTTCGCGCGGCGATTGCGATCGCCGCGATCCTGGCGATTCTGGCTGGCGCGGGCTGGTTCTTCTGGCGAAACCGGGCGGGTCAGAGCATCGACTCCCTCGCGGTTTTGCCGTTCGTCAACGTGGGAGGCAGTCCGGACGCGGAATACTTGAGCGACGGGATCACGGAGAGCGTCATGGATAGCCTCTCCGAGCTGCCCAACCTGAAAGTCATGTCGCACAGCGCCGTGGTTCGCTATAAGGGCAAGGAAGCCGATGCGCGGACGGCGGGGCGTGAGCTGGGCGTGCGCGCCGTGCTGACGGGCCGGATCACGCAGCGCGGCGACAATCTTTCCATCAGCGCGGAGCTGGTGGATGTGGACGACAACAGCCACCTGTGGGGCGAACAGTACAATCGAAAGCTGGCCGACGCACTGGCGGTGCAGAACGAGATCGCCACGCAGATCTCGGACAAGCTGCGGCTCAAGCTGAGCAGCGATCAGAAGGCGCGGCTGGCCAAGGGGCAAACCGAAAATCCGGATGCGTATCGGCTCTATCTTCAAGGACGCTTCTACGCCGACAAGTTGACGAAGGAAGGACTCGAAAAAGGGCTCGGTTACTTCCGCCAAGCCATCGCCCTCGACCCGAACTATGCGCGGGCTTACGCTGGGACCTCCGCCGTCATTGCCTTGGCGGATGATGTGGGCGGGGCTCCGCGGGACATCATGCCGAAGGCGAAAGAGGCCGCGCTCAAGGCGGTGGAACTGGATGACACACTGGCCGAGGGGCACATCGAACTCGGCACTGTGTACTTCACTTATGACTATGACTGGCCCGCCGCGGAGCGCGAATTTCGGCGCGGCGTCGAACTGAGCCCGAATTATGCTCGCGCGCATGAGCTCCTGGGTTGGTACCTCGTGGAGGTGGGACGGACCGACGAAGGGCTGGACCATGCCCGGCGCGCCGTAGCTCTCGATCCGCTTTCGGTGGAGAGCGCTGGGAGTTTGGGGTGGCAATTGTACTTCGCGCGCCGTTATGACGATGCTATCGCGGAAACCCGAAAGGCTATCGATCTGGAGCCCCAATCTGGTTTTGGCTATTCCGTTCTGGGTCTAGTCTACGCCCAGCAGGGCCGCTTCGTCGAATCGATTGCCTCGGAACAAAAATCCCGCGAGAAGGGCGGGGGATTGGTCCAGTCGGATGCATTATTGGCGAGCTACTACGCTCGCGCGGGCCGCCCGGCGGAGGCGCGCCAGGCGCTGGCCGAGCTGCTCGCTAGCGCCAAACGCCAGTACGTGTCAAAGTATACGATTGCCGCGGTCTACGCCACGATGGGCGACAAGGACCAGGCATTCGCCCAACTGGAGCAGGCGTATCAGGATCGTTCGCAATGGTTTGCTTTCATGAAGGTCGATCCGGAGATGGATAGCTTGCGTTCGGAACCGAGATTTCAGGATCTGATGCGGCGGCTGAATTTCCCGCAGTAGCCGATCGGGGCAGCGCTGGGGCGAGCCGTCAATTTCGCCGCGACTGGCGGTGCGCGCCGCCGCCCAGCCCACCGAGGTCGATGATCACCGCGATCAGAAGCCACAAGAGATTAATTCCCGCCGTCGGCATGCCGCTGTTGACTTCCCACGCATAGACGATGGTCGTGAGCGGCAGAAAAATGAAGCCCAGCAACGGCAGCAGCGCACCGCCGTGAAATGCGCGCTGCAGGTAATTCGAGAATAGCCACATCAAGACCAGCGCGACGCGGGGAAACCCGACAAGGATGATCAGGAGCAAGCAGGGCACAGGTACTCTCCCGCCGGGACCATGCCCGGCCCAACCAGGAAACCGCTACTTGCCGGCCTTTTTGGCGGCTTCTTCCTCGGCGACGCGGGCTCCATGCAGGGTATTCGCGAGTCCGTAATTCCCCTCGTGGCACCCGAATTCGTAGATCGGTCCCTGACCGGTGGTCATGACAAGCTCAGCTGTCCAGGGCTGGTCCCAGGTCGCGGGATCTTCCACGGTGAATCGATACAGGATGGTGCCTGTGTCGACGCGCGTGAAGCGTTCCACTACGTGCAGCTTGTTGCCGGATCCACGGAAGGGATTGTAGTCGGTGAAGTTGTTGACGTCCACCACCAGGGTATCGCCCTCCCAATGGCCCTTCGAGTCGCCTCGCAATTGGGGGATGCCATTGGGCGCGTGCGGTTGCCCGTCGGTGGGGATGATCCGAACCGAGTGGTTCATTTCATGCAGGACGGCCACGTATCCCTGGCCCTGCACGATCTGCAAATTGTTGTTATAGCCCTGGGGCAGCATGGGCACCGCGTCATAGCCCAGAATGATGCAGCGCGCGCTCAGCGGCCGGTTTTCCGGGCCGTCGAATTCGTGGCCCTTGTTCTTGGCGGCGATGTCGGCGGCTCTCTTGCGGGCTTCCGGCAGCAGCGGAGGAATCGTGCCGGTGGGCCCGACAATCAGCGAAGTCCGCCTATCCCATACGAGGCTGGACTGGGCCTTGTCCAAACCGAATTGAGCGAAATCGTAATGCACGGCGTCGGCAGTGCCGGGTTCGGCCGGGCGGCCCTCCGCGACGTTCAGAGCCAGGCGCTCTTGATCCTTCTTTTGAGCCGCGGCGATTTCCTCATCCGTATAGAACTCTTTCGATCCGAGACCCTTGGGGCGTTCCAAGGGCGTCAAAGTGGAGTTGGTCCAAAACCCTTGCAGGTCCGGCACGCCGTCCGGAGTGCGCGGCGCGGTCCAGGTCTTCTTGGGCGCGGGGGCTTTGGCTGATTCCTTGGCCGACTCCTTGGCTTTAGGGGCAGCCTGGCTGGCGGCGGGCGCCTGCCCCAGCATCGCGACAGCGGTGACAAGTGCAACAGCACCCACGAAAGCGAGATATCGATTTCTCACGGGAAACCTCCCTTTACCGCAAAGTACCTGCCAAATGATATCGCAATCGGAGGCCGAGGAGAAGGCGTGGGGGGCTGTTTGCGGTACCGCGGCGCGCCGTGGATGATCGTTTCCGGGCTGCCGTCTGGTCCAACATGAGGCTTGCGTTATGCCTCATCAAAGGGTCAGAATATGCCCTACAAGGAGACCAAACCATGCTCGTCATTCGTAACAGATTTGTCGCTAAACCGGGTTGTGCCGGGAAACTTGCCGCTCAGTTGAAGGAGGCCGTCGCCGCGTTCGAGATGCCCAATGCCCGCGTCCTTACGGACCTGACCGGCGACTTCAACCAGGTCGTCATGGAGTTCACTGCGGAAAATATGGCGGAAATTGAAAAACGGATGCAGGAAACGATGGGCAGCCCCAAGTACCGCGAGCGGATGGCCGGATATACGGAACTGTGGATCACCGGAAGCCGCGAGATTTTGCGGATCGCCTGATCCGCATATCCAAAGACTCAAACCAGATTTCTGACGCGGGCGCTACTTCTGGCGTGCGAAGCGGTAATCGCCGGACACGTGCTTAACGAGAAGATCCGTCACCACGCCCTGCCCGTTCTTGACGAATTCGATGGCCAGCCCCGCGAATCCGGAAAAACTGGTCTCCGAGCGCGCGAATTGCCGTTCCTTGCCCCTTCCATCCAGGTCGCCGAAGAGTACACCGTCGGTAAACGTGATCTCGACAACGCGCGGGACGAATCTCCAGAGCTTGGGCTGCTCCACGTAAGTTCCCACATACTTCGCCAGGATCTCGGGAGCGACCTTCACTTCAGATTTCGTTTCGTCGGAAGCCTTGCCGACCCAGTGTTCGAGGTCGCGGCCGTTCTCGTTGCAGATGTATTCGAGCAGTTCGGTATCGGCGGCCAGCTCCGCTCTCACGGCCACCGTCCAAGGGCGGGCGTACACGGCGGGATCCTGGAGCGTCACTTCGAGTTCCAGGTTGCCGAAGTTCGGGCGGCGGTATCGTTCGGTCATTCGCAGAGCTTCCGTATGGGGATGGCCGCTGCTATCGAGCCACGTCTTGTCGTTGAATCCGAAACTTTCCACCACCAGCCTGTCCGCCTCCCAGTGGCCCACAGAGTAGCCCATCCAACTCGGATTCGGCGAGGTTTCCAGCGCGCGGCCGTCGAGGAAAATCTGGCGATAGGTGAGATCCGGGTTGAGGATCATGATCAGCGTGGGCGTCTGGACGATCTTCATCATGCCGCCGCCATTGCTGTCCGCGTCGGTGCCGTACGCTGGACCCAAGGGCAAACACCGCGCGCTCATCGAGTCTTTGCCAAGATCTTCCGTGCGCTGCTGCACCAAGGTCTTCGCCCACGGCTGGACTTCTTCGGGCTTTAGGTCGGCGGCGATGTTGGCGCGATACTTGGGGGAGAGTTTGTTCCACACGCCCGAAAGGTCGGGTTTCCCGTCGGGTGCGCGCGGCGCGGGCGCGCTGAGATTCGGCTTGCCGCCGGCGGTGCGCGGGATTCCGGGCGTCGGGTAGTTCAGCCATTGGGCGGCGAGCGGCACGCCGTACAGAATAATGATCGATAGAAACTTCATGGTGCTGCGTCTCTGGGAGGTTGCTGAAAAACGCAGTGGAACACCCGCTCCATCACTGTCGCGGCTCGGCAAGTCGCTGTAAACGCAGACCACCGATTCCGAGCCGCGAGAGTTATCGAGCGGATGATTGTATTTTTCAGCAACCTCCTAGTTGCTGCTCATTGTACAGCGTTTGCCCGGCAGAGATGTATAATTCCCCACAGACCTGAATGCCAAGGATGAAGCTAACGGCCGCTTGTGCGATCTTGCTGGGGACGCAATTCCCCGGCACGGCGCAAGCTCCGCCGAAAACGCCGGCTGTCGGAAACGCAAACTCGTTCGCGAATCTAAATCCTTTGCCCGAGGTACCATCGGGAAAGACCCCGCGATTCCCCGACGGAAGAGTGGACTTCTCCGGCGTCTGGCGTCCCGCCGACGTTTTCCTTATCGAAGACATTTCCCTGGGACTCAAGAAAGGCGAGACGCTCCCGCTGAAGCCGGAGGCGGAGAAAATCCTGAAGGCCCGGTTGTCCAATAACGATCCGGAGGTGAACTGCCTTCCAACCGGCGTTCCGCGCCTGGCGCCGTATCCCTGGAGAATCGTGGAAACGCCCACGCACATGTTTTTTCTGTTCGAGGGAAACATCCACAGCTTCCGGCAGATTTTCATGGATGGTCGCGCGCATCCGCCGGATCCGGATCCGACCTGGTATGGGCATTCCATCGGCCACAGAGAAGGCGACACCCTGGTGATCGACACCGTGGGCTTCAACGACAAGTCCTGGTTCGATTTTCTCGGCCACCCGCATACCGAACAGCTCCACACCATCGAGCGATATAACCGCACCAGTCTCGGAGAGTTGACCGAAGAGGTGACCATCGACGATCCCGGCGCCTACACGCGGCCGTTTACCGTCACTGGCTCGCATCGCCTGCTGCTTCATGAGGAATTGCTGGAGTACGTTTGCAATGAAAATGAGAAGGACTTGAAGCACGTCAACGGACCGGCAAGGCGGCCTTAACAGCAAGGGAGGAGAACAATCATGTCTCGGGCGATTGCATTCGTCTTTGTACTTCTTTTGCCCAATTGTGCGTTCGCGCATCACGGCGGCAACGAGTACGACCTGGGCAAAACCGTGGAGTTCAAGGGCAAGCTCACCAAGGTCGACCTGATCAATCCCCACGCGTGGCTATATTTCGACGTCACCGAGCCGGACGGGAAAATCAGCCACCATCGGTGTGAGATGCGGTCCGTGCACGTGCTGCGGCGCTCGGGCTGGACCAAGGAGCTGTTTCCGGTTGGCCAGATGATCACCATTGAAGCTTCGCCGAACCGTACCGATCCGGCGTCATGCTACCTGCAAACCATCCTGACGGCGGACGGAACGCGGATGGACCGCTACGGGCAATACGTCAAGGCGCCGCAAGGAGGAGTGCAGGAGGTCCGGGGACCACTTGTTACGCCAAAAAACAACCGAGCGTTGCGGCGCTCGACCGGCGAGCCGAACATCGCTGGCGACTGGGCGCCCGTACAGCAGGTCATGGTCAATGCGCGCGGCACCGGCGGCGGACTGGTGGCGCTCAACACACTGGATCAATACAAATCCGGCGAGCGGCCGGCGAACGCGGGCGCGGGCGCGGGTAAGGGGAAAGGCGGCGGCGCTCCCAAAGGTCCGCGGCTCTATGGCGGGACCGAACTGACAGAGGCCGGCGAGAAGGCGGCTGCGAATTTCAAACGCGAGGATACGCCGCGTTTCAAGTGCGAGACAACCAGCATCCTGTTCGACTGGACCTTCGATGGACCGGTGGACCGGATCACGCAGAACAAAGATACGATCGTGCTCGAGTACGGGCAGTTCGGGTTGAAACGCACGATCTACATGAACCAGAAAGAGCACGCGAACAACATCAAACTAAGCCGCGCCGGGCACTCGATCGGGCATTGGGAAGGGGATACGCTGGTGGTCGATACCGTGGGATTCCTGCCAGGGTATCTGAATACGCCGGTGCCGAATAGCGACAAGCTGCACGTGGTCGAGCGGTTCTCTCTGGATCCGGAAAAGATGGCACTGACTCGCAGCTATGCTGCCGAAGATCCCGTGTATTTGAAAGGAAAGTACACCGGCGCGGATACGATTTTTGTCGCGGACGCTCCGTATAATCCGGGCAAGTGCCACGAGCTGAACTTCATCGATTATTCGAAGCAGCAAAAGCAGTAACTTCGTTTCTGGACAAGGAGGCTATATGGAAGCAATCATTTCGAATCTGCTGAGTCGTTTCGAGAAGGGCGCGCTCTCGCGCCGGGGACTAATTCAAGGTCTTGCGATGCTGACCGCGGCGGGCGGGGCAGCCGAGGCGCAAGCTCCGGCCGCGGTCATTAAAGCCGCGAAGATTGACCACATGAGCATCCAGGTCAGCGATCTGCCGCGTTCCATCGCTTTTTATCAAAAGATGTTCGGACTGACGACCGTGAGTGAAGACAAGCCCAACGAAATCGTGCGCCTGGGAATGGGGACGAAGGTGCTCGTCTCTCTGCACCACAGGAGTCCCACAGGCCTGGTGGATCACTTCGCCATCGGGGTCGAGAACTTCAACAAGGACGCCGTGACGCGGGAGTTGAAAGCACGCGGGGCGAATCCGGAAGACAACCTGGATGCGGGGTTCCATATCGTCGATCCGGAAGGAATCAGCGTTCAGATCGTCGGAGCCTGAGCCGCTTTTCACCAGTCGAGCTTGACCACCACTTGCACCTGACGGGCAGACGTCGCGGTGTGGCTGATGACGCCCGACGATTCGGTCCCCAGGATTCGATTGGGCAGCGCGAAATTCACCTGATTCAGAAGATTGAACACCTCGATGCGGGTTCCCAGGCGCAGCGCTTGTCGCAGCGATTCGCGCAGAGGAAAATCCCGTGCCAGCGAGAGATCGGTATTCGCTAGCCGCGGTCCGCGGAGGATGTCGAATCCGGAGTCGCCGTACTGATAGAGCTGCGGAATCTGGAAAGCGCGGTTCGGGTCGGACGGATTCAAGCTGGTGTTGAACCATTGCAGATAGGACTGCTGGCTGGCGGGCAAAGAGCCGTTTCCAACACGGTTGGGAAGCTGGAATCCGCCGTTGTTCAGGCTGTTCACAGCCAATTCTGGAGTAAAAGGCAACCCGCTCTGGACGGTAATCAGCGTGCCCACGCGCCAATTCGCGAGAGCAGCATTGCGAAACGGCAGATCGTACGATGCGGTCAGCATCAGCCTTTGCAGAATGTCGAACGGAGAAACCGAACGCATCGACCGCAAGGAGTAGATGTATTGCGGACCCGGAGGACGGCTGTCCTGATTCGTTCCCGGCGCGGTGGAGTCGTCGATCGATTTGGCGTAGAGGTAAGTCGTCGTGAACCGGAGCCCCGGACGCGGCTGGCCGCTCAGCTTTAGTTGCCCGCCATAGTAGGTCGAGCCGCCCGCCAGATCCAGATAATCGACGCGTGAATGATCGGGTTCGAACGGGTAGCGGGCGAACGGGTAGGGCGTCGGGGCCGGATACGGTTGATTGGCGTCGTAGCTCTCATATAGATGAGCGCCCATCGATCCCATGCCCGCCAGTTCGAGCGTCAGCTTGGCCGGCAGACGCTGTTCGAGCGTAACGCCCCACTGATCCGCGTAGGGCTCATAGTTCCCGGGTCCGATCGCGTAGACGGCCCCACTAGAAGCATTGTTCGCGGCATTGACAGGCGGAAGCCCGTCGGAAAGATTGGACCCGACTTGAAACGTCCCGTTGATCAGATCCAGGCGCGACGCGTACGGCGGATTGCGAGCGAGAGCGCCTGTGGTCAGGTAGCTGCCGGGATCGTAAGCCTTGCTGAATCCCCCGCGCAGCATGGTCGTGCCGGTTCCGAACACATCCAGCGCAAAGCCGATGCGCGGGGCTAACGCGCGGCGATAAAAACTCACGCCTGCGTACGCGTTCACGCCGCTCTGTCCGGCGAACTGTTCGAGCACCGGAGCCTGCGGCTCGAAATGAAAGTTGACCATCCGATTGTCCGCCTCGGTGAGCGGAGGATCGAGCGAGTAACGAATGCCGCCTTGGATCGTCAGCCGCCGCCCGATTCGAAACTCGTCCTGCACGAAACCGGACAGCTCCCAAGCTCGCAAGTGACACGCCTGAAGCTGCACGTCGCGCCGGACCTCCGTGGGGAATCCGGTGAGCAGGGACGCCATCGAATCTCCGGTCTGCGCGACTCCGGGCTGGCTGGTGTAATCGGGTGTGAACAGGAAATTGCCGCGACTGGTCCATTCTGACGCGTTGCCGGCGGCGTTGCGTCGAATGATCGCGAATCCGGCTTCGATCGTGTGCCTACCGCGGGTCCATCGCACCGAATCCTCCAACTGAAAACTGGTCGTGGAGATCTGGAAGGGCACGGCGTTGTTCGCGCCTAATTGTGCGAAGCCCTCAGGCGCGTAGGTTGCGAGCGCCGGGTCATTCGGTTGGCCGTCCATGCGAATTTGGCCGACGCCGATTCGAAATCGATTCAGCAGCGTGGGGCTCAGAACATGGCTATGGGAAGCCGCGGCGGTCCACGCCGTGAGCCGGGTTTGGGCATCGTCGGCGTGTTGCGTCGGATCGCTCCCCGCGAAGTCCGGAAGCGCGCCAGGAGATTGCTGATTCTGGTGCTGATAGTCGAAGCGAACGAAGAAAGCGCTGCGGGAAGTGAGGATCTTGTCGGAATGGATGCCGAACTGACTTCCATTGTTGATGAGCGCAGGTGTGAAGCGGTAATTGTCGGCGACGCCGGGCAGATTCGGGTCGGGATACAGCGCCACCAGGTTACGGGCAGCCGCCGGAATCATCGACGCGGGGATGCGATTCTGCGGAAAAGGCAGGCGCTCGAAGAGATTGTTGCCCAGCGGGAAGATCGATAGCGGATCGTAGATGTTCGTGTTGCCGAAGTCGCCGGTCTTCTGGGCCGCGCTCGGAACAGTGGAGATGACCGTCAAGCCCTGGCGCTCGCGAAGGCCTTCGCCGTCCAGGAAAAAGAACCAATCGTTCTTACGGACGGGTCCGCCCAACGTCCCGCCGAATTGATTTCGTATCGCGGTCGGCTTGTCCGCTCCATCGAAAAAATTGCGGGCGTCGAGTGCCGAGTTCTGGAAGTACTCGAATCCGCTTCCATGCAACTGGTTGGTGCCGGATCGTGTTTCGATGTTTACCACGGCGCCCGTGGCCCGGCCGAATTGAGCGGGGATATACACCGAGTCCAGGCTCACGGACTCGACGGCATCGATGGGCGGCACGAGCGCTATGCCATGCAGCCAGGCATCATTATTATCCACGCCGTCCAGCAGGAAGTTGTTGTCCTGGCCGCGCTGGCCGACACTGTTGATGCTGAAATTGCCGCGGATTCCATAAGGCCCGTAGCCTTCGAGGTTGCCGCCCTCCTGGCCTCGCGTGATGGGTGCATCGCCGTAAAGGAGATTGGTTCGCCAACTTTCAGAAAGGCGTTCAGAAAGTTGGATCGGCACGTCAATGCTTTCACCATCGCGGACCACAGCGGTGACTGTGGTGGAAAGTCCGCCGCGGATGGATCGCGCTGTCACGATATAGGAGTCCGGCGGCAGATCTGGCGCTCGATACGTGCCGGCAAGGTCGGCAACGAGATCCCGGCGGAGCACGCCGGATCGACTCTTGATGGTTACCGTTGCCAGCGCGGATCGCCCGCCGCCGGCTTCGAAAACTTTCCCGGAAATCTCTCCAAGAGCCTGAGCACGAAGGGAACCGCAGAGCAGGAGAGCCGCGATCGCGACTTGGTGCAGTTGCACCCGCTACTTCTTCTGCTGCGTGCGAGGCTCGGAAGCGGGCGGAACGATATTCTTCATCCGCAGGTAGATGACCATGCTTCCGTAAATTTCGTTATTGTGGCCGTAATTCAAGGTCAGCAGCCCCATGCGCAGATTACGCGTCTGGCGTCCGTTTTCCTGGGTGATGTCGATCACCTCGGCGCCGGAAGCGTCGGTCAGCGCGTTGTAGGCGCTGTCGCAGTAGGTAAACGCGTCGTTCAGCACCTTCAGGATCTCGGCTTTGGAGGTCAGCTTATCGAGATTGCCCGGGTTGGGATTCTTTTCCCTCTTGGCCTGCGAGCACCACAGGAAGTTGTAGAAGGCCACGTGCGATACCTGCTGGCCGAATGTGCGCACTTCCGGCTGCGCGCCGGGGCGCATTCCATAATTCTCTTCCGGCATCTTCTCCGCGGTTCGCACGATGTTGTTGCGATTCCCCATATAGGCGTTGCGCAGCCACGATGCCAGCGGATTGGCCGGATCGGGGGCAGGTTGTTGGGCAAAGCCGGAAGCACCCAGTACGGCAAGGGACAGAATGAGTTTTTTCATGGTGTTTCCTGTTAGCTTACATCGGAAACCCGTTCTGACGGGGCTGGACTTTGCCCGAGACCTACTGCGACGTCACAAACTCAAAGGTAAAGATCATCTCATGCGACTGCTGCGTCGCGCCAGGTTGAGGCTGGGCAATGGAGCCCATGGTCTTGCTGAACTGGTTGGCCTGATCCAGGGCCTTCTGATTCAAGCTCGCATCAGTGGTCGCCAGTAGTTCGGTTTCGCTCAAGTGGCCGTCCGGAGACATATTGCCGTGCAGCACGACTACCTGAACGGCGAGATTTGCAGCCGCGGACCTGAAGATCTTGGGATCCAGAGGAGCCATGGTGCGCAAGTTAATGGCAGGAGTCATGGACGTTCCAACGCCCAGCGGCGTCATGCCCGCTGGATCGAAGAGCGCGCTCTTGGGGTCGCCCGGATCGGACACGCTTTCGGTCTTGGCAGTGATCACAACGCGACCCGCTTCCGAGATGGTGAAGGAACCGGGAATAGTCTTGTTGTGGAACTTGATCCCGTTGGAATAGTCGTAGTGGATATACATGCCCGGAGCGGGAGAATACGTCGTCAGTAAACCGGTCGCCGAATCGACGCAATATTCGGAGTCGCCCCAGCCCCGGCCGCTTTCGGAAGCTTGGCCGCGGAGAGCCTGTCCGATCAGCACGCAGGTTTGTGCGGCCCCGTCTACGTATCCGGCCGCGGTCCGGAAAGGAACCTGGGGGCCGATGGGAGCGAAGTTGAAAAAGATCGCCTCGCGAACCTGCACCAGGCGCAGCGGCAGAACACCTCCAGGCTGGTTGCTGTAGAGCATTCCCTGGGTGGTGTTGTTGTACAGATTGACGGCTGCGTAATTCGGTCCCTGCGCGGTCCAGCGGTACAGGCCGCGTCCGGGAGAGGTGTCTTGCAAAGTCCAGCTCCCATCCGAAGGCAACCCGCCATTGCTGACGAACGTGGTCTTCAGGTCGTAAGGCTGTGCCCGCACGTTCGAAAGTTCGCGAGCTTTGTTGAGCAGCGTGACCACGGCGGAGCGCTGCTCGGCGTTCTGGACTGGTTGCGCGCCGCCTGTGACCGGATCCAGGGGATCGGCGGGTACGGCGGGGCGGGGCAGTGCGTTTAGATTCTGCAACGAGAACGGCGAAGATACTGGATTCGGCGCCTGTGCCAGCGCAATTGTTTGAAATACGACGCCAATTATGACGATTTGACGAATGGGATAAGACACGTGGACCTCCCTCGCGCATCCATCATACTCTCTTATTCGGCCCGTAGCGCGTCCAGGGGATCCACTTTGGTGGCGCGGCGCGCTGGAACATAGCTAGCCAAAGCGGCAGCCGCGATCAGGATCGCCGCGACGCCGGCATAAGTCAGCGGATCGAGAGCGGTGACGCCAAATAAGAGGGACGACATCAGGCGCGTAAGTCCCGCGGCCGCACCCAAGCCGATGATCGCGCCGATCCCGGCCAGCAGCAGCCCTTGGCGCACGAACATTTGCCGGAGTCCCCCAGCCTGCGCGCCGAGCGCCATGCGAATGCCGATCTCGCGCGTGCGCTGCGTCACGGCGTAAGCAATCACGCCGTAAATCCCCACGATGCCGAGGATCAGCGCCATCGCTCCCGCGATTGCCAGCAGCACCAGCGTGAAGGATGTTCGCGCCATGGACTGGTCGTAGAGATCCTGCTGGGTCCTTACCGCAAAAACCGGCAAGTTCGAGTTGACCGACCAGATCGCCTGCCGGGCATCGGTCAGAAAGCCTTCCGTGGCTGCACGCTTAGTGCGAATCACGAATACCGCGAAGCGCATGACGGTACCCTTCGGGCCATAAAAGTTGTCCATCAGCGCAGGCCAGTAGGCGAAAGCCGGAGGCTTCTTCTGCGCGCCGTCATCGTAAACGTCGCCCACTACACCTACGATCTCGCGCCATGGGTCGGCAGCACCTTCCCGGATCCGTTTGCCCAAAGCGGCGCCCGGGTCGCCCCACATTTCGCGGGCCATATTCTCAGAGACTATCGCTACGCGACACTTCTCGTAGAGGTCGGTCCAGGTGAAATCGCGCCCGGCGATCAGAGGTGTGCCCGTGGTCTTGAAGAAACCCGGGGTGACATCCCGATACCGGCGGACGGGAGGGATCTGCCCCACGGCATAAGTCTTATCTTCAGCGAACAGAACATCGTTATTGCTGAGCCCTTCCAGCGGAGCGTCGCCCGCAAGCGATACGGAAGTCACTCCCGGAATCGCCGCCAGTTTATCCAGCATCGCGTTCTGCATGCGCATCACCTGTTCGGGCTCTTTCACCTGCCCTTCGGAAATCAAAATGCGCAGCAGTTGTAGTTCTTCGGGATGCGTGAATCCGGGCTGCACGTTCCGTAGAGCCTGAAATGTCCGAATCATCAGGCCGGAACCGATCAACAGGACCAGCACCAGAGCCACCTGGACCATGACAAGAGTATTACGGGCGCGATGGCGCTCGCGGCTTTGACTCAACGTGCGGCCGCCGGCGCGTAAAGCGGTCCCTAGGTGCGGCCCTGCATACTTCAGCACCGGGATGACTCCGAACAGCAAGCCCGCGAACAGCGACACTCCTAACGTGAAACCGAGGACAATGGGATCGATTCCGATCTCGGTCAGACGCGGCAGGGTCGCGGGTCCTTTGGCGACCAGGATTCGCACAGCAGCGTACGCCAACCCCAAGCCCAGTACGCCGCCCATGATTCCCAGCGTCAGGCTTTCGAGCAGCATTTCGCGCGCGATCCTTCCCCATCCGGCCCCGAGCGCAGCCCGGATGGCGAGTTCCTGCTGACGGCCTTCGGCGCGCACCAGCAGCAGATTCGCGACGTTTGCGCAGGCGATCAACAGCACCAGTCCAATGGTTCCCATCAGTACCCACAGCACCGTCCCGATATCGCCTACCACTTGCTGCTTCAAGGACTTGAGATCTGGAGCGAGGCGCGCATTCTCAAACAGAGCCCGATCGAATCCGGGCGGCGTGGGCCACGCCTTGAGCCAGATCCCCAGCATGCGCCCGACGTCGGTATTGGCCCGCTGCAGCGTTACGCCGGGTTTCAGCCGTGCGATGCCCTGGAAGCCGAACTGCCCTAGAAAAACCTTATTGCGGTCGAATTGTTGCGGCAAGATCAGTTCGGCTTCGTTGTTCAGGAACCGGAAGTCCTGCGGCATGATCCCGATCACCGTGCGCGGCTTCGAATCGAGAGTGAGGGCGCGTCCGACCACGGACTTATCTCCTCCGAAGCGCCGCTGCCAATATCCATACATGAGCATCACGGTATCGGGCGCGCCAGGGGTGTCGTCGGCGCGGGAGAACCAACGTCCGACGGCCGGCTGCACACCCAGGGCTTGTAACACGCCATCGGTAACGATAATGGCCCGGAGCGCTTCCGGATCACCCACGCCGGTGATCGTGCTTCCTCCATTCGACCAGAGCCCAAAGTCCTGAAAGGTCTGGTTCTCCTCGCGATAGGTGAAGTACATGGTGGGCGAGCAGTTCAAGGTTCCGCCGATGGACGGGATTCCGGGCGCCAGGTGCCGAACCTCCACTAAATCCTGAGCTTGCGGATAAGGCAAAGGCTTGATCAGCACCCCGTTGATAACGCTAAAGATGGCCGTATTCGCGCCGATACCCAGCGCCAGAGTTATCAGTGCGATAACAGTAAATGTCGGAGCCATCCCAAACCGGCGGAAGACGTGTTTCAGGACACTCATCGGAGTTTATTACCTCACCAAGCTAATTACGTTACTGTCCGGTTTGAGGATGCAGAAGAAAACACTCTAAAGCCTCCTACGGTGTCCACCGATGGTTTGTTCAGTGGATCGCCGCCTACACAACCGCGCTCTGGCTGACCTGGACGTAGAAGTCGTACGTCTCAAGGACAAGGATCAGATCGTTTCCGGCAGACTCGAGGATATTTCGGAGTCGGGGATGTGCCTCATCCTGCCTTGTGAGCTGGCGACGGATGAACTGGTCAGGCTGGAAACGGCCGATTGCACGCTATTCGGCCATGTGGTCCACTGTACGTGGCAGCGGAACGCGTTCCGGACGGGTATCGAGGTCGAGCGCGTATTGATCGGCAACACCGACCTGGCCGATCTGCTGCGGACGGCGCTGCAGGACACCATGCCCTGGGCGACGTTGTCGACCCGCTAGACGTCCCGCCGAGAGTTCTGCCGCGCAAGTGGTAGAATCGGATTCTCCCCCCATAGTCTGGAATAAATATGGAACGTGCCGGGAGTCTCTTTGGAAAACTGAAGCTGTCGCCGGAGATGGCGAATCCGGAAACACGCGCGCGCGCGGCATGGGCGCTGGCGGCGGGAAAGAAGATCGCCGCACACACGCTGGCGTCCGCCCTGGTGCGGGGCACGCTGGTGGTGGAAGTGGAAGACTTCGTGTGGCAGAAGCAGCTCAACACACTGCGCCATTTTCTGCTGCGCAATTTGAAAGAAATCCTGGGCGCAGATGTGGTGGTGGAAATCGATTTCCGGCCGATGCCGAAGAGAATCAAACCGCAGCGCGCGGAATCGGCGCGACGTCTGGACTCCAATGGAATCGAGGATCCGGTAATGGCCATGCTCTATCGGCAGTCTAAGAAGATGGGTACGGCATGAGAAAATGGGGACAGCCAACCGATTTCGGCGGTCTGTATAGGACAGCGCAGTAATCGTTCTTCGAAATCGGAGGCAGTCCCCATTTTCCAGGAGAGCGATGAAGATCACCGAACAGGAAGTCCGGCGCGTGGCGGAACTCGCCAACCTTGCCTTGACCGAGGACGAAATCGTCCGCATGACGCAGGACATGGACGGGATTCTCACGCACATCGACAAGCTGAGCGAGCTGGATACCTCGAACGTGGAGCCCATGTCGCAGGTTCTGTATGATGCCGAGGAGACCGCGACATTGCGTACGGATATCGAGCGAAAGCCACTGGGGAATGCAGACGCACTGGCGAACGCTCCGGTCGCGGGACAAGGGTACTTCAAAGTGCCTCGAGTTATTGAGAAATGACCATCGATTCGATTCGGACCGAGCTCCTTGCGAAGAAAATCAGCGCCGAAGAGATCGCGCGCGAAGCGCTTAAGTTCGCCGAGGCTGAGAATTCCAAGACCAACGCATACTTAACGTTTGCGCCCGAAAGGGCACTGGCAAGCGCCCGCGCGGTGGATCGGAAGATCGCAGCGGGCGAAGATCCGGGAGCGCTGGCCGGCGTGCCTATCGCCATCAAAGACGTGATTCTGACGCGCGGCGTGCGCACCACCTGCGCATCGCGAATGCTCGAGACCTACATTCCTCCCTACGATGCAACGGCCGTGATCCGCATCGAACAAGCGGGCGGCGTGATCATCGGCAAGACCAATTGCGACGAGTTCGCCATGGGATCGTCGAACGAGAACTCGGCGTTCGGGCCGGTGCGGAATCCGGTGGCCCTCGACCGTGTCCCAGGTGGATCGTCCGGCGGATCGGCTGCGGTGGTGGCGCAGGGGACTGCGGTGCTGTCGCTGGGATCGGACACCGGCGGGTCGATCCGCCAGCCGGCGTCATTCTGTGGCGTAACCGGCGTAACGCCTACATATGGACGCGTGTCACGCTACGGGTTGACGGCGTTCGCCAGTTCTTTGGATCACATCGGGCCGTTCTCGCGGACGGTGCGGGATTCCGCGCGGCTGCTGCAGGTGATGGCGGGGCGCGACGAGATGGATTCGACCTCAGCGTTCGCCCCGGTGCCGGATTACGTGGCCGCGCTCGACGGAAACATTCGCGGGATGAAGATCGGCATCCCAAAAGAATTTTTCGACGGCCTCGCGAGCGACACGGGCGATTTGATTCAAGCCGCGATTCAGACGCTCCAGAAACTGGGATGCGAGATCCGCGAGATCCGGCTGCCACACACTCCTTACGCCGTTGGATGCTACTACATTATCTGCACGGCGGAGGCGAGTTCGAACCTGGCGCGCTATGACGGCGTTCGCTATACGCGCCGCGCCGGCTCTGCCGGCACTTTGACAGATATGTACCGCGGTACTCGGGAAGAGGGCTTCGGCGCGGAGTGCAAGCGGCGGATCATGCTGGGAACCTACGTGCTGAGCTCGGGATACTACGACGCGTATTATCTGAAAGCCCAGAAGGTGCGGGCTTTGGTGGCTCGCGACTACGCGCAGGCGTTCGAGCAGGTGGACGCGATCGTGGGTCCGGTGTCGCCGTTCCCGGCGTTCAAGCTGGGCGAGAAGGTCGACGATCCGACGGCGATGTATCTATCCGATATCTACACCGTGACGGGAGATCTGGCGGGAATCCCGTGCATGAGCGTCCCGGCGGGAAAGACTACGGAGGGATTGCCCGTGGGGTTGCAGGTCCTGGCGAATCATTTTAACGAGACGGCGATGTTCCGTGTAGCGGATGCCTTCGAGCGGGCGGACTAAAGTCCGCCGCAGGCTGAAGAGGTTGCTGAAAAACACAATTATCCGCTCGATGACTCTCGCGGC
>Ga0209415_10008109_pt1 | contig 18239 bp, 11 predicted proteins | sample PeaSoiSIISIP2007_FD_187696 | JGI IMG/M metagenome (GOLD analysis project Ga0209415, IMG submission 187696) | Peat soil microbial communities from Weissenstadt, Germany - SII-SIP-2007 (SPAdes) (version 2) | ecosystem: Environmental > Terrestrial > Soil > Wetlands > Peat | place: Germany...
GGACATCGGCCGTCACTCGTACAAGGTGCAGACGATGAAGGCCCTGCTGCAGATCGCAGAGACCCTGGGCGGTCAGCTGGTGGCCGCGACGGACAACCGCCGTGACTTCGTCGGCCATGTCGGCGGCGACGACTTCCTGGTTCTGTTCCAGAGTCCCGACTGGCGCCAGCGCTGCGAGAAGATCATCGGGGTGTTCAACGATCGCGTGCTGCGCCTGTACGAACCGGCCGCGATCGAGCGCGGCGGCATCGATGCCGAAGACCGCGACGGTCGGCCGGCCTTTTTTCCCCTCACCACCTTGTCGATCGGCGCGGTGTGCGCGCGTCCGCGCGCCTTCGGCCGTGCCGAGGAGGTGGCGTCGGCCGCTGCCGTGGCCAAGCGCCGAGCCAAGCGCTCGCGGCAGGGACTGTGGGTTGACGAGGCGCAGTGTCCCGAAAAAAACTAGGGACTTCGCCGCGCATGGCGGGGAAGCCCCCCGGGCAAACCAACAAACGGCCTGGGTTTACTTGATCGTCGCCTTCTGCATCAGCGAGTCGACGAATTCCTTGGCCTGCTTTTGCTGCAGCGCTTCGATGATGTGCGAGCGGACCTGGTCGAGCGGCGGCGGCTGCATCGGACGAACGTCGTCGAGGCGGATGACGTGCCAGCCGAACTGGCTCTGCACGGGAACGGCCGTGTACTTGCCCTTGTCCAGCTTGACCATGGCGTCGGAGAAGGGCTTGACGTACGCCGCGGGCGGGGCCCAGTCGAGTTCACCGCCATTGGCCGCAGAGCCTACGTCCTTGGTGCCCTTGGCGAGATCTTCGAACTTGTCGCCCTTGTCGAGCTTGGCAATGATCTCCTTGGCCTGCGCCTCGGAGTCGACCAGGATGTGATGCACTTTGTATTCCTTCTCCCCGGCGACCTGGCGTTCGCGGTCGTACTCGGCCTGGATCTGCGCGTCGGTTGGCTTGTGCTGTTCGATTTCCTCGCGCAGCAGCGCCTGGATGACGACGGTCCGCGCCGCGTTTTCGGCCTGGAATTTGACGTCTTCGCGCTCCGGCAGCTTGCGCCGCCTGGCTTCCTGCATCAACACCTCGAGTTCGATGAGCTTTTGGCGCAGGGTGGCGCGCAGCTCCGGCGTGTCGGGCTGCTTGATCTGGCGGATCACGAGTTCGAGTTCCGAGCGCTTGATGGGCTTGCCATTGACGACCGCAATGTTGCCGTTGCCCGCTGCGGCGTCCTTGGTACCAGCGTCCTTGGCAGGAGCCGCGGCGCCCGCCTTTGCCGCGCTCGGGCTGCCGCCGGCCGCGGGGGTCGGACTTTGCGCGTACGCGCCAGCAGCCAGGGCCGCCACAGCGATTATCGGGAGAACTCGAAACATGCAATCACCTTGCAAAATGTAGTGGATGGGAGGCTAAACGGGCGATCATACACAATTGCGAATGGGGCAAGTCGCATGGGATCCCCCTGACGGGGGAGCCTCTTCGGGCGGTTACAGGTGGATGCGCCGTATTCGGGCGGCGGTCACGGCGCCCAGCAGCGCGACGACGGCGGTGCAGGCAAAGCCCACGCGAAAGGCGTACTGAACCGCCGGTGCCGCGCCATCCGCGGGACTGGCCGCGGCCGCACCCTTGGCGGCAAGATGCACGGCGCTCAGATCGATGCCCGGCAGCAGCGCAAATACCACCGCACCGAAGACCGCGGTGCCCAGGGCCGCTCCCGTTGCGCGCGCGAGCGTCACCACGGCCGCGGCCGCCCCCAGGCGCTCGCGGCCGGCGAGCCACTGCACGACGATCTGCGCGGTCGGCATCACGGTACCCAGGCCCGTTCCGCACAGGAATCCCAGGGCCGTCAGGACCGGGCGCTGCAGCGGCAGCAGCGCCAGCAGCGCCAGGGCAGCGCTGGCGATGGCCAGTCCCGCTACGGGCATCGCGAAGGGCCGGCCGAAGCGCGCGATGATGCGCCCGGTCACGGTCGCGCCGACGACGATGCCGATGGTGACCGGCAGCAGCAGCAAGCCCGATTCGCTCGCGCTCGTGCCCTCGCCGAGCTGCAGGAAGATCGGCAGGAAGAACACGAGCGCGAACATGCAGGCGCCGAAGCAGATCACGGTCAGGGCCGTGCGGGCGATGGCCGAATCGCGCAGCAGCTCGACGGGCAGGAAGGGGTCGGGGTGGCGCGCTTCGCGGTCGAACAGCGCCCACCAAAGGGACGCGGCGGCCAGCACCATGGTGAGGCTGGGCGCCGACAGCCAGTCGAAGCGATGCCCGGCGAAACTCACCCACGCCAAGGTCACGCCCGAGGCCGTGGTAAAGAGCACGGCGCCGAGCGCATCGGCGAGCGGGTGCACGTCCAGATTGTGCATCTGCGGCAGCTTGCGCACGCGCCAGGCGGCGATCAGGCAAAAGGGGATGTTGGCCAGAAACAGCCAGCGCCAGCTCCAGTGATGCACGACCAGCCCGCCGATGATCGGGCCGCCGATGCTGGCGAGGGAATAGTTGGTGGCGAAATAGCCCTGGAAGCGCGCGCGCTCGCGGGGCGGCACGAGCTCGCCGACCAGGGCCTGCGAGAGCACGACCAGGCCGCCGCCGCCCAGTCCCTGCAGCACCCGGCCGGCAACGAGCACCCCCAGGTTGGGCGCCAGGCCGCAGGCAAGCGAACCCGATGCAAACAGCGTCATGGCCAGCAGCAGCATGTCGCGCCGGCCATAGCGGTCGCCCAGGCGGCCGTAAAGGGGGGCGGTAACGGTCATAGCGATCATGTAGCCCAGTGCGATCCAGGTCGTGTCGCGCAATCCGCCCAGCTCGACGGCGATGCTGGGCGTCGCCGTCGCCAGCAGCGTCTGGTCGACCACCGCCAGGAACATCGGCAGCATGACGGCCGAAAAAACACGCAGAAAGCGGATCGTCGAAACGCTTCTGGGCGGCTCGTCCGATCGGGCTCGGGCCGGTGGCGGCACCGCGGCCAGCGTTTCGTGCGCCGGGTTGCCCGGCATCGGCGCTCCCGCAACGGCTGGAGCGGGCGCTTCGGCTAGCCCGGGACTATCGAGCTTGGGCACTGGGTGCAATGGGCTCGTCCGAGCGCCAGTCGCCGCCGAGCGCCGCGATCAGCTGCGCGGCCGCTGCCAGCTGGCGGCCGCGGATCGTCAAGGCGGTGATATGGTCGGTCAAGGCGGTGGTCTGGGCGGTGATCACGTTGAGGTAGCTTACGGTGCCGCCCTTGTACTGGTTGATCGTCAGCCGCAGGGCCTCCTCGGCCGCCTGCACGGCGGCATCCTCCACTGCGGTCTCCTCTTCGAGCAGGCGCAGGGCGACCAGCTGGTCCTCGACGTTTTGCAACGCGCTCAGCACGGTCTGGCGGTACGTCGCCACGGTCGCGTCGTACTCGGCGATGGCCTGCTGCTTGGCCGCGCTGCGCGCGCCGGCATCGAACAGCAGCTCCGCAAAGGATGGGCCCAGCGACCAGAAGCGGTTATCGATCTGCAGCAGGGGCGTGCCGCTCGGCGCGCGAAAACCGCCCGAGATCGGCAAGGTGAGCGTGGGAAAGAACGCTGCCTGGGTAACGCCGATCTGCGCGTTGGCGGCGGCCGCGAGGCGCTCGGCGGATGCCACGTCGGGGCGGCGCTGCAGCAGTGCCGACGGCAACTGTGGCGGAACCGCCGGGGCCGTGAGATTGAAACTCTGCCGCGCAATGGAAAACTCCGCGGGCGCCTTGCCGAGCAGCACCGCGATCGCGTGCTCGGTCTGCGCCCGCTGGATGCCGATGTCGATTGCCTGGGCCCTGGTCGCTTCCAACTGGGCCTGGGCCTGCACCACGTCCGTTCGCGCCGCGACGCCGCCGCGGTAGCGGCTTTCGGTGAGTTCGAGGGAGCGCTGATACGCCTGCACCGCCTCCTCGAGCAGGCGCTGCTGCTCATCGTCGACGCGCAAGGCGAAGTAATCCGTCGCCAGGGTCGATTGCAGGCTCAGGACTGCGCTGCCCAGAAGCGCCCGGCTCGATTCCTCGTTGGCCTTTTGCTCCTCGATGTTGCGCCGGACCGCACCCCAGAGGTCCGGTACCCAGGAGGCCGAGGCGGTGAGCTGGTGATAGGTGATGGTCGGGATGGAGTTGATGCCCGCGACGGGATTGGCCGAGCGCGATATCCCGGCACTTACCGAGAGCGTCGGAAACAGCGACGCCACCGCCTGGTCGGTGACCGCCCCGGCCCGCCGGTAGTTTGCCTCGGCCACCGCGACATTCTGGTTGGCCTTCGCGGCCTGCTCTTCCAGCCGGTCGAGTTCCTCGATGTGAAATACCTGCCACCAGGGGCCGCGCGGCGCCGTATCCGCAGGTTGTGCCGGCTGCCAGTCCCGCGCCTCCTTAAAGGCCTTGGGAACGGCAACGTCCGGTCGCACGTAGTCGGGACCCATCATGCAGGCCCCGAGAGTTGCACCGATCGGCACCGCGATCAGTCGTAGGAGAATCCTTTTCATGTTCCGGGCTTTTGCGCAGGTTCGAGGGACGATCCGTCCAGCGGCGTCGCACGGCCGCCGAGCGCCAGGCGCAGGCGATCCAGGCTCAGGTATACCACCGGCGTCGTGTACAGGGTGAGGAGCTGACTCAGGATCAAGCCGCCAACGACCGCGATCCCCAGCGGCTGGCGCAACTCGGCGCCGTCGCCGGTGCGCAACGCCAGCGGTATGGCGCCCAGCAGCGCCGCCATGGTGGTCATCATGATCGGCCGCAGGCGCAGCAGGCAGGCGCGGCGGATCGCCTCGCGCGGGTCCAGGCCCTCGCGTCGCTCGGCATCGATCGCCACGTCGATCATCATGATGGCGTTCTTCTTGACGATGCCGATCAGCAGGATGACGCCGATGAAGGCGATGATCGTCAGGTCGGTGTGAAAGGCCTTGAGCGCGAGCACGGCGCCGACGCCCGCGGAGGGCAGCGTGGAGAGGATAGTGATGGGGTGGATCGTGCTCTCGTAGAGCACCCCCAGAACAATGTAGATCGTGAGCAGCGAGAGCAGGATCAGCAGCGGCTGACTGTTGAGCGAATCCTGGAAGGCCTTGGCGGTGCCCTGGAAGTTGCCGCGGATGGTCGAGGGCACCCCGATTTGGGCCATGGCGCGCTCGATGGCGCTCGCGGCCGTTCCCAGGGAGACGCCGGGCGCGAGGTTGAACGAGAGCGTGGTCGCGGCGAACTGTCCTTGGTGGTTTACCGCCAGCGGCGTGTTGCCCAGGTCCCAGCGCGCGACCGCCGAGAGCGGGATCTGCGCGCTGTTGGGCCCGATGAGCATGAGGTCATTGAGCGAATCGGGCCGCTGCCAGAACCGCGGCTCCGCTTCCTGAACCACGTGGTACTGGTTGAGCGGCGCGAAGATCGTCGACACCTGGCGCTGACCGAAGGCGTCGTTGAGGGCCGAGTCGATCTGCTGCATCGTCAGACCCAGGCGCGAGGCCGACGCGCGGTCGATGGTGAGCATCGTCTCGGTTCCCTTGTCCTGGGCGTCGGTGTTGACGTCGGCCAGCTGCGCCAGACGCGCCAACTCCTGCTTGATGCGCGGCTCCCAGATGCGCAAGTCCGAGAGTACGTCGCTTTGCAGCGTGTACTGGTACTGCGCATTGCTCGGTCGGCCGCCCACGCGCAGGTCCTGCGAAACCTGGAGGTACAGCGCGGCCCCCGGCACCTGGGCGAGCTTGGGCCGCAGGCGCGCGATCACCGCGTCGCCAGTGACCCTGCCGCGCTCGGCGAGGGGTTTGAGGATGACGAAGACGAAGCCGCTGTTGGTCTGACCGCCGCCGGTGAAGCCGTTGACGTTGGCCACCGCCGGATCGGAGCGAACGGCGTCCATGAACTGGTAGAGCTTGCCCGACATCGCCTGGAACGAAATGCTCTGGTCGGCCTGGATACTGCCCACGAGCAGGCCGCTGTCCTGCTGCGGGAAGAAGCCCTTGGGAATGGCGATGTACAGCCAGATGTTGGCGCCGATCGTCGCCGCCAGGAACGCCAGCGTGAGCGCCGGGTGGCGCAGCGTGGCGTCGAGCGTGCGCTCGTAGCCGCGCATCGCGGCGCTGCCGACCGTGCCGAGCGCATTCATCACGAAGCCCGGCAGCCGCCTGGGCGCGGGCCCCCCGGGTTCGCCGGCCGGACGCTGGCGCCGCAGCACGAAGGCGCACATCATCGGCGTGGTCGTTAGCGACACGACCAGGGATATGGCCACCGCGACCGAGAGCGTGGCGGCGAACTCGCGGAACAGGCGCCCGACGATGCCGCCCATCGCCAGGATGGGAATGAACACGGCGATCAGCGACAGGCTCATCGACAGCACCGTGAAGCCCACCTCGCGCGCCCCGCGCAGGGCCGCATCGCGCGGCGCCATTCCCCCCTCGATGTGGCGGGTGATGTTTTCGAGCACGACGATGGCGTCGTCGACCACGAACCCGGTAGCGATCGTCAGCGCCATGAGCGTGAGGTTGTTGAGGCTGTAGCCGAGCAGCTTCATGGCCGCGAAGGTCCCGATCAGCGATACGGGCACGGCGACGGCGGGAATCAGGATCGCGCGCGTGTTGCGCAGGAACGCGTAGACCACCAGGACCACCAGAACCACCGCCAAGGTCAGCGAGCGTTCGGCCTCGCGCAAGGAGGCGCGGATCGTCGTGGTGCGCTCGAGCACGGTCGCCAGGTCGATGGCGGAGGGGATCGAGGCCTTGAGCTGGGGTATCAGCGCCTTGACGCGCTCCACGGTGTCGATGATGTTGGCGCCGGGCTGGCGATAGACGAAGAGCAGAATCGAAGGCTTGCCGTTGGTGGCGCCGGCATTGCGGATGTTCTCCACCGAGTCGATCACGTTGGCGACGTCGCCCAGGCGCACGGCGGCGCCGTTGCGGTAGGCCACGATCAGGGGCAGGTACTCGGAGGCCTTTTTGGCCTGGTCGTTGGCGCCGATCTGCCAGATGCGATCGGTGCTCTCCACCAGGCCCTTGGGACGGTTGGCATTGGTGGCGGCGATGGCGCTGCGCACGTCCTCGAGCGCGATCCCCGTGCGATTGAGCGCCGGCAGGTTGACTTCGACCCGCACCGCCGGCAGCGCGCCGCCGCCGACCGTCACCTGGCCCACGCCTTCGACCTGCGAGACACGCTGCGCGAGCACCGTCGAGGCCGCGTCGTACATCTGGCCACGCGTCAAGGTGTCCGAGGTCAGGGAGAGAATCATGACCGGCGCGTCGGCCGGATTGACCTTGCGATAGGTCGGGTTGCTCGGCAGTCCCGTGGGCAGCAGCGCGCGCGCCGCGTTGATCGCCGCCTGCACGTCGCGCGCGGCTCCATCGATGTCGCGGCTCAGATCGAACTGCAGGATGATGCGCGTCGAGCCGAGTGTGCTCGTCGAGGTCATCTCGGTGATCCCGGAGATCAACCCCAGGCTGCGCTCGAGCGGCGTGGCGACCGTCGCGGCCATCGTGTCCGGGCTGGCGCCGGGCAACGACGCCTGCACGGAGATCGTCGGGAAATCGATCTGCGGCAGGGGGGAGACCGGTAGTGCGGAAAAGCCGATCGCCCCGCCCAGCGCCACCGCGATGGTGAGCAGGGTCGTGGCCACGGGCCGGGCGATGAAGGGTGCCGAGAGGTTCATTGCCGCGGGTTCTTCGCCGTGCCGCGATGCGGGGGTGAGCTAGCGCGGCCCGGCCGCGTCGGCAGCCGTGGCGCCGGCGGCCGCGCGCCAGTTTCGCAGCCGTTGCGCGGCACGATCGAAGGCCAGGTAGATCACCGGGGTCGTGAACAGCGTCAGGACCTGGCTCACCATGAGGCCACCGACGATCGTGATGCCCAGCGGGTGGCGCAGCTCCGAGCCCACCCCGCTGCCCAGCATCAGCGGCAACGCGCCGAAGAGCGCTGCCAGCGTGGTCATCATGATCGGACGAAACCGCAGCAGGCATGCCTCGTAGATGGCGGCATCGGGCGTCTTGCCGTCCTTGCGCTGCGCCTCGAGCGCGAAGTCGATCATCAGGATGGCGTTCTTCTTGACGATGCCGATGAGCAAGATGATGCCGATGATGGCGATCACCCCCAGATCGTGCCGCGCCACGATCAGCGCGAGCAAGGCGCCGATCCCGGCCGAGGGCAGCGTCGAGAGGATGGTCAGCGGATGCACGTAACTCTCGTAGAGCACGCCCAGGACGATGTACATGGTGACCACCGCCGCCAGGATCAGCAGCACCTCCGAGCCCAGCGCCGCGCGAAAGGCCAGGGTGGCGCCCTGGAACTGGGTCTGGATGCTCAGGGGCATCCCCAGCGCCTGCTCGCTTGCCTCGATGGCGTCGACCGCCGCGCCCAGCGAGGCGCCGGGCGCGAGGTTAAACGACACGTTGGCGGCGGGAAACTGCCCCAGGTGATACTGCACCAGGGCGGTGTTGCGCTCGACGATGCGGGCGATGGCCAACAGCGGGATCTGCTGGCCGTTGCCGCCGGGGACGTAGAGCCGGTCGAGCGCGTCGAGGCCCCGCTCGACACCGGGCTGCGTTTCCAGGACGACCCGGTACTGGTTGGACTGCGTGAAGATCGTCGAGACCAGGCGCTGGCCGAAAGCGTCGTAGAGGATGTTGTCGACGGTGGCCAGGGTGACGCCCATGCGAGAGGCCGAATCGCGGTCGACCTCGACATAGGCCTGCAGCCCCTGGTCCTGGGTGTCGTCGCTGACGTCGGACAGCTGCGGCAGCTGGCGCAGGCGCTCGAGCAGGCGCGGAACCCAGGTGCTCAGGTCCTCCTGGTTCGGGGAGTCCAGGGAGAACTGGTACTGCGTGCGTGAGACCCGGTCTTCGATCGTCAGATCCTGGACCGGCTGCAGGTAAACCTTGATCCCCGGCAACTGGCTGGCGCGCTGCTGCAGGCGCGCGATCACCGTCATCACGTCGTCGCGCCGGCCGTGCGGCTTGAGGTTGATGAGCATGCGGCCGCTGTTGAGCGTGGGGTTGATGCCGTCGACGCCGATCAGGGACGAGGCCGATTCGACATCGGGGTCGGCGAGCAGCGCGCGCGCCAGCGCACGCTGGCGATCCATCATGGCCCCGAAGGAGACGGACTGCGGCGCCTCGGTGATTGCCTGAATGGCGCCCGTGTCCTGGGTCGGCAAGAAGCCCTTGGGCACGATGATGTACAGGAAGACCGACAGGAACAGGCTTGCGCCGAAGACCAGCAGGGTGGCTCTTTGCCGCTGCAGCACCCAGCGCAGGGCGTGCGCGTAGGCGTCGAGCACGCGATCGAAGCCGACCTGGAAGAGGCGCAGGATGGGCGAGCTCTCGGTGGCCGACTGCTGCCGCAGCAGGCGGGCGCTCATCATCGGTGTGAGCGTCAGCGACACGACGGCGGAAATCAGAATCGAGACCGCGAGGGTGATGGCGAACTCGCGAAACAGGCGCCCGACGACGTCGGTCATGAACAGCAGGGGAATGAGCACGGCGATCAGGGAGACGGTGAGCGAGATGATCGTGAAGCCGATCTGTCCGGCACCCTTGAGCGCAGCCTGCAGGGGCGGCTCCCCGGCTTCGACGTAGCGCGCGATGTTCTCGATCATGACGATCGCGTCGTCGACCACGAAGCCGGTCGCCACGGTGAGCGCCATCAGCGTGAGATTGTTGATGCTGAAGCCGGCCAGGTACATGACCCCAAAGGTCCCGACCACCGACAGCGGAACCGCCACGCTGGGGATCAGCGTGGCCGCGCCGCTGCGCAGGAACAGGAAGATCGCCGCCACGACCAGGACGATGGCGAAGCCCAGTTCGATCTCGACGTCTCGTACCGATGCCCGGATGGTGGTGGTTCGGTCCGTCAGCGACACGATGGCGACCGCTGCCGGCAGGGAAGCGCGCAGCTGCGGCAGCAACGCCTTGATGCGATCGACCACCTCGATGACGTTGGCGCCCGGCTGGCGCTGGATGTTGAGCACGATCCCCGGCGTATCGTTGGCCCAGCCCGCGAGGCGCACGTTCTCGGCGTCGTCGACGGCCGCGGCGACGTCCGAGAGGCGAACCGGAGCCCCGTTGCGGTAGGCGATGACGACGTCGCGGTAGTCGGCCGCCGAGTTCAGCTGGTCGTTGGCGTCGATCGTCGAGGCACGCAGGGCGCCGTCGAAGCTGCCCTTGGCCAGATTCACGTTTTGGGCGATCACCGCATTGCGGACGTCCTCGAGCGAGAGGCCGACGGCGGCGACGGCGCGCGGATTGACCTGGATGCGCACGGCCGGCTTGCCGCCGCCGCTGATGGTCACGAGTCCCACCCCGGTGAGCTGGGAGAGCTTTTGCGCGATCAGCGTGTCGGCGATGTCCTCGAGCCGCGGGATCGGCAAGGTCTCGGAGGTTACCGCCAGCGTGAGCACGGGGGCATCGGCCGGGTTGACCTTGCTGTACACCGGAGGCGCGGGCAGATCCGTCGGCAAGAAGGTGAAGGCGGCGTTGATCGCGGCCTGCACCTCCTGCTCGGCAACGTCGAGCGACAGGCGCAGGTCAAAGCGCAGCGTGATCGTCGATGCGCCGCCCGAGCTCGCCGACAGCATCTGCGTGAGCCCCGGCATCTGCCCGAACTGGCGCTCCAGCGGAGCGGTGATCGAGGAGGTCACGACATCGGGGCTCGCGCCCGGGTAGAGCGTGCTGACCTGGATGGTCGGGTAGTCGACCTGGGGCAGCGCCGACTGCGGCAGCTGGCGGAAGGCGACGAGTCCGGCCAGGATCACCGCCACCATCAGCAAGGAGGTGGCGACAGGTCGAAGGATGAAGATTCGGGACGGGTTCAAGAGGCGCTCATCCGTGCCGTCGCGCCGGGCGCTCAGTGGGCGGCGCGCGCCGCGGCCTTGCCCGAGGCGCCTGGCGGCGCCTTGGTCTCGATCACTTCGACCTTGGCGCCCTCACGCAGCTTGTCGGTACCATCGACCACGACCCGGTCGTTGAGCGCCAGCCCGTCGATAACCTGTACCCGGTCGCCCTCGGTGATGCCGAGCTTCGGGGCGCGCATCGTCACGGTGCCGTCGGCCTGGATCAGATAGACGTAATAGCCGGGTGCGCCGCGCTGAACGGCCGCGCTGGGGATGGTCAGCGCGTTGGCGATGGTCTCCAGATGCAGCCGGACATTGACGAATTGGTTGGGGAACAGCGCAAGGTCGCGATTGGTGAACGCGGCCTTGAGCTTGACCGTCCCGGTCGTCGTGTCGATCTGGCTGTCGATCGACCGCAGTTGCCCGCTTGCGAGCAAGGTGTGCCCGTCCCGATCGTAGGCATCGACCGCGAGCACCTCGCCCGAGCGCATGCGCCGCGACACGTCGGGCAGGTTGTCCTGGGGAATCGGGAACACGACGTCGATGGGCTGCACCTCGGTGAGCATCACCAGTCCGGTCGCGTCGGCCGCGTGCACCATGTTGCCTGCGTCGACCTGGCGCAGACCGACCCGTCCGTTCACGGGCGCCGTCACGCGCGTGTAGGTCAGATTGAGCTGTGCCGTCTCGACCTGGGCGCGATCGGAGTTCACCGTCCCCTTGAGCTGGCGCACCAGCGCCTCCTGGGTATCGAGCTGCTGCTTGGGAATCGAGTCCTCGGCGCTCAGACCGCGGTAGCGTTCCTGGTCGAGCAGGGCATTTTGCAGCTGGGCGTCGTCGCGCTCGAGCTGTGCCTTGGCATTGGCCAGGGCCGCCTCGTAGGGACGCGGATCGATCTGCGCCAGGAGGTCTCCGGCATGCACCAGTTGCCCCTCGGTGAAGGCCACCTTATCGAGTTGCCCATCGACCAGCACCCGGACCGTTACCGTGCTGCGCGCGGTCACCGTGCCCAGTTCCGTGAGCGTGTGCTCAAAGGGCTGCGTGGTCACCGGCTGGACAGCCACCGGGATTGGCTGGGACGAGTCGGCCCCACGCTTGGCGCGGGCCCCGGCGCCAAATCCGGAGGTCAGCCACACGACGCTTGCGCCGACGACCAGCAGGGCCGTCACCGTGAGTGCGAGATAAAGCCGGCGTCGGCCCGGGCGTCGCGCGGAGGTGCCGTCGCCCGGCGGTAGCGGTGCGCTGGAAGGATCCATGGACTCAGTCGAAAGGGATGAACGCGACGGGCGCGCCATGCGCCCGCGGGGCACGTCCCGCACCCCGCGGGGAATTATCCCCCCGGGGCCGTCGCGTAGGACCGCCGATGAGCCCGCCGAAGACGGCCGCAATCGATCGGATCGGGGCTCGGTTCGCGATCCGACCGCCGGCGCGCATCAGTGCGGCGGGGCGTCCGGCTCCGGAGCGCCGGCCTGAGGCGCCGGAATCGCGGGCACTGGATGCCAACCGCCAGGACAGGTCTGCACGTGCGGGTAGTACGCCTGGGCGGCGTCGCAGTAGTACCAGAGCGGCTGCTGCGGCGGCAGGTTGCCGTACGAGGCGGGAGGGTTTGCCGGCGGGTAGTACGGACCCGGATACCCGTAGTACGGGGAGTAGTAAGGGTACCCCGGGCCGTAAGCATAGTAGGGCCACCACAGGCCGCCGTTGATCCACCACCAGCCGTAGTGCCCGCCGTGCCAGCCGTAGTATCGATAGCCGCCGCCGTGCCATTGCGCATGCACCAAGTGGGCTCCTCCCCCGTGCCAGACTGCGGCCTGTGCGCCGCCGTGGCCGGCGTGTGCGACCCCGTGGGCGGCTGCCAGGCCGGGCGAAGCGGCAATGGTCACCGCGCCCAGGGCCGCTGCCACCATGCCCCAGCGCACTCGAAATATCTTGCCTTTCCACTGCGTTTTCATGACTTGCCTCCCGATCGACACACCCGGCCGAGGCCGACGCGTCAGGCGCGTCCGGCACGGCAGGGCGGGTGCGACAAGGCCATTTTGCTACTCCTTGCCCGCTTTTCGCCGCGCAATTGCGTAACGGTTGTGACAGGACGTATCCGGAAATTGTTCCCCGATCTTGGCCCCTTGCCGGCTTAGCGCAATCCGCGCGAGGCAAGGCAGCGGCGGGCAGCGACGCCTGGGCGGGCGCCGGCCGCCGGAGGGGACCGCATTTCGGGCGCTTAGTGCGCATCGCCGACGGCGACGCCGGGTCGCCCTCGCTGCGGGTGTGCGAGCCAAATGAAGCCGATCAGGAACAAGAAGAGCACGGCCGCGCCGTAGAACAGTTCGTCGGCGGCCAGGGTGTAGGACTGCACGTCGATCAGGCGATCCATCAGCCCCAGCGCCTGATCGGCCGACAGGCCCTGCGCCTGCAGCTGGGCGCCGATCTGCACGGCAGGTTGGTTGTAATCGCCGATGCGCTCGGCGAGCTGGGCATGGTGCAGCTGCGCCCGCGTGTCCCAGAGCGTCGTGGTGACCGAGGTGCCGACCGCTCCCGCGGTCATGCGAAAGAAATTCGACAGTCCGGTCGCCGCGGGGATGCGCTCGGGCCCCAGGCCCGAGAGCAGGATGGTGGTCATCGGCACGAACATGAACGCAACGGCAACGCCCTGCAGCACCGCCGGCAGGACGATCGTGGCGTAGTCGGCGTCGGTGCTGAACCAGGAGCGCATCGCCAGAACGAGGGCAAACACGACAAAAGAGATGCTCGCCAGGATGCGCGGGTCGAAGCGGCTGACGTTGCGACCGACCCAGGGGGAGATCAGGAACGCGAGCACGCCCACGGGCGCGAGCACGAGGCCGGCGTCCGTCGCCGTGTACGCCATGTACTGCTGCAGCCACAGCGGAATCAGCACCACGTTGCCAAAGAAAAGACCATAGGCCAGTGCCAGGGCGCAGGTGCCGATGGCGAAGTTGCGTCTGCGAAAGAGCGATAGGTCCACGACCGGGTGCTCCTCGGTGAGTTCCCAGATCAGGAACACGACCAGGCCGACGACCGCCATCACGCACAGCGCCACGATTTCGTTGGACGAGAACCAGTCGAGTTCGCGGCCCTTGTCGAGCATGATCTGGAGGGATCCGACCCACAGCACAAGCAGGCCAAGCCCGACAAAGTCGACCGGCAGACTCTTGGTCGGCGTCTCGCGGTCGTGATACACGGTCCAGGTGACCCAGCCGGCAATCAGGCCCACGGGCAGGTTGATGTAAAAGATCCATGGCCAGGTGAGGTTGTCGGAGATCCAACCGCCCAGCGGCGGACCGATGATCGGCGCCACCAGCGTGGTCATCGCCCAAAGCGCCATGGCAATACCGGCGCGCGCCGGCGGATAGCTGCTGAGCAGCAGCGCTTGCGACAGCGGGATCATGGGCCCGGCAACCGCGCCTTGCATCACGCGAAAGCCGATCAGCGTCTGCAGGTTGGGCGCCATGCCGCACAGCAGCGACGCCATGGTGAAAAGGACGGTGGCGGTGAGAAAGATTCGTACCTGGCCAAAGCGCTGCGCAAGCCAGCCGGTAAGCGGAACGGAAATCGCGCTGGAGACCGCAAACGAGGTGATGACCCAGGTTCCCTGGCTGGGGCTCACGCCGTTGTCCCCCGAGATCGCCGGGATCGACACGTTGGCGATGGAGGTATCGAGCACGTTCATGAACGTCGCCAGCGAAAGGGCGATCGTTCCGGCGATCAGCTTGCCGCCTTGCAGCGGGGCCGCCCGCGGACGCGCCGCGGCCGCGGCGCTGGGCGCGTCGTCGGCGTCGGGCGGGACGCGTGTGCCGCCGCCTTGCGATGTCGTGGTGCTTGCCATGGTGCGGGGATGGGCCCTAGCGCCTTGCGGCCAGCGCCGCAGCGGCGCTGGCGCTGCCGATGGGTGCGTTGTTGCTGGCGATGATGCGTTGGATCAGGGCTTCGGCCTCATGCTCGCTACCGTCGAATACCTCCGTCTGGTTGTCCGGCGAGGCCTCGTTGTGGGACGACACCAGGGCGCCGCCGCGGTTGCGCACGTCCACGGTTGCGCGGATCGACAGGCCGACGCGCAGCGGATGCTCGCGCAGCTCCTTGGGATCGAGCGCGATGCGCACCGGGACGCGCTGCACGACCTTGATCCAGTTGCCAGTGGCGTTTTGCGCCGGCAGCAGGGCAAATGCGGCCCCGGTTCCGGCGCCCAAACCGATGATGCGGCCGTGGTACTCCATGCGGCTGCCGTATAAGTCGGCAATGATCCGCACCGGCTGGCCGATGCGCATGTTCTCGAGCTGGACCTCCTTGAAATTGGCATCGACCCAGAGGTTGTCCATCGGCACCAGCGCCATGAGCACAGCACCCGGCGCGACGCGCTGTCCAACCTGCACGTTGCGCCGTGCGATCTGCCCGCTCACGGGGGCGAGGATCTCGCCGCGCTTGACCGCCAGGTAGGCCTCCCGCACGCGCGCCGCCGCCGCCAGCACGTTCGGGTGCGAGGGCACGCGCGTGCCGGCGGTGAACGAACGATTGGACAGCAGCTGCTCGCGCGCGCTGGCCAGCGCTGCCTTGCCGGTCGCTACCGCCAGTTCCGCGTGGCGGATTTCCTCTTCCGACACCACCCCGGTGTCGCGCACGGCGCGGCGGCGCTGCAGGTCGTCCTCGGCGCGCTCGAGCTCGGCCTCGCGCAGCGAAACATTGGCCTGCAGCACGTCGTTGTTGGCGTACAAGGTTCGCGTCTCGCGCACCGCTTGGGCGAGCTGCGCCTCGCGGCCCATCAGGTCGATGCGCGCGTCCGCGGGATCGAGCCGAACCAGCAACTGCCCAGCCGTGACGGTATCGGTCTCATCGGCGCCGATCGCGATGACCGTTCCACCGGTTTGCGGCGTGATCGTCACAACGCGACCGCCGACGTAGGCGTCGTCCGTATCCTCGTAGTTGCGAGCCACCAGCAGCCAGTAGCCGCCGGCGCCGATGGCAGCCAGCAGCAGGATCAGCGCTGTGAGAATCAGGGCGGGGCGCCGCATCGATCCGCCCTGGCGTTTGGCTTCGTGCGCCGGTTCGTGCGCCGGCCCGCGCTCCTGGCCAGTTTGCTCGGGGCCCGGATTCGTGTTTGGCTGCGTCATGGATTGGTTGCTCCACCTTCGTATGGGTTGATCTACCGCGCGGATGGGTCGCACCCCGTGGCCGCGCGAATCACGCCAGTTTTCATTCCACAAGCGCCTCAGTGCGGGCCCGCGGCCAGCTCCGTATCGCGAAAACCGCCGCCCAGCGCCAGCGCCAGCGAAACGTCCAGTGCCGCGGCGCGCGCATCGAGTTCAACCTGGGCGCGGCGCTGCGCCAGGACGCTCGTCTGCGCCGCGAGAACCGTCAGGTAGTTCCCCAGGCCGGCCTGGTAGCGAATCATCGCCAGGTCCGCGGCGGCCTGCGCATGCTCGGTGGCCAGGGCCTGCTGGGAGCGCTGGCGGGCGACCGAGGCAATCGAGCTCAGGGCATCGGCAACCTCGCGCGCCGCCTGCAGGACCGTCGTGTTGTAGGTATCGATCGCCTCGTCGGCTGCGGCGCTGGCCGAACGCAACTGCGCCCGGAGTGCGCCCCCGTCGAACAGGGGAAGGTGGATCGCCGGGCCGACCTGCCACACGCGGCTGTTGTACTCGAACAGCAACTGCGTCGTGAGCGAATTGATCCCGACCAGGGCGGTGAGATTGACGTTGGGATAAAAATCCTTACGCGCGGCCTCGACGCTGCTCAGCGCCGCCATGACCCGGCGCTGCGCTGCGGCCACGTCGGCGCGGCGTGCCAGCAGGTCCAGCGGCAATGCCGCCGGCGGCAGCACCGCGCTCTCTTCCGGCAGCCGGGCGTCGACCGCATCGGCCGCTTGGGGGCCCTGGCCCGAGAGCAGCGCCAGGCTATGCCGCGCAAGGGCAATCTGCTCGTCGGCCTGCTCGATGTCGACCCGGATCTCCGGCACGGTCATCTCGGCCAGGCGGCGCTCGACTTGCGTGTCGAAACCGGCGCTCACGCGGCGCCGGACCAGATCGAGTGTTTGCGTGCGCGAGGCTTCGATATCTACCGCGATGCGGCGGGCACGCTGCGCACGCGCGAGCTCGAAATACGCGTGACCGATTGCTCCGGCGAGGCGTACGCGGGCCAGATCGCGGTCGGCGGCGCTCGCGTCGGCGCTCCAGTGCGCCGCGTCGGTGCGTGCCGCCAGGCGGCCGAACAGATCGAGTTCCAGCGTGGCCGAAAGGTCGACATCGTTGATCGTGTGAACCATGCCGGCCAGCGGCGGCGGGAAAATTCCCGTTCCCGAAATTCGCTGCGCCGTCGAATCGGCACCAAATCCGACGTTGGGCCCTTGTGCTGCGCGCGCGGAGGCGAAGAACGCTTCGGCGCGCGCCAGACGGGCATCGGCCTCGCGCAGCGTCGGGCTATCGGCCAAGCCGGTTTCGATCCAGCGCGTCAGTTCCGGATCCTGGTACGCGTCCCACCAGTTCGGCGATGGCAGCGCTGGCCCCGCGCCCGCCGCCGCCTCGGGTGCTTGCAATTGAAGCTTGGCGGCAAGCTCCTGCGCGGTCGGCATCTTCTCGCGCGGCTGGATGGATGCCTGCGAAGCGCAGCCGCCTAGCAAGACGGCCCCGAGTGCCAACAGCAGTTGGCCCGCGCGGATCCGCGCCGATACCGCAGGCGATGCGCGGGGCGCTAGGAGCGGGCTCCGCGCTTTCACGCGTCCGCCTCCCGGGCTGCGGCACCCTGGGCTTCGCGGCGTCCCGCGGCGACCACGCGCTCCAGGATCTCGCGCAGCTGCTCGACCTCTTTGTGGGAAAGTCCGGCAAGATGCGCGTTGAGGACGTCGGCGATGACGTACGGGACAATTTCGGCCGCCTTGCGGCCTTCTTCCGTGAGTTCGAGTTCCTGTACCCGGCGGTCGTCCGTGCTCCGAACGCGCCGCAGCAAGCCCTTGTCCTCGAGACGGTCCAGCATCCGAGTGGTGGCGCCGGTATCGCAGCCCACCCATCGGGCGACCTGCGTGGCGGTACCGGGAGAATTGCGCGAGAGCAGCAGCAGCGGACGCCACTGCGCATTGGTAAGGCTGTGTTCGGCCATGCGGTTATCGATGGCGCGGGACATCATCTCCACCGCCTGCTTCATTAGGAAGCCGACGCTTTCCTCGGTGCGATAGTGCTCGCCGCGGTAGTAGCCCGGGCGCACGGCGGGCAGCGGCCGCGACTTGACGACTTTGGTCGCTGCCGGCCGGGTGCGTTGGGAAGAGGGAAGGGCGCCGGACAAGCGGGATTTGGACATAAGCCTGCGTGGGCAATTATTGACTAGGCAGTAAGATATCTGCCTAGGCATGCATTGTCAATCGAATCACCTACACGTTCTGGGGTCGCATATAGGGCGGTGCGGCAACTGCGCCACGGGCTTGGGGATAAAGGACTCTGGCGCACGCGGAAGGAATTCGCACGGCCTTCGTGTAAAA
>Ga0209415_10008110_pt1 | contig 18237 bp, 15 predicted proteins | sample PeaSoiSIISIP2007_FD_187696 | JGI IMG/M metagenome (GOLD analysis project Ga0209415, IMG submission 187696) | Peat soil microbial communities from Weissenstadt, Germany - SII-SIP-2007 (SPAdes) (version 2) | ecosystem: Environmental > Terrestrial > Soil > Wetlands > Peat | place: Germany...
CAGATCTTCTCGGTCGGGGTGATGGGCACGGGCTCAGAGCCTTTCTGCAATGGCGTCGCCCACGGCGACGGTGGACGGGACGACGGAGCCGGGCGACTGGTCGTGCTCGGCCAGGTAGGCGGCGACGGCCTTGGTGATCCTCTCCGCGGCGTCGAGCTCGCCGAGGTGCTCGAGCATGAGGGCCGCCGAGCGGACCGCGGCCACGGGGTTGGCCGTGGACGTCCCGGCGATGTCATGGGCGGCGCCGTGGACCGGCTCGAACAGCGAGGGCCCGGTGCGCGCCGGGTTGAGGTTGGCCGAGGCCGCGAACCCGATCCCGCCGGCGACAGCGCCGGCGAGGTCGGTGAGGATGTCCCCGAAGAGGTTGTCGGTGACGATGACGTCGTAGCGGGTGGGGCGCTCGACGAGGTAGATGCAGGCGGCGTCGACGTGGTTGTAGTCGCCGGTCACCCCGGGATACTCCCCGGCCACGTCGTCGAAGACCCGTTGCCAGAGGTCACCGGAGAAGGTGAGGACGTTGGTCTTGTGCACCAGGGTGAGACGGCGGGCGGGTCGGCGCGAGGCGAGCTCGAAGGCGAAGCGCACGCAGCGCTCGACGCCCATCCGAGTGTTCACCGAGCCTTGGGTGGCCACCTCGTAGGGGGTGTTGCGGCGCAGGAAGCCTCCTTCGCCGGCGTAGGTCCCCTCGGTGTTCTCGCGGATGACCACGAAGTCGCAGTCCGGGGAGGGCGCGCCGGCCATGCCCAGGAAGGGTCGGAGGTTGACGTACAGGTCGAGCTCGAAACGCAGGCGCAGGAGCAGGCCGCGCTCGAGAAGCCCCGGGGGGACCTCGGTGGACTTCACCGGTGGGCCCACGGCGCCGAGGAGGATGGCGTCGAAGGACCGGAGGTGCTCGAGGGTGGCGTCGGGGAGGACCTCACCGGTGCGCAGGTAGTGGGCGGCGCCGAGGTCGAACTCGGTCTGCTCGAGGGTGACCCCGGCCGCGCCGATCACCTTGAGGGCCTCGGCCAGCACTTCGGGGCCGATGCCGTCGCCGCCGATCACGGCCACTGTGTGGTTCTTGCCTGTGCCCATCGGTCCTGTCTCGGAAAATGAAAAACCGCCCACCGAGGTGGACGGTCGGGGCGGCGCACACCAATCAGGTGCGCGCCTACTCGATGACGATTACGGGTTCGCTCGGGATTCCCATGGGAGACCCAGTCTCTCTCGCCCGTGCCGGGGGCGTCAACCACACCTCGGGCGCCTACCCGGGCGCCCCGGGGGAGCCGATACCCTGGTGCGGCGTGACCGACGACGATTCCACCCACCTCACCCAGGCGACATTCGACCGCCTGCAGGCCGAGCTCGAGGACCTGACGACCCGGGGTCGGGTCGAGATCGCGCGTGCCATCGAGGCCGCCCGAGCGCTCGGCGACCTGTCGGAGAACGGGGACTACCACGCCGCCAAGGACACCCAGGGGAAGATGGAGTCCCGGATCCGCCGGCTCCAGCACACCCTGGGCCACGCCGTGATCGTCGACGGCGAGGCGGTCGGGAGCTCCGAGACAGTGGCGGCCGGGTCGGTGGTGGCCATCCGCTACGAGGGCGACGCCGAGATCGAACGGTTCCTGGTGGGGTCGATCGAGGAGCGCCACGACGAGCTCAACGTGGTGTCCCCGGGGTCGCCGCTGGGCCAGGCGTTGCTCGGGAGGGCCTCGGGCGAGGTGGTCGAGTACGAGGCGCCGGGCGGGACCCTGCGCGTCGAGATCGTGAAGATCGGCAGCTGACCGGTGGCCAGCAGCCCCGAGAAGACGAGCACCCCACGGCCCCACACACGCACGGAGCCCCGCACACGCAAGGAGCCCGGCAAACTCAGTGAGCCCCGGACACTGAGTGACAAGGTGTGGGACAACCACCTCGTCCACCACGCCGACGGTGAGCCCGATCTGCTGTTCATCGACCTGCACCTGGTGCACGAGGTGACGTCGCCGCAGGCCTTCGACGGGTTGCGGCTGGCGGGGCGCCTGGTGCGCCACCCCGAGCTGACGGTGGCCACCGCCGATCACAACGTGCCCACCACCGACGTCGACAAGCCCGTAGCCGACCCGGTGTCGGCCCGCCAGCTCGAGGTCCTGGCCGCCAACTGCGCCGAGTTCGGGATCACGTGTTATCCCATGGGCCACGCCAACCAGGGCATCGTCCACATCATCGGCCCCGAGCTGGGACTGACCCAGCCGGGGATGACCATCGTGTGCGGCGACAGCCACACCTCGACCCACGGGGCCTTCGGCGCGCTGGCCTTCGGGATCGGCACTTCCGAGGTCGAGCACGTCCTGGCCACCCAGACCCTCCCCCAGCAGCGTCCCGCCACCATGGCGGTGGAGGTCATCGGCACCCTGCCCGCCGGGGTGACCGCCAAGGACATGGTCCTGGCCATCATCGGTCGCATCGGCACCTCGGGGGGGATGGGCCACGTCATCGAGTACCGCGGCCCCGCCATCGCGGCGCTGTCCATGGAAGGCCGGATGACGGTGTGCAACATGTCGATCGAGGCCGGGGCGCGCGCCGGGATGGTCGCTCCCGACGACACCACCTTCGAGTATCTCCGGGGCCGGCCCCGGGCTCCGCGGGGCGCGTTGTGGGAGCAGGCCCTGGCCGACTGGCGGGAGTTGGTCACCGACGAGGGCGCCGTGTTCGACACCACGGTGACCCTCGACGGGTCCTCGCTCGTGCCCCACGTGACGTGGGGGACCAATCCCGGACAGGTCGTCCCCATCGACGGGCATGTCCCCGACCCCTCGAGCTTCCCCGACGCGGCAGAGCGCGAGGCGGCGGCCCGGGCCCTGCACTACATGGGGCTGACCGCCGGCACGGCGCTGCGCGACGTGATGGTGGACACCGTCTTTATCGGGTCGTGCACCAACTCGCGCATCGAGGACCTGCGCGACGCCGCCTCGGTGCTCGACGGCCGGCATGCCCGGGCCGGGTTGCGGGCCCTGGTGGTGCCGGGATCGCACCGGGTCAAGGCCCAGGCCGAGGCGGAGGGCCTCGACAAGGTGTTCCTGGCGGCGGGGTTCGAGTGGCGCGAGCCGGGTTGCTCGATGTGCCTGGCCATGAACCCCGACAAGCTCGCCGTGGGCGAACGGTGCGCCTCGACCTCCAACCGGAACTTCGAGGGTCGCCAGGGACGGGGGGGCCGCACCCACCTGGTGTCACCGGCGGTCGCGGCGGCTACCGCCGTGGCCGGGCACTTCGCCACCCCCGGGGAGCTGTCGTGAAGTCGGGAGGACCGTCATGAAGCCTGTGGTGGTCGTGTCGGGCCGCGCCGTGCCCCTGGACCGTTCAGACGTGGACACCGACCAGATCATCCCGTCGGACTGGTTGAAGCGCGTGGAGCGCACCGGGTTCGGCGCCGGGCTGTTCGCCGAGTGGCGCGACGACCGCGCCTTCGTGCTCAACGATCCTCAGTACGCCGGCGCCAACATCCTGGTGGCGGGGCCCAACTTCGGGACGGGGTCGTCGCGCGAGCACGCCGTGTGGGCTCTGCTCGACTACGGGTTCGAGGCCATCGTGTCGCCGCGCTTTGCCGACATCTTCCGAAACAACTGCACCAAGCAGGGACTGCTCCCGGTGGAGGTGGATCCCGGGCTCGGGCGCTCCCTGCTCGATGCCGTGGTGGCCGACCCTTCGCTCGAGCTCACCATCGACGTGGCCCGGGGCACCGTCGAGGCACCGGCGGCGGGGCTGGCGGGCACGTTCGCTCTCGACGACTTCACCCGCGAGCGCCTGCTCAACGGATGGGACGACATCGGGCTGACCCTGCGCCACGGGGACGAGATCTCGCTGTACGAGCGCCAGCGCGCCGCCTGGATGCCCGTCGCCACCGGCTGAGTCTTCTTCTGGTCTTCGGGTCTTCTGGCCCCTCTCCTGGCGCCGTCCCTCGGCGGCCTGTCTCCCGCCGGCGCCCGTCCCGGTTGGCATGGCGTTCGGGGCCCGATGTGGGCCCCGATGACCCATCGGGCGGACCCAGAGGAGGCGACGTGGTGAAGGACTTCAAAGAGTTCATCTTGCGGGGGAATGTGGTCGACCTCGCCGTGGGGGTCGTCATCGGCCTGGCCTTCGGCGCGGTGGTGACCTCGTTCACCGCCGATCTGCTGACCCCCCTAGTGTCCATCCCGGGGAAGGTTTCGTTCGCGAGCCTCACCCTCACGGTGCATCACAGCGTCTTCTACTACGGGCGGTTCGTGAACGCCTTGATCGCCTTCGTGATCATCGCGGCGGCGGTGTTCTTCTTCGTGGTCAAGCCCATCAACGCCCTGGCGGCGCGCCGGGCCAAAGGGGAGGACGACGAGACCCGGGACTGCCCCGAGTGCCTGAGTGAGATCCCGGCCGGCGCCCACCGGTGCGCCTTCTGCACCGCCCAGGTGGCGCCGGCCACCTGAGGCTCGGCGCGGGCGCGGCGTGGCTTGGCGCGGCTTGGGGTGTCAGGGCCCGATCTCGGGGTCTCGCTGCTCGTTGCGGGCCCGGATCCGGACGAGCCGGTTGACCGCCGCCAGATAGGCGCGGGCCGAGGCCTCGACCACGTCGGTGGAGACGCCGCGTCCCGACACCTTGAGCCCGCCGGCCTCGAGCTGGACGACGACGTCCCCGAGGGCGTCGACACCCCCGGTCACCGACGACACGTTGAACCCGATCAGCCGCGACTCCACCTTCGTGGCCGACCGGATGGCGGTGCAGGCGGCGTCGATCATGCCGTTGCCTTCGGCGGCGGCCTCCACCTTGTCCCCCGACCGGCTCACCACCACCCGGGCCCGGGGCATGCCCACGGTGCCCCCGGCGACCTCGAGGGCCTCGAGATGGAACCCCTCCACCAGGTCCTGACCGAGCTCCTCGGCCACGATGGCCTCGAGGTCGGCGTCGGTGATCTCGACCTTGCGGTCGGCGAGCTCCTTGAACCGGGTGAACGCCTGGTTGAGACCGTCGCCCTGGACGTGGATGCCCATCTTCTCCAGGGTGCTGGCGAAGGCGTGACGTCCCGAGTGCTTGCCCATGACGATCTGGCGACCGACCTGGCCCACGCTGGCGGCGTCGATGATCTCGTATGTCGAGCGATCGGCCAGGATGCCGTGCTGGTGGATGCCGGACTCATGGGCGAAGGCGTTGCGCCCCACCACGGCCTTGTTGTACTGCACCGGATACCCCGTCAGCCGGGCGACGAGGCGCGACGCCCGAGCCAGCTCCTCGGTGCGCACCGTGGTGGTGACGCCGGGGAACTGGTCGGGACGGATCCGCAGGGCCATGACGACCTCTTCCAGAGCGGCGTTGCCGGCCCGCTCGCCCAGACCGTTCACGCACACCTCCACCTGGCGGGCCCCGGCCTGGACCCCGGCCAGGGTGTTGGCGGTGGCCAGCCCGAGGTCGTTGTGGCAGTGGGTCGACAGCACGTAATCGCCGGGGACCTCCTTGCGGATGTGCTGGATCAGAGCCCCGAAGTCCCACGGGATGCCGTATCCCACGGTGTCGGGGATGTTCAAGGTGGTGGCGCCGGCCTCGACCGAGGCGCGCAGGACCTCCAACATGAAGTCCAGGGGGGTGCGGGTGGCGTCCTGGGGGCTGAACTCGACGTCGTCGGTGTGCTCTCGGGCCCGGGCCACGCCCCCCCGGGTCTCGGCCAGTACCTGGGCCTCGTTCATCTTGAGCATGTGCTCCATGTGCTGGGGGCTCGTCGAGATGAACACGTGGATGCGGGCGCACGCCGCGTCGCGCACGGCGTCCCAACAGCGGTCGACGTCGGACAGCTGCGTGCGCGACAGGCCACAGATGGCCGGGGCGTCGGGGGCGTTGCCGACGGACCGGGCGATGGTCTGCACCGCTTCGAAGTCGCCTTGGCTCGCCACCGGGAAGCCGGCCTCGATGTAGTCGACGCCCGCCCTGGCCAGTTGCTCGGCGATCTCGAGCTTCTCGGCCACGTCGAGGGAGATCCCCGGGGACTGCTCCCCGTCGCGCAGGGTGGTGTCGAAGACGACGAGGTGCCCGCTGTCGCCGGCGGGGGTGTTCTCGGGCGCGGGCCGGGGGGAAGCCTTGGTGGCTCGTTCGGCGCTTGGCTTGTCGCTCATCGACGTGTCCTCGCTCTCGTGTTCCTCGTGATCATCTGGCTCTCGGCTCTGGCTGGTGTAGCTGGGTTGTGGCTGGGTCGGTCGATCGGGGCCGAGGGGTGTGTTGGCCCAAGAAGAAACCCCCTGGCCGGTGGGCACAGGGGGCGGGCTCGGCGAGCGCGATGGGGCGCTCGCCGTCAGGTAAGAAGCAGGGCGTGGATGAATGGGTAGGCGCGCATGTCGGGTTCCATGGTTGCAAACGGGGGCGCCCGGGTCAAGGACACGGCGGTCGGTGGCGATCTACGCTGCCGGTCGTGAGAGGCGTGGGGCGAGGTCTGGGCAGGTTGGCCATCGCAGCCGCGCTGGCAGCCGTTGCGGTGGCGGCGGGACGTGCCGCCCTCGGCCGCCTCGCCGGGGAGCCCGGCGCGCCGAGTCGGCAATGGGGCAGCTTCGACACGTGGCCGGCCGTCCCTCCCGCTCCCGACCGGCTGGTGCCCAACGGCTCTCACGTTCCTGCGGGGAGCTGACCTCCCGAACAAACGCGCCACGCGATGGTCCTCGGGAACTCGCGGGGCCACGGCGTCGTCCAAGAGGCACCGGATCAAGGAGAACCGGCCTGTCGGCCCTGACGCGCCCGGGGTCGCCGTTTCGAGGAGGCCCAGTGTCCAATGTGCCCAGGAAGTTCATCGTGGCCCTCGTGGCTGTCGTCGTGGTGGTGTCCGGAGCGGCGGTCGGCCGTCATCTGATCGTGGGCTCGGCGAGCTCGAAGGCGACCTCGTCGGCGCCCGCCCCGGTGTCACCGGGCCACACCGGCGGAACCGCCGCCCGAGCCGGGTCGGACTCGTCGGGCGCTTTCTCGAGTCTCCCCGCCGCACCCACCACGACTGTGGGTGCGCCTGCACCGGCGCCGTCCGCTTCTGCCGCCGCGGCCTCCCCCACGGGGGCGGCGGCGGTGCCCCCGTCGCCGAACGACGGTGGGCCCCTGCCCAGCGTGCCGGTGTTCCCCATCACGCCCCAGATCGTCCGGACCGCCACCCTCGACTTGCGGGTGGGCAAGAACGCCCTCAGCACGACGTTGACGGACATCGCCGGGATTGCCGCCGCCGACGGGGGATTCGTCGAGAGCTCGTCGATGGCGGGGGGCACGGCCCGGTCCGCGCCGCTGACGGGCAGCATCGTCATCCACGTCCTGGAGGCGGACTTCAGCGATGCCATGTCGGCGCTGTCGGGCTACGGCAAGGTGACGGACCAGCAGATCCAAGGCAAGGACGTGACGAACCAGGTGGCCACCAACGCGGCCACGATCGTCATCCTGCAGGACGAGGTGAACTTGCTCGAGGGCAAGCTCAGCCAGGCCACCGACATCAACACGTTCCTCCAGATCCAGGCCCAGCTGTTCCCCGTGGAGGAGCAACTGCAGCAGCTGCAGAACCAGCAGGCGGTCCTGGAGAACTCCGCCGCCCTGGCCACCATCACCGCCAACCTGTCGGCCCCCGGCGCCCCCGTGGTGACGACGCCTACGCCCCGACCCAACGCCGACGCCGCCAACGTGGCGTGGCGCTACCTCCGTCACAACTCGCTGGCCGTCCTCGACGGGCTGGCCGTGGGCGGGGGCTGGGCGCTGCCGGTCGTGGTCCTGCTGGCACTGGTGGGGTGGGCGGCAGCGCGTGTGGCCCGGCGTCGCCGCCACGCCGTCAATCCGGCTTGATCACAGGGGGGTCGACGCCAGCAGGCGGCACCCGTTGTCGTTGGTGTTGGGGGCGCTCACCACGACCACCGATCGCGCCGCGTTGGCCGTGGCTCCTCGGGCGGAGGTGGCCGTGAACACGTAGACGAGAGACGACGTGCCCTTGAAGGTGGCGGTGGCCAGCAACTGCAACGTCCTTCCCGCGCCCGCCGCGGCCGTGGCCGACGAGAGACAGCGGTCGAAAAGGCCCGTCGGTATCGGTGGCGTGGGTGGGACCGGCCCCGGGGTGGCCGTGGGGGCGACACCGGCGGGCCCCGCCGTCGTGGTTGGCGTGCCGGAGGCGGTCGTGGTCGTCGGCGTGGCCGCCGACGCCGCCGCGCCCGACGGGGTCGCGGCGAAGTCCCTCGACAGCACGGCATCGACTCGGGCCTCGAGGGCGCCCACCGAGTCGAGGGTGCCCAGGTCCCCGACGGCGTCCGCCACGCTGTTCGACGGGCCGTGAGTGTTCGAGGCTTTCTCGGATCCCGACGAGCCCGGCGAGCCCGGCGACCGCGACGGGCCGACGGGGGCCGACGCCGCGGAACCGCCGAGGGTGCCCGAGCTGGAAAGAGCCAGAGGGACACCCACCGCGGCCGCCAGCACCAGCACGGCCGCGGCCGCCCCCACCAGCACCTGGGGGCGCCGCCGGGCACTGGGAGCGACAACGTCGGGTGCGGTGCGGCGTGCCGGCGCGACCTCCTGCGCAGCGCGCAGCACGGCGGCGATCGACGCGGCGCGCACCTCGGGATCGACGGGGGCCACCGGCGTCCGCATGCGGTCGCGCACCGCCTCGAGGGCGGCGAGACGCCCACCACACTGCGCACAGGTGGCGAGGTGCTCCCCGGCGTCGGCGGCAGCGGCGGCACTGACATCGCCGACATGGGCGACATCGTCGAGATGCGACGACAACTGCTCGTCGGTGAGGTGGCCGTCGGTCATCGGGTGCGCTCTTCTTCCTGGTCTTCCTGGGGCTCACCTTCGGGCGAGGCGTCGGGGACACCGGTGGGGTCGGTGTCATCTTCTTGGACGTCCGGCGGGGCCGTGGGGTTCCCGGCGGCGGGCGACGACGTGGCGACCGAGGTGGCGCCGTGCGGGGTCTCCCACACCGAGGCCAGGGCCGATCGGGCCCGGGCAATGCGCGACCGCACCGTCCCGACGGGGACGCCCAGGATGGCGGCGATGTCGTCGTAGGGGAGGTCGCACACGTCGCGCAGGACCACGGCGGTGCGGAACTCGACCGGGAGCCCGGCCAGGGCGGCGTCGATGTCGAGGCGCGCCGCCACCACGTCGGCGGGGTCTCGGCTGGTAGCACCGTCGACGGCTCTGGTGCCGGGCCTGCCAGACGCGCGCCGCGGGGTCGGGACGACGAACAGCCCGGGGGGGCCCGACCCCGAGTCGTCGGCCATCTCGGCGATGTCGGCACCGACCCCGGTGACGGGACGGCGACGGCGACGGCGCAACTCGTCGAGACAGGTGTTGGTGGCGATGCGGTACATCCACGTGCCGAACGAGCTGCGCCCGTCGAACCGGCTCAGGGCTCTGATGGCGGAAACGAGGGCGTCCTGGGTGGCGTCGAGGGCGTCGGCGTCGTTGCCCAGCATCCGCCGGCACAGCGCGTGGACACGGTCGTAGTGCGCCGTGACCAAGGTCTCGAGAGCGTTGCGGTCTCCCCCGCGAGCCGCTTCGAGAACCGCCCCGTCGCCATCGGCAGCCTGGTCGAGGTGGTTGTCGATGCCCGGAAGGCTAATGCCCGGGTCGCCCTGGTCCCGGGGCAACCCGGGGCAAGCCGGGGCAGACGGTCGCGTCAGGGCGGCGGGCCGTCAGACGCAGGTGATGCGGTGGATGTCGAGGATGCCGTCGGTGCCCTGGAGCTTGGCGAAGGCGTGGTCGGGGATGGCGCGGTCGGTGGAGAGCACCATGAGGGCGGTGCCTTCGGTGCGGGAGGGGTCGACGTCCATGGAGGAGATGGACACGCCGGCTTCACCCAGGACGACCCCCACGACCCCGATCATCCCCGGGCGGTCGTCGTTGCGGACGATCAACATGTGCTCGGCGGGAGGCACCTCGACGGTGTGGTCGTCGACGAGGACGATGCGCGATTCGGAGCGGGTGCCCGACAGGGTGCCGGCGATGGAGTGGTCGGCCGAGCGCAGGGTGAGGAGGTTGACGTAGTCGCGCGCCGTGGCGGTGGACACCTCGCGCACCTCCAGTCCCCGCTCCGCCGCCAGCTGGGGCGCGTTGACGTAGGACACGGGCTCCTCGGTGCCCGCCGAGAAGATGCCCTTGAGCACCGCCAGGGTCAGGATCGAGGTGTTGGACCCCGCCAGGCCGCCTTGGTATTCCACCTCGATGCGATCGGGCAGGCCGTCGTTGAGGCAGGCGAAGCACCGGCCCAGTTGTTCGGCGAGGCGGAGGAAGGGGCGCACGGTCTCCGACACCTCGGTGGCGGCGACGTTGACGGCGAAGGGCACGAAGTCCCCCGCCAGGGCCAGGTTGACCTGCTCGGCGATGGTCACGCCCGCTTTGTCCTGGGCCTCGGCGGTGGACGCGCCCAGGTGCGGGGTGACCACCACCGTGGGAAACCCGAACAACGGCGAGTCGGTGCAGGGCTCCGTGGCGTACACGTCGAAGGCGGCCCCCTGGACGCGGCCCGATCGCAGCGCGTCGGCGAGGGCCTCCTCGTCGACGATGCCGCCGCGCGCCGCGTTGACGATGCGAATGCCCGGCTTGGCCTTGGCCAGGAGCTCGGCGCCGATGAGCGAAGCCGTCTCGGCCGTCTTGGGGAGGTGGATGGTGAGGAAGTCGGACTCGGCCACCAGGTCGTCGAGCGACAGCATCTCGACCCCCATGTGCCGGGCCCGGTCGGCCGACACGTAGGGGTCATAAGCGCACAGGCGCATGCCGAAGGCCAGGGCCCGCTGGGCCACCAGCGCGCCGATCCGGCCCAGCCCGACGACTCCCAGGGTCTTGCCGTGCAGCTCGACCCCCTCCCACTTCGACCGCTCCCACTTCCCCGCCACCAGCGAGGCGTGGGCCTGGGGGATGTTGCGGGCCTGGGCCAGCAACAGGGCCATGGTGTGCTCGGCGGCCGAGAGCACGTTGGACTCCGGGGCGTTGACCACCATGACCCCGCGCCGGGTCGCCGCGTCGACGTCCACGTTGTCGAGCCCGATGCCGGCCCGACCCACCACCACCAGGTCGGCGCCCGCCTCCAGGACCTCCGCGGTGACCTGGGTGGCCGAGCGGACGATGAGGGCATGGGCGCCGGGGATGACACCGAGCAGCGTCTCGGGGTCCAAGTCGAGTTGGACGTCGACCTCGTGGCCGACGTCGGACAGCGTCTTGAGCCCTCGCTCGGCCAGCTTCTCGGTGATCAGTACCCGTGCCATGTGGCTCGTCGTCGCCCCTTCTTCAGTAGTGGTACTCGGCGGTGGTAATTCGGCGGGTGGTTACCGGGCGGTGGTTACTCGGCAGTGGCGAAGAGCTTGCCCAGTCGGGTGACACCTTCGACAATGGCGTCGTCCCCCAGGGCGTAGGACAGCCGCAGATAGCCCTCCGCGCCGAACGCTTCGCCGGGGACCACGGCCACCAGGGCCTCTTCGATGGACACCTCGGCGACGTCGGCGGACGACGTCACCAGACGTCCCCCCACCCGGCGTCCGAGCAGACCCCGCACCGAGGGGAAGGCGTAGAAGGCGCCCTCGGGCTCCACGCAGGTGACGCCCTCGCAGGCGTTGAGCATGGAGTGGATGGTCACCCGTCGGCGGTCGAAGGCGGCCCGCATCATGGCCACGGCGTCGAGGTCGCCCTCGAGGGCGGCCAGGGCGGCTCGCTGGGACACGTTGGAGACGTTGGAGGTGGCGTGGGACTGGAGGTTGGTGGCCGCTTCGACCACGTCGGGGGGGCCGATGAGCCAGCCCACGCGCCATCCCGTCATGGCGTAGGTCTTGGCCACCCCGTTGATGACGACACAGCGCGACGCCAGCTCGGGCGCGGCCACGGGCATGGAGCGGAACACCGACGACCCGTACACGAGGTGCTCGTAGATCTCGTCGGTCACGACCCACAGGCCACGCCCGGCCGCCCACTCACCGATGGCGGCGACGTCCTCGGGGCGCGACACCGCGCCGGTGGGGTTGTTGGGGGACACGAACAACAGGACCTTGGTGGCGGGCGTGACCGCCGCCTCGAGGGCCTCCACGCGAAGATGGAACCCGCTGGCCTCGTCGGTGGGCACGGCCACGGGAACGCCCCCGGCCAGGGCCACGGCCTCGGGGTACGTGGTCCAGTAGGGGGCGGGCACGAGGACCTCGTCGCCGGGGTCGAGCAGGGTGGCGAAGGCCTCGTAGACGGCCTGCTTGGCGCCGTTGGTGACGAGCACCTGCGAGGGGCTGATCTCGTAGCCCGAGTCGCGCGCCGTCTTGGCGGCGATGGCCTCGCGCAGCGCGGCGATGCCGGCGGTGGGCGTGTAGTGGTGGTTGGCGGGGTCGTGACAGGCCGCCACGGCCGCCTCGACGATGTGCTCGGGCGTGGGGAAGTCCGGCTCCCCGGCCCCGAACCCGATCACGTCGGCGCCTTCGGCCTTGAGCTGCTTGGCCTTGGCGTCGACGGCCAGGGTGGCCGAGGCAGACACGGCCGCCACCCGGGCGGAGATGCGGGAACGAGTGGCGGTTTCTCGGGGGGACGCCATGGCTGCCATGCTTGCACAGGTGACGAACACCTCTGCCACGCCCCGGGACATGCCCCCGAACACGCCCCGCGACGCGACCCCCGACATCCGCATCCCCGACGGCCTGAAGCCCTCCGACGGGCGCTTCGGGAGCGGTCCGTCCAAGGTGCGTTCCGAGCAGGTCGCCGCGTTGGCGGCGGCGGCCCCGACCTACCTCGGCACCAGTCACCGCCAGGCGCCGGTGAAGTCGGTGGTGGGCCGGCTGCGGCGCGGCCTGCGCGAGCTGTTCTCGCTCCCCGACGGCTACGAGGTGGTGCTGGGCAACGGGGGGACCACCTGCTTCTGGGACATCGCCACGTTCTGCCTCGTGGAGCACCGCAGCCAGCACCTGAGCTTCGGCGAGTTCTCCTCGAAGTTCGCCGCCGCGGCGGCAGCGGCGCCGCATCTCGGGGACCCCCACGTCATCGAGTCCCCGCCGGGCACCCATCCCGAGGCGCTGTCCGTGGGCGACGTCGACCTGTACGCGCTGACCCACAACGAGACCTCCACGGGGGTGGCCATGTCGGTCCACCGCCCCCCGGGGACGGCGGAGGCGGGCCAGATCGTGGCCGTGGACGGCACCTCGGCGGCGGGCGGGCTGCGGGTGGACCCCGCCCAGTTCGACGCCTACTACTTCGCCCCCCAGAAGTGCTTCGCGGCCGACGGGGGCCTGTGGGTGGCCCTGCTGTCGCCCGCCGCGCTCGAGCGCGTGGGGCGCATCGCCGCGGGCGGACGCTGGGTCCCCGCCTTCCTCGACCTGACCACGGCCATCGACAACGCCGCTCAGGACCAGACCTACAACACGCCGGCGCTGGCCACCTTGCTGCTGTTCGCCGAGCAGGTCGAGTGGATGCTCGCCGGTGGTGGCCTCGAGTGGGCCGCCGGCCGCTGTGACCGCTCGGCGGAGATCCTCTACACCTGGGCCGAGCAGTCCGACTTCGCCACGCCCTTCGTGGGCAAGCCCTCGGAGCGCAGCCACGTGGTGGCCACCGTGGACCTCGACGACGCCGTGGACGCCCCGGCGGTGGCCAAGGTGCTGCGGGCCAACGGGATCGTGGACACCGAGCCCTACCGCAAGCTCGGCCGCAACCAGCTCCGCATCGCCATGTTCCCGGCCATCGATCCCGAGGACGTGGCCGCGCTGTGCGCGTGCGTCAACTACGTGGTGGGGGCGCTCGCCCCCTGAGGCCCGGGGTGCCGATGAGACGCACCCCCCATGGGGGTCACCGATGGGGCCGCCGGGCGGTGCTCAGGTGGCCGGGCTGACCGAGCTCATGTTGAAGTCGGCCACCCGCAGCGCGGGCATGGCGGTGCGGTTCATCCATTCGCCCCACTCCCGCGACAGCGCCCGCTCGCTGCCCGACGCCTCGAGGGCGCGGGCGAGGACGTCGATGGGGCTCTCGTTGAAGCGGAAGTTGTTGACCGCCCCCACCACCTCGCCGTGCTCGACGAGGTAGACCCCGTCCCGGGTGAGGCCGGTCAGCAGCAGCGTGACGGGGTCGACTTCGCGGATGTACCACAGACAGGTGAGCAGCAGCCCCCGCTCGGTGGTGGCGATCATGTCGTCAAGCGACGCCGTGGCGCCGGGGAGCACCAGGGTGAGGTTGCCCACGGGCGGGGCGGGGTCGGTGCCCGACCGGGCGGCCGCGGCCCGGTGGTACTGCAGGCGCGCCAGCCGGCCTTGTTCGATCCAACCGGTGCGGCCGATAGCGAGCGCGTTGTCGAACACCGACACGTCGGTGCCCGACGCTGCGGTGACCAGGAACGGCGAGGACTCGAGGCCGGGCTCGGCGGGGTCACCGCGCAGCTCGAAGGCCAGCGGGCACAACTCGGCCCCGACCTTGGTACCGCCCCCGGGGGCCGAGAACGGGCTGCGGCCCTCCTCGGCGTCGCGACCCGACAGGGCCTGGGACAGGGCCACCATGAGATCGGCGGTGGCGTCGGGGGGCAGGAGCACCTGGTAGCGCCCGGCGGGGAGCTCGACGCTGCGCCGGGCCCAGCCCAGGCGACGGTCGAGGCGCGCTTCGAACTCCGCCACGTCGATGTCGTCGAACGTCGAGGTGGCCGCCCCGGCCCACACCGACCGGGCCCCGTCGGCGCTGCGGGCCACGAGCTCCATGGTCCCCGCCGGCTGAGCGTGGCGGAGCCGCACCCCGGTGCTGGTGCCCAGGTAGGTGGTCGCCACGCCGTGGGTGGCGAACCCCGCCAGCCGGTTGCCGGCCGCCCGGGCCCGGGCGAAGCCTTCGCCCAGCCCGCCGATGACCCCGTCGAGCACCGCCGGCGAGGTGAGCTCCGGCGGGTCCTCGAACCCCGGGGACTGCGCCGCCGGCGCGCCGGGGCCGGGCTCTACCAGCGCCACGGCGTCGTCGGCGGGCTCGGCCCCGGCCGCCTCGGCCTCGCTCGCCCGCACCAGGGCCTCCACGTCGATGGCCCCGCTCCCGCTGGCGCTGGCGCTGGCCACCCCGAGGGTGAGGGGCGCGGTGCCCACGGAGCGGAAGCTCACCACCGCCACCCGACGGTCGCGCCGCACCCCGTTGGTGGTGGTGGTGTTGTTGGCGAAGCGCACCTCGGCCTCGCTGAGCTCCTCGACGATCACCACGCACCCGTCGCCGCGGCTGGCGGCCAGGGCCCGTTCCACCACCTCCTGGGGCGAGGTCAGGCGGGTGGCGCCGGGGCTCATCGGGCGCCCTCGGCGCGGGCGTTGAGCACGTTGATGTCCCCGAACAGCGCCGAGGGGCATCCGTGGCTGACCGGGGCCACCTGCCCGGGTTGGCCCTTGCCGCAGTTGAACGCCCCCCCGAGCACGTAGGTGGCGGGGCCGCCCACGGCGGCCAGCGATCCCCAGAACTCGGTGGTCTGGGCCTGGTAGGCCACGTCCTTGCACTGGCCCGCCAGCCGGCCGTGCTCGATGCGGTAGAAGCGCTGCCCGGTGAACTGGAAGTTGTAGCGCTGCATGTCGATGGACCAACTCTTGTCGCCCACCACGTAGATGCCCCGGTCCACCCCCGAGATGAGCTCCTCGGTGCTCGGGCCGGGGCCGGGCCCCGGGGCGGGCTGGAGCGACACGTTGGCCATGCGTTGCATGGGGACGTGCAGGGGCGAGTCGGCGAAGGCGCACCCGTTGGACCGGCCCAGGCCGTTCTCGGCCGCCATGCGCCGGTCGAGCTGGTACCCCACCAGCACGCCGTCGCGCACGATGTCGAAGGACTGGGCCTCGACCCCCTCGTCGTCGTAGCCCACCGAGGCCAGGCCGTGGGGCGTGGTCCGGTCGCCGGTGACGTGCATGACCGGGGACCCGTAGCGCAGGGTGCCGAGCTGGTCGAAGGTGGCGAACGACGTCCCGGCGTAGGCCGCCTCGTACCCCAGGGCGCGGTCGAGCTCGGTGGCGTGGCCCACCGACTCGTGGATGGTGAGCCACAGGTTGGAGGGGTCGATCACGAGGTGGTAGCGCCCGGCCTCCACCGACGGGGCGGCCACCTTCTCGGCCAACAGCGACGGGATCGTCTCCAGCTCGGCGTCCCAGTCCCAGCCCCGCCCGGCGGTGTACTCCCAACCCCGGCCCGCCGGGGGGGCCAGGGTGCGCATGGACTCGAAGGAGCCCGAGGCCTCGTCGACGGCAACCGCGTCGACCAGGGGGTAGATGCGGACGCGCCGTTGCGTGGTCACCGTCCCCGACAGGTCCGCGTAGTGCTTGTCCTCCACCACGCACATCACCCGGGCCGACACGTGGTCGACCGAGCCCGAGGCCAGCAGCCGGCGGCTCCAGTCCTCGAGCACCGCCACCTTGTCGGCCAGGCTCACCGTGGTGGGGTCCACCTCGTAGGGCGAGGCCCACTCCACCTCACCGTGGGGGGGTTCGTCGGCGATCTCCACGGGCGTCCCCAGGGCGGCCGAGGAGCGCTGCGCCAACTCGGCGGCGTCGTCGGCGAGGCGGGCGGCGGCGTCGGGGTCGAGCTCGACGGTGGCCGCGAACCCGAAGGAGCCGTCGCGCACCACGTGCAGCCCCACCCCGACCTCGGTGTCGTCGACGGTGGTCTCCACCCGTCCGTCGCGCAGGGCCACGAACTGCGACCGGATCTGCTCCACCCGGACCTCGGCGTGGCTGCACCGAAGCGCCTGGGCCCGTTCGAGGGCGGCGCTGCGCAGCTGGGGGAGAGGCAGCCCGGCCAGTGCGCCGGCGCCGCCCGTGGTGAGGGGGATGTCAGCCGCCCGAGACGTCCTGGACACTCCGGCGGCCGGCGCTGATGAAGGGCATCATGGCCCGGAGCTCGGCCCCCACCTTCTCGATGGGATGGTTGGCCCCGGCGGCGCGCAGCTCCTCGAAGCGCTTGCGCCCGGCCCGGTTCTCGGCGATCCACTCCTCGGCGAAGGCCCCCGAGCGGATGTCGTCGAGGATCTGCTGCATGGTCTCGCGCACCTGGGCGTCGATGACGCGCGGCCCGCGCGTCAGGTCGCCGTACTCGGCGGTGTCGGAGATCGAGTAGCGCATCCCGGCGATGCCCTCCTCGTACATGAGGTCCACGATGAGCTTGAGCTCGTGCAGGCACTCGAAGTACGCCGACTCTGGTTGGTACCCCGCCCCCACCAGGGTCTCGTAGCCCGCCTGCACCAGCGCCGTGAGGCCCCCGCACAGCACCACCTGCTCGCCGAACAGGTCGGTCTCGGTCTCCTCCTCGAAGGTGGTGTCGAGCACGCCCGCCCGGGTGGCCCCCAGCGCGTAGGCGTACGAGAGGGCCAGGTCGTGCGCCTTGCCCGAGGCGTCCTGGGCCACGGCCACGAGCGACGGCACGCCCCCGCCCTCGGTGTAGGTGCGCCGCACGAGGTGGCCCGGTCCCTTGGGCGCCACCATGGCCACGTCGACCCCGGGGGGGGCCACGATCTGGCCGAAGCGGATGTTGAAGCCGTGGGCGAAGAACAAAGCGTCGCCCTGGCGCAACGACGGGGCGATCTCCGACTCGTACACCGACGCCTGCTCGGTGTCGGGCAGCAGCATCATGATGAGGTCGGCCTCCGCGGCGGCCTCGGCCACGGGCAACACGCGCAGCCCGGCCTCCTCGGCCTTGGTCTGTGACTTGGACCCGGCGCGCAGCCCCACGCGCACGTCCACGCCCGACTCGGCCAGGTTGAGGGCGTGGGCGTGGCCCTGGGACCCGTAGCCGATCACGGCCACCTTGCGCCCCTGGATCAGGCTCGCGTCGGCGTCGGACTCGTAGTACAGCTTGGCCATCTCAGCCTGCCTCTCCCTGGAGGGCCCCGGTGACGCTGGGCAACGGGGCCGCGGTGTGCGACGGGTCCGCGGTGTGCGGCGGGGCCGCACCGGCCGACAGCTTAGGCAGGGCCACCAGGCCCGTCCGCTGGAGCTCGGTGATGCCGAAGGGGCGGACGCGGTCCTCGAAGTCGTCGACGACGCTGGGGGTGCCCGCCAGCATCACGGTGACGAGGTCGCCGGCCTCGTCGACCACCTTGGCGTCGAACTGGCCGGCCAGGGCCACCAGCTCGCCGCGCTCGCCCGCCCCGGTGGCCGCCGTCACGGTGACCAGCAGCAGCTCCCGCTCGACGGCCTCGTCGGGGGCCAGCTCGGTGATGCGGACCACGTTGATCAACTTGTCGAGCTGCTTCATGATCTGCTCCAGCGGCGCCGACTCCACGTCGACCACGATGGTGATGCGGCTGAAGCGCTCGTCGTCGGTGGGCGCCACGGCCAGCGAGAAGATGTTGAACCCCCGCCG
>Ga0209415_10008111_pt1 | contig 18235 bp, 18 predicted proteins | sample PeaSoiSIISIP2007_FD_187696 | JGI IMG/M metagenome (GOLD analysis project Ga0209415, IMG submission 187696) | Peat soil microbial communities from Weissenstadt, Germany - SII-SIP-2007 (SPAdes) (version 2) | ecosystem: Environmental > Terrestrial > Soil > Wetlands > Peat | place: Germany...
CCGTATCCCGTCCAACCAACAAATATGGGCGCACCAGGTCCCGATTTTGAGACCTGGGAGGACCACCAAGTCGAATGGCGGTAACAGCCCAACGCACTCATTCAGCGTGGTTTATCTGCCAAAGGCCGGATTAGTATTGAAAAACGCCGATGCCGCTTGTTGTGATTTCCGGTTGAAGCAAACATTGCCTTCTCCAAATTCTCCTCTGCAAACCAGCCACCCATCCGCACCGGACGCCGATTTATAATCCTAGGGAGCGCGGAATGCACCCAGGCGCTGTTTGGAGTACGAGAATGACGTTTGATATCCAGGAGATCCTGGGTTTGCTACCGCATCGCTTTCCATTTCTGCTGATCGACCGGATAGTCGAGTTTGAGCGGGCGAAGAGGGTTGTGGCGATCAAGAATGTGACCATCAACGAGCCGTTTTTTCAGGGGCATTTCCCCGATTACCCGATCATGCCGGGGGTTCTGGTGGTGGAGGCGATGGCCCAGGCCGGGGCGATCCTGATGCTGAACGAGATTCCGGATCGCGACAAGAAGCTGGCGGTTTTTACGGGCATCGAGAAGGCCAAGTTTCGCCGTCCGGTGACGCCAGGCGACCAGTTGCGGATTGAGGTGGACGTGCTGACGATGAAGACGCGGCTGGGACGCATGGAAGGCAAGGCGTACGTGGACGGCAAGTTGGCCTGCCAGGCGACGCTGACCTGCCAGATTGTTCCTCGCGGCCGTCAGGCGCATCAGGAAGAAGCGCAGACGGCAGCCGCGGAGGTTACGGCGGCGACCACAGAGGCGGCAGAGTGAGCATTCATCCCAGCGCGGTGATTGCGGCCGGAGCGGTGGTTCCGGAGTCGTGCGTGGTGGGGCCGTACTGCATCATTGGTGCCGAGGTGGTGCTGGGCGAGGAGTGCGTGCTGATTTCGCACGTCGTTCTGGATGGGCGCACACGCATTGGCGCGCGCAATACCTTTCATCCCTTCTGCGCGGTGGGGGTTTCACCGCAGGATTTGAAGTATCACGGCGAGCCGACAGAGGCCGTATTGGGCGACGACAATACGATTCGCGAGAATGTGACCATCAGCCGCGGGACGACGGGCGGCGGCGGCGTGACGCGGATCGGATCGAATTGCCTGCTGATGGCCAGCGCGCATGTGGGCCACGACTGCCATGTTGGCAATCACTGCATCCTGGCCAACGCGGCGACGCTGGCGGGGCATGTGATGATTGAGGACTACGCGACGGTGGGCGCGTTCAGCCCGGTGCATCAGTTCTGCACGGTGGGAAAGTATGCCTTCATCGGCGGCGGCACGATTGTGACGCAGGACGTGCTGCCGTTCTCGAAGACTTCGGCGCGGCGGGAGAACAAGGCCTTCGGCGTAAACAGCATGGGGCTGGAGCGGCGAGGATTCAGCGCGGATCGGATCAAGGCGCTGCAAAAGGCCTTCCGTCTGCTGCTGGTCTCCAAGCTGAACACGACGCAGGCGCTGGACAAGATCAAGCTGCTGGAAGGCGAGGACGTGGCGCTGCTGGCAGGGTTCATTGAGCGCAGCGAGCGCGGGGTGATCAAGTAGCAATGAAACTGGGCCTCATTGCCGGCAACGGTCGCTTTCCGTTTCTGCTGCTGGATGCGGCGCGGGCGCAGGGACTTTCTGTGGTGGTGGCGGCGATTCGCGAGGAGACCGACGCAGAGATCGATGTGCGCGCGGCGACCGATGAGCGCATTACGGTGGAGTGGCTCTCGCTGGGCGAACTGTCGCGGCTGATTGAGCACTTCCACAAGCAAGGCGTCACCAAGGCGGTGATGGCCGGACAGGTGAAGCACAAGCAGATCTTCAGCAGCATACGGCCCGACTGGCGGTTGGCGAAGCTGCTGCTCAATTTGCGCTCGCGCAATACAGATATGCTGCTGGGCGCGGTGGCCAAGGTGCTGGGCGACGAAGGAATCGAGCTGATGAGTTCGACGGCGTTTCTGGAGCCTCTGCTGGCCGTTGAGGGCGTACTGACCAAGCGCGCGCCGGACGACGACGAGCGTAGAAACATCGAGTACGGGCTGGGCGTGGCGCGGGCGGTTGCGGGCTTCGATATTGGACAGACCGTGGTGGTGGCCGCGCAGGCCTGCGTGGCAGTGGAGGCGATGGAGGGCACGGACGCGGCGATTGAGCGCGCAGGGCTGCTGATGTGCTCACTGGAAGACGATGCCTCCACGCTAAACCGTAAGCTGACCGTGGTGAAGGTGGCCAAGCCCAATCAGGATATGCGCTTCGACGTACCGGTGATTGGCATGGCGACGATTGAGACGATGATCCGCGCGGGGGGCGGTTGCCTTTCGGTTGAGGCAGGACGCACGCTGCTGTTTGATCGCGAGGCGCTGCTGCGGAAGGCCGACGAGGCGGGGATTGCGATTGTGGCTTCGGCGCGGTGAGGACTGAGGTCAGAGGTTGGTACGTCCCGATGATGGTTCCGGGGCGCCTGCAAGCCGCGAATTTTCTGGCTAACCCGTAATGCCTGTTGCCGATGCGGATTTGTGGACGGGAAGATTGCGCGAATGGTCTCGCGCCGGGTCCACTTCCTGCGGTATGCTTCTGTGAGTATCTGAATCGGCAAGCGCTGTTTTTTGACTGGCCGAGGTTTCAGCGGGAGAAGCATGGCGGCGGGCGTTTCCATGGAGATTCTGGATCTGCGGCATTTTCTGTCGCCGGTGTTGCGGCCTGTGCTGGACGCCGAGGGAGAGCTGTGGAAGCGGCGTCTTCACTGGGATTACCGGAACTCGGCGCGGCTGCTGATGCAATATCTCGACAGCCGTATGCTGCCGGGATTTGCGGCACTGGACGCGGGACGGATTACCGGGTACGGTTTCTGCGTTTATGAGGATACCAAGGCCATCATCGGCGACGTTTTTGCGTTGGCCGAGCCGCCTCTGGGGTCGCAATCGATGCTGGGGCTGGTGGACGACACGGAAGCGGCCCGCGCGGTTGAGGAGACGCTGCTGCGGCACATTTTTGAGCTGCTGCTGAACTCGCCGCAGGTGGATCGCATCGAGTCGCAACTACTTCTGCATCCCTCTGGAACGCACGCAAATGTTTTCTACGAGGCGGGGTTTGTGCTTTTCCGGCGACTGTTCATGGTGCGTCGGCTGGAAGGGCTGTGGAACGCGCCGCATGTGAGCCTGCCAGCAAATCTGGAACTGCGGGCGTGGCGCGATGAGGATCTGACTCCAGCGGGGCGGCTGATCTCCGAGGCCTACTATGGGCATACCGACAGCCAGATCAACGACCAATACCGTTCGGTACACGGGTCGATGCGCTTCTTGAATAATATTGTGCGCCATGCGGGCTGCGGGGTCTTTTCCGCGGCGGTCTCGCACGTGGTGGTGGAGCGTGTGAGCCGGGAGTTGGTGGCGCTGGTGCTGGGTTCGCGGGTCAGCCCGGAGAGCGGGCACATCACGCAGCTCTGCGTTCACCCCGCCTTCCGCCGCAAGGGTCTGGCGCGCGCGCTGCTGGCGGTCTCCGCGTTTCACTTCATGCGCCAGGGGATCAGCGAAATCTCGCTGACCGTGACCGAAGCCAACGTCGAGGCGATTGAGCTTTATCACGGAGAAGGCTTCGACTGCGAGCATACGTTTGACGCTGCGGTCTGGCAGCGGGAACGTAGGGCGTAAAGCGGACTGGAACGGCACAGGCCAGTTTGCTCGCAGAGCCTCTTGCTACATTCCATGGAGAATGACTTCGCGCGGCGTTTTGCGGGCCTGCAAAATTTGGCAAAAAGGGGCGTTTTTGAGGGCAAAAGCGGGCTTTTTGGGGCAAAAAAGGGGTAAAAATGGGCCTCTCTGTTTACTTTTCAGTAACTATGTAAAATTTACAAGTAGTTGATTCATTACGATTTATTTGATTTTTTAGGGGGCGGAATGCGATTTTCACAGGGGGAGGGGGTGGGGGTACGCGATTCTGACCGTTCCAATCCTGGTCGGATGGGGCAATCCGGAGGTTTTTCCCTCATCTCTTTATTGTGCGCGTAACTTGGGGAATTCTCGGCAAGACGGCTGCAATTGAATTCCGCTTTCCCCGCAGTTCAATGCCCCTCATCCCTGCCCGTCTCCAAACCGCGCCCGCAGCCGCTTCAGCACATTCGGCGGCACCAGCCCCGTCACATCCCCGCCAAAGCTGAAGACTTCCTTCAGCATCCGCGAGCTGATAAACGAGTACCGCCCGGCCGGCTGCAAGAACACCGTCTCAATCTCCGGCGCCAGACGCCGATTCATGAGCGCCATCTGGAATTCGTACTCGTAGTCGGAGATCGCCCGAATCCCACGCAGCACTGCCGAAGCGCCCTGCTGCCGCGCAAATTCCACCATCAGCCCGTCGAAGGTCGCAATCGAGACGTTTTCCAGCGAACTGGTCACCTCGTGGAGCATCTCCACCCGCTCCTCCACGGAGAACAGCGGATTCTTCTCCGGATTGTTCAAGATCGCCACCGTCAAATGCCCAAACAGCCGCGATCCACGATGGATCAGGTCCACGTGGCCGTTGGTCGGCGGATCAAACGTTCCGGGAAACAGGGCTTTCACACTCATCGTTATTCGCTCCTCTCGGATTCTAGCAGCGCGCGCGGAAACGAAAACCGAGAAGTGGGAGATACCGAAGCAAGTCGGGTGGCTCTGGTGCCAAAAGTGATCCCATCGAGTTGTAGGTGCCCAAGGAAAACAAAATCATATAAATTAACAACAGTATAATTGTAAACGGTGTTATATTTGATTTCGTAGTTCACGGAAGGCCATGGGAACAAAAGAAAGACGAGATCGAGAGCGGGATGCGGTGCGGGCCAGGATTCTGGACGCAGCGCGGGAGCTGTTTGCCCGGCAGGGCTATGAGGGGGTATCGATGCGCGGAATAGCCGAAGCGATCGAATACTCGCCCACAACCATCTATCAGCACTTCAAGGACAAGGAAATGCTGATGAAGGAGCTTTGTTATGAGGATTTCGGCAAACTGGCCGAGGAACTTCAGACAACGCTTCAGATTGCTGACCCGGTGGAGCGCCTGGCCAAGTGCGGCCAGGAGTATGTTCATTTTGCCGTTACTTACCCGAACCACTACCGCTTGATGTTCATGACGCCGCACCCGACCAAAGAGATCGATGCGGAGTGGGAAGAGGTGCACGGCAAGCCGGACAGAGATGCCTATGCCTTTCTTCGACTGCTGGTGCAGATGGCCGCCGCGGAAGGCAGGCTGCAAGATGCCGATGCGGATTTGGACTTGGTGGCGCAGACGCTGTGGGCTGGGCTGCACGGCATGATTGCGCTCCATATCGCGATGGGTTGCGAAAGCTGGACGCCTTGGCGTCCGTTGGAAGAGCGAACCGCAATGATGCTCAAAACCCTTTTACGAGGCTTGTTTCAGGAGAAGCGCTGATGCCCCCTCTGGCCAGACGGAACCTGTTTCACGACAAAGTGCGCATGGCAGTGACGCTGACCGGCATTGCCTTTTCGGTGGTGCTGATGGTGGTGCAATGGGGTCTGTTTGAGGGCTTCTCTGGCAGTACCTCGAACCTGATCGATCACTCCGGCGCGGACCTGTGGGTGACGGCGAAGAACACGGTGTACATTGATCAGGCCGTCAACTTCAACGAGCGCAAGTATTATCAAGTGCTGGCCACGCCGGGAGTGGCGCAGGCCGCCAAGTTCATTGCGCGCTGGTCGGTGTGGAAGGCGCCGAATGGGCGGTCGGAGTCAGTGGCAGTGGTTGGCTACGACCCTGATGTGCCGCTGGGCCGCCCCTGGGGTATGGTCGCGGGCGATCCGCAGCAGGTGAAGCAGCCCAACGGCGTGATCGTGGATCGCATCTACGCCGACAAGTTGACCGCGCACAATCTGGACGACCGTGCCGAGGTTTTCGGTTATCGAGCGCGGGTGGTGGGCTTCACCAATGGGATTCGCGCATTTACCACAGCGCCATACGTCTTTACCACCTTCAAAAACGCGCAGGACTATACGGGATTCAAGCAGGACCAGACGAATTTTGTGCTGGTGAAGGCCGCACCAGGGGTGAACATTCAGAAGCTGAAGGCCGATTTGAAGGCGCGCTTGCCGGATAACGATGTGTACGAGACGGCCGAGTTCAGCGCCATGACGCGCCACTACTGGATGTTCACGACCGGCGCGGGCATCGCGGTGCTGATGGCCGCCGCGCTGGGTCTGGTGGTGGGAATCGCCGTGGTGGCGCAGACCATCTATGCCACCACCATGGACCACATTCGCGAGTACGGAACACTGAAGGCGATGGGCGCGCCCAACAGCTACGTGTTGGGCGTGATCATGACGCAGGCGGCGATTGCGGCCGCGCTGGGCTATGCGATTGGAATGGGCGTCAGCATCTTTGTGGTGCATGGGGCGGCCTCCGGTGGAGCAAATATTGTGCTCACCTGGAAGACGGTCATTCTCATGGCCTTCCTGACGTTGGTCATGTGTTTGACGGCGGCGGTGGTATCAGTGAAGAAGATTTTCTCGCTCGATCCGGCGATGGTTTTCAAGGGTTGAACGGGTCGTCACAGAAGAGGCGAAATTGGCGGAAGCGATTGCAATTCGAAGCGTGACCAAGCAATACGTTGAGGGCACGGCTGGAACGCTGGCGTTGGCTGGCGTTGACCTGACCGTGAACCGGGGCGAGGTGGTGCTGCTGATGGGTCCGTCGGGCAGCGGCAAAACCACACTGCTGTCGATCATGGGCTGCATCCTGCGGCCCACCTCGGGCCAAGTGCGGTTGGAGGGCCACGACGTGACGGCGATGAGCGAAAAGGAATTGCCTGCCGTGCGGCTGCGGCACATCGGCTTTGTCTTTCAGGGCTTCAATCTCTTTCCTACGCTGACGGCGGGCGAGAACGTGGAGCTGAGCCTGAAGCTGAAGGGCCTCAGCCAACGCAACGCCAAGACTGAGGCGCGGAGTTTGCTGGAGCAGGTGGGGCTGGGCGAGAAGTATGATGCCTTTCCCAGCGATATCAGCGGTGGGCAGAAGCAGCGCGTGGCGATTGCGCGAGCCATTGCGGGTTCGCCGGGTGTGTTGCTGGCCGATGAGCCGACGGCGGCGCTGGACTCGAAGACGGGTAAGGCGGTGCTCGGCATGATGGCCGCGATGGCACACAAGGACAATCGCGCAGTGGTGATTGTGACGCACGATAGCCGCATGGCTGAGTATGCGGATCGCATTGTGCGCATTGAGGATGGCCGCGTGGTGGAAGCGGCGTAAGTTGGGATGCAGATAAAACAGTCGAAATGAAACTTCCCCGAGCCGGGGCATGAGGTCATCACAATGGCGAATGCGTTGAAGCTTTCCAAGATGCAGATTTGGGTGGGCGTTGGAGTGGTGGGCGCGGTGGTGCTCGTTTTCGCGTTGCGCTCCGGCACGGGCAATCAGACCGCCGCTGCGGCAACAGTTGCCGATCAGCCGCCAATTACCAAGTCCGTGATCTCCGGCCCGGGACTGGTCGAGCCGGATTCGGAGAATGTGCAGATCGGCTCGGAACTGGCCGGCAAGCTGAAGGAAGTGAATGCCGAAGAGGGCCAGCGCGTGAAGAAGGGGCAAGTGCTGGCGATTCTGGTCAACGACGACTATCGCGCGCAGGTCGAGTCCGGCAATGCGCAGGTGCATCAGGCGCAGGCGGCATTGGACAAGATTCTGAACGGCTCGCGCGCGCAGGAGCGCAAGGAATCGTTTGCCTCGATGCAGCAGGCGGAGACGGTCGAAGCCAATGCCAAAAGCGATCTGGATCGCAGGAAGAAGCTGTTCGAAGCGGGCGTGATCTCACGCGAAGAGATGGACCACGCGCAACGCGACTTCAACGTGGCCGAGGCGCAGTACGAAGCGGCGAAACAGCACTTTCACCTGATCGACGATCGCCAGCGCGACGAGGATATCGCCTCGGCCAGAGCGCAGTTGGAGATGGCCCGCGCGCAACTTGCCGCCAGCCAGGCGATCTTCGAGAAGACCTTTCTGCGCGCGCCGTTCGACGGCACCATCCTGCGCAAGCGTCATCGCACCGGCGAAAGCATCACCAACTCCAGCGTGACGCCGGACCCGGTCTTTACCATGGGCGACGTGAGCGGCCTGCGGGTGCGCGTGGATGTGGACGAAACCGATGTGAGCCGCGTCGCCGAGGGCCAGCGCGTCTATGTGACCGCAGCGGCGTATCAAGGGCAGAAATTCTGGGGGCGCGTGATCCGCGTGGGCGGGCAACTGGGGCACAAGAACGTGCAGACCGATGAGCCAAAGGAAAAAACCGATACCAAGATTCTGGAAACCCTGGTGCAACTGGACCCCGGCGCGCATTTGCCTGATGGGCTGCGCGTAGACGCATATATTCAGATTGCGCAGTGAGCAGAGGCGGCGGGACCACAGAGATTGCCACGGGCTGATTCGATAGGCGCGGGTCCAGTAGACTGGTAGGGCGATGAGAATGGTGACGAGAATCGGATGGGGTGGAGTGGCGGCGGGGATGGCAGCCAGTATTGTTCTTGGGCTGGTGGGCTGCGGAATGCAGGGCGCGCCGCAAGCGCCGAGCCTGCGACTGCCGGAGCCGGTGAGTGGACTGACGGCGGAGCGGGCGGGGGACAGAGTCTCTCTGCGCTGGACGATGCCGCGCCGCAATACCGACAAACTGCTGCTGAAAGAAGAGGTTCCGGTGTGGGTTTGCCGCCGGGCGGGGGCAGGGGCGTGCTTGTCGGTGGGCGGAGAGCTGCGGATTGCGCCGGGTGCGGAGGGCGCGTTTACGGAGACGCTGCCGCGCGAGTTGGCGACGGGCGCGCCGCAACTGCTGAGTTACTTTGTGGAGTTGAAGAATCGGAGCGGGCGCTCGGCGGGGCTGTCGAATGCTGCGGTGGTGGTGGGCGGAGAGGCGCCGGGATCGGTCGAGGGTTTGACAGCCGAGGTGCGCCGGGAAGGCGTGGTTCTGTACTGGGCGAATGGTACGGCGCAGAGTTTGGTGCGGCTGCATCGGAAACTGATTTCGGCGGAGAGCAAGGCCAAGGCGCAAGATGGACTGACGAAGCCGACGCCGGAGACGGTGGAGCAGAATTTGCTGGTGGCGGCCGGAAGCGGGCGGGCACTGGACAAGTCGATTCGTTTTGGGCAGACCTACGAGTATCGCGCGCAACGCGTGACGCGGCTGACGGTGGAAGGAAAGATGTGGGAGTTGGCGGGTCCGCAGACCGAGGCGGTGCGCGTGGAGGCTGCCGACGTATTTCCGCCCAGCGTGCCAGGGGCATTGGCCGCCGTAGCAAGCACTGAAGCGGAGACGGCAATCGATGTGAGTTGGCAGCCGGTGGCGGATGCCGATCTGGCCGGCTATGTGGTTTACCGGTGCTCGGCAGACGGCGACTGGGCGCGAATTTCCGGCGCGGAACCACAGGTTGCCCCGGCATTTCACGATGCGCGGGTGCAGGCGGGGCATACTTACCGCTATGCAGTGAGCGCCGTGGGAGTGAACGGGCATGAGAGCACGCGATCTGCGGAGACGCAAGAGACTGTGCCTGCCGAGGCGCTGAGATAATCCGCTCGGCTAGACCTAGCCCTGGGCAACTGGGGCCTAATCAGGACAGTGGTATCAGCGTTGCCTGCAAACCACATGAGCTATTCCAAGGCCAGGGATCGACGAGCGCGTTGGGCGTCATTCCAGAATGACCTTGGTACAGATCAGGGAATACCTGCCGGTTCCTCGGCGCTGACTACAAGGCGAGTATTGGCTCTTTTCGGCGGACCAGAACGTAGGCTGCCACCAGGGCAGCAGTGAAGGCAGCCCCAGCACCCAATCCAAGCGACCAACGTGGACCGAAGTGGTTGGCGACCCAACCGACGAAGGGTGCGCCAATCGGTGTTCCTCCGAGTGCGATGGAGACACGCAAGGCCATCACCCTGCCACGCATCGCTGGCTCGGTGGAGAGCTGCATCATGCTGTTGGTGCCGTTGCTGAAGGTCAGTGCGGCTGCGCCGACAATCATGAGAGCTACCGCAAACCACCAGTAGCCGGGAGCCAGCGCGGCCAGGCCACAACCCAGGCCGAAGACACCGGCGCTGGCCAACAGGGAGGACATGCTGGGTTTCATCCGGCTGGCAGCGAACAATGAGCCTGCAAGAGTGCCCATGGCCATGAGGGAAGACAGGAGGCCGAATCCTCGCGCATCGGTGTGGAATACATTGACGGCCATGGTTGAAATGAAGATGGGAAAGTTGAATCCGAACGTTCCGATCAGGAACAACATGAGCAGGATCGCCCCGAGGTCCGGCCTGTGCCATACATAGCGAAGGCCCTCGATAAATCCACCGGAAGTGCGATGTGCTCTGGGGTTGGGGCGCAGTTCCGAGCGACGAAAGAAAGACATTGAGATGAGCACCGCGGCAAAGGAGAGCCCATTGAGAAGAAACGCCCATCCGAGGCCGACACCCGCGATGAGCAAACCGGCAACAGCCGGGCCGATCATCTGCGCGGAATTGAAGGACATGGAGTTCAATGCGACCGCATTGGGAAGATCGTCATCGCCGACCATCTCGGCGACAAAGGTCTGCCGGACGGGAGCATCCAGGGCCATGGCGGAGCCGGACAGGAAGGCCAGCACATACACATGCCAGAGCTGGACGATACCGGTGATAGTAAGAACTCCGAGGATGAGGGCAAGAATACCCATGGCCGCCTGAGTAGCCATGAGCAACTTGCGCTGATCGAGGCGGTCGGCGGCAGATCCGGTCCAGGGTAGGAGCAGAAGGAGCGGGGCGAACTGGAGGCCGATGACAATGCCCAGCGCCGACGCATCGTGATGGGTCAGCTGCGTGAGGACAAGCCAGTCCTGTGCGATGCGCTGCATCCAGGTGCCAATGTTGGAAACCAGCGCGCCGACCGTCCACAAGCGGAAGTTGAAGCTTCGGAGGGAGCGGAAGGTGCCCGCTGCCGGATTGATCATGGACGCTGGGGCGTGTTGCCCCCATGAAACTGGCCGAAGTGACGTGCGGAAAAGAGTGCAATGAACAGTACGCCGAGGCCGAACGCAACAATATGGAATGTGTTGCGCGGATCAAAAGCGCCGACGCGTGCGAGGAGCAGGTAGGAGACGACCGCGTTGAAGAATCCCCAGATAACGTTGACCGTTGAAGAAGAAAGCCCCTCACCGGAAGGTTTGGCAAAGGGAGTTTGAAAAGGGCGTCCCATTATGCCGCTGACAAAATGCGGAACGGCGTTTACGGCAAAAGCGCCCGCGAAGAAATACGACACAAGCCAAAGCCAATTCATAGTGCAGAACTCCTTTTTTCAAGCAGCGCAATGATTTCCTGTGTAGCCCCTGTCTCGCCGACACGAGGGAAGACGTTTCGGATACTGTACGCGTGCGTTTCTTCGCGAAGGTCGGTCATTGCATCGAGTGCGAGGGTTACATTGAATCCCTGCTCATAGGCTTGTCGAGCGGTTGCCTCAACGCCGACGGAAGTCGCTACACCAGCCACAACAACTTGGGTAACGCCTCTCGATTTGAGCTGGGCTTCAAGATCGGTTGTTGCGAATGCGCCCCAGCTATGCTTGGTGACGGCAATATCACTCGGTTGCCGATCCAACTGAGGCAGAAGGTCGGCCCATCCTTCGGCAAAGGTCTGGCTGGCACGCGGCCCCTGCTCCGTGCGGCCTGGTGCGCGGCCCGCCACGTTGACCAGCACGACTGGGAGGCTCTTCGCACGGAAGACAGCGATCAGCGCGCGCGTTCGGTCAACGATGTCGGCGATGGGATGAATGAAGCTCCCGCAGGTGATGCCTTTCTGCAGGTCAATGACGATCAGCGCGGTATTGGGATCAAGAGTGGTAAGCGGCATGGGGTTCGATTCCTCGAATTGACGCGGGTAAGAAGCGGGACGCAGTGGATTTAGTACTCAACAAGACGCGTAAGGAGCTTGAGTGCTTCCTGAAGCTTTGCCTGCTCCTGAATAGAAAGCTTCTGAGAGATGGTCGTGGCAATCCAGTCCTGTCTGGCGGCTCGGCCCTCCTGAAGCCACTTCAGGCATTTTGGCGTGAGAGACATCAGAGTTTGGCGTCCGTCGCTCGGATCAGGTACACCACGGATCAGCCCAGACTCCTGCAATGGAACAACGATAGCGCTCATGGACTGCGGGCGCATGCCTTCGACTCGTGCCAGGCTTGAAACAGTGGCCGCACCGTCCTGTTCGAGTCGAAGAACAACGGAGGACTGCGATGGCGTCAGACCGTTGCCGCCCCCATGTTCGCGCACGCGCAGCTTGAGCTTGCGGAATACTGCGCGCATCTCGGTTGCCAATGTTTGAGCGAGTTCGGTTTGGATAGAAGACTTGCGGTTGCTCACAAGATGAATATCTCACATATACAGGTAGTCTGTAAAGTTTACCTGTATATATGTTCAGACGGCCGCTTGTGAAGCTCTCGCGCACAGTCGGTCTCAGAGCTCCGTTCCGTTAGAAAGGCGGTAATTCCCCAATGCGCTTATTGGCGCACTTGAGGATATCAATAAGATCAACAGACTCGAGGCTTACCTCAAATGAGGATAGACCGGCAACATTTACTCATGAACTGATCGCTTTTGTGTGTGGTCCTCAATCGTTCGTGTTGACGGGCTGGATCACCAGTTCAGCTCATCAGCGGCCATAAGTGAGGATGGCGTTGGAGACGGAGTGGAGCGGGAGGACTTTGTCGACGCCGCCGAGTTTGATGGCCTCTTTGGGCATACCGAAGACCACGCAGGTGGCCTCGTCCTGCGCGATGGTGGTTGCGCCGGCCTGCTTCATCTCCAGCATTCCGTGTGCGCCGTCGTCGCCCATGCCGGTGAGAATCACGCCGACGGCATTCTGCCCAGCGTAGCGCGCGGCAGAGCGAAACAGCACATCGACCGAGGGACGGTGGCGGCAGACCAGCGGGCCGTCCTTGATCTCGACGTAATAGCGAGCGCCGCTTCGCTTCAGCAGCATATGGTGATTGCCGGGAGCGATCAGGGCGCGGCCGCGAATCACGGAGTCGTTGGTCTCGGCTTCTTTGACGGTAATGTTGCAGAGTCCGTCAAGACGATTGGCGAAGGCGCGGGTGAACAGTTCGGGCATATGCTGCACGATCACGATACCGGGCGTATCGGAGGGGAAGGCTTCGAGGACGGTCTTGAGGGCTTCCGTTCCACCGGTCGATGCGCCGATGACGATCACCTTCTCCGTGGTTTCGGCCATGGCGTGAGTGGCGGGCGAGAGGATGCAATCGGCGTTGAGTTTGGGTTCGACCGTGTGGCTCGGGGTGAGGTGGCGGAGACGCGCGCCGGCCGCGGCCTTGACCACCTGGCAGATGGTGATGCGGGACTCCTCCAGAAACTGTTTGGTGCCCAGACGGGGCTTGGTGATGATGTCCACCGCGCCGTATTCGAGGGCGCGGAAGGTGCTCTGCGCGCCTTCGTCGGCCAGACTGGAGCAGATGACGACGGGAATGGGATGCTGGTTCATCAGCTTTTTGAGGAAGGTAAGTCCGTCCATGCGTGGCATCTCGATATCCAATGTGATGACGTCGGGAACCTCAACGGCAATGCGGTCGGCGGCGACGAAGGGATCGCCTGCGGTGGCGATGACCTGGATTTCAGGGTCGGAGGAGAGCACTTCGGACAGGGTCTGGCGTACCACGGCGGAGTCATCGACGATCAGTACGCGAACTTTATGCGGATTCATTGGCCGGCCCTCGTTGATTCTCTGTTTCTATCTCGAAAAATGTTGCATTCATCGCATCGTCAGGTATGGCGCTGGAGCAGGACTTCGCCGGTTTCAGTGTTGAAGATGATGTTAACGCCGCGCACGCCGCCGAGCGAGGAGGCGATAACAGTGAAGCCGACCTCTTCCAGGACTTTCAGCGCGACCTCGATATTCAATTTGCCCACGGTGGGGCGAGAATTCTCGCTTTGAACCATCAGCACATCGCCGCCACCGAAGAGTTTGACCTGCACCTCGCTGCGATGCGCGCCAAGGGCATCGAACTGGTGAGTGAGGTCATGGATGGCAAAGTCCACATAGCGGTGGCCGGAGCCGGGAATCAGGCCGGGGGGTGGAGTGAGCGGATACGTGGGCAGCATGGGGTGACAAAGCGCGCCGATGCGCAGGCGCGGAATGAGAAAGGTGATGCCGACGCAGGAGCCGAGCAGGGTGCGCAGGATGGTAGGCTTGCGCACCAAGTGCGACTCTCCCGGATGGATATAAACCACGGGTAGGGTTGCGTCGAACTCCGGCATCAGAGCCTCCTGTAGAGCGCCGGGGCCACGGGAGTCAGCGGGAGATTCATATCGTGCAGAGTCTCGGAGTGGCCAACGTAGAAGTAGCCGCCGGACTGGATGCAGTTGGCAAGTTTGAGCAGGATGGATTCCTGCGTGGGGCGATCAAAGTAGATGATGACGTTGCGGCAGAAGACGGCATCGACCTTTTCACTCAGACCGTAGTCAGCATCCATGAAGTTGAGGCGACGGAACTCGATGAGCTTGCGCAGTTCAGGGACGACGCGGACGCGCGTGGAACCGGGTTCGCGGCTGTGCATGAAATATTTGCGGCGCAGAACGGGCGGGACCGGGGCAACGATCTCGTTGTTGTAAACGCCCATCTCGGCTTTTTCCAGCACGATGCTGGAGATGTCGGAGGCCAGGATGCGGAAGCGGAAACCGGGATGGGTCAGCGCGAACTCGCTGAGCACGATGGCCATGGTGTACGGCTCTTCGCCGGTGGAGCAGCCGGCGCTCCAGAGGACGAAGGCTCGTCCGCCGGAGCGCTCCAACCACTCAGGCAGGGCTTTATCGACAAGGAAATTGAAGTGGGCCGGCTCACGAAAGAAGTCGGTCTTGTTGGTGGTCACCACGTCGATCAGATGCGAAATCTCGTCTTTGAGTCCTTTGTGGCCAAAGAGGTAATCGCAGTAATCGCCGTAGCTGTGCAGGCCGAGAACCTTGAGGCGGCGCTTGATGCGCACCTCGAGCATGGTCTTTTTGTCGGCACCCAGATGAATGCCGGCTTGCTGATAGATCAAGTCGCAGAGCCGCTTGTAGTCGCGGCTGGTGATGCTTTCGTCGTGAGCGCTCATGGTATGACCACCTGGCACTTGCAGTGCGGTTCATGCAAAAGCACCTGCGGTGGAGCAGCATTCGCTGCGACGCTGCGTCCCTGGGAACAGGCTGGTTGAGGGGCATCCCACCCTGATTGTGTGTCGAGTTCCCCGGGTCTCAGAATCGAGACCTGGGGAACCCAAGCGCCTGCGGAGGGGCCAATGTAAACTGGCCCGGCCTCAGGCGGCGACCGGTTCGGCGACTTGCTGTTGCTGTTTACTGGCTTCCAGGCCCTGACCGCGTACGACGGCCAGTTCCTCGGCGGAGAAGACGCGATCGATGTCCAGAATCATGATGAACTGGGTATCGCGCTTGCCCATGCCTTTGATGAAGTCGGTGCGAATCTGGGTGCCGATGCGGGGGGCCGGTTGAATCTGATCCGGCTCCAGATCGATGACCTCCTCGACCGAGTCGGCCAATGCGCCGATCACGGTCGATTCGTTGTCCAGAAGCACCTCGACGACGACGATACAGGTATTGCGTGTGCTCTCGGTCTTGGTCATCTCGAAGCAGAGCCGGAGATCGACGACCGGAACAACGCTGCCCCGCAGGTTGATGACGCCGGCCATGAACTCCGGTGTGCGGGGGATTTGTGTGATGGTGGTCAGGTCCAGCACCTCTCTTACCTTGGCCACATCAGTGGCAAAGATCTCGTTGCCGAGCTTGAAGGTGAGATACTGCCGCGTCTCCGTGATTTCACTAACGCTCATTTTTCAACTCCTGGGTGGGTACTGCCGTACGGGCAATGTCTCTACAGTTGGTCCCTGCAAGAAAACTCCGCCCGTGCGGCCAGCACCTAGTAACGTTCGAATTCACCGTCAAGTTCGTCGTGCTTGTCCTTGAGACGGAGATTGACTCCGCCTCCCGCTTTTGCGCCGGCTGCGGCCACATGCGGCGGCATCTTGATGGAACGCGCCGTCGCAGACGGGGCAGGACGCGCCTTGGAACCCGCGCCCTTGCGACTCATGCCTTCGTCGCCGGCATGGAAGAAGGAGAGCGCGCTGACCAACTGATCGGACTGGCCGGTGAGTTCTTCCGTCGTCGATGCCATCTCTTCAGAGGCCGAGGCGTTCTGCTGAATCACCTGTTCGAGCTGTTGCAGCGCCTTGTTGATCTGTTCCGCGCCGGTATCCTGCTCCTTGCTGGCCGCGGTGATCTCCTGCACCAGTTCGGCGGTGCGCTGAATATCGGGCACCAGTTTCTCCAGCATCTCGCCGGATTTCTCTGAGACCTTCAACGTCGAGCTGGAGAGCTGATTGATCTCTCCGGCTGCCTTCTGGCTGCGTTCGGCCAGTTTGCGAACCTCGGCGGCAACCACGGCGAATCCCTTGCCATGCTCACCGGCGCGGGCCGCCTCGATGGCCGCATTGAGCGCCAACAGATTGGTCTGGCGTGCAATCTCCTCAATGATCGAGATCTTGTTGGCGATCTCCTTCATTGCGGCCACGGCTTCCAGTACGCTCTTGCCGCTCTCCTGCGCGTCCTTGGCGCTCTTGTTGGCAATCTTGTCGGTCTGCTGCGCGTTGTCGGCATTCTGCTTGATGTTGCTGACCATCTCTTCCATCGACGACGAAGCCTGTTCAGCCGCCGCCGCCTGCGCGCTGGCGCCTTTCGAGACCTGAATCGACGCTGTCGAGATGGACTGCGAGGCCGCCGAAACCTCGCCCGCGATGCCGCGAATATCTGACACCGTGCGGGTCAGACCGGCCACCATTGCCGAGAGCGCCTGCATCAGTTTGTCCTGCGCCGAACGCTCGCGAATATCGACCGTGAGGTTGCCGTTGGAGATCTCTTCGGCCGCTGCGGTAATCTCGTTCATCGCCGCTACCAAGACGTTGAGGTTGTTCTTGATGTTGTTGAAGTCGCCGTTATACGTATCGGTGATCTGCGAGGGCACATCGCCCTTGGAGATCAGGTCCACGTAGCGCGCGGCCACGTTCAGCGGGCCGATCACCGCGTCCAGCGTGTCGTTGACTCCCTGCACGATCTTGCGGTAGTCGCCCTGATGCTTGCTGGCGTCGGCGCGGGTGGCCAGCTTGCCGTCGATCGCGGCCTTCACCAGCATGCCGGCGTCAGAAACCAGCGTGTTGACCGCATCGATGCAGGTGTTCAAGTTGTTCTTGATGGTGTTGAAATCGCCGTTGTAGGTGTCGGTGATTTTGGCAGGAATATCGCCGCGGCTGATGCGATCCACGTAACCAGCCGAGACGTTGAGTGGGCCGATGACCGCATCGAGCGTATCGTTGACGCCTTGCACAATCTTGCGATAGTCGCCCTGGTGCTTGGAAGCATCGGCGCGGGTAGACAGTTTGCCATCAACAGCGGCTTTCACCAGCATTCCCGCATCGGAGACCAGCGCGTTGACTGCATCAATGCAAGTGTTGAGGTTGTTTTTGATGGTGTTGAAGTCGCCGTTGTAGGTGTCGGTGATCTTGGCGGGAATGTCGCCGTGGCTGATGCGGTCCACGTAGCTGGCCGAGACGTTGAGCGGGCCAATGACCGCGTCGAGTGTATCGTTGACTCCCTGCACGATCTTGCGATAATCGCCCTGGTGCTTGGAAGCGTCGGCGCGTGTGGCCAGCTTGCCCTCGACGGCGGCTTTCGAGAGCACTCCGGCATCGGCAACCAACGCATTGACCGCGTCGATGCAGGTGTTGAGGTTGTTTTTGATGGTGTTGAAATCGCCATTGTAGGTGGCCGTGATCTTCGGCGGAATATCGCCGCGGCTGATGCGGTCCACGTAATCAGCCGCCACGTTGAGCGGCGTGATCACTGCGTCGAGCATGGAGTTCACGCCGACAACGATCTCCGAGTACGCGCCCTTGACCCGGTCCGGATGGCCGCGCTCGACCAGTTTTCCTTCGCGCGCTGCGTTGGTAAGCCGTTCGAACATATGCGTCAGAGTCTGAAGGACCTCGGCGACGTTGTTGACGGCCACCTTCATCTTTTCGTGATCGCCCTTGTAGCTCTGGGTAATCAACTCATCGATCTTGCCGCCGGAGATCTGAGTGAGAATGCGGTTGCCTTCGCCAATGGGCAGCAGAATGGCGTCGAGCATGGTGTTGACGCCGCGCACAATCTCGGCATACGCGCCCTGGAACTGCTCGGGCTTGCCGCGATCACTGAGCTG
>Ga0209415_10008112_pt1 | contig 18233 bp, 15 predicted proteins | sample PeaSoiSIISIP2007_FD_187696 | JGI IMG/M metagenome (GOLD analysis project Ga0209415, IMG submission 187696) | Peat soil microbial communities from Weissenstadt, Germany - SII-SIP-2007 (SPAdes) (version 2) | ecosystem: Environmental > Terrestrial > Soil > Wetlands > Peat | place: Germany...
AGCAGCACCACGCCGATCACCCAGTTGAGCTCGCGCGGGTACTTGTAGGCGCCGAAGAAGAACGTGCGCCCCATGTGGAGGAACACGAGGATCACCATCACGCTCGATCCCCACTTGTGCATCCCGCGCACGAACTGGCCGAGGAACACGTCGTTGGTCACGTAGCGGATCGATTCGTAGGCCCCCCCGGAGGCGTCGGGCCGGTAGTACATCGCCAGGAACACACCGGTTACGGCCTGCGAGAGGAACGCGAACATCGTGGCCGAGCCCAGCGTGTAGAACCAGTTGGTGCCCTTCGGCACCTTGCGGAACATCATCCAGCGGGCGCCGCCGCTGAGCGAGGTGCGTTCGTCGACCCAGTCGACGACCGTGATCCCGGCTTCCTTGGCGTGGTGATGCGGCGGGACCTTGCCGTTCCCCTCGCCGGGCGGCGGGGGCGAGGGCTTCAGCGCTGCTGGAATCGGGGGGGCTGGCAGTTTCGGCATGGCGCTCGTCGCTCGATCCGTCGCGGCCTAGAGTTTCTGCGCGCCGGGTCGCGAGGGGTAGAGGTACTGGCCGATCCCGTCGAGCGGCTCGCCGGGGTCGCGCGGGGAGAAGCGCCGCAGCTCGCTGTTGACGCTGAAGCGCGGCCCGAGCTGCACGTTTTCGCCGATCACGCGCGTGTAGAAGCGATCCAGCGGCCGCACCGGGGGTCCGCCCACGCGGCGGCCGAGCAGGTCGTAGACGCCGCCGTGGCAGGGGCAGATGAAGCGCTCAGCGGCGTCCACCCAGCGCACCGGGCAACCGAGATGCGCGCAGCGGCTGGAGATCGCGATGAACGCGCTGCCCTGGTCGTAGGGGTCGGTGTCGATCGCGGAGTTGTACTTGCGCACATAGACCGTCGTCTTGCCCGCCTCGCCGATTTCCGGGTTGAGCGTGAGCACGACCGGCGTGTAGTTGGTGTCGGTGAACATCCCCACCGTCCCCACCGTTTCCCAGTGTTCGGGTGTGCTCTTGAAGATCGGGCCGATCGCGAACCCGAGCGCGGGCAGCAGGAAGGAGGCCGCGGCGATGCCGCCGGCGGCCTGGCTGGAGACGGTCATGAACCTCCGGCGGGTCACCGTCTCACCCTCGAAGGCGCCGGGAATCTGCCGGTCGATCGTGTACTTCGACTTGTGCTTTGAGCGCTTGTCGGCCACCGCGGCCTAACAATATCGAGGCGCGATTCAGGGCGCGGCGGGAGTGGCCTCGGCGCTTGTGCGCATCGCATCGATCGCCTCGGGGGCGCGCGCGAGCAGCAGATCCTTCGCGTGCCTGTGAAGCTCGCTCGGGCCCCAGCCGACCGCCCGCGCACCGGCCGCCCACACCGCTTCGGCGAGCTCGCGCTCGCCCGCGCCCTGGGCGAGCGCGCTCAGCGTGATCGTGTCCGCGAGCTCGGCCACCGCGACCGTGTCCCCGAGCGAGACGAGCCGCTCCAGGCCGATCGCGTAGAGCTGGTCCCCGGCGAGCAGGCCGAGGTCGGCCTCGGGCTTTCGCAGCACCCGCGGTGAGCCGTAGTGCAGCAGGTAGCCCTCGTAGATCGCCTCGATCAGCAGCTCGTACTCCTCGCGGTGGCCCGCCGCGCGCGGACCCTCCGCGGCGATCCTGCCCGGGCTGGACGGGTCCTCGCCGTACTCGCCGGCGCAGCCGCCGTCGGGGACGGGCGCCAGCAGCGTCGCGATCAGCCCGCCTTCGGCGAGCAGCAGCGCGCGCAGGCGCTCCAGTCCCGTAGCGCTCGTGCCGGGTTCCGCGGTGCTCACCGGGCGGCCTCGCGCGTGGGCAGGCAGGCGAACGCGGCGGCGGCGGCCTCGAGCGTGCGCTGCACATGCTCCTCGCTGTGGGCGAGCGAGGGAAACCACGCCTCGAACTGCGACGGCGGGGGATAGACGCCCCTCGAGAGAAGCTCCCGACACCACGCGGCGTGGGCTTCCAGGTCGCACGCCTGCGCATCGGCGAAGCAGCGCACCGGACGCTCGCTGAAGAACACGGTCAGCAGCCCGGTCGTGCTCACGACCTGGACCGGATGGCCGCCGGCGGCCTCGCGCAGGCCGTCCGCAAGGCGCGCCGTGGTCGCGGCCAGGCGCAGGTAGGCGGGCTCGTCCAGCAGCTCCAGCGTGGCCAGCCCGGCAGCCACGGCGAGCGGGTTGCCCGACAGCGTGCCGGCCTGGTAGACCTCGCCCGCGGGCGCCAGCATGCGCATCAGCTCGGCGCGGCCGCCGAGCGCCGCCGCGGGCAGCCCGCCGCCGAGGACCTTGCCCATGATCGTGAGATCGCCCTGGCATCCGGTCAGTTCCTGCACGCCGCCGCGTGCAACGCGGAAGCCGCTGATCACCTCGTCGAGCACCAGCAGCGCACCGCTTGAGTCGGCGCGCTCGCGCAGCAGCTCGAGGAACCCCTCCTGCGGCGGGACCAGGCCCATGTTCGCGGGCAGCGGCTCGGCCAGGATCGCCGCGAGCTCGTGCTCCTCGGTGGCCGCGATCAGCGCCGCGGGATCGTTCCAGGGAAAGACCACCGTGGCCGCGGTCGCGCCGCGGGGCACGCCCGGGCTCGCCGGCAGCGCCTGGGTGGCCAAGCCCGATCCAGCCTGCGCGAGCAGGCCGTCGGAGTGACCGTGGTAGGCGCCGGCGAACTTCAGGATGCGCTCGCGGCCGGTGGCCGCGCGAGCGAGCCGCACGGCGGTCATCGCCGCCTCGGTGCCCGAGGAGGTCATGCGCAGCATCTCCACGCCCGGCATGCGCCGCGTCACCTCCTCCGCGAGCTCGACCTCGCCCGCGGTGGGCGCGCCGAAGCTCGTGCCCCGCTCCAGCGCCTCGGCGAGCGCGCGCTGGACGTGGGGGTGGGCGTGCCCGTGGATCAGCGGGCCCCACGAGCAGACGTAGTCGACGTAGCGGTTGCCGTCGACGTCGAGCAGCTCGGCGCCCTCGCCGCGGGCGATGAAGACCGGGTCGCGGCCGATCGCGCGCATGGCGCGCACCGGCGAGTTCACACCACCGGGGATGCAATCCAGCGCGCGCCGGTAGAGCTCCCCCGAGCGCGTGTCGGTGAGCGACGCCGTCACGGAGCCACGCTCAGGCGTGCCTGCGCTCCCAGTTCTTGAAGTCCTCGGTGAAGTACAGGAGGCGGATCTTCTTGAACTCGGTCGAGGAGTAGAGCGTCGCCCGCTCGTGGATGGCGGTCTCCTGGGCGATCGCGTCGAGCACCGCGTCGCACTCCTGCTTGGAGCGACCGTGGGCCATCGTGAACACCGAGTAGGGCCAGTCCTCGTAGGTAGGGCGCTGGTAGCAGTGGGAGATGCCGCGGAAGGCGGCCATGCGGCAGCCGATGTCGAATATCTGCTCCTCGGGCACCTGCCAGACGCCCATGCCGTTGGCGGAGAAGCCGGCGCGCCGGTGGTAGAGGATCGCCGCCACGCGGCGCAGGAGTCCGCGCTCCTGCATGCCGGCGAGGTGGTCCAGGAAGCGCTCCTGGGTCATGCCGAGCTCCGCCGCCGCGGGCGCGTAGGGCTCCTGCACGACGGGCATGTCGCCCTGCAGCGCCCTGATCACCGCGATGTCGAGCTCGTCGTAGGGCTGGCGCTCGAGCTCGATCGGCTCGCTGGCCTCGGCGAAGCTCGACAGCGCGCGCGTGTCGCCCTCCATCTCCAGGTCCATGCGGATCTTGAACAGCCGCAGGGTGGGCAGCTGGCGTACGGACTCGGCGCCGGCCGCGGCAGCGAGCACCTCAAGCGTGCCCTCCAGGCCGAGCTCGGAGTCGGGCTCGGTGGCGATCGTGAACCACAGGTTGAACTCGTGGTTGCGCAGGTAGTTGTGGGAGACGCCGGGGTGCTCGTTGATCACCTGCGCGGCGCGATGGGGGTGCTCGGGATCGACCTTGGCGGCGACGAGCATCGAGGAGTAGCCGAGCGCGCGCGTGTCGAAGATCGGCGTGACCTGGCGGATGATCCGCTTCTCGAGCAGCCGCCCGACGCGGCCCATCGCCTCGTCCTCGCTCAGCTCGCCGAGCTCCGCGACGTGCCGGTAGGGCCGGGCCGCGATCGGAAAGCTGCCCTGCATCAGGTTGAGCAGCTTGCGATCCGCGTCGTCCAGCGGTATCGCCGCGCCGTCCTTGCGGCTGCGGATCTTCGGTACCGCCGCGGCCGCGCGCTCGGCGTCGGCGCCCTGCTCGCTCACGTCTGCTCTGCCAGCCATCTTGCTGCGTCCTTTGCGTGGTAGGTGACGATCGTGTCGGCGCCCGCGCGGCGCAGTGAGGTCAATATCTCCAGGACCGTGGCGCGCTCGTCGAGGTAGCCCGCCTGCGCTGCGGCCTTGACCATCGCATACTCGCCGCTGACGTTGTAGGCCGCCACGGGCAGGCGCGTGGCGCGCTTGACCGCGCGGATCAGGTCTCCGTAGGCGAGCGCGGGCTTGACCATCACCATGTCGGCGCCCTCCTCGACGTCGAGCAGCGCCTCGCGCACGGCCTCGCGCCCGTTGGCCGGATCCATCTGGTAGGCGCGACGGTCACCGAACGCGGGCGCCGAGCCGGCCGCCTCGCGGAACGGCCCGTAGAAGGCCGAGGCGAACTTCGCCGAGTAGGCGAGGATCGGCGTTTCCCCATACCCCTCGCCGTCGAGCTCCTCCCTGATCGTCCGCACGCGACCGTCCATCATGTCCGAGGGAGCGACGATGTCCACGCCCGCGCGCGCGTGGCTGACGGCCGTGCGGGCTAGCAGCTCGAGCGTGGCGTCGTTGTCAACGGCGCCATCCTCGCGCAGCACGCCGCAGTGGCCGTGCAGCGTGTACTCGCACAGGCACACGTCGCTGACCACGAGCAGCTCCGGCGTGGCCGCCTTGATCGCACGCGCGGCGAGCTGCACGACGCCCTCCTCGTCCCAGGCACCCGAGCCGTGTTCGTCCTTGGACGCAGGCACGCCGAACAGCATCACGGCCGCGATGCCGAGCCCTGCGGCCTCGCGCGCCTCGTCGACCGCGGCGGCGATCGAGAGGCGCTCCACGCCCGGCATCGACTCGATCGGCTCGCGCCCCGCGCGCCCGTCGATCGCACCGTCGGGCGGCTCGGCCTCGCTGACGAACAGCGGCAGCACCAGCTGCCCTGCGCGCAGGTCGGTCTCGCGCACCAGCCCGCGCAGGCCGGCGCTCGCGCGCAGCCTGCGCATGCGGGTCTGTGGAAAGGCCATCGCCCCCCGAAGGTTAGAGCCTTCACGGCTCAGGATCGCGGCGGGCGCGCGGTCATTCAGCCTGGCGTAAGCCGAGGCGTGCGAGCGCGCCGAACACGATCGTGAGCACGGCGAGGTGCAACAGCGAGCCGCCGATCGCGGGCGAGGCGTCGTTGACGGCCGCGTCCAGCGCCTGCAGCGCGGCCTTGAAGGGGAACACGAACGAGACCACGCCGATCGCCACGTAGAAGCCGTGTCCCACCGAGCCCTGGGGGACGAGCGCGAGGAAGGCCAGCGGCAGCGACATCAGGATCGCCAGCAGCGAGGCGGCGCGCACCTCGCGTGCGAGCGCGCCGATCGCCACGCCCAGCGCGGCGAAGGCGGCCGCACCGAACACGAGCGCCACCACCCACAGCCCCGCGCGGCTCCATTCGAGCGTGACGAACGCGCCCACCCCCGCGAGCATCGCGAGCGCGACCACGAACGCGCAGGCGGCCGCGAGCGACCCCTTCTCGGCGAGCAGCGCCTCGCGCGAGACCAGCCCGCGCAGCAGGCGCGAGAGCGCGTGCTCTTCGCGCTCCAGCGCCAGCCCTCCGGCGGCCAGCAGCACGCACACGAACATCAGCGAGACCGTCACGGCGACGACCACCGCGAACGTGTTGAGCGGCGTGCGCCGGCCGTGCAGCAGGCTGCTCTTGACCTGGATCGGCTGCCCCACGGTCGACAGCACGTTCTTGCTCAGCGCCAGGTTTTCGGCGGCGAACCCGGCGAACGCGTCGATCCGTTCGAGCGCTTGGCGGTCGCGTCCAGGCGGCTGGCGCGCGATCAGCGCCTTCAGTTCCGGCGGGATCTGGTGCAGGCCAATCAGGTTCTGGGGCGCGCCGAGAATCGACAGGTTGCCGCCTTCCAGCAGCGCGTTCAGCGCCTTTGCGGCGGCCTGCTGGATCTGTTCGGAGAAGGCCGAGTTCGCCTGCGCGATCGCGGAGTTGAGCGTGGACTGCACGAGCGACTGCTCCAGCGCGTCGCCGTTGTAGAGGACTTCCAGGCTGGCACGGTCGAGCGAGGAGATCTTCGCGGCGATGTCAGGCGGGATCACCACCGCGGCGATCACCGAGCCTGACTTGACCTGTTCGATCGCCTCCTGGCGGGTGCCCACCCGCACCGACTGCACCTGCGAGAACAGCTGGTCGGCGTACTGGCTGACGCTGACCCGCTGGTTGCCCACCTGCACGGTCTCGCCCGCGGGTGTTTCGTCGACGATCGCCACGCGCGGGCGCGAGGGGCTGCGCGAGATCGCAAAGCCGATCAGCAGGGCGATCGCGACCGGGTAGATGATCAGCAGCGCAAGCAGCAGCCGGGAGCGGCGCAGGATCAGCAGGTCCTTGACGAACAGCGACCTCACCCGCTCGTCTCCTCGCGGCTCCCGCGCTGCGCGAGGAACGCGACGAGCGCGCGTTCCATGTCGCCGTCCTGCGCCTCGCCCGCCTCGCGCATGAGGGCCTGCGGGGTGCCGTCGAACACGAGCCTGCCGTCGGCGAGCACGATCGCCCGGTCGGCGTAGCGCTGCGCCTCGACGACGTTGTGGGTGGAGAACACCACGGTGGTCCCGCCCGCGGCGAGCGCCACGATGAACTGCCACAGCCGCTCGCGCTGGGCGGGGTCCAGCGAGGCCGAGGGCTCGTCGAGCGCGAGCACCGGCGGATTGGCGATCAGCCCGAGCGCCACGTTGACGCGCTGGCGGTTGCCGCCCGAGAGCCGCGCCACGCGCTCGTCGGCGCGCCCGCGAAGACCGGTCTGGTCGAGCATCCGCCCGACCGCGTCCGCGCGGTCGGGCACCCCCTCCAGGCGCGCGAACAGCTCGAGGTTCTCCGCGACCGAGAGCTTGGAGTAGAGGGCGGGCTGCTGCGGGGCCCATCCGACGCGGTCGGGACCGGGCGCCACGGTGCCCGCGCTCGCGGTCTGGGCGCCGGCGATGATCGACAGCAGCGTGGTCTTGCCCGCGCCGTTGGGCCCGATCACCGCCACCAACTCGCCCGGGTGCGCGTTGAAGCTGACCTCGTGCAGGGCTTCCAGCGTGCCGTAGCGCTTGCTGAGGGCGCCGACGCTCAGCTCGGCGTTCACAGCAGGCCGCGTCCCGGCCCGCTCCAGGACTCGAACGCGAGATGGCGACTGAGGTAGACGGCCGTCTCGCGCAGCACGGCGAGGATCGGCAATGCGATCAGCGCACCGATCACCCCGTCCACCTCGAGGCCGAGCAGCAGCGCGAAGATCACGAGCAGCGGGTTGATGCGCAGCGTGTGGCCGAACACCTGCGGGGCCACGACGTGGCCCTCGAACTGCTGCAGCCCGACGAACAGGAGCCCCACCCACAGCGCGGAGATCGGGTCGGTGAAAAGCGCGACGAGCACCGGCGGTATCGCGCCGAGGATCGGCCCGATGTAGGGAATCAGCTCCATCAGGCCGTAGAAGAGGCCGAAGGCGACCGCGTACTTGCGCCCGTCGGGGAAGATCCCGATCACGCCGAATATGTACAGCGCGACGCCCGCGGAGATGCCCATGATCGTGCTGAACAGCAGCTGGCCGCCGACGTAACGCGACACGGCCCGCTGCACGAGGAACGGATAGTCGTCCGCGCGCGAGCCATCGCCGTCGGGCATCAGGCGGCGAGCAAGCGCCCCGATCTGGCGGCCGTAGAGCAGCATGTAGACCGACAGCACGAACACCAGCAGCAGGTCGAAGATCGCGTTTGCCACTTCGGTCAGCAGGGCACCTCCGAAGGATGCGAATTTGCCGGCGCTCTTGGCCACTTTGTGCTCGATGCTCTGCAGCGCGGTCTTGCCGTTTTCGACGAACTTCACGTGCACGCCGTCGTGGTTCAGTTCACGCTGGAAGGTCGCGATCTTCTTGTTGGCTTCTTCGACGATGTGCGGCAGGTTGTTCGTGAACGTGCGCACCTGATGGGAGATAGGGTTGGCGAGCAGGAAGCCGATGCCGGCGAGCGTGAGGAAGAATGCGAGATACACCGCGAGCACGGCCAGGCCGCGCGGCACGCGGCCGCGCTGCACCAGCGACACGGCCGGATTGAGGATGAGCGCGATCAAGCCCGCGATGATGAACAGCAACAGCACTTTCCCCGCCGCTTTCGCGAGCGCCCACAGCGCCAGCGCGGCGAGCGGCAGCATCACGAGCTGGACCCAGCGGGGGACGATCACGCGCGGCGGCTCGGGAGTCGGCTCCTCCGTGGCGTCGGCGAGTTCGAGCTCGGACTCCTCCGGTGGCGCCACGCGCGGAATGTTCTCGGGGACGCCTGTCACTTTCCCCTCGCCATCGCCAGAGTATGGCTGAGTCCGAGGCGGTCGCAGGCGGCTCGCCGGCCGCGCAGGCAGGCGAGACCCGGCGCCCGGGGGAGCATCCCGTGAGGATCCTGTTCGTCGGCGACGTCGTCGGCGGCATCGGCCGCAGCACGTTGCTGGACTGCCTTCCCGTGCTGCGCGAGCGCCACAGCCCGACGTTCGTGGTCGTCAACGGCGAGAACGCAGCGGGCGGCCTCGGCATCACGCCGAAGAACGCCGAGCAGATGTTCGCGGCCGGCGTCGACGCGATCACCCTCGGCAACCACACCTATCACCGCCGCGAGATCTATCCGTATCTGGAAACGCACGAGCGCATCGTGCGACCCGCCAACTTCCTGCGCAGCCAGCCCGGCAAGGGCACCTGCGTGGTCGAGCACGACGGCGTGCGCCTCGGCGTGATCAACCTCAGCGGCAACCTCTATCTGCGCGCGGGCCGCTCCGCGTTCACCGAGGTCGAGGTCGCGTTGTCGGAACTCGGCGAGGTCGATCACGTGCTCGTCGACGTGCACGCCGAGGCGACCTCCGAGAAGGTGGCGATGGGCTGGCACCTCGACGGCCGCGTGACGTGCGTGCTCGGCACGCACACGCACGTGCCGACCGCCGACGCGCGCGTGTTGCCCGGCGGCACCGCCTATATCACCGACGTCGGCATGACCGGTCCGCGCGGGGGCGTGATCGGCGTCAAGCGCGAGCAGGCGGTCGAGGCGCTGCTGACGCAGATGCCGGTCCGCTTCGAGACCTCCGAGGAGGACCCGTGGCTGATGGGAGTGCTGGTCAGCTGCTCGCAGCGACTACGGGCAGACTCGATCGAGCAGCTGCTGATGCCGCGTCCGCCGCAGCCTCCGCGGGCGGGCTGAGCGCCCCGAGCAGGGCCAGCATCACCAGCGGGAAGAACCACGGGATGTACAGGTAGAACCAGTGTTCGATCCCGAGCTGGACCGCGATCAGCACCGCCGCGCAGGCCGCTGCGAGGCCCACAAGGTCGTCGCGGCGCGGGATCACCGCGAGCACCACCGCGAGCACCACGGCGGCGATCTGCACCGCCAGCTGCACGCCGCCGAGCCCGCCGTAGAGGCCCCATACCGAGAACGGCGAGCCGCGGTTTGCCTGGTAGGCGATCGTGCGCTCGTAGATCGTGTGCAGCGAGTCGTGTCTCAGCGCGGGGACGCAGGCCAGCGCCCCGATGGCGAGGAAGGCGATCGCAAACTGCGCGAGCTGCCGCGGCCGGCTGCGCGGGTCGAACTCCCGCAGGCCGTGCGTGGCCAGCAGCGGGGCGAGCGCCAGCGGCGCGAACTTGGTCAGCCCGGCGAGCGCCGCCAGGCCACCGCGCGCCGCCGTGGCGAAGGTGCTGCGGTAGCTCGCCGCCAGCAGCGCCGCGAGCACCAGCACGGCCACGAGCGTGTCGTTGGAGTTGCTCTCGAGCGCGAACAGCGTGAACGGGTAGGACACCCAGGCGTAGGCCAGCACGATCCCGAGCGTGGGCCCGCGCATGCGGCGCCCGAGCAGGAACAGCAGCGCCACGGCCAGCAGGTCGAAGAAGACCGCCGCGGCGTGCGCCGCCGGCAGGTCGTTCCAGATGCCGCCGCCGCCGAAGATCTGCTGGAAGGGAACGTAGGCCTCGTAGTTGACCGGACCGTAGGTATCACCGTGTTCGTTGTTGGACGGGTAGGAGCCGTACAGCGGCCTGCCGTCGGCGATGCGCTGCGCGCCGATCACGCCCGCGTAGCCCACGTCGATCACGTTTCCGTCGCTGACGTTGAGCCCCACGCGGAAGCCGATCAGGAACACCACCGCGATCGCCAGCCAGGGCGCGGGGATCAGCAGGCGCAGCCCGCCCGGTGCCCGACCGCGGCGGCGGCGCAGCAGCGCGAGCATGCGCGCGAGCAGGTACAGCAGCGGCGGATAGCTCAGCGGTACCGAGGCGTAGATGTTGGCGTGGTTGAAGAACGCAAGGGAGACCGAGAAGAACAGCAGCACGAGCAGGTCGAGGTGCAGCAGCGAGAGCGGCCTGCGCAGGAACGGCAGCAGGAACAGGGCGCACAGCGGCAGCCACACGTACAGCGCGTTGACGTGCCTGCCGAACGCCCCCGGATATCCGCGCGCCATCGTCCACGCGACCTGGAAGCCGGTCCACTGTTCGAGCACGCGGCCGCTCAGATCGTCGATCGTGACCTGCCCGATCTCCTTCTTGCCGTTGCGCGAGAAGTAGCTCACCTGCCAGCGAAACGGCTGCTTGAGGTAGGCGCCGCTGTAGGAGCCGGGATATTCCCGGTGCACGGCGCGCATCCTCGGCAGCGCCGCGGCGATCGCGAGCACCTGGTCGGCCGACAGCCGCCGGCCGGCGGGCGGCTCGTTTGACGGCGGCACCGGGATCGGGCCTTCGGAGGTCGGCGTCAGCGTTTGCGCCCCGATAGCTCCGTTCGTCGAGCCCGGGAGCGATCGCTGCAGCGTCGAGACGCCAGCCGCCGGCGAGGCGGTGCCCGCCGATGGGACGCCAGCGGGCGCGGGCGCGACCCCGGCGCGTGGCGTGGAGGGAGCGCGCTGCGCGATCGTGGCGGCTGCCGCGGTTGTCCCCGACGGCGCGATCCACGCGAGCGCAAGGGCGCCGGTCACCAGCACACGCTGCATCGCGGGAGGGTAACGCGAGCATCGTCCCGCCCGTTCCAGCCGCTGCGAGCGCGCTAGTGGACGATCGTCAGCGACAGCGCCACGGGCGTCGAGGTGAGGCCACCGGCAGACGCCGAGAACAGCGCACGGTAGGCGCCGGGGGAGAGCGCCTTGCTGCCGATGCGTCCGCTGAAGGCGAGGCTGTCCGGCCCTGCCCCCTCGTGCGCGCGGATGAGCGTCCCGACGGTCAACGTTCGGGTGCAGCGTCGCGCGTGCTTGCGCCTGAGCTTCGCCGTCGGCGCAACGCAGCGCGCGCCGCTGCGCAGCCCGCCGGTCGCGTGCTGGAAGACGATCTGGAGCTTCGCCGCCTCGTTGAGGGTGAACTGGAAGCTCGTGCCCTGCGGCACGCTCGTTGCGGCCGAGATCGCAGTTGGATGTTTGGAGACGCGGAAGCGAGAGTGGCTAAGACGCGCGCCGGTGATCTTTGGCGGCGCGGGCGCGAGCACGAGCGGGTGCGTTTCCGGCGCCGTGATCGCCACGGCGGCGCTCGCGCTCGTCGCGTTGCCGACGGCGTCCAGGGCGGTGACCGTGACGGTGAACGTGCCGGGGGCGGTGTAGGCGTGGGTGACGCTGGTGCCGGCCTGGCTGGTGCCGTCGCCGAAGCTCCAGCTGGTCGCGCCGAGCGCCGACCACACGTCGAACGGCGAGGCCGAGAAGGAGAGCGTCTGGCCAACGGTACCCATGGTCGGGATCACGACCGAGCTCAGCAGCGGACCGGCCGCGTCGTAGCCGGACGCTTCGGCGATGAACGCTTTTCCGTCCGAGCGCGACCACACCGCCGCCGCGTTGCCCTGGGCATCGAGCGCGACCTGCTGTTCGGACGCGTTCTGGCCAGGCGCCGAAAGGGGAACGGGCGCCTGCCACGACCCGGTCGCGGCCAGGCCCGGCGCCGCTTCGACTATTTCGTTGGCCCCGTTGAAGCGTTCCCAAACGACGACGGCGTTGCCCTGTTCGTTGACCGCGACCTGTGGCTTCTCTTCCGTGAGGCCCCCGGGGGGCGAGAGCACCACCGGGGCCTGCCAGGCCGAGCTGGAAACCTGACTCTCGGCGGCTTCAACGATGTCGTGCGTGCTTTCCTTCAACCACGACCAAGTCACCACAGCGTCGCCCTTCCCGTCGATCGCAACCTCCTGGTTTGCAGGTTCCTTGATTTCTGCGGGCTTCGTCAGCTTCACCGACGGCCGCCATGCGGAGGTGGACGCCTGCCAGTCGGTCGCTTCGATGATCTCTTCTCCGCTTTCGGGCCGTTCCCAAGCAGCCACCGCGTCGCCCTTCGCGTCCACCGCCACTCGGGGTTCGTTCGCGTTGTCTCCTTCCGCCGAAAGCGCGACCGGATGCTGCCATTTCCCGCTCGCAGGCTTGTTCGACGCCACGATGAGCCCATATATCCCTACGTGTTCTTCCCACACCGCAGTTGCAGCGCCGGCGGTGTCGATCCCGACTTCAGCGGGGTGCAGAGCGACGGCTTCGGTGGAGAGGGTTTCCGGCGCCTGCCAGACGCTGCCCGCGGGCCTGCCGGCAGCTTCGACGGCTTCTTTGCCCGCTCCGTAACGCTGCCAGATCGCGATCGCGTCGCCGCGCTGGTTTACGGCCAGATCCGGCCGGGGCTCGGCGACCGTCATCGTGCCGAGATTCTGCAGTGTGGTTGGAGCCTGCCAGGAGCCGGTAAGCCCCGACCTCGTGGCCGCCTGGACCGAGTATTCGGCGCCGTGGCTGATCCAGACGACGACGGCGTCGCCTTTCGAGTCGAGCGCCACCTGCGGTTCGGACGCTTCTTCGCTCGAGTTCGAGACCGTCACCGGGGCCGTCCAGGCGCCGCTCCCGCCCGGCCTGCTCGACGCTTCGATCGTGGTGGTGGCGCTTTTTTCGTTCAGGCGCTGCCAGACGGCCAGCGCGTCGCCCTGCGCGTCGACGGCGACCTGTGGCCTTTCGGCGTTCTGGCCGGGGGCCGAGAGCTTGGTCGGTGAAAGCCAGGTCGGAGCTGCGCCAGCCGGCGCGGCCACGACGAGCAGCCCTGCTGCCGCCAGCACGAACGCCGCGCGTACCGCCGCCACACCCTTGGTCCTCAAGCCGATGCCCCCCTTTTCGAGCGTCCCGACAGCCTAGTCGGCCGCGCCGCGCGGCGACACCCAGCCTATCCGGCTCCGTCTAGCCCGAAGTGCCCCCGCACGAGCCCGGCGACGTCACGGATCGCCCACTGTGCGGGTTGCGGGCGGGGTACCGCGACGCCGCTGAGGATCAGCGCGCCGAGCGAGTCGCTGGCCTGCAGCGAGCCGTGGCTGCCGCCGCCAACGTGCGCCTGGCGCCCCCAGTCGATGAACTCGTAGCCCGCCGTGGCCGACAGCAGCACCTCTCCGGAGTTTGGGCAGGCGAGCGCCGACCACACGCGCGAGAGCGCGTCAGGGTAGTCGGGGCTGCGCAGCATGCCGTCCTCGATGCGCGCACCGATCACCTCGAGCGCGCCGTCGAGGCTCCAGGCCACGCCGCGCTCGTCGCTCACCGGACCGTCCGGGCAGAAGCGCAGCTCGCCGTGCTCGGGGCTCGCGATCACGCCCTCGCGTGGCGCTTCGTGCGCGTCGCGCTCGAGCCACACGACCAGCTCGATGCCCTCGATCGCCAGCGCGAGCGCGACGACCGAGGCACGCATCGCGTCGCGCTCGGACTCGTGCAGCGCGTAGACCATCGCGGCGCGCTGGGAGGGGCAGACAGCGATGCGCGGCTCGGCGTCGAAGGAGCTCTCCGAGGCGCGCACAGGGCCCAGCACCCCCAGCTCGCCGAGCGCATCCTGCAGCGCGATCGTCGCGGTGACGGGCGCCTGGGAGTGGTCGGCCATCACGATCATCGCGTGCTCGGCCAGGAACTCCTCCACGCCACCGCCAGCGTTCATCACGCGAGCGAGCTGGAGGTCGGCCTGGGCCAGCGACTGGATCTGCGCCTCGGGGCCCCGCTTGTGTGAGTACCAGTCGTTGTCCGGCAGCGACAGCAGCAGGAAGTCGAACAGGTCGTTCTCGACCATGTAGGCGGACACGCAACCGGAGTGCCTGTCGCGCAATCCGGGCATCCCCAGCCCCGAGCGGCAGCCCGTGCGCCGGGAGGCGAAGATGTCCGCGTAGAACAGCTCGCGCGGCCCCATCACCGGGTGGCGCATGAGCGCCGAGGCGACGCGCGTCAGGGCGGTGTCGCGTTGGGGCTCGTGGCGGTGGCGCCCGCGGTACATCAGGTAGGTGGTACCGGCCGTGCGCACGTCCGCGTCGTCGAGCGTCTCGAACACGGTCGGCGTGAGCGGCGAGAGATGCGCGCGGTTCATGTTGTAGACCGTGTCGGTGAGCTGGCGCGTGATGCCGAACCGCTGGGCCGCGCGGAAGCTCGATCCGTACTCGACGTAGCGGTGCTCCTCACGGTGAAACCAGTTCATGGCCGGGATCAGATGGGCGTCCTGGCCCACGCCGGTGACGATCGACGCGGCGCACACCGGGGTGACCGAGGGGAACGCGGCGACGCAGTCGGGGACATAGATCCCGTCCTGCCAGAGCCGCTGCAGCGTCGGTGCGACGCCCTGCTCGATCGCGCGCTCGAGCATCGCGGGAGCCATCGCGTCGATCACGCACAGCACGAGCTTTGACCGAGCAGCGCTCACGGCGGACGGGCTCAGCGGCGCAGGACGCGCAGCCCGGCGTACTTTTCGTCACCCCGAGAACGTCCCCGCCAGGCGAACCAGGCGAGCAGCGCGACCGCAACGTAGCCGAGCGGATGCAGCAGCGCGACGAGCGCGGCGAGCAGCAGCGAGGCGGCGTCGAGGTAGACGGTCAGCGCTTCGCGCGCGGCGCGGTCGGTCAGCCGGCGCCGCGCCCCGAGCACGATCGGGCTCGCCGCGCGCTGCGCCACGCCCGCCGCGAGGATGCCCGCGAGCAGCCCCGGCCAGGCGAGCTCGCCGTGGTCGGCGAGCGTGCCGGCGAACAGCACGGCGCCCGCGCCCAGCGACAGCCCCGCGAGCGCGGAGGCGAGCGCGTCGTTGCGCGAGCGACCGCCCGCCTCGGCCACGGGCGAGAGGCCGAGCAGCAGCTGCAACGCGTAGGCGAGCACCAGCGTGACCGTCACGACCAGCAGCCACCAGCTCGACTGCAGGAAGTGATAGCCGCCGTGGGCGAAGCTCACGCCGAGGTCGCCGCCCGACGCCAGCGCGCCGCTGAGCAGCAGCGGCAGGAACGGCCGCAGGCCGCAGGCGGCCGCGAGGCCGAGGCCGAGGCCGATGTCGAAGAAGATGCCGTTCATGCAGGGAGTCTCCGGCGGTGCGCTACCGTCTGATGCTGGACGGTCCGGATCGGTGAGGACGATAGACGACCGGTCCCGCGGCAGAAGGCGCCAGGCGAGGTCCGGCGGACGCGACGGCGAATAGAGGCTGAGGCTGATGCAGCGATCGGGCAGCGGAAGAGGTGACGGGCGAGGCGCTCGGGCCACGGCGCACGAGCTCGCGCGCTACGAGGCGCTGTTCGCGGCACGCACGCGCGGCATGAAGAGCTCGGCGATGCGCGAGATGATGGCCCTCACCGAGCGCCCGGACGTGATCTCGCTCGCCGGCGGCCTGCCCGACACCTCGACCTTCGCGCCGGAGCTCTACGCCAAGCTGATGTCCCAGGTGGCCGCGGAGTCAACCGCGCGGGCGCTTCAGTACGGGCCCACCGAAGGCATGGCCGCGACCGTGCGCTGCATCGTCGAGGTGATGGCCGCCGAGGGGACGATCGTGGACCCCTCGGAGGTGATCGTCACGACCGGCGGCCAGCAGGTGATCGACCTCGTGTGCAAGACGCTGATCGACCCCGGCGACGTGATCGTCGCCGAGGCACCCACATACCCCGGCGCGGTGCCCACGTTCAGCGCCTACCAGGCCGAGGTCGAGCAGATCGAGATCGACGCCGACGGCATGCCGATCGACGCGCTGGAGGCCACGCTCGACCGCCTGGCCGCGGCGGGCCGCCGACCGAAGTTCATCTACACGATCCCCAACTTCCAGAACCCCGGCGGCGTGACGATGTCCCTGGCCAGGCGCCGGCGGCTGGTGGAGGTCGCGCGCGAGCGCGAGCTCCTGATCCTCGAGGACAACCCCTACGGGCTGCTGCGCTACGAGGGCGAGCCGCTTCCCACGCTCTACTCACTCGACGCCGAGGCGATGGGACTGGGCGGCGGATCGGACCTCGTGATCTACCTGGGCACCTTCTCGAAGATCCTCTCCCCGGGCCTGCGTCTCGGCTGGGCCGTCGCGCCGCGACCGGTGCTGGAGAAGCTCAACCTCGGCAAACAGGGCTCCGACCTGTGCTCCTCGCCGGTCACGCAGATGTTCGTGGCTGCCTACTTCGACGAGCGCGACGCCAACGGCGAGCCCGGATGGCAGCAGTACGTGGCGCGGCTGAGGGACCTCTACCGCGAGCGCCGCGACGCGATGCTGGCGGCGCTCGGCGAGCACTTCGGCGAGCGCGCGACCTGGACCCGCCCGCAGGGAGGGCTGTTCGTGTGGGCGACGCTCGACGAGCGCATCGACACCACCGACCTGCTTGCGCTCGCGCGCAAGAGCGAGGGCGTGGCGTTCGTGCCGGGACGTGCGGCCTACGTGGACGGCCGCAGCGGCTCCTCCTCGATGCGCCTGAACTTCGCGGGCATCCCTGAGGCCGAGATCCGCGAGGGCGTTCGCCGCATCGGCAGGGCGATGCGGGAGCAGCTCGGGCTGCTCGGCTCGCTCACGGGGGGCACCTCCGTCGCGCCCGCCTCCGCGCAGCCGCCGCAGAGGGCCCCGCGCGCCGCGGCCGCCGGCGAGGATCAGGCACGGCTGGCGGACGTCGTGGAGCTGCCCCGTCGCGGCGAGCAGCCGGCGGCGCGGCGCCACAACGATCGATGAGCGCGACGCGGCGGCTCGCCGTCCTCAAGGGCGGCCGCTCGCTGGAGCGCACCATCTCGCTGCGCTCGGGGGCACATGTGCAGGAGGCGCTCGTGCGCCTCGGCCACGAGGTGCTGCCGATCGACGCGGGGCCCGAGCTCGTCGGCGAGCTGCTGGCCTGCGGCGCTGACGCCGCGTTCATCGCCCTGCACGGGCGCGACGGCGAGGACGGCACGGTCCAGGGACTGCTCGAGGCGGTCGGCATGCCCTACACCGGCTCCGGTCCGGCCGCGTGCATGCGCGCCACGAACAAGGTCCTCGCCAAGTACCTGATGCTCGAGGCGGGCATCCCCACGCCCGCATTCCACGCGCTGCGCGAGACCTCGATCAAGGAGCTGGGCGCGGCCGCCGCGATGGCGAGCGTCCAGGACGACCTCGGCTTCCCGCTCGTGGTCAAGCCCGCGAGCGGCGGATCGGCCCTCGGCGTGAAGTTCGCGCGCAGCGGCGAGGAGCTGCCGGGCGCGCTCGTAGGCGCCTTTTCCTATGACCGCACCGTGCTGATCGAGCGCTACGTCAAGGGACGCGACCTGGCGGTCTCGGTGATCGACGGCGAGCACGGGCCGCAGGCGCTTCCGGTCGTCGAGGCGGTTCCCCGCGAGGAGGAGTTCTACGACTACGAGTCGCGCTATGAGATCGGGATGACCACTTTCCTGTGTCCCGCGCAGCTCCCCGCGGACACGACCGCGCGGGCGCAGGAGCTCGCCGTGGAGGTGTACGAGCTGCTCGGCTGCAGGGGCGTCGCGCGCGTGGACCTGATGCTCGCCGGGGACGGCGGCGAGCCGTGGGTGCTCGAGACCAACGTGGTGCCGGGAATGACCGAGACGAGCCTGCTGCCGCAGGCCGCCGACGCGGCGGGAATCGGCTTCGAGGAGCTCGTCGAGCGAATCCTGGACAGCGCGTTCACGCCTCAGCGCGTCGCGCGCTGAGCGGCAGGCCGGCCGCGCCGGGCAGCCACGGGAGCGTGGCGGGCGCGCACCCCGGGCGCAGCGGCGGGCGCGCCTCCCTAGGAGTCGCCCGCGGCGAAGTCCTCCGGTGAGACCTGGTCGAGGAACTCCTTGAACTTCTCGACCACGTCCTCGGACTCCTCGACGTCGTGCTCGAACTCGATCGC
>Ga0209415_10008113_pt1 | contig 18233 bp, 16 predicted proteins | sample PeaSoiSIISIP2007_FD_187696 | JGI IMG/M metagenome (GOLD analysis project Ga0209415, IMG submission 187696) | Peat soil microbial communities from Weissenstadt, Germany - SII-SIP-2007 (SPAdes) (version 2) | ecosystem: Environmental > Terrestrial > Soil > Wetlands > Peat | place: Germany...
GGATCGCCCGCCATCTCGCCGCACAGGCTCACCGGCTTGCGCGCGCGCAGCGCCGCCTCGACCGCGAACTGGATGAGGCGCAGCACCGCCGGGTGCAGCGGATTGTAGAGATGCGCCACTTGCTCGTCGCCGCGGTCGATGGCGAGGGTGTACTGGATGAGATCGTTGGTGCCGATGGCGAAGAAATCGGCGAGGCTGGCGAGCGCGTCGGCGGCCAGCGCCGCGCCGGGGATCTCGATCATCACGCCCAAGGGCGGCAGGCGCGCCGGCAGCCGCACGCCGCGGCGGCGCAAGCGCCGCACCACTTGGTCCATTTCCTCGCGCACCTCGCGGATCTCGCCCGCGCTCGAGATCATCGGCAGCAGAATCCGCACCGGACCGTGCACCGCCGCCCGCAGCATCGCCGCAAGCTGAACATCGAGCAGCCGCCGCTCCTTGAGCGAGAGGCGAATCGCGCGCAAGCCCAGCGCCGGGTTGGCGGCTTCGCTCCCCACCATCGCCGTGAGCGGGGCGGCGAGCTTGTCGCCGCCGATGTCGAGGGTGCGAATGGTCACGGGCCGACCGTCCATGCCGCGAACCAGTGCGGCATAGGCGCCATATTGCTCGTCCTCGTCGGGAAGATCCTGCCGGTTCATGTAGAGAAACTCGGTGCGCACCAGCCCCAGTCCCATGGCGCCGGCGGCGAGCGCCTGCTCGAGTTCGCGCGGCAGCTCGAGATTGGCCTCGAGCGTGATCTCGACGCTGTCGCGCGTCACCGCCGGCAGCCGCGCCAGGCGCGCCAGGCGACGCTGTTCGCGCGCAAGCTCGTGCTGCCGTTCGGTATAGCGCTCGATCGTCGCCTCGGTCGGATTGACCACCACCAGCCCGGCGCCGCCGTCGATGATGATCGCGTCACCGGAATCGACCTGGCCGAGGAGCCCAGCGACGCCGAGCACCGCCGGGAGATTGAGCGCCCGTGCCATGATTGCCGTATGCCCTTCGGCCCCGCCCAGCACCGTCGCGAAGCCGGCGATGGAGCGCGGGTCGAGCAGCGCGGCGTCGGCCGGGCTCAATTCCTCGGCGATAATGACGGTGCCCTCGGGCAGGCCCTGGTAGGCGGCGTAAGGCGTCTTGGTGAGATTGCGCACCAGCCGCGCGCCGACGACACGAATATCGTCGATGCGCGCCGCGAGATAAGCGTCCTCCATGGCCGCGAAGCTGTCGGCGATGTCGGCGATCTCGATCTGTACGGCGCGCTCGGCGTTGACGCGCTCCTCGAGGATGCGGCGCTCGACCCCGCGTACCAGCCGCGAATTGGTCAGCATCGCCACATGGGCGTCGAGCAGGAAGCCGATCTCTTCGGCCGCCGCGCCCGGCAGCCCCGCGGCCTTGCCCTTGAGCTTGCGGAGCTGCTTCAGCGACAGCGCGAGCGTGGTGCGGAAGCGCTCGAGCTCGGGCGCGATCGCGTCGGCATCGAGCCGGTACTCCGGCACGGCGATCTCGCCGGCCTCGCTGACGAAGGCCGAACCCATGGCGACGCCGGGCGAAATCCCCAGCCCGTGCAGCACGCGTTCCGGCTTGGCCCGGGCCTCGTTACCCCTGCTCATCGAAGCCGCCGGCGATGAGTGCGGCGAGCGCCGCCACCGCGGCCTCGGCGTCGGGACCGGTCGCGCGCAGCTCGAGCGACGTCCCCGGGCCGGCCGCGAGCATCATCAGCCCCATGATCGAACGGCCGGAGACCGAAGTCCCGTTCTTGGCGACGGTGACCTCGACATCGAACTGCCAGGCGAGCTTGACGAAGCGGGCGGCGGCGCGGGCGTGCAGGCCGCGGCGGTTGCAGATGGTGACGATCCGCCGCGCCGTCGTGCCGTGGCCGGGCTTGCCCGCGTCATTCATCCGCGAACGTCGGCCAGCAGCTGCGAGGCGACATTGATGTATTTCCGCCCGGCCTCCTGCGCGCCGCGCACCGCATCGGCGAGGGATTCGGTCTGCCGCAGGCTCGCCAGCTTGATCAGCATCGGCAAATTGATGCCGGCGATGACCTCGATCTTGGCCTTGTCCATGATCGAGATCGCTAGATTCGACGGCGTCCCGCCGAACATGTCCGTGAGCACGACGACGCCGTCGCCGGTATCGACCTCGCTGGCCCCGCGCAGAATGTCCTGCCGGCGCTGCTCCATGTCGTCTTCGGGCCCGATGCAGATCGCGGCGATATTGCGCTGCGGCCCGACGACATGCTCGAGCGCCGCGACGAACTCGGCGGCGAGGCGGCCGTGAGTGACAAGCACCATTCCGATCATGCGATGTCCCTTATTGACTGCGGCGGCACCGCGGCGCCGGACAATCCGACGGTCTCGCCGGAGCGGTCGAGGTCGCGATGCGCGAGGTCGACCGGCCGTCCCTTGGCTCTGAACCACGCGGCCAGGCGCTCGGCGACATAGACCGAGCGATGGCGGCCGCCAGTGCAGCCGATGGCAATGGTAAGATAGCTCTTTCCTTCCCGCTCGAAACGCGGCAGCAGCTCGTCGAGCCAATGGCACAGCTCGTCGAAGAGCCGCGGGAAATCGGCATCGGCCTCGATGAAGGCGCCAATTGCGGGATCGCACCCGGTCTTGGGGCGCAGCGCCGCGACGTAATGCGGATTGCGCAGGAAGCGCACGTCGAACACCAGATCCGCATCGCGCGGCAAGCCATGCCGGTAGGAGAAGGAAGTGATGAAGATCGAGATGCGCTGTTGGGCGCGCGCGAAATTGCCCTGGAGGAGACGCTTCAGATCGCCCGGGGTGAGCGTCGACGTATCGACGACCAAATCGGCGCGGTCGCGCAGCGGCCAGACGCGCTGGCGCTCGAGCCGGACGCCGTCCGCGACCGGACGGTCGTCGGCGAGCGGATGGCGGCGCCGCGTCTCGGTATAGCGCCGCACCAGAAGATCGTCGTCGCAGTCCAAGAAGATCATGCGCAGATCGAGGTTGTGTCCAGCGATCAAGTGATCGAGCGCTTCGAGCAAGGCCGGCACGGCAAAGTCGCGCGTGCGCACATCGACCCCCACCGCCAGGGGCGCGCGCCCGAGCTGCGAGCCGACGAGGCTGGGCAGCAGCGACAGCGGCAGGTTGTCGACCGCCTCATAGCCCATATCCTCGAGCGCCTTCAATGCCGTGGTCCGGCCGGCGCCGGACATGCCGGTGACGACGATGAGGCGGCCGCAGCCGGCAGGCAAGGGCTCGCTCATGACGCGACGCGGGCGCCCACGCCGAGCGACACCCGCAGCGCCCGCAGCGCCAGCCTGAGCTTGGCCGGTGTCGCCGCCGAATGGGGCCACAGTGCGAGGAGCGGGAAGGACAGGCCTTCGAGCTCGCAGAACCGCGGCTCGGGCAGGCGCTCGACCGCCGCTTCCGGAACCAGATCGATAACCAGGCGCAGCGCCGCCCAAGCGACGCTCGGCACGCGCAGAATGCCGACGCCGCGAACCTCGAGGTGGCCGGCGATGGTTCCGGGCGCACTCATCCGCAGCGCGGCGCCGAAACGCCGCAATTCCGTCTGGTCGTCCGCGACGAGTCGTGCGCCCTCGTCAATCAGGCGCAAAGCGAGCTCAGACTTTCCGCTGCCGGATGGGCCGCGGAACAAGATTCCGTCGTCGCCGAGCGCCACCGCAGTGCTATGGACGCGGATCATTGGCAGAGTTAGGTGCGCCGGCGCAGGACTAAAGTCAATGGTTTGGCAGTGCACCCAAACATCGTCGCATGTGGTCCCCAACCAATAGTTGATTTTTCACGGAATTGTCACAATCCCTGGGGCGCCATAGCTAATGATATTGCTCTGCAACCTGGGAAAAGGCCGAATCCGCGGTTAACTCGCGGCACTGCGGCAGATCAGCGCGCCGGCAGCCGCACGATGAAGCGGGCGCCCAAGACCTTGCCCCCGGCATCGCTGCGGTTCTCGGCGCGGATCGTGCCGCGATGCGCATCGACGATCTGTTTGGAGATCGACAGGCCAAGACCCGAGTGGGTCCCGAACTTCTCGCCGGCGGGGCGCTCGGAATAGAAGCGCTCGAAGATCGCTTCGAGCTTGCCGGGAGGGATGCCGGGCCCATCGTCCTCGACCGTGACCGCGACGGCGTCGCCGCGGCGCTGCGCCGCAATGCGGATGGTCCCGCCGGCCGGGCTGAAGGAGACGGCGTTGGCGATCAGGTTGCGAAAGACCTGGACGAGCCGGCTCTCGATGCCGAGCACGACGAGATCGGCGGCCGGCGCCCCCGCCGGCCCGGGCAGCGACAGCACGAATTGCGGCCCACCCGGCGCGCCGGTCGCGCGTTCGAGATCGACGAGCGCCACCAGCATGGGCGCCACCGCCACCGGCGCGACCTCGCCGCGCGACAGCTCGGAATCGAGACGCGAGGCATTCGAGATGTCCGTGATGAGGCGGTCGAGCCGCTCGACGTCCTCCTGGACGACCGCGAGGAGACGGCGCTGCGTCGCCGGATCGTCGACGCGCAATGCGGTTTCGACGGCGCTCTTGACCGAGGTGAGCGGATTCTTGATCTCGTGCGCGACATCGGCGGCGAAGCGCTCGATCGCGTCCATGCGCTGCCACAGGGCGCCGGTCATCTCGCGCAGCGCCCCCGAGAGTTCGCCGATCTCGTCGCCGCGCGCGGTGAAGTCGGGGATCGAGACCTGGCGCCCGGGGCCGCGGCGGACGCGCTCGGCGGCGGCGGCGAGGCGACGCACCGGCCGCGCAATGGTCCCGGCAAGATAGAGCGACAGGAGCACGGTGACGCCGAGCGCGATGCCGAACACCTTGAGAATCTCGAACCGGACCGCGCGCACCGCTTGCTCGATCTCGGCGCTGCCGGAAGAGAGCAGCACCACGCCGAGCACCTGCCTGTAATGCTGCACCGGCACCGCGACCGTGAGCACCAGCGCGCCGTGGGCGCGGTCAAGCCGCACCATGGAGGAGAGATTGCCGGCAAACGCGCGCCTCACTTCGGGATAATCGCCGGCGATCTGGTTCGGCCGCTCGACATAGGGCGGGTTATTGCCTTGCCAGGGAATTCGCCCGACGACGAAATCATAGATCCAGGTCGCCAGGCGACCGAGCGGCGACGCTTCCTCCTCGGGCGGCGGCAGTTCCTCGATCTGCACCGGGCCGCCGGGTCCGCGCAACATGCGGGTGTCGCCGATGAGGTCGCCCTTCAGATCGAAGAGCCGGGCGCGCGTATGGGTCGGCTCGACCAGCCGGCGCATCATCTCGCGCGCCAGCACGGGGATCAGCACCTCGCCCTCGCCGGGCGTGTCGATGACGGCGCCGTCGCCCAAAGCCGCGGCGAAGATCTGGCCCTGCGTCTTGAGCGCTTCGATCTCGGCATCGACCAGGCTCTGCTGATACTCGCCGAGATAGAGCAGCCCGAGCCCGAGCAGGGCGAGCGCCAGAACGTTGACCGCGAGAATGCGGCGCGTCAGCGGCGAGACCCACGGTCGGCGGCGGCGCCGTTCGGGCGCCGTGGCCGCCGTAGCTGCCGTCGGCGCCGGCAGCGCGGCGGTCGAAGGCGGCGCCGCGGCGGGCGGGCGCTCAGCGGTCGCGGTAGCGATATCCGACGCCATAGAGGGTTTCGATCTGGGCGAAATCCGAATCGACGGCCTTGAACTTCTTGCGCAGCCGCTTGATGTGACTGTCGATGGTGCGGTCATCGACATAGATGTGCTCGCCATAAGCGCCGTCCATGAGCTGGTCGCGGCTCTTGACGTGGCCCGGCCGCAGCGCGAGCGATTTCAGGATCAGGAATTCGGTAACGGTGAGATCGACATTGCGGCCGCGCCAGGCGCATTGGTGCCGCGCCGGGTCGAGCACGAGATCGCCGCGCTGGATCACCGGCTCGCTGTCGGCCGCGCCGCTATCGCGCGCGAGCTCGCCGCGGCGCAGCAGGGCGCGGATGCGCTCGATCAGCAGGCGCTGCGAGAACGGCTTCTTGATGTAGTCGTCGGCGCCCATGCGCAGGCCGAGCACTTCATCGACCTCATCGTCCTTCGAGGTCAGGAAGATCACGGGGATGGCGCTGTCCTTGCGCAGTTGTCCGAGCAGCTCCATGCCGTCCATGCGCGGCATCTTGATGTCGAGGATGGCAAGGTCGGGAGGATGCGCCTGCATCCCCTTCAGGGCCTCGGCCCCGTCGGAGTAGCAGCGCACGGTGAAGCCCTCGGCCTCGAGGGCGATCGAGACCGAGGTCAGAATGTTGCGGTCGTCATCGACCAAGGCAATGGTATTGGCCACAAAAACCCCTCTTCCGGCCGGCGCGGGCGACCGGATTTGCTGCCCGAGCAACGCGGCGTCGGGGCAAACCCCGACTTTCGGCGCGGCAAGACGTCCGATCCGCATTATATATAGGGCGCCGTCGGGCGTTTCGCGCCCGCGGCGCGGGAAGGCCGGCGCATCGCGGATTTGCACGGCGAGGGACCAAACCACAGGCGACCACAGGCGCGGCGGTTCGATCCTGCCGATCAAACCATGCCGAAGTGGCGCCACATCGGCAGTTTGTCGCCGCGCGGGCGACGGCTTTCGCGCGGCGCCTCAGAGACGCCGGCTCCTATGCGATCTCGGAGCAGTGACATAGCCATGAGACCAATCATTCATGCTCTGCACTGTTGTCCGCGGGCCGGTCGGATGGATTATCGATGGGCGCCGCTCAGCGCCCACCGATGCCTTGTCAAGACTTTGGGTTACCGTTCCAAAAAACCGAACCCTTGGTGCAGTTCGCCAAAACCCTCATGGTGCTCGCCGAAATCGTCAAAGCCGTCCTCATCGACATCATGGGCGTAGACAGCGATACACCCGTTGGTGCCGCCGCAAATCCCCTGGCCCACGGTCGTCTTATCGCCGCCGGCCCCAACCACGGAGGCAGGAGCCACTTGCGGAACGAAGATGTGGTTGCGGTCGGAATCGGCCGCCACCGAATGCGAGCTCGATGATTGCGGGATGGTTTCGACCAACAGACTGGTTGCATTGATCACGCCGAGCACGGCCCCGCCGATCGCCGCGCTCGAGCCGGTGTAGTAGCGCCGATCGCCGGCGTTGAACCACACTTCATCCGAGCCGGTAATGCCGCCGATGTTGGCATAATTCTTGGTCTTGGCGTTGATGACGAGGGTGGTTGTGTCGCTTGGACTGTTCATGGGCGTGCAGCCTTCCAGCAGATTCTCATGCGGCCCGACCGTGATGCCGTTTGGGCTGCATGCGTTCAACGGCACGACCCCGGTGTTGGTGGTCGCATTGAACGCGCCGATCACCGTGAGCGGGGCGGTGAGCGTAGTCGGATCGATCACGATCATGCCGCCGCTGCAGGTGATGGCGCCGGCAAGCTGCCCGTAATTGCAACCGGTCGGGTTGTTCGCGATGATCGGGACCGAGACATAGAAGCGCTGGGTCTTGGGCTCCCAGGTCGGCTGCTCGAAGGACAGGCCAGCGCCCGCCGGAATGATCGACGGATCGACCTGGATTTGGGTGATAATGCTGACATTGCTGCTGTGGTTGTCGCCATTCGCCGCGAACAGCGTCCCGAATGGCGGATCCGCGGCGTTGTTGGCGGCAAGCAAAAGCTTGCCGTCGGGCGTCAGCGCCATTTCATCGACGCGCGTCAGCGTGGGCACCGCGCAGGTGCTGTTGATGGCAGGCACTTTGGACGGGCAGGTGGGGATGCTCTGTTGGATCGCGGACGCGGTCGGTTTATCGAGGTCAATCACCTTGAGCGTGCTGTTGCCGTCGCCGGCATAGAGCCACCGACCGTGCGAGGTGACGCCATCCGGTCCCGAGACATTGTTGTTCACGGCGGTGCCGGCTGAGTTGAGCACGGCGCCGACGAAACCGGGGATCGTCCGCACGAAGGTGCTGTGCTTGGTGTCGATGATGTCGATGCCGGCGTTCGAGCGATCGCCCAGATAGTATTCGGCGCGGTCGGGATTGACCCAGCTGATGTCGAAGGAACGGAGCGGTTTGCCCGGGATTTGAACCGCGGTGAGACATTTGGTCTGCGTCGTCGCCGGCGCCCCTGGACCAGTGCAGGGCGCGGCGAGCGCCGCGCTTGTCGTCGCCAGCGTTACGACCCCAAACAGCGCCGGCGTGAAGACCGAGGCGAGCAACGTCGCCTTTGAGACCCCTTTAGCCATCGTCTTCCTCCTCCTTGAATTTATTGATTCGTCGATCAACGCCGCATTAACTATGAACCATTCGACAATTTCTGTAAACGGCGGTGAAATCTAGCGAAATGCAATAAAAAGGCCACAGTTCTTTATGTTGAACCTTGCGAGTCCTGGTGTTGGTCCTTGGCGGGCGTCGCAAGTTCTGGTCCCGAGCCTACAAAAGAAGAGCGCCGCCCGCAGGCGGCGCTCCCCCTCCCTCGACCGCTCGGTTGGCGTTGATTCGACGGGACGTCGAATCCGAACGGCCGCGGAAGACGGAGCGGCAGTGGTATCAATGACGTTCCTAAGGTGGCGCTAACGGCGGCGGCTTGGCCCGAGCGTTGCGCCGGCGGTGGCGGCTGCGCTAATGAGGCGGCATGGCGGCGGCAGAAGAGAACTCGCCGGCACGAACGGCGCGGCAGCTGATGCGGCAATGCGAGCGCGCGACCTTGGCAACCCTGCGCGAGGGCTGGCCCTACGCCTCGCTCGTCCTGGTCGCCGCGGATTTCGATGCATCGCCCATCCTGCTGCTCTCCGATCTTGCCGAGCACACGCGCAACCTCGCGCGCGATCCGCGCGCCTCGCTGCTCTTCGACGGCACGGCCGGGCTCGACGATCCCCTGACCGGGCCGCGCGTCACCGTGCTGGGCGAGGTTGCCGCGAGCGCCGACGAGCGGCTCGCCGCGCGCTATGTCGCGCGCCATCCGACGGCAGCGGTCTATCGCGGCTTCAAGGATTTCCGCTGCTATCGGCTGACGCCCCGGCGCGCCCATCTCGTCGCCGGCTTCGGCCGCATCGATTGGATCGAGCAGCCGCTCCTCACGCTGCCCGCTAGCGAGACCGCGGCTCTGGCCGCGGCCGAGCCCGGCATCCTCGCGCATATGAACGAGGACCATGCCGCGACCATCGACCTTTATGCACAACGGCTCCTTGGGCTTTCGGGAGCGGGCTGGCAGCTCACCGGAGTCGATCCGGAGGGCGCCGATCTGCGGTGCGGGGCCCGAGTCGCGCGATTAACCTTCGCCGCGCCGCTCGGCGATGCCGAGGGCGTGCGCGGCGAATTCGTGCGCCTGGCGGGTCTGGCGCGCGCCGGGACCTCTCGCTGAGCTGAGGCACGCCGCATTAACCAACGAGTTCGGTTGCGCCCTGCCGGTCAGGGCGATACCTTGCTTTCCAGACCGAGGCCGTCGCGGGTGGGTCGCGCCGTGGCGGCGTTTCAAATCGGCATCGACAGAGATGCTGGACCCAGGAGGTTTTCGCCGTGCCAGACGTCGCCCGTGTGGTAACCGGACTGCCGAGTAGCCATGGGCTCGACCAGCAGGGCTTCCGCAATCTCGCCGGTGCCCACTGGAATTTGACGGTGCCCCTGCTCTACGAGCATGCGGTGCGCCGCGGCGAGGGCCTGATCGGTGCCGGCGGTTCCTTCGTCGCGGTAACCGGCGCCTATACCGGCCGCACCCCCAAGGACAAATACATCGTCGACGAGCCGTCGAGCAAAGCCGACATCGATTGGGGTCCGATCAATCAGCCCCTGCCCGAGGCGGTGTTCGACAGCATGCATCGGCGGATGCTCGCCTATTACCAGAACCAGCACCTCTTCGTGCAGGACATGAACGCAGGCGCCGATGCCGAGTACCGGCTCAAGGTGCGGGTGGTGACGCCGAGCGCCTGGCACGCGCTGTTCTCGCGCAACATGTTCATCCGCCCGACGGCGCCGGAGCTGCGAGGCTTCACGCCGGATTTCACCGTCTTGCACGCGCCGCATTTCTTCGGCTCGCACGAGTTCGACGGTGTGCGCTCCGACACCTTCATCTTCGTCAATTTCGCCCAGCGGCTGGTGCTCATCGGCGGCACCGAATACGCCGGCGAGATCAAGAAGTCGGTCTTCGGCTATCTCAATTACCTCCTGCCGGCGCGCGACGTGCTGCCGATGCATTGCTCGGCGAATATCGGGCCCAAGGGCGACAGCGCCATCTTCTTCGGGCTCTCCGGCACCGGCAAGACGACGCTTTCGGCCGACGGCTCGCGCACCTTGGTCGGCGACGACGAGCACGGCTGGAGCGCCAAGGGCCTGTTCAACTTCGAGGGCGGGTGCTACGCCAAATGCATCAATTTGTCGGCCAAGGCCGAGCCGGAGATCTATGCCACCCTCTTCCGCTTCGGCACCGTCCTCGAGAACGTCGTCCTCGATCCCGCTACGCGCATGCCCGACCTCGATGACGGCAGCCTGACCGAGAACACGCGCGCCTGCTATCCCATCGACTTCATTCCCAACACCGCCGAATCCGGCGTGGCGCCGCATCCCGCGAACGTCATCATGCTGACGGCGGACGCCTTCGGCGTGTTGCCTCCGATTGCCAAGCTGACGCCGGAGCAGGCGATGTATCACTTCCTCTCCGGCTATACCGCGCGCGTCGCCGGCACCGAGAAGGGCCTCAGCAACGAGCCCGAGGCGACGTTCTCGACCTGCTTCGGCGCCCCCTTCATGCCGCGCCATCCTTCGGTCTATGCCAAGATGCTGGGCGAGCGCGTGGCGCAGCACAAGGCGACTTGCTGGCTCGTCAACACCGGCTGGTCGGGCGGCGCTTATGGCGTGGGCGAGCGCATGAAGATCGCGCATACCCGCGCCTTGGTGCGCGCGGCCTTGGCCGGCACGCTCAAGAATGTTCCGGTAAGGAAGGAGCCGTTCTTCGGGCTCTTCGTGCCGGAATCCTGCGGCGAGGTGCCGAGCGCGGTGTTGGACCCGCGCAACACCTGGTCCGACAAAAGCGCCTACGATGCGACCGCGCGCGGCCTCACCAAGCGCTTCGAGACCAATTTCAAGAAATACGAGCCTTACGTCGATAATGACGTCAAGGCCGCGGGCATTCACCCCGCGGCGTGAGCGGCGCGAACCGGTCGCGCGAGGTCGCGTGACGAAGCGTCGCGCGGCGGCGAGCGCGGCCGACGCACCTTGCTATGGACTCGCCCTAACCAATCTCCCGTTGCGGCAGACATAGGTCACACGCGACGCGTAATTCGTCACCGTCTGGCCTTCATCGAGATGACGGGGCGCGCCCGCCCCGGTCCCACCCGTTGCCGTGGCCGAGGTGGCTTGGTAGGTGCAGCCCGCAGATGGCTGAGCCGCCGCGCCGCTGTTCTGCTGATTGCTTGGCGGCGGCGCCGGTGTCGAATTCTGCGCGAAGCTTGCGGGACTCGCGCACGCAAGAAAAATCGCCGTCGCCACGACGGTTGCAAATCCGCTGATCCCGGCTACCGACATTGCGTCCTCCTGGTTTCGGATTTTCCCGAGCCGCGTCGTAGCTCTCGCCGGCGGCCGGTGTCAATCTCGGCCCGAGCCTCAATGCGCCTCTTCCCAATTGGCGGCACTGCCGGTCTCGACCACGAGCGGAACCGAGAGCGTCACCACGGGATTGGGCGCCTCTTCCATTACCTCCTTCACCACCACCGCGGTGGCCGCGACTTCGCTCTCGGGCGCCTCGAAGACCAGCTCGTCATGCACCTGCAAGAGCATGCGCGCCGCGAGGCCGGCTTTGGCGAGCGCCAGCGGCACGCGCCGCATGGCGCGCTTGATGATGTCGGCGGCGGCGCCTTGTAAGGGCGCGTTGATCGCCTGGCGCTCGGCGCCGGCGCGGCGGGCGGCGTTCGGGTCCTTGATGCCCGGGATGTAGCAGCGCCGCCCGAACAAGGTCTCGACATAGCCCTTGTCGCGGCAGAACGCCTTGACCCGCTCCATGTAATCGCGGATGCCGGGAAAGCGCGCGAAATAAGCCTTGATGTAGTCCGCCGCCTCGCCCTGCGGCACGCCCAATTGGTTGGCGAGGCCGAAGGCGCTGATGCCGTAGATGATGCCGAAATTGATCGCCTTGGCGCGCCGCCGCACCATCGGATCCATGCCGGCGACGGGGATGCCGAAGACCTCGCTCGCGGTCAGCGCATGAATGTCGGCGCCGGAGCGGAAGGCGGCTTTGAGCGGCTCGACATCGGCGACATGCGCGGCGAGCCGCAGCTCGATCTGGCTGTAGTCGGCCGAGATCAGCCGGCAGCCCGGCGCGGCGACGAAGGCGCGGCGGATCTTGCGGCCCTCCTCGGTGCGGATCGGGATGTTCTGCAGATTGGGATCGGTCGAGGCCAATCGGCCCGTGGTCGTCGCCGCCAATGCGAAGCTGGTGTGGACGCGGCCGGTCTTGGGATTGATCTGATCGACCAACGCGTCGGCATAGGTGCTCTTGAGCTTCGCCAATTGCCGCCAGTCGAGGACGCGCGCCGGCAGGTCGTGGGTCAGCGCCAGCTGCTCGAGCACGCCGGCATCGGTGCCATAGGCGCCGGTCTTGCCCTTCTTGCCCTCGCCCAATTGCAGCTCGTCGAATAGCACCTCGCCCAGTTGCTTGGGCGAGCCGATGTTGAAGGGATGCCCGGCGAGCTTATGGATCTCGCGCTCGAGCGCGGCGATCCGGCCGGCGAAATCCTCGGAGAGGCGCAAAAGCTCGTCGCGATCGACGCGGATGCCGGCGCGCTCCATCGCCGCCACCACGGTGACGAGCGGCCGCTCCACCGTCTCGTAGAAGGCGAGCTTGTGTTCGGCCAAGAGCCGCGGCTTCAAGAGAAGATAGAGGCGCAGCGTGTAATCGGCATCCTCCGCCGCATAGTCGCGCGCGCGTTCGAGCGGTACGGCGGCGAAGCCGGTATGCGCCTTGCCGCTGCCGGCGACATCCTTGTATTTGATCGTGTCGTGGCCGAAATGCAGCTTCGCCAGCTCGTCGAGCCCGTGGCCGTGCAAGCCCCCCTCGAGGGCGAAGGAGATCAGCATGGTGCAATCGGTGGGCGCGACGGCCATATCGTAATTGGCGAAGACCGCGATGTCGTATTTGATGTTCTGTCCGATCTTGAGGACGCTCGCATCCTCGAGCAGCGGCTTGAGGCGTTGGAGTGCCGCGTTGAACGGGATCTGGCGCGGCGCCTCCTGGGCGGCGGCATCGGCGAGGTCGAGCTTGCCTTGCTCCACCGGCGCGCGGTGCGCCAATGGGATGTAGCAGGCGCGGCCCGGCGCCAGCGCCATCGAAACGCCGACCAATTCCGCCTGCATGGTGTCGAGCGAGGTGGTCTCGGTGTCGATCGCAACGCTGCCTTGTGCCGTCGCTTGCGCGATCCAGCGCTCGAGATCGGCGATCTCCTGAATGAGCTCGTAGTGCTGCGGCGCCTGCGCCAGCTCCGAGGCGGGCGACAGCTGCACCGGCAGCTTTGCCTGCGTCGCCGGCGCCGGCAGGGTCCCAGCCGAGCCAGCTCGACGCTCGAGACGCGAGGCGAGCGAACGGAATCCCTGCGCCTGCAAGAAAGCGTTGGCCTTGTCGCGATCCCAGGGCTTAACCGCGAGATCCTCGAGCGGGCAGGGCAGCGGCACGTGATCGTCGAGCGTGACTAGCCGTTTCGAGATACGCGCCTGTTCGGCGAATTCGATGAGCGATTGGCGCCGCTTCGGCTGCTTGATCTCGGGCGCATGCGCCAAGAGGCTCTCGAGGTCGCCATAAGTGTTGATGAGCTCGGCCGCGGTCTTGACGCCGATCCCCGGCACCCCCGGCACATTGTCGGTGGCATCGCCGCACAGCGCCTGCACGTCGATGACCTTCTCGGGTCCGACGCCGAATTTCTCGCGCACCTCGGCCGCGCCGATCGGGCGGTCCTTCATCGGGTCGTGCAATTGGATGTTATCGGAGACCAACTGCATCAGATCCTTGTCGGAAGAGACGATGGTCACCCGCGCGCCCTGGGCAGCGGCAACGCGCGCATATGTGGCAATCAAATCGTCGGCCTCGTAGTCCGGCCGCTCGATGCGGCAGAGGTTGAAGGCGTCGGTCGCCTCGCGCACGAGCTTGAACTGCGGCACCAGATCGTCGGGCGGCTCCGGCCGATGCGCCTTGTAGGCCTCGTAGATGCGGTTGCGGAAACTCACCCGCGCGGTGTCGAAGACCACCGCCACATGATCGGCATCGGTGTCCTGCAGCAGCTTCAGAAGCATGTTGCAGAAGCCGAGCACCGCGCCCACGGGCGTGCCATCGGCGCGCGTCAGCGGGGGGAGCGCATGATAAGCGCGGAAGATGAAGCCCGAGCCGTCGATGAGATAGACGTGCCGAGCCGCCTGCCCGGCAGGCGGCGCGCTCACGGCTCGGCCGGCGCCGGCGTCTCGACCGGAGGACCCGCGCCGGGCCGGCGGCGGATGAAGAGGCGCGAGCAATAGGGGCACTCGACCTGACCCTTGCCGGCGAGATTGAGGAACACCCGGGGATGGCCGCCGACTCCGCCGCCGCCGTCGCAGGCGACCTCGGATTTATCGACGTAAATGGTTTCGAAGGGCTGCATGGCACCGGTTATTCTGGGGCGCCCGCTCTTGTTGCGGAGCGCCGCGGATGATACCCATTGCCGCGGCACAATCAATGACGACCTACCCGACGCAAATCGAGCGAGCCCTGGCCGCCACCACCGGCGAGAGCGAACCTGCGCTTGCGGTCGCAATCGCCGGCCTCGTCAAGGTCTACAAGGGCCAGGGCCGCATGCCCGACACGACCGCGCTCGACCGCATCGATCTCGCCATCCCCCGCGGCTCGATCTTCGGCCTCTTGGGCCCCAACGGCGCCGGCAAGTCGACGCTGATCAACATTTTAGCGGGGCTGGTGGTCAAGACCGCGGGCAAGGTCGCGGTATGGGACATCGACATCGACGCCGCGCCGCGCCAGGCGCGCGCCGCGATCGGCGTCGTGCCGCAGGAGGTGAGCATCGACTTCTTCTTCACGCCGCGCGAGCTGTTGGAGCTGCAGGCGGGCTTCTATGGCGTGCCCCGGCGCGAGCGGCGCACCGATGCGCTGCTCGCGACGCTCGGCCTCGCCGACAAGGCGGATGCGGTGGCGCGCACGCTTTCGGGCGGCATGCGGCGCCGGCTCATGATGGCGAAGGCGATGGTGCATGCGCCGCCGGTGCTGGTGCTCGACGAGCCCACCGCCGGCGTCGATGTCGAGCATCGCCAGCAGATCTGGGCGCATGTCCGCGCGCTCAACGCCGCCGGCACCACCATCCTGCTGACGACGCATTATCTCGACGAGGCGGAGCAGCTGTGCGACCGGATCGCCATCATCGGTGACGGCCGCGTCATCGCCAACGAGACGACCGCAGACCTGCTGCGTAAGATCGACGACAAGAGCCTGACGATCGCGCTTACCGAGAAGGTCAGCGTGCTGCCGCCGGCGCTGGCGGCCCTCGGCCTCACGCTCGTCGCCCCCGGCACGCTCCTCTTCCGCTATCAGCCGACCCGCACCGAACTCGGGCCGATCCTGGCGGCCATCGCGCGCGCCGGGCTCGGCGTGCGCGACGTGACCAGCGAGCAGACCGATCTCGAGGACATCTTCCTTCATCTCACCCGGGCCGGAGACGGCGGGTGAGGCCGCTGCTGGCGCTGGCGCTCCTGCTCGCCGCCTGCGCCGCCCCTTCCTTGCCGCCACCCGATCCATCCGACATGCCGACCACCCCCCACCTCACCGAAGATGCGATCATCGCCGAGGATGGCGCGCGGCTGCCGCTGAGGGTCTGGCTGCCGGCGGGCAAGGTCGAGGCGGTGGTGCTGGCGGTGCATGGCTTCAACGATTATTCCAACGCCTTCACCTGGCCGGCCGAGGCTTGGGCCGAGCATGGCATCGCCACCTATGCCTATGACCAACGGGGCTTCGGCGCGGCGCCGGACCGCCGCTTCTGGCTCGGCACCGAGCGGCTCGATATGGATCTCGATCTCGCGAGCCGCTTGCTGCGCGAGAAGTATCCGCGCCAGCCGCTTTATTTGCTCGGCGAGAGCATGGGCGCCGCGGTGATCATGACCGCGGTGACCGGCGCGGCCGGCGCGCCCCGGCCCGCGGCCGACGGCCTCATCCTGGTGGCGCCGGCGGTGTGGGGGCGCGCGACGATGAACGTCTTCGAACGCGTGGCGCTGTGGGCGGCCGACACGCTGGTCCCGGGCATGACCCTCACCGGGCGCGGACTCGGCATCAAGCCCTCGGACAACACCGAGATGCTCCGCGCCTTGGCCCGCGATCCCCTGGTCATCAAGGCGACCCGCGTCGCCACCATCAAGGGGCTGGTCGATCTCATGGGTCAGGCGTTCGCCGCGGCGCCGCGCCTCGATATGCCGATGTTGCTGCTCTATGGCGAACATGACGAGATCATTCCGGCCGAACCGGTGCGCCGCATGATCGAGGCGCTGCCGCCCGCGCCTGCGGAAGAGCGCCGCATCGCCTGGTATCCGCAGGGGTGGCACATGCTGTTGCGCGATCTCGACCGGGCGGTAGTGACGGGGGACATCGCGCACTGGATCGCCGACCGCGCCGCGCCCTTGCCCTCGGGCGCCGACCGCCGGGTCAGCGCCTTCCCGGCGGCGAGCCGCCAGGCGCCGCGGCGGTTCACACAGAAGTAACGCCCGGCATGTTCCTATGCGCCCGTCGGTTCGGGGCGGAGAAGAGACTCATGTTCGGCGACGAGCGCCTGGCGGTGTGGGGCTTCCTGGTTCTGGCCCTGCTGGTCCTGCTGCAGATCCAGGTGCAACCGGCCCTCGCGCGGCTGCGCTTGCCGATGGTGACGGCGGCGGAGTTCTCGCAAGCGATGCTCTGCGCCGACGCCATCTCGGCCGCGTGCATCGGCGAGGAAGAGCGGTAAGCGTTGGCCGGAACCACACGCCTTTTTGCGGCGCGCCGGTTGGTCAGCTTGCGTCGATCGGGCGCAGGCCGAAGGTCACGCCAAGAATTCCGATGCGGGATTACGCGAGCGCCTTACGCAGCCTTCCTGCTGCTCCGGCGACGATAGAGGAAGCCAAGCCCGGCGAGAGCGGTGCCAAAGATTGCGAGGCTGGCCGGTTCGGGGACCGCGTCGATCACGATCGAATCCGTGCCGAGGAGAGTCGGCGTGCAGCTCGCGCCAGCACATCCGGACACGGAGAGTGTGACATCGTAGGTATCCGGCTTGTTGTCGTTGAAGCCGGGGTCACCGATGCTCGAGAGTAGCGATCCAGGCTCGGAATTCTGGATGCCATAGTCCGTCGTCGGGCTGCTGCAGGTCGCGTCCTTGCCGCTTGGTCCGTAGCAGGTATTGTCAGGAAAGGAGAAGACGCTTCCCGTGACGGTAGCCCCAGTGCCCACATCAAGAACGGTAAGCACAGCAGTGATATCGCTGAGGGTCAGAGCGGGGGGGGGAGGGTCTTGCAGATTGATCGAAAAGGTCACACCCCACGCCGAACCGGTCTCTGCCGGTACGGTCGTATTGCCGAGCGGCACATCGTAGACGTCGCTATTCGTTGGCGACGGGACGATGGGACCGATGAAGCGGGTAACGGCACTGAGCCCGATTTCGGTGCTGCCGTTGGTGTCGACAGTGAAGTTGCTGTTGAAATTGCCACTGCCGAAATAGACGCCTGGAGGGCTGACCAAGGCGCTGTTATAGCTAATCGTGTCGGCGCGCGCGGGCGTATGCAATGCCGCAAATACGAAAATCGCGAGCGCGGCAAGTAACATGCGATGCATTTGGGCCTCCCTGGCTACGTAATACGATAGGAACGTACCGGCCAAGCTCTCGCCCGAGAGCCGCGGTGTCGAACTGGTGATGTGGCGGAGATTCCCCCGGAAGCTGCTGAATGCTCTTGATCGGGGTATTAAGCAAGATTCGAGCCACAATCGCAGGGTGTGTTATATCAATCATTTAATGGTTAATCGCCGCGCGGAATTGTAAATTTTTCCGACGCCTGCGAGAAAATCTTACGTCTTTCCGGAGACCCATCCCCTGCCGGGAAGCTCATCCCGGCAGGCTGGGGGCGGCGGGATGGAGTGATCTCCCCGCAGTGGATTTTGCCGCTCGCCGTCCCGTGGCTCGATGCCGGACGCGTTACGCGAGAGCCGCAGCTCCGCGATGGCCCATGCCGAAGTCGGTGCTGGGCTCGGCCCGCATGCTTGCGCCGCGGCCCGGCCCTAGCCTATGGTCCGGCGCACGCACCCGTAGCTCAGCTGGATAGAGCGCTGCCCTCCGAAGGCAGAGGTCACAGGTTCGAATCCTGTCGGGTGCGCC
>Ga0209415_10008114_pt1 | contig 18233 bp, 17 predicted proteins | sample PeaSoiSIISIP2007_FD_187696 | JGI IMG/M metagenome (GOLD analysis project Ga0209415, IMG submission 187696) | Peat soil microbial communities from Weissenstadt, Germany - SII-SIP-2007 (SPAdes) (version 2) | ecosystem: Environmental > Terrestrial > Soil > Wetlands > Peat | place: Germany...
ACAGTTGAGCGTAAAGAGACAGCCGCCTCCTCTCGCCAGCTCAACGCATACGTCCCAGTCTTCTCGCGTGCTGACAAACGCTGCGGTCGTCGGCGAAAACATGTTATGAAGAGCAACGGTCACCAGAAACTCTTCGCGAGTGGGTATGAATGGCGACTCTTGAAGAAGGGCTCCGGGAGCCAGCTTCAGACGGGGAGTACCGAGAATGGTGGCGCCACCTCCATAGTGCTGCTGCAGGTATTGCTCATGCAGCATCAGCATGGTCCAGTCCCATCTCCAGTTGGAAAGGCCCGAGAGCACTCCAATGCCGATGTGCTCAACACCAGAAGCCAGCATGCGTTCATAGGCGTCCAGGCGGTATGCGAAGTTCGCCTTTTTAGTTTTACCGGGATGCAGCAAGGCGTATCGAGCCTTGTCGTAAGTTTCCTGCCAGAGCACCGACCAGCACAACCCTGCGTCGATCAAGCGACGGTAATCGCTTTCTTCCAATGCCTCGGCGCTGATTCCGACGAGACCGCCACCATGCTGGTGCAACAAACGCCGCAACAGTTCAACATGACGACACATCGCATCCACTCGCATCCGCGGATCGGTTGAGTAGACCAGCTCAAGAACTCTCAGCCCCTTCTCCTCGATGAGATACAGCGCCTCTCGTGCGAGTTCGTCATCTGTCAAGCGCCTGCGCTCGACTCCGATCCCTTTATTTCCTCCCCGAAAATTGCAATAGAGACACTGCTCCTCGCACATGCTGGTCACATAAATCGGAACGATCACGAAGACTCGCCCACTGTAAAGACCCGTTTTGAGCTCAGCAGAACGGGTGATGATGGCTTGATCCAGCTCGCCCCCCAAACCGAAGCCCTCGCCCCAGAGGAAGGGTGCGTAGTCGGATGCCACCACTGGCCGGAGCGAGTCTGGAGGTCTCGGTCGGGTGTGGGAAAACTCTGACACCTGTTCGCAAACGATTTCGTAGCGCTCAGAGAACATGGAATTTCCTATTTAAACGATACGCGCGATGGAACACTTGGAACTGTGACCATGCACACCGGGGCCTGTGATTGGGGTCGGGATGAGCCGAACTTTTTCAGCGAGAAGTGTTCTTTGGCAACTTCGATATGCGCTCGATGAGACTAGTGCATCCCCCAAAAGGGTCTCGCCATTATCTCCGAACCATGCCCGGTAGGTTCGCCGTGGCGTACCGGGTGCCGTTTGATGGGGCGAGGCAACGAGAATCGCACGCGGTAGGTGTGGCTGTAACTGTGGCTGTACGTTGCTAAACATGGCCAACGTTTCAAGCATTTGGAAGCGGTTCTCTGTGCGCGCAAGACTCTTGTAAGTTATTGGTTAATTGTGAGTTCCTAGAGTATGGACGGCAGAACCCTCACTGACTCTTAATCAGTAGGTTGAAGGTTCGATTCCTTCCGCGCTCACCATCTTTTCAATGGTTTAGTTGGGCTTGCAATCCGTTCCCAATCCGTTGAGCGCTAAACCCCACGATCTTGCTATGGGCTTCAGTCATATCTCGGGACGCCGCTTCACCATAGGTGTTCATGGTAGTACGGACGTCCGCGTGTCGCATGAGCCGAGTTCGGAACGTGTGCCGGAGACTGTGCGTACCCTAGGCCACCGATTCCTGCTGCCTCGGCTGCTTTCTGATATGGCCGCTACACCTGGTTGTTTACTCCGTCCTGGGCCACTGGTTTCTTCCACCACCTGCACCGGCGTATCGCGAACCATCGTACGCACCTCGCAGGGGCGCGTACGCCATCGCCACCACACCATCATCCTGCGACCGCATGAACAGCTCGCCGCAAACTTCGGCCATCCCTGGTGGGCAAGTGCTCCGAACCAGAGGCAGAAGAAGTCGCCCACAAATGAAAGGCATAGCAGACAGACGCGCCGAGGAAAGTGTGCAAACTGTCGATCTGAGAGCCGGACAGAATTTTGACGAGCTCGCTCTTCGCATCCATGAATCCGTGATTCTTACCAAAGGAGCCAATACAGCACAACAGTGATCGCAGATAGGACAGCCAGCTGCAAGCGCCAATCGAATATCCCGCGAAAGCGTTCCGCCTGACCTTTCCAATTGATCGTAAGTCGCTCAAGCTTTGCTGGGTCGGTTTTCTTCGTGAAGGAGGACACGGCAAACAACGTAATAATGCAAGCAATGGTTCCCCAGAGTCCGCGGTACGTGTAGTTGAGGGTCAGGGGACTGGCATGGAGCAAAGGAAAAAGTCTACTGCCCGCTTGGGCTCCAATCAACTGATCCGTCACAAATACAACGCTAAATACGGATCCGACTAAAACCGAGGCCAGCGCGCCCGCTGCCGTCACACGTTTGCTCAGAATGCCGAACACGATTGCCGGAGCAACTGGCAATTCGAGGTAGAGGCTAACGGCCTGCAGGTATTTGTACAGCCCATCTGGCGTTTTGTAGACGGCATAGGCCGCCATGATGCCGAGCAGCGTGGCTGCAACGATCGCAAACCTTCCCAGTAGGACTTGGGCTAGCTCGCTGGTTCGCGGGCGAAAATGAAGGATGAAGTCACGCACCGCGAGCGTGGAAACCGAATTCATAACCGACAGTGTCGAACCAATGAGAGACGCGAGCAGGGCAGCGAGGACCAGTCCACGTATGCCCGTGGGGAGCAGTTCGTTGAGGAGAGTCACAAATGTGGTCTTGCTGTCTCGTCCGGGAAAGAGCGCCAAGGCGATGACCCCGGGCAGAGCGAAAATGAACACGGGCGAGAGTTTCAGGAGCACCGTAAACATTGCGCCCCAACGTGCCTGCTGGACGTTCCGCGCGCCCAGCACGCGCTGGACATTCACTTGGTCAACCCCCCAGTAGAATGTGCCCCCGTAGATCGCCGTAAGGATCACCCCCCAGAACGGGTAATTCGGGTCGGTGTACGGTTTCGCGATGTGGACCGCATGCGGGACCCTTAGGGAAAGCTCGTGCCATCCTCCCACTCGGTGCAGCCCCGTGAACAGCATGAGGGTGCAACCGAGAATGATAATTCCGGTCTGGATTGAATCGGTGTATGCGACCGCGGTAAAGCCACCGATAATCGTTACGCACGCGGCAACCGCTCCCATGACCCAGACTACGGTCATCACGTCCCAACCAATGAGCCCCCGTAATACCAGTGCGCCTGCGTAAAGATGGAACGCCATCTTTGTGGTGATGGAAATGGCCAGCATCAGCCCGGAAAAGAGAACGCGAGCAGCGGGGTGATAGCGCGTCTCGAGAAATTCGGGCGTGGTGAACACCCGGTTCCGAATGTAGAACGGAAACAGGAACACGGCAGCAAAGCCGAGGCACCAACATGTTGTGAGCTCGACGGTTCCGGCTGAGAGTCCGTACCTATAGGCATCGCCTGAAAGTCCAACCAGGTGCTCTGCCCCAATGTTGGTCGCGAACAAGGACGCGCCGACGAGGGGCCAGGGAAGGCTGCGGTCAGCCAGGAAAAAGCGAGTGCTGTCCGCAGACGATTTCTTGCGGACAGCAAGATACAGGCCCAGAAGAATACTCGAGCTTAGGACTACGAGACAAATGGACCAGTCGACTAAACCGAGGGAAAAAGACATGTGTTGTTCCCCAGATATCTCAGTTCCGTGAGGGTAACGCGCGTTTCCCGCTCACACGAGTGCCACACTGACCTTCGGCGATTAAGTCTTCGCTATTCTTAGTGACCACGGCGCCCGGTGAAACGTTCGCCACTCGATATCGCGGCGCTAACCCCACCGCCGTGGCTCGCCTCATTGTCGCGCTGCCGAATGCATTCGAAGATAGCGGGATGCTGTCCAACCATGGGTTACAGCCGTGGTTTGACTTGTCAGCTTCCCGCTTCTCATTAAAGCAGCGACAAATGCAAAGCTTCGTAGTCTGGACTTGTTACCAGTAGAGCGTGACAACTTTCTGATGGATCTGTTGTCCGTATACCCGCTACGTGGTGCCTCAAATCTCACCCAAACCCACAAGCAACTCCCGCAACTGCTCAGCGTGTTCTCGAGAAATGGCAGAAAGAGGTTTTCGACTCTCCCCTACGGGGATTCCGCGTAAAAGAGCCGACTCCCGGGTCACTGCCAGCCAATGCGGGTCGTTATCTGGCGTTGAGAGAGCTCGAAATTCGAGTCTTATTAAAGGTACCAGGGGGTAAAAAAGTTCGCGTGCCGCGCTTAGGTTTTTTTCAACCGCCAATAACCTATATAGCTTCACGGCTCGGCTGGGCACAATCATCGGCAAACAACTGATCCAGCCGTCAGCGCCGACCGCGAGCCCTTCAAATGCGATCAAATCGTTACCCACAAATACAGGAAACGACGGTCCACAAAGAAGCTTGGTGTCGCGGATCCTGGCGACTTCTGCGGTAGACCACTTCACTGATTGCACTACACCCTCTTCTGCCAACTGCTGAATCTCTTCCGGCAGAAGATCAATGCCACTCGTGCCGGGAACGTTGTAGAGCATCACCGGCAGCCCCACGGCTTCTCGCACTCTCCGCAAATGATCGAAAACGTCGCGCTTCGGCGGCCGGAAGCCATACGGCGGCATCACCATGAGCCCCTTGCACCCGGCACATTTTGCATGCTGACCAAACTCAATTGCAGCCCTCGTGCTGTATTCAACTACTCCGCCCAGTATTGGAACTTTGCCGCCGGCCTCAGCCATCACCGCATCCAGGACGGCCTTCCGCTCGGTCATAGTTAGCGCGAGGGGCTCGCCAGAGCTGCCCATTGGAACCAAACCGTCGACGCCTTGGGCAAGCAGGAAGTTTACAAATGCTCGGGTTCCGCTCAGGCTAACAGTTTCGTCTTTCTCAAATGCAGTGAGAGTAGGAGCATAAACGCCTCGAGGCGAAAAGACATGGGGAGCAATCACGGGCAATCTAGCCTCCTCAGGCTACCGACCTTCCTCACAGCTCATCGACCCACCGTTGAACCGCGTCACTACCGCAATGAAGCAAACCAACCTAGCATGGGCTGGGCTGGATTTCAATACGGGGAACCACTCCGGTCCTTTCATATGGCCTGCCAACCGTTTCTGCCTGCCGCTCAATCCACACTCCGAGTGTTCCGAATATCATCTGGGTGTGCTAAAGCGGCGCGCCGTGAGCGAAGAACACTATGGTCTTAGTCTAGGGTCTACTTACCGGAAGCATGCTTCGGTAAGCAGCGCGCTTCCTGGCTGTCGTTCCACATGCTTCTTCCATCGGCTTGGCCAAGCTTCTTTTGGATTGTCTCCCGCGCCTCAACGCACCCGGCGTGCGAACTCGAGGGCCAGGTCAAAAGATGGTTAAATCGCGGCAAGCTGCGGGCCAACGTACTTCAGGGCGAATTCAAGGACCCTGGGCGCCTCGGTGCGTAAATTCGCGAGTTATTCGTTGACCCTTCCGTTGTCCTCGTTTCCGCAGCATGCCTGCACCGGCGCCTGCCGGTTGCTTCTTTAGTGGGAGTCTCGTGGAATTGGAGCACCACTGCATCCCACCAAGAAGTCGAAGTCGGCTCCCTCATCTGCCTGCAGCACATGGTCGAAATACAGTCTTGCCCACCCACGTCGGGGAGCGCGATCCGTGAATCCGCGATTCTTACCAAAGGAGCCAATATAGTACAACGGTCCTCTCCGATAAGACGGTCCGCCAAGACAGTCCGCCTCCGCAGGCGGCCAGCGGCAGCGTCACTGTCTTGAGGCAGGCGAGCCAGACCATGAAATCCATCTTCATTTTTCCTCCTGTTTAACTCAATCGGCTATTTACGGCCATTGCCCGAGCTCGTTGTTCTTCGCAGCGATGCCCAGTGGCGTCGCGACAGGTGTAGCTACGCCGACAAACTCAGTAACTTCATTAGTGGAAGAGTCCGGAACCCGCTCGAGCGCTCATGATGCAGTCTTTCAAATCGGTGTGCTGGGCTGGCGTGGATCGCAGACCGTCGGGAGTGCTCCCGATGAAAATCGCTTCACAGTGTCGCGAACAGGCGAGAGAAGTATATTATGGTGTCATTTTCGAGATCAAAAAGGGGAATTCCGAGTAAAAATCGTTATGGCGACCGTGTACTAATTGCCGATCGAGTGATACGTCAAAGGAGCAACTCGTACTCAGATGAACGCCGCCGCAGCAAAAGGAAAGCTCGAGATCATCGAAGTGGCTCAATACCTGTTCAACTGCGGGTTCCATGCGGCGCGAGCAGGCAATATTAGCCTGCGCCTCGCCCCAGACCGCATTGTCTGTACGTGTTCAGGTGCTGACAAGTCACGCATTGACATTGACGATCTGATTACCTGTGACCTTAAGGGCAAAGTCGCGCACGGACGCAAGCCGCCAACATCGGAGCTTGCGATGCACCTCGTCTGTTATCGCGAGCGCAGCGACGTTGGCGCTGTGATTCATGCGCATCCTCCGATTGCGACAGCCTTTGCGGCAGCTTCGACCGCCCTCGCCGAACTCGCGCTTCCCGAGATGGTCGTGCTGCTTGGGTCCGTAGCGCTGGTTCCATACGCGACACCGGGCACGACAAAACTTGCCGATCAACTCCGATCGTATCTGCCGCAGCACGATGCATTCCTGCTGGAGAACCACGGCGCACTGTCGGTCGGCCGCGATCTGTGGGACGCGGCGCAGAAGATGGAACTGATCGAGCAGAATGCGCGCATTACTTTGGCGCTTCGGCAGATCGGGCAACCGTTTCAGTTATCCGAGGAGCAGCGCCGGGAGCTGATGTGCATTCGGGCTCAGCGCAATGCGGCGATTCGACATCGCGAAGCAAAGAGCGCCGCCCAGCATAAATCGACTGCACTGCAGCTCACGAAAAGTAGCGCAACTCGTACCGATGGGGCCGAATAGATATGAGCCTATCCACTATTTCGGCAAGACCGCCGTCGTCGTTCTACGAGATGTTGATTGATGGAACGGTGTTCCCGCTCCTTCGGCTGACGACGGTGCGCGACCTTTGAGAGCGAATGAGAGTCACAACCGTGAATGAATGGAGTTGACTATGGGAACCGAAATCAAAGTCGTGCTACGACAGGTGTCGGAGTCGACATCAGAAGCAATGATTGGCAACCATAAAGTTCTGGTTGATCGGCCCGTGGCCAAAGGCGGTTCGGACCTCGGCCCGATGGGCGGGGAGCTATTCCTGAGCGCGATCGGCGGGTGCTTCATGAGCAACCTGCTGGCGGCGATGAAGGCGAGGGATGCTGAGATCTCCGACGTCAGCACCGAGGTCACAGGTACTATCGCGGATTCGCCGGCTCGGTTTGTGGCAGTCGATGTCTACGTTGCCGCGGAGAATGGCGATCGCGAGCTCCTTGAACACTTGGTGAAGATAGCGGATCGGGGCTGCATCATGATGAACACACTTCGAGATAAGCTCGAGGTTTCGATCCGAATCGGCGAGGCTCGGCCTCTGATCGAAAGCCATAGTGAGGGAAGCGCAAAACTGTGATGAAAAGTAACGTGCCTGTCCTGTTCTGCTCTTGCTTGCCACGGTAGTGACAGTCGCCGCGGTGGATGGATCGATGCTGAGGCCGTCTGCAGGCGCGCCATCGTCGCGATTGTCGTTTTCGGAGACCTGCAGCGCCCGAGCTGCGCCTAGTCTGCATCACTACTACGCCAGGCGGCAGGGGCTACAACGTCCCGCTGGTCATCAACGACTTGTCGCTGGTATCTGCTCAGTGCCTGCAGGAGAAACATCATGACAGACAAAGAAAAAGCGGAAATCGATCGAAGAACATTTGTCAAACGGGCCGGCGGAGCGCTGGTAGCGGCTTCGTCGATGGGGATGGCTGCTCGTTCTTACGCCCGCATCCTTGGTGCGAATGACCGCATTCGCCTGGGCCAACTCGGATGCGGAGCACGAAGCGAGGGTCACGTGCATATGGTGCAGCTTGCTTCGAAGCAACTCAAAGTGGAAACTGTCGCCGTGTGTGACATTTGGACTTTAGCCCGCGAGCAGCGCGCCGCCCAGGTAAAGAAGTTTTTCAACCTGGATCCGGAAACCTACAAGTATTCCGAAGAGATGCTGGCTCGCAGCGATATCGACGGTGTGATGATCGCCACGGGCGATTTCCAGCATGCCAAGCTGTGCGTGGAAGTGGTGCGCGCAGGCAAGGATTGTTACGTTGAGAAACCTTTTGCCAATGTGCTCGACGATGCCAAGGAGGCTCGCAACGTCGTGAAGGCGTCGAAGCAGGTCGTCCAAATGGGAACTCAGCATCGCAGCGAGCCGTATCCCTTAGCAGTCAGGGATATTATTCGCTCAGGACGAATCGGTGACGTTGTCCATATCGAGCAGGAATGGAATGTAAACGAGGAACGATGGCGGTTTGTGGATGGGGACACCGGTTTTTCTCGAGAAATGTTGATGGATTCAAAGATGCAATGGAAACAATGGCTGGACGAGCGTAAATCAAAACTCCGGGAAGAGGACACCGATTGGAAGCGTTGGTTGCTGGGCAAGCCGGATCGTCCTTTCGATCCTCATGTGTACCTCGAGTTTCGGCTCTACAAGGATTTTTCTTCCGGCATATTTGATCAGTGGCTCAGTCATGGCTGCGACCTTGTGCACCTTTGGACGCAAGAAGCCTATCCGTCGAGCGTGGTGGCAACAGGAGGAATTTTCGCCTGGAAGGACCGACGGGAAAACCCTGATACTTGTGTCGCAGCCATCACCTATCCAAAAGGTTTCCTCTACACTTACAAAACAACTTTTGGGAATAGCTACCGCAGTTTTTCGCGGATTCAGGGGCGCGACGGCACCATCGTGAACTATGGCGGCGAGGGTGCATCACTTTTTGTGGTCAGCGACGAGGGTGGTAGAAAGGAATTTGATCCGGATGAGTCCGGACCGACATATGCCGGGATGCCTCTCGTGAGTCCCTCCCGCGATCCGGAGCAGGTTGTGCGCGTTCCCGGCGCGCCGCCGCCCAACTCAATCAGCTCGGGTGATGACTCGGTAACTCATCTGCTGAACTGGCTCCGGGCCATGCAGGACCGGAAAGAGCCTAACGCCACTGTAGATCACGGCTTCTCACACTCTATCGTGGTCATCATGGCTGCACAGTCTTATTGGAGTGGCAAGAAGCAGTATTGGGACGCGCAAAAAGAGGAGATCGCGGATCATCCGGTCTAGCAGCAATTCCAGAGGTTCGTGCGTCAACGTTGCGGCGCTGCAGTGTATCGAGCACTGATCTCTAGAATTGCTTGTCCTAGTGACTGTCCTGCGTCGGATTGGCGTCCCCTGCTTGGTCGGGGCGAGGATCATCGAAGCGGATGGCGCAAGCTCTAACCCGACAGGGAAAATTCACGATGACTCAAGCCGGTTCCGTTCGCTCTCTCCGAGTTGGAAACCTGGTTATCGAAGCGTACAAAAGCACCGGGGCAATGGGACAGGCGGCAGCGGCAGCGGCGGCCCAGCGGCTTCGTGAGCTAGCAGCGAGCAGTGAGGCCGTCGGCGTGATCTTTGCTACCGGCGCTTCTCAGATGGCCACGCTCGAGGCTTTGACTTCGATCCCGGGTTTGCCTTGGGACAAAGTCGTCGGCTTTCACATGGACGAGTACCTCGGGATCTCCCACCAGCATCGCGCGTCGTTCCGGCGGTATTTGCGGGAGCGCCTGACCGGCAGGGTGAAGATGCGTCACTTTTACGGGATCGACGGTAGCGAGGCAGAGGCCGGCGAGACCTGCCGGAAATACGCGGAACTGCTTCGTCAATATCCTCCGCAGTTGTGCCTCCTGGGAATCGGCGAGAACGGGCACCTTGCCTTCAACGATCCGACGGAGGCGGACTTCAACGACCCTCTTGACATCAAGATCGTTTCGCTCGATGAGCAATGCCGCCAGCAACAGGTGAACGAAGGCTGGTTCGCGAGTGTGCCGGAAGTTCCGGAGCGCGCGATCACGCTGACGATTCCCGCACTTCTTCGCGTACCTCGGCTTATCGCTTCAGTCCCCGGAGAGCGCAAGGCTCACATCGTGCGGCAAGCGCTGACGGAAGAGATCTCGACTCTCTGTCCAGCGACCATCCTGCGCAATCATCCCGACACTACGCTCTATCTGGACCCAGCCTCAGCCGCTGAGTTGACCTCGTGACGTTGTACTGAAACCTATGAAGCCTCGTACACATCTGCGCTGGTGGATTGTTTGGACTCTGTTTTGTTCCACCGTCATCAACTACATTGACCGCCAGACTCTCTCCGTGCTGGCGCCCGTGATCATGAAAGAATTGCACATGACGCACCAGGACTACTCTTACGTGGTTTCGGCCTTCCAGATTGCCTACGCGGGTATGTGGCTTATTGGCGGCGTGATCATTGACATCATCGGCACGCGGCTGGGTTTGACCCTGGCTATGATTTGGTGGTCGATTTCGAGCATGCTGCCCGCGCTGGCGCGCTCCATGTTCTCACTCGCCATCTTTCGTTTCATGCTCGGAATGGGCGAAGGCTTCAACTGGCCCGGGGCCAGCAAGACCGTAGCCGAATGGTTTCCGGCAGAAGAGCGCGGCCTGGCGGTGGCGATTTTCGACAGCGGCTCGAGCGTGGGCGCCGTAATCGCTCCGCCTTTCGTGGCCTTTATCGCCTATGCGGCCGGATGGCGGTACGCATTCCTCGTGGCCGGCTCGCTGGGCTTTTTGTGGCTCCTCTTGTGGATGTATCTTTATCACCCGCTCGACTCTCATCCGCGATTGAGTACCTCGGAGCGCGAGTTCATCGAGCAGGGTCGCGCCACTCCGGCCGCCTCTGCACGTAAGGGTGCGTATCGGTGGCTGAGCCTGCTGAAGGAACGCAACGTGTGGGGTATCGTACTGGGCCGTTCTCTCACCGATCCCATCTGGTGGTTTTACGTTTTCTGGTTGCCCTCCTACTTGAGCGACGTTCGCGGTTTTAGCCTCAAGCAGATCGGTGCCTTCGCCTGGATTCCATTCCTTGCCGCCGATCTGGGTAACTTTACCGGTGGCTTCGCGACCGGTTTCTTCATCAAGCGCGGCATGCCCGTGATTCGGTCGCGCAAATGGGTTTGTGTGCTCAGTTCGCTGCCCATCATTGCCGGCATTCCCGCCGCTTTGACCCACAATGCCTATGTCGCGCTGTTGCTCATCAGTTTTGCGACTTGGGGTTATGCAAGCTGGTCCACGATGGGGCTGACGTTTCCTAGCGATCTCTTCCCGCAGGACGTCGTCGCCACCGTCACCGGACTGAGCGGGCTGGGTGCCGGTCTCGTGAGTACGGTCTTCACGCTCTTCATCGGATACATCGTGGACAAGTTCTCTTACTTTCCAGCTTTCGTTGTTGCGGGCACAGTGCCTCTGTTGGCTACTGTGCTTGCGCTGGTTCTTATCCGCGCGCCGGAAACGGTGCAGGTGGCAAGCAACTAAATTGCCCGAAATCGTGTTGTCGCAGAAAAGCTCGTCGCATTCATCGATTGACACAAGTGTTATCTCGGGAAATTTGGCAGCACCCTTGGCGACAATTTCTCGCCCGGCAACAAGGCAGGTGGCATCACCGAGTATCGGCGAGAAATCGCGCGGCGCGCTTTCGAGGGCGAACTGGGGTTGTCCCGAGAGCCATGAATGGCACTTTCCGAGGACCGCGAGACCTTGCATGCACACTCGAATCACAGTTGCAATGGGCGGCGGTCAGGAGTATTTTCGGATCGGCGGAGAGCGGATAACGGAAATGTCGGCTTACAATCTCTGAATCTGAGATTTTTCTTGCGCAAAACAATTCCTCTCTTGACACTGTTAGTGCTGACGGCGGCGAACTCGCTCCACGCCCAAGAGGCCGCGCCACTCATCATTGACGCGCATGTTCACTACAACGGTGACCCGGCATTTCTCGAGAAGTTGGTTGCAAGGCTCGATGCGGTGAAAGGCATCGCTTTCCTTCTCACCAAACCGGAGGACCTTGAATCCGCTCGGGCCGAAATCACCAAACACCCGAACCGATTGGTCGGTTTTGGCGAGATCAGCCTGGACGATCCACGTGCTGTCGATCTTGTCGACTTGGTTCACGAGGCCGGTTTTCGAGGCATCGGCGAAATCACGTCGCCTCTGAAAAATTACGATGACCGCAGCTACTGGCCCATCTATGCGCGCGCTGAGAAGAATGGGATGATCCTGTTGTTTCACACCGGCATCGTGAACCGCCCCGACCCTGACACTCCCAGTGACATCAGCGTCGACCGCATGCGGCCGACTACCCTGGACGGTATCGCGCGCCGATTTCCAAAGCTCACCATCATCGGCGCGCACCTCGGCAACCCTGACTATGCATGGGCGGCGGAAATTGCCCGCTGGAATCCCAACCTCTACTTCGATCTCTCCGGCTCATCACTGATCAAGACGCAGCAAGACTACACATTCTTCAAATCCATCTTTTGGTGGTCAGGCGTAGTGAGTCCGCATACGCCCAAGAGCGGCGGCAATGCTTTCGAAAAGCTAGTTTTTGGCTCGGATATTTTCAACGGCGAGATCGAAGAGTTCGACCGCGAACTGGAACGCTACCACAAAATGCTGGACGCCTGCGGCGTGCCTCCGGAAAGCCAATCCAAGATTTTCGCCGGAACTCTTTGGAACATTCTCAACCGGAAACCTTAAACCGCCAAGACACAAAGGCAAGCAGGCGGCAATAGCCCAGAGCGGGCCCGCATGCTAGAAGCACTCGGTGCTGATGTTGTACTGGTGCCCCAGGTGGATGCTTCGCCCGAGCTAGTGACGGGTACAGACATTGCGGAAACAAGCAGCAATACGTCTGGCCAAAGAGGCCCGCTGATGCAGCGCGGCTGAGCCGTGATTCGCCCAGTGGTCCGTAGGCGCCTTCCACGATGTTTTGCCGTTGTCGCCACGATAGTTCTCCTTTGCGTATATCTGTTCGCGATCGGAGCTATGTATTGGGTGTTCCCTTAAGTTCCTACCGGACAACTGGCTTGTGCGCGGTTTGAATCACCCCAGCCTCTGAGGGCGTCAGTCGGGAAGGGTCGCAATAACCGTAACCTCTTAGACAGGCTGTGTAATTGCGTTTTTGCTCAACCTCGGCCAGCAACTTGGCTTCGGGGGCAGTCAGTTTTGAGTAGTCACACGTTTCCTGGCCGTCCTTACAAACTGAGAGATTGCGCTGGTGTTCTGCAATGGCGGTTTGCCCAGCTTGCAAGGGAGTGAGTTTGGAGTGGTCGCACTCATCCCAGCCGTTCTGACAATTCTGCGCGTTGCGCTGGCGGTCTGCGGCGGTGACCTCCTTCGTTTCCGTAGGAGTTAGCTTGGACTGATCGCAAAGCCCGGCGCCATTCTTACAGTCGGATGCGTTGAGCTGGCGCCTGGCTAGGCTCACTTCCCCGGCTTCCGACGTCGTCAGTTTAGAGTGATCGCAGGAACCCACCCCGTCCTTGCAGTCGGCGAGGTTACGCTGGTGTTCCGCGATGGACGAATCCCGGGCTTCGGACTGGGTCAGCTTTGAACGGTCGCAGGACCCTACGCCGTGATTGCAGTCGGAGACGTTGCGCTGGTGATCGGCTACGGCCAACGCAACCGCTTCCGGTTCGGTGAGTTTCGAACGGTCACAGGACTGGTAGCCGTTCCTGCAGTTCGAAACGTTGCGCCCGTGGCGGGCGACCGCTACATCAGCCGATTGCGAGGCACTCAACTTGGAATGATCGCAGGCCTCGCGGCCGGCATTGCAGTCCGACAGGTTTCGAGCAAAATCCGAGGACTGGGCAAATGCCAATATAGGCCAAAGACCGAGGCAGGCCACACTTGTCAAAAGATGTTTCCGCAAGCTGACTTTCATGTTTTGACGCCTTTCGGGCGATAAATCACATCGGTAGCGACAGTCCCTCATGCAAAAGTCTGTTAGAGCTGACCGGAACTCGTACGCGGTTCCGGTCAGCACAAATTCAGCCCGCTGACAGCTTCCTGATGCCACTACTTCTTGTCGTCTGTCGCTTCTGCAATCCGTGCCTGTTGGCCCGCATCGGACACGGCCTTCACGAATGCATCCGCACTCCTCGGAGTTGACGCCCTGCCCGAAAGAATGTTGCGGAACATCATGTGCTTACCGTAAATGGCGCGAGTCGAGTCGTTGTCCTGCTCTACTACCGCGCCTTCCAACGTGAGGCCGGCGAACACGCCCTTGGAGCGCGAGTAGGTCAGCATTTCAGTGTTCATCTTCCAGTCAGTTCCCGCGGACGCATGCCGTCCGACTGGGCCTGCCGCAACCGATCCTTCGCCGGTGAGTTCGAACTTGCTGGAGAGCAGATGCTGGAAACCACGATCGTTCATGACCAGCATGACCAGGTCCACGTCTTCGACGCCGATCTGCAATCCCCAACTCCCGCCACCAACCGACACAAACGCGGGCGCGCTCCAACCTTCAGCGGTCCGGCACGAGGCCACACCACGTCCGTGCTTGCCGCCAAAAATGAAGCCGCCTTTAATCAGGTCCGGCACTACCAGAATGCACTTTGCACTGCTCAGCACTTCTTCCGGAATGCCTTTGTCCGGCGCTGACATGATCGCGTGCAGAACATCGACGGACGATTGCAGGCGTGCGACCGAGTCTTCGCGGGCGGATCCCGCCCAAGCGTACGTTCCAACCATACCCATCAAGCTCATCAACAGCACTGACATTGTCTTTTTCATGAATTGCTCCTTAAGTTAGCAGGCAGAAACTAAGAGGGACAGAACTTCAGATGGGCTGACTTAGTTCAGAGGACCTGAAGGAGAGAGAAGAAGTGCTCGTCTCTAGCAGCATGATCGTTCAGGCACGAGAGATTAGCTGATCTGAATTGCTCACTTCCGCCTTGAAAGTTTCCCTGTAATGTGAGCAATCCTGCACAGAATCAGTGGCGTTGACGTGTCATTATAGGTCTTTCGAGTAGCGTTGCTTCCACCTCTCGCGCCACTAGACGCCGCCGATGGGGCGGAAATTAGGAAAGCAGAAGTTCAGCTATGGACTCAGTCGTGGATCGGTTGCGTGTCCGCGTTCAAAAAGCGCTGGCCTTCATCACTGACCCGGTGAGGACGTTTTTTGGCATGAATAGCAGAGACTTCGCATCACAAAGGATGTGCCCATTCTGCGGCTTGATAACGTCACGCCGCAAGAATTGTTGCCTGGAGTGCGGCAAGTCGCTCAAACCAGCGTAAGCCGACGGGGTTCGGCAGGAACGAGCTAATCGTGCAGCACTACATTGAGCAGCGAGCTGTGAACCTGGAGTCCACCCTCTGCTCCTCCGGCATAGTGAATGAAGCCCAATTTCCTGAAGCGGTTCATGAAGAAACTGACCCGCGAACGGGTGGTTCCAACCATCTCCGCCAGCGTTTCCTGACTGATTTTGGGAACCACGCTTTCCGGAATGCCCTCCTTGCCAAAGTGAGCGAGCAATAGAAGGACACGGGCCAGTCTCTTTTCACTGGAATTAAACAGTTGGTCGACCAGGTCTTCTTCGTAACGAATATTCCGCGCCAGCAAATACGCCACAAACAAATCGGAAAACGTATGTTCGCGATGAAGCGCTTCCATCATGGCTTTCTTTTCGACCCGCAGAAGCTCGCAATCCGTCATTGCGGCCGCGGATCCCATTCGGAGAACCTGACCAGCCAGCGCGCCTTCTCCAAAAAAACTTCCCTCACTCAATATACCGATGGTCGCTTCTTTGCCGATCTTGGAGACGACGGTCAGCCTCACTTTGCCCTTTTGGATATAGAAGACACAGTCCGCGCTGTCTCCTTGGGTGAAGATTGCTTCCTTTTCCGGAACCGTCACAACCTTTCTGCCGGCGCCAATCGTGGCCAGGAAAGTCTTGGGGTCGAACTCGCGTTTCTTCGTGGTTGTCGCTGTAGGGCTCATCGTCTGTAATCTCTCTAATTATAGTCCGGAGAAGGCAGGCGCATCCGCAGAAATCGTCGGCATCTACATGGCGGCGGAACGCCGTGCCGGACCCGTTACCTTTCCGAAGGCGCTAAGCGCCGATCTCGATGCGGCTCGGTGCGAGGCAGTCCAGTGCTGAGCTCACACTTTTCGCCCGGCTTGGCGCCGCAAGTGGGGCAACGAACCGCCAGCGCTTGTTCCTTCTTAGCTTTCATGACTTCATAGTGCAGCGTTGCTTGGCACAAAGATGTTCAATTGTGATCACGGGATGCACAGTCGGGTGGCGTCAGGTGAGGTTCCAAGAGATTGGTCGCGTGGTATCTGGTCAATTTTGACCAGTCCGAAGGGCCACTTTCGTCGAATAATGACAACAAGCAAATTGTAGCGGCGGACGAAAACACCAAGCTGGAATCCCAAGATGACTGGGCCAGCCATTCTGGTCTCAAACCGGCGCCGGCGATTGCTTAAGGGCTTGTCTGAAAAGTGGCTCAGCAGCACCTGTTCTCGCCAAATTAAGGATAAATGTCGCTGCTAAACACAATGTTTTCTAAGGCGGTCCTGGAAGTCGTCAGCCCACGCCCCCTAGTGCAAGACGGGGTTTCAGCGCGGCACGCACCATCACGATCCAAGCCCAAGCCCTCGCTGCCCACTCGAATCGCAGTGATCGGGAACTATCTTCCGCGGCAGTGTGGCATTGCTACCTTCACCACGGACCTGTGCAGCGCGATATCCGCGGAGTACGGGACGGCTCGATTACTAGCGTTACCGGTGAATGACACGGAACAAGGATATGACTATCCCGCGAGGGTGAGATGGTCGCTTGCCCAGGACGACTTGGCGTCGTATCAAGAAGCCACTGAATTCCTGAACTTCAACAATATCGACATGGTTTGCCTGCAACACGAGTACGGAATCTTCGGCGGTCCCGCCGGAAGCCATATTTTGCAGCTGCTGCGCGGCTTGAAGATGCCGGTAGTGACTACGCTGCACACGGTTCTGCGCGAGCCTAACGCCGGGCAACTCAGCGTAATGGAAGAGATCGCCGAGCTTTCGGACCGGCTCATTGTCATGAGCCAGCTCTCATCCCAGTTCCTGCAGGAAATCTTCAAGGTGCCCGGCAGCAAGATCGACATGGTTCCGCACGGCGTTCCGGACCTGCCCTTTCTCGATCCCAATTTCTACAAGGACCGCTTCGGGGTCGAAGGAAAAGCGGTGCTCCTCACCTTCGGCCTGCTCTCACCCAACAAGGGAATCGAAAACGTGATTCGAGCGCTGCCGCAGATCTTGTCCAAACACAAGAATGTTGTGTACATGGTCGCGGGCGCGACTCATCCTCACATCCTCCGTCGCGAGGGCGACAAGTATCGAGCCAGCTTGCAAGCTTTGGCGAAGGAAGTGGGAGTGGAACCGCAAGTGATCTTCCACGACCGCTTTGCCAGCCCTGAGGAAATGGCCGAGTTCATTGGCGCCGCCGACATTTACATCACTCCCTATCGCCATGAAGCGCAGGTAGTTTCCGGAACTCTTGCCTATGCGCTCGGGGCGGGCAAAGCGATTATTTCCACTCCGTATTGGCACGCAATTGAGTTGTTAGACGACCGTCGCGGCGTGTTGGTCCCCTTCCAAAATCCTGGCGCGATCGCGCAAAAGACAATCGAACTCTTGAATACCCCAGCGATACGCCATGCCATGCGTAAACGCGCTTACCTGTTCGCGCGGGAAATGGTCTGGAAGAGAGTGGCGCAGGGTTACATGGAGAGTTTCGCCCGGGTTCGCAGCGACCGAATGGAAACTCCCCGGGTTCAGTTTTCGGCTCACATGACCCAAAAGTCGCTGAATCAGCTGCCAGAATTGAAGCTCAATCACGTGAATGCCCTGACCGATGATAGCGGGATGCTGCAGCACGCAATTTTTACCATCCCCAATCGAGCCGAGGGATATACCACCGACGACAACGCGCGCGCACTCATTCTTGCGGTGCTGCTGGATCAATCGGGGATGGATCTCGGAAATGCCGGGTCCGCAAACCCAGATTGGGCTTCCCGCTACTTAGCGTTCCTGGAGCATGCCTTCAATCCGGAGAAGAAGAGGTTCCGGAACTTTTTCGGTTACGACCACCGCTGGATGGAAGAGCAGGGATCGGAAGATTCTCACGGCCGGGCATTGTGGGCTCTTGGAACGGTCTTGGCCCGGTCTGCAAATCATGGATTGAGGGGTGCGGCCGGCCGTTTGTTCGAGTTCTCCCTGCCGGCAGTTCTCGAGTTCCACAGTCCTCGCGCCTGCGCCTACTCCTTGCTCGGAATTCAGGAGTACCTCCATTCGTACCCCGGGGACCGAGACGGCCAGCGAGTACGGCTCGCATTGGCTCGACGATTGC